>Ga0209008_1000453_pt1 | contig 14014 bp, 17 predicted proteins | sample JacPin_JW_Ref_O3_FD_187963 | JGI IMG/M metagenome (GOLD analysis project Ga0209008, IMG submission 187963) | Forest soil microbial communities from Algoma, Ontario, Canada - Jack Pine, Ontario site 1_JW_Ref_O3 (SPAdes) (version 2) | ecosystem: Environmental > Terrestrial > Soil > Boreal...
TGGGCTCGCCGTCGAAATTTCCCGCGAGGAAAGCGCGAATGCCCGCAATACCGGCGGCCTGTGACGTGCGAAGCTCTCTGATATGGGCAGGAGGCATGCCAGCTTGACTCGTAATTACGGCGCACGAGATCTGGCGGGATTGAATTACTCCGATGCCTGTGTAAGCTGAGAAAGAAACAGACACCTCGACGGCAACGTTGCCGCCGGGCCGGGCAAGATCATAGCACGATCTCAAAACGTTCTCTCATTTCCTCGGATCGCGCCCATTGGTCCCCGGGCAGCAACGTAACAAACCGCGAGAAGACCTTGACAAACGCGGCCTTCATCGCACCGTCAGTCAACTGCGCTGCTTCCGTCGCCGCGAGCAAGGGGCGCACATCGGCGAGGAAGCCGGGGTTGTTCAGCTTCGCGAACATCCGCTGTTCCGCCTCGGCGCGGGAGATTCTCATCTCCGATCTTTGAAGGTATCGCCCGAAATACTCGACCACGCGCACCGCGTTCAGGTCCTCGAATACGTCGAGGCTGTGAGCAAGGTCGAACAGATCGCGTCCTTTGTTGCGCTGAAGCAGCGCGCGCAACTTGGTTGCCAGCATCTCCTCGCGGGAGAAGGTTGGTATTTCCGCATTGCCGGCGAACCACGGATTGTCCACGCGGAAGGGAATGGCTTGCGGCGCATCGTAGGCTTCTATCTCCCACGTGTTGATCTCGACTTTCAGACGTATCTGGGCAGCCGGATCCTCCGCTTGCGCCCGAAACCTGAGTTTCGGCGCAACCTGGCTTTGTTCGAAATTGCCACGCCCGAGCCACGGCTCCAGCCTTTCCCGGACTCGGTCGAGTATCGGACCGATTGGTCCAGCGGTCGTTCTGACCAGATCGATATCTTCCGAGTACCGGATGGGAGCGGGGAAATGCAGCTTGTTCAGCGCCGTGCCGCCACGAAACCGGAGCTGCTCGCGCAGCAACGGATCGGCAAAAAGTTCGATGATGGCGCGGCTGATAATCAGGTCTTGCTCGACTTGCCGCTGCTCCCCCCAGGGAACGACGTTGCCCCATGCGACGATGTTCATCATCGGAATCATTCATCACGCTCCGGGAGGCGGCGGACAATCACATGCCACCGTTCATTCCGTTCCGTTCGCTTTGGCGATAAATCCGGGTCAACCGCCTGTAAGGGTTCGAGTTCAATCCACGGAAGCGCCGCACCCTGTGGCAGTGCTGCGTGCAAGGCTTCCGTGCTGGGGGGCCGACCGAAGCGATCCAGCAGGTAGCCGAGACGCTGTCTGATGGATCGTTCGTATGCTTCAGACAGCGTGGCGAGCTTTCCGGCATCGATGCGGTCGGCAAGATCGGAAATGATCGTGGCGATATTGTCCAGACCGCCTGCGGCGTGCGGATAGCGCACCAGGTCCAGCAGCGTCAGTTCGACGGATGAGATATTCATGCGACCCGTGTCCGTCTTGCGGTCCTCAATGCCCTTGCTGGCCGCTGCCATGTTCTTGCGGTAATAGAAGGTGATGGCAGATCGCCCGGCGTGGATTTTCGGCAGTCGCTTGTCCGTGACGATCTGGAATTCCATCACGGCCTGATGCGTGGCACCATGCAGTTCCGCCGCCTTGAGCAGTCCCACATAGTAAGGACGGCCTTCGTGGCGCATAAGATCATCGATGTACCACGGCGGCGGTGGTGCCCCCCATGAGAGGTACTGGGGCGGGACGATGACGTAGAATCCGCGCCGGGGGCTGACCAGATGCTTCTTGCGCTGCTGGCGTTCGGCCGCGTCGAGCAAAGCGCCGTGACTGACGCCAAGCGCTTTTCGGGCCTCTTCCGCCGAAAAGACCACACTGCCCGTCGAAAGCAGGCGCGTCATGTACGACGAGAAGGCAGTGCGTTGACCTGAATCCATGCTCTATTATCCGCATAATATGCGGAAATATCAACATGAGTATACAATAATGGTTACATCCGTGTACGATAATCCGCTATAAACGCGGATTATGCTACATGATACAGCAACACCGAACGATCCAAACCAAGGAGTCTGTCTCCTCTTACCGAAACACATTGTGAGCGTGGTACTCCAGATTCTCCAATGAGGGTTTCGCCCATGCTTCGTTTGGTTCTCGGAGCACCTGCCCTTGGAGTTTGTAATAGTCTTTCCCGTTCTCGAATTCCTCTCTGATCCTTTTGCTCACAACAACACAGCGACTCTTCGGGTCTACGGTGAGATAGCCTTCGTCGAAGAGCCTGTGGAGGTCGCTTCTCATCAGCAAGCCGTTGGAGATTTCATGGCGTTTCACTAGCGTGTACGGCTTAATGTGCGCGGCTTCCAGGACCGGCAGTGTACGCTCTCCGGTCATCGCACATCTTCGTGAATATGCGTCGGTGACGAGAATGCGAAACAAGCCCTGACCGAGCCGGGGAAGGACGACTTGTGGTTTGCCGAATCCGTGGGTCTCAATCGCTGCAACCGTAGCCGTTCCCGGCTCCAGAACTGCGGCACGGCTTTGCGTTAGTCGTTCCGACACTGAGTCCCAGAGCTCCTTGCCCGTTCCGGTTTCTTAATCGTACCCTTTGCCAGTGACGGTGTTCAGCTTGAAATCTGCGGGGCAAGCAATCCAATCTGCCCGATTCCAAAAGAACGGTTCAGCCAGCATGATGCAACCAATCGTGGGGTTGTCCTCAGCTGCAATGGGGCTGCGTCGGTAGTATGCGATCCGCTCCCGCATTTCGGATTGTGAGCGCACGCCGTTGGCCTCCCCGAATGTGTCCCACACCAGATTCACCGGAAGCTGAAGGAAGCGCGTGAAGAAGCCGCCACCGGCGACGAAGTTATCGGGTGAGTGCAGCTTGAAAAGCAATAGTTCGCCAGGTTGTAGCGCCTTGAACGTAGCATCTGGTGATGGACGCCAAAAGTTCACTTCCTCAACTTCGGGCTTCGAGGCGTGCAGAGCAAACCAGTCTTTGTCGGTAACAGCGACGTAAAGGCGCATTGCGGAGTTACAACCGAAAAAGAGAACTATACTCTAACCTAGGCGAAGGCACTTGTTTCCGAGGCCCAACGCGCAGCGATCCCTGGTTCTCCAAACTCCACGGGATCGGAGCACCCCCCTCTTCCGCTCGGTGTTCTTGACCGAACTCTTTTTCTTCTAATTTTGTTTTGCACTCAACCCGCGCCTTCTTAAAACCAGCGTTATTCCAGCGGTGCTCCCTGTCAAGCGTCTTCGATGAACGCGGACAAACCGGCCCTTGACAGGTCCGCGCCGCTGAACGCTTTTCAAAACCGTCGCAGGTTTCAAAGATGCACTGGTAGGCAAATATACTTTTGAAGCGCGATCTGGGGAAACCTTCTGTTTAACTTCCTGAATCGCTACTGTTTTGCAAACCGGTAATTCTGTCTAATGAAAGCGTTGATGGCTTTTCCAATAGAAGGGCTAGCCATGAGTTCATCGTAGATCGATTGCGGCACATCGAAGTATTGATATATCGATCCGTTTGTAAACTCGACTTCCAACGTCGAACTGGCTGGGTCATATCCGATGGATGCAGCTTGCGTTGAGGATACTGGGACTCTCTCCACGGTTGGATTTCCTCCAGACTTTTCAATCAGACTTTTGAAAAACGGTACTTGCCTTTAATCAGTTGCAGCAGGGAGGTCTCCGTTCCAGCCTTTCCAAGGAGAGCAGCAACAACATCCTCTGGGACGCCAAAGAATTGGTAAATGGCACCGTTTCGAAATTCTACTTCGAGGGTCTTGCTGTTCTTCTCAAAACCGACACTCGTAGCGTCATTGAATTGGCAAGGTTCTCTCTTCAAAGATTAAACCCTCTCCTTCAAGGAATTGTTTTCGGCGATCGGGGATCTTGTTTTCGCCACACCGTCACCACATCCTTGTAATCTGCAGTTTCTCGGGTACGATTCCATCCACCGGGTCTAGATTCATTGAATACTTCCGGGTCTGCACTGTCTGGCCTTCGATCCATGCTAGGAGGAGCTAGTAGCGTTCTGAGTGGAAGATGCACGGCTTCACCGACAACGATCGCCTCGCCGGTGCGGAGTACAGGCAACATCGACAGAAGGCCTTCCAAGTTGTCCGTCACTGCACTCGTCACGTGTGATCTGTCAGAGGCATTAGACAATCTCATCGCAATCATCGTGCCACATTGGGACAAAACCGTCGGGTCGATTTCTGATGGTCTTTGACTTACGATCATGGCTGCTATTCCATACTTTCGTCCTTCCTTGACGATGCGTTGAACAGCGGCCCCAGCGCTTGATGACTGATCGTCTCGGAGATAGTTGTGCGCTTCCTCAAGGACCACAAGGATCGGGCGTTCCCGTCCACCCTCGGAGAGGCTGCGTGCCCAAAATAATGCGTCATAGATAATGCGCAGCACAACTCCCACGACTTGATTTAACACGGCCGAAGGCACTCCCGACAAATCTAGGATCGTTATCGGGTGTTCTCCTCCCAACCACTGCGACAGCAATTGATCCAAGTCTGCTTCCGGAGGATCCTGGAGTCCAGGAAGCCAAGGCCCAGGGCGAAACATGAAGTTGAAACGAGGATCACGCAGCTTTGTAGCCAAGTAATCGAGAGGCCGACGAAAGTTAAGGTTCGCGGCGCTGAGAAATATTCGCCCTTGAGCGATGGGCTGGTATTGGGGAGGGATTACCTTTAATGCATCACCTGCCTGGATCGGTTGGCCGCTAGCATCCACCGCCAATGCTTCCGTCGCGGCACTTTGAGCTGCCTGTTGGGCTGTATGAGTGGCGTACATCGCTTTGTGAAATTCAAACCACAACCTGTGAATGCTAAACGGTACAGGAGTGTCCACCGTCAATGTGTCTGCGGTAACACCTTCTCTAGCTGTCCGATTCAATGCCTCTTTCTTGAGCGAGTAGATTTTTTTCAGGACCGCACCACGGCTTGCATCGTCGACGGTACCCAGTGTGATGGATAGCAGTTCATCGAAACTCATCGCCCAGTAAGGTACGAACAAATTCTCTTGCCCTTGATCAACCGCAGGATTGATGCGAAAGACACTCGCAAGATCGCGCAGAGCAGTACCGTATTCGCCATGTATATCTACGATTAGGATTCTGGCAGACTGATAGCGAACGGGATCGCACAGTGCCCTCAAGAGACTGGCTACGGTCGTTGACTTTCCTGCGCCGGTTGCGCCAACCACCGCACTGTGTCGACTGAGCAATCTGTTCACGTCTATGAGCGCTGGAATGGATTCGGCGCTGGCTAGGTGGCCCACCTTGACGAAGTTAGGAGCATTCTCCCGCCCATAAATCGATCTCAAGTCGTCATTCGTCACTACGTACACGCGATCGCCCACGGTCGGATATTGCGAAATCCCTCTTCGAAAACCAGTGGAGGCGGTTCCCTCACCGACAAGTTGAACCGTCATCCAGCGATATCCGTGCGGTTCCTGGGCTGCTAGCCGCTCCGGCACTGCACCTGCGCCTACTTGAGAAACCACCCCAAAGAGGTTCACGTACCCCAACGAAATCCGGACGAAACTACCTACTTGTCCGATTCGGTAGGCTTGACCATCGATGAACGCTAACCCGGAGAGAGTGCTCTCATCCAAAGAGACGCTGACCGTATTTCCTGTCACGTCCTGTATCAGCCCCAAATAGGTTGGATCAACTGGCATTCGTTGCACCGCCTGCGGCAGCCGGTTCTGGCGACTTTAGTTGCCGGTCCGAACGTCCGATGATGTCCTGCAAGAATAGGCCAAGCTTTGCAAAATCTCCCAAAACGAATTCCGAATGGAATGTCGACTGATTCTGCGGATCGGCAGTCCAAACTACTCCTGGCCCTTCTGGCTGTGGTGGCTTGCTGTCGCTCGTGGACCATTTGGCCGCGCGCGTTCCAAGCACACCGCCGTCGCGTGCAAGGATGTTTAAGTTGCTTCGCGTACTTGCTAGTTGGGTCGCGCTATCGTAGTTGCTCAGTTTCGAATACAGCAACGCAAAAATAGAAGCGGTAGAGTTTCCCTGTAGTCCCTGAAGCATGACCTTATTGAGATGTTCATCGCGGAATGAATAGCCGCACACAATCAGTATTGCCGCGGGCTGGCTCAAAAACGTTCTAAGCCTATCGAGCATCGCCAGGTAAGGCATTCGTCGACTTTCATCGTACTTGAGATGTGACGGATATATCAGCTGCTTCGAACTTGAAGAGCTCCGACGGTGGATTTTCCCATCGTCACCTTCCACCCAGTTAACCGAGCCGTGTATTTTCCATAGACGGGCCCACCTGATTGGCAATTGATCTTGTTCCATTGCCTGCAAATCAAAGAATGTGTCTCTGCTACCAAGGAATCCATCGAAATACGGTACCCGATTCTCTTCGAGTGCTTGCTCCGCCAGCAAGTCGTAATTGGTAGTGAACACCTGAATAGGGTACATCCTGCTGATCGCACCTATCCATGCGGTAAGGTGATGATAAGGAGTGTTTACATTTGGTAGCGCCACGGAAGCTGCGTCAGAAATGAACTTACAAGAAGTATCGTCAAGCTTACTGAGATCTTCGGCCTTGAGGCCCCTCACCGAATCCTTTCCGGCAACCTGCCTAAGCAGCCGTATATGGCTCAGGAATTCTTCGATGTTGGGCTTCGGTTTGCCGTCAGTCTCGAAGTGCTTCAAGACCGTCTGTAGCGATTGTTTCAGTTCAGATGATGACAGAGTCTCAAAGACCTGTTTGGTCATGCCTGCTACGTCGGCAATCAACGGCTTCGAATTGCCGTTTTGCGTGACGCTTATCGACACTGGGCAACCGGCACCCAGGAAGAAACTGATCGGACGCTTGTCTTGAGACAGAGCCTGTCTCAGATGTCCGGTCGTAACTACGCAGTCATGCTCGCTAGCCAATGGAATCCTCCTGAACCTCGGGGCCCAACGAAGGCTTGCCCTTGCAACCTGACTAATCTACTAAATGAAAAAGGGGGCTCAACGGTTCTCAAACCGTGCCCCCTCACAGTCTGCAACTTTGTATCGCAATTGTGGCCGTTTTACTAGCCACTTTCGTGCAATACAAATCGGTAAGACAAGTTCCAGGAAGTTTTATAGGCCGAACTGCTGCCGGGATTCGTCAGCTTGAATCACTCTCTTATATAGCTCATCTACTGCCTCGATGTCACGCACGATCACTGCCTTCTTGATTTCGTGGAACGGTCCTGCCAGCAAATCGTCCGCCTTTGGTTTCTCATCTCTGCGGAGCACCAGGAATGGTTACCGTCGAAGCTCGTCCTCAGAAAGACAAATAAGGGACTCAAAATGATAGCGCAGCACTCATCCCATTCCTCCCATGCTTCTCATGCGTCGCATGCGTCTCACGCCTCTCACGCCTCTCACGCCTCACACTCCTCCCATTCTTCGCACTCGTCTCATTCGTCGCACGCTTCTAGGGCTATATGAGTGTCCAGTTCGGCCCCGTTGAATTTGATGATCAGCACACCTCCGCGATCATTTCGATCGATAAAAAGATCTATTCAAAATCGGCGGTTCTAAGAGCCTGCTACTGGTTCGGCAAAGACCTTTATTGCCACTTGAAAGAGAGGGGCGACCTTCTAGAAGTCACGGTCGGACTGCGTGTATCTTCCCCAACTCTTGATCAGCCGAAGGTTAGGAAAATTGACGAATGGCTGCCCGAAATATATGACGCTCTATTGGACTCTCAACTCCGCATAGAGATCCAAGCGGAAACCGCCGGCGTTCGCGAACTGATTGTTGCAAAGGCGTTTGCCGAATCGGGAGTTCTGGAAGATCCGCCGCCCGGTACTTTTGACGACCCCGTCGCGCGGAGCGACTCTAAATCATCGGATCTCGTCAGGATAAGTACCAGATCCTCGGAATAGATGGAGCAACGCCAGTGGCGCGGTCCTTCTTACCCATAACAGATTTCGCGCCGTCCAAAGCCGGCTATCGACTTCTGCCGTTCCGCTTTCACCGCCTCGATAAAGAAACCGAAATCCTCGTCAACGAATGTGGTGAATTCCTTCTCGCGCCTCTCGGCACGGCCGAGAGAGCCGTAAGACGAAAACTGACTTCAGCCGAGGATATATATCCCAGCCTCAAGGCAAAGCACTTCATCTACGACGACTACTCCTCATCTCTTCTCGATGTTCTAGCGTCAAAGTACCGGACCAAGTTTGACTTCATACATGGATCGACCAAGTTGCACATTCTCGTCGTGACTCTGCGTTGTGATCACTCCTGCCACTACTGCCAAGTGTCACGACAGACGGTCAACAAGGGCGAATTCGATATGCCCCAGGATGTGGCGGCCGCAGCAGTCAATATGATGTTGCAATCGCCATCCCCACACCTCACCCTCGAACTACAGAGCGGAGAGCCGCTATTGGCTTTTGACACAATTAAGTACATCATTTCAATCGCAAAACCAGGCGCGGCCCGGCTAGGCAAAGAACTCGACATTGTCATCACCTCAAATTTAGCTTTCTTGACCGACGATATTCTTGACTATTGCAAGAGCGAGCGGATCAAGCTTTCCACCTCGCTTGATGGGCCGGAGTTCATCCACAATGCAAATCGTCCACGGCCTGGAGGAGATAGCTACCGAGTTGCCATCGACGGCATAAAGCGGGCTCGCCGCGTGTTGGGTGCCGACCAAGTTGCAGCTCTGATGACGACCACGCAGCTCTCGCTTCAACATCCGAACGAGATCATCGATGAATACGTGCGCCAGTCATTTCACACGATCTTTCTAAGACCGATCAGCCCATACGGATTCGCCATCAAGAGTCACCGAACTGGCTACCAAATGGATGCTTTTCTAGACTTTTACCTAGCAGGTCTGGATCACATTTTTGAAATCAATAAGAAGGGCTACAATCTCGTCGAGATCTATACAAAGATCCTCCTCCAAAAGATTCTCACGCCTGAGGGAACCGGCTATGTTGATCTGCAGTCTCCCTCCGGTGCTGGCTTGAACGTCCTCGTCTACAACTACGACGGAGATGTGTATGCGACAGACGAATCCCGGATGCTCGCGGAGATGGGCGATCATACATTCAGATTGGGTAACGTCCTGACGCACTCGCGGGCGAAGATATTCACAAGCCCCGCGTTCGTGAACCTACTCCAGGCAGCCTGTAACCAGTCGTTACCTGGGTGCTCAGACTGCGCCTTTCAGCCATACTGCGGAGCCGATCCCGTCTATCATCACGCCACCCAAACCGCAACATCTCGGATGCAACACGTCCATGACTACACCTCCATCGACGTGTGATCCAGGACGCGCTGATAGGGTGAATCTCCCTCGCGTGCTCTCCTCTCTCGAAGAGGCTACAGTCCGTTGTGCCAAAGCGCGTCCCGGGTCAAACTCATCCTCGGGCTTTTTAAGCACCAGTAAGGCCGAAGACCTCTGGACCACACGCCTCGCCACAGCATACTGCCGACGGCTTCCGTTTTCATCCATCGTTGTGGCGCTGCGCGCCGTGTAGAACTCATCCCATCTGGGTTAGCTCGGCAATCGTCGGGTTCAGCCCGTCCAGCAACTGCAGCAGATCCTCCCGCCGCCGGCTCGCCCAGGGAGCCAAGCCAATGGCTTCCAGTTGTTTTCGTCCTTTTTCCCGCCACAATTTCTTCTTGCAGCGTAAGCCCTCGTTCAGAGCCACCGCTTGCAGTTGATTCATGATCCGAGTCCGCGCCTGCACCATCCGATGCCGGTGCCACAACAGTTGCCGCAGGTCGCGATTCTCCCAGCTCGGTACCCAGATCTTGGGAAAACGATTCTCCATCAGCAACTGCAGAATATGCTGCGCATCCTGCCGATCCGTCTTCTGCTTCCCTTTGAACTCATAACACAATGGCCACGTCGCGAAACGAAATACAACAGTGCAACCGGCTAGCTTTTTCTAAATGCTGCTTGGGTGAACAGCGCTGAGGCCGCTGAATCGGATGAAATCGCTCGCATTCAACGTGAGGATATGGACTACCGCGTGGACGTACATGGCCGCAGCCAACCTCGCGTCGTGCACCTGAACACCCGAGACGCCGTGCTGCACGACAATCCGCCTCCACTCTCGATAAACGGCTTCACCATCCGGCAACAAAGTCATGCCGGCCTCAATTGCACGCACTTGCCGCTCAGCCTCAGCGATTGTTAAGCCAAGGCCGTTGCGCGCCAGAGGACGAGTCATCGCGTTCCAAAGTTCAGCAATGTTCTGGTGTGTGTACTGGAGAATCGTACCCTGGGAGGCAAGTCTGGCGAGCGCTGTGTCTACCAGTTGATGCTGAGGATCAGATCGCCGCGTCACGCGTAGCAGGATGTTGGTATCCACGAGACACGACGCAATTGCCATTTAGTCGTGATCCTGGTAGAGCCACTCGCGCGAAATCGTCTCAGGCAACGGGGGAATTTTGTCCGAGAATTGGGCCAGTGAATCGAGCCAGGCACGAATCTCTTCTTGCGTACGCGGCTGTCGGGTTTGCACAGGACGTGCTAGCTGCTGCGCCAAAAGTTCTTGGACGTACGCTTCAAGAGGCAAGCCACGCGCCTTGGCCTGCGCCGCGAGTTCATCGGGAATTGTGACTGTGACCACCATGCCAAAACTTTAGCACGAATTGAATCAAAGGGTTGAAATCTGTGGGCCAGCACGGTGTGCCATAAGTGTGCCGTACCATTCGATCCCATGTGCGCTAACTCGCGTCTTTTCAATACTACTGCAAAGCGCTTCCGTGCGGGCTTGGCTATCGGCAAGTCATTGATTCTTCAGTGCGACAGTGGGCACTCCACGGTTCCGGATTCACCTACCTCTATGATGGGATGAAGCTGAAAGCGAATCCCGTCGAAGAGGTGGACAACAGTGGGAATATTCTCGCGCGGTATACGGAGAGTGATTTAGTCGACGAGCCCTTAGCAGAAGCAAGGGGCACAAACACCAGCTACTACGAAGCAGACGGACTTGGGTCGATCAGTTCGCTCAGTAATGCAGCCGCAAGCATGACGAATTCGTACATTTACGACGCTTTCGGCAATCTCACGGCCACTACCGGTACCTTAACCAATCCCTTCCAGTTCACAGGGCGCGACTCAGATCCTGAGACCAGCCTCTATTACTATCGCGCGCGCTACTACTCGCCGCAGATCGGCAGGTTTCTCAGCGAGGACCCCATACGGTTCGGGGGCGGAACCGACTTTTTCGTCTATGTGCATAGTAACCCCGCGAGATTCAAAGACTCTTCAGGTTTGCTCGGTATTGACAGTAGCTGCGATTGCGGCGGATTTGATAAAAATAATGTGCAGAATGCTGCTCAACAAGCCCTCGCGGCCGCAGCCATGATAACCGATTCTAAGCTCAGAAATTGCATCATTGATCATCTCAACAAAGGCAGGGTGATGTGTGGCGGCAAGGTGTGCGACAGAGGATCAACGCCTGACAGCAACGGGAACGTCACTACGGGATGGGCGATGCCTTGGGGGAACACTATCCACCTGTGTGGTGCCGCGAACGGTCCTGACCCCCGGATGGCGTGCATCATGATCCACGAGCTCGCTCATACCTGCGGTCATCCATTAGAGGGTACGCCGGATAAGGCAATGAACCAGGCCTTTCCGGGCCAATGCCCACAATGACGCCATCAGTAATGAAGGGGGCAGAATGGCAGTAATGTGTAGGTATCTCGCGTGCTACATGTTCCTGGTGACAGCTTTCTTGTCGGGGTCCGGTTTGGTTGTTGGCGACGGCCATGCCCAGAACCGTTCAGGAACCGAGGCCAACCAGTCATCCGGCCGAGGCGTCCAACAGCTTTTGTCCGACAGCCGAGCCGACGATGGGGAGGCAGTTGGCCGCATTTTTAGGTTGGGAAACGAAGCTGTGCCGACTCTTGTTGCAGCCTTGCGAAAGAGAACGAACGTAGAGCGTGCATCGCGTGCGCTCGTGTACTTGGGAGGCCCTGATGAGCGTAAGGTGGTTCGCGAGCTAATCGCGACCGAAAAGGATCCTGAGAAGAAGTGGGTAATCGCAAGTTCCCTGGCCGGAGCGCTCGTAAAGCCCGCATCTGGAGAGGAGTGGGGTTTCTTGGGGTCTTGCGTCAAGGGATACAAGGATGAGGCCAAGGGTTTTGCGGCTTTCTCCGCGGTGCTTGCTCTTGGGATAAATGCTTCTCCCGAGGCGCTTCAGCTACTTCAATCTGTAGGTTCTCCGGGACAGAGATCAAGTTCGGAAAACGACACGGAAGAAGAGGCGGAGCAGGCCATTCGGTGGATCAATCAAAGATCCCTCTCCAGAATGTCGATCTCGGCTGAAAAGGAATCTGATTCGGACCAGATCAAGCGAACGATTTTGCAGGATGCGTTCTTCGCAGCGGGCGAACCCAAGAACCTATCATTCGAGGAAATCACGTTCACACAAGATCAGACGCGCGCCCTGGTTTCACTGGAGGTTCGTGGCGGAAATGGGAAACCGCACGGCTATGACGTTGTGTTACAGAGGGAGCCTGGGATGTGGAGAATTACGGGGGCATGGTTTTCCTGGGCCGCCTAACCGTTTTCCCTCTAGCGATTCGTTCCGGATTCCTGGGGATTAGCTGGCCCGATCCGGAGGAATACTCGCCGCGATGATGCCGTCTTTTGTGGTCACCCGCTGCCAAGAGCGATCGATCGACTAGCTTGCGAATTGCTTGGTCACGATTAGCGACAGGAAGATCGCAAGGTTAGCACCAATGAACGACCACAAATAGACTGCATTCTTATCTTTGAGGTAAGGCTCCTTCGTTGCTACGGTCTCTGATTTTTTCTTCGGCATCACAGTCGAAATTAGACAGGCTCGGATACCGCAGCTGGAATCAGAGTTGTCGTCAGCTCTGTTGTCCCGGGCTGCGTGAGCAGCGAAACTCCCCCCTCCATGTTCGTAGAGAACACATACTTCGCAACACGGCTGTACACTCGCAAGGCGCCGGGGTGAGGGTGTCCATACTGGCTATCCACTCCCGCGCTGATTAGGACCGTATGAGGAGCGATGTTAAGCAGCGAGGCTGGATGGGTTGCATTCTTCGACCCGTGGTGGGGGGCAGCCATAACGTGCGATTTCAGTGCACCACCGAAGAATTGGTTGATCGTACCCCATCGCTCATTTTCGGTATCGCCTGTGATCAAATATGAGAATCCGCGCGGCCCACATCCCGTCAGCTTGAGCATCTCGTCGTCCCACCGTCTGCGTTCGTGTAGCTATGTGCTTTGGTGCGCGCGAGCTGAACAGACTTTTCTCGCACCAATTCCTCCCTCTCGCCGAAAACTAGAAAATACCGATATTCTCCGAGAATCCCCGAGGGCTGAATGGTGCTGTGAGTTTCTGCACGATAAAGGCATTTGGCTGTATACCATCCCATAGACACCTATCCTTACTTATTGAATCTGCTATCTGTTAGTAATTTCTGTGCCGTTTGGGCGGCAGGGTCCCCGGACTGCGCTTGACCTTCAATTGTCTTGATTTTCATCGTGCTGCTCTTTCTACTTACCGCGCTGCGAGAGCCGCTTTCAGATCATCATGATCGAACGCTGACGCCATGCGGTCGATCTCGGCTTTGGTGAGGCCGTGCCGCGCGGCTTCATCGCGCCACTTCGATACGGCCTTGCCGACCTGCTTTGCTATGTTGCGCGCTTTGCCGTCGTCCAGTTCGAAATACCCCGCCACCTCCACTGCCAGCGCGAGTGAAGCCGTGTTGTCATCCTCATTGATTGCCGTGCTGAGGATGCGCGGCTTGATGTCGGTCGGCACCGGGTTGAGGTCGTAAGCCGGCGACAGGCGCCAGCCCGCCTGGCCTTCGTACAGAAAGCCGTGATTCCGCAGATGGTCGTCGGTGTTGGAGATCAGTATGTTGAAAACCAGCCGCCGCCACAGCGCTTCCATATCGGCTTGCGGCGCAGCACCGTGCTGGCGCAGGGCGTCAACAATTTCCAGATAGCTTCGGGTTTCTCTGTCTTTCGATCCGAGCATGCTCATCGCGGAGAGGAACGGGATACGCTGTTCGCCGT
>Ga0209008_1000455_pt1 | contig 13964 bp, 12 predicted proteins | sample JacPin_JW_Ref_O3_FD_187963 | JGI IMG/M metagenome (GOLD analysis project Ga0209008, IMG submission 187963) | Forest soil microbial communities from Algoma, Ontario, Canada - Jack Pine, Ontario site 1_JW_Ref_O3 (SPAdes) (version 2) | ecosystem: Environmental > Terrestrial > Soil > Boreal...
GCGCGTCGGCAATTTCAATTCCCAAGCCGAGCAGAACGTCCATCTCGACGGGCTTTCCGCCGATGCGCTGCCTTAGCGTCATGCCATCTAAAAATTCCATGGCGATGAACGCCTGCCCGTTGAACTCATCAATTTCATGGATGGTGCAGATGTTCGGATGATTTAGAGCGGAAGCGGCCTTGGCTTCGCGCTGAAAACGGCTCAACGCTTGCGGATCTTTGGCCACTTCATCAGGCAGGAATTTCAGCGCTACGAACCGGCCGAGCTTCGTATCCTCGGCCTTATAGACGACGCCCATGCCACCGCCGCCCAACTTCTCAATGATGCGATAGTGGGAAATCGTGCGGCCGGACAGCGGAGATGGATCAGGCATGGACGCGAATATTATGCCGCGCCATCAGACAAGTCAACGAGCCGGAGCGCAAACGCGGCCAGCGACTGCGTTGAAAATGGTAGCCAGTCTTAGAAGCTGATCTTCAGTATCTGGCCATTATTGCCGACGAACCATCCAGCATGGGGATTCGCGAAAGCGACGGCCCAGTAGCCGCTCGCTTCGGGCATGGTGATCCAAGTGCGGCCTTCGTCGGGAGTCCAAGCTGCTTCGCCGGAAGTAAAATTCGGCTGCGTCTCCGTGGTGATCACTACTGCGCGGTCGAAATCGCGGTCGCGTTCACCGTCGCGGCCCCGGTCGCCGTCATGGCCGTGTCCGTCATCATCGCCGTCCAGCGTCATGCCGCGGACATAAGCCAGGCAAAAAATCGCGCCCTGCACCGGCGGCGCGTTCGTTAGCGTCCACGTTTGTCCGCCATCATTGGAAGTCGCCGTCGCCGCGCTGGTATTGGACGACAAATCGCCACCGCCGAGTATTCCATTCCGATGATCGCGGAAAGCCACCGAGATTCCTCCCGCGCTGGGCGAGCTCAAGAGCGGAGTGTCGTACGCATTCCAGGTGTCGCCTCCATCGCGCGTGGCCAGAATCCTGGCAACCGTCGCTCCACCGGTAGCAATCCAGGCATTTTTTTCTCCCTCAGTGGTGATGCAAGTTCCGCTGGCTGCAAAAGAAGCCTCGCCCGACAACGCGGGCGGCATATTTGCGGAGATAGACTCCCAGTTTTTTCCATCGGTGGTGCGAAGATCGGGGAATACTCCGTTCACCGAATCGCTATGCGCGAGGCCCCGGTGTGGCCCCCAGAACGCCATGCAATCGTAGAATGCATTCACGGTCTCGTTCGTAAACTCAATCGTCCAGTTCGCGCCGCCGTCGAGAGTCTTGTAGATGCGAAAATCCGTGGTGTTATTTCCGATGGACATTAAATACGCCACTTTGTCGCTCACGCCCTGCACATCGCGGAACTGATCGTTTTCTGCTCCGGGCACGACGCCGGATTTCCAGTTCTCGCCGCCGTCAGTCGTAACTACAAACGTGCCGCCAGCTCCAGCGGCCCACACCACGCGCGAGTTCACCGGACTGACGGAAATCAGCAACTGCGTAGTGCCGCTCTGCTGCGGAGTGAGTTTCGGCCCATGATGTTGCCCATGTTCCTGCGCAACACTCGAAGTCGCAGAGGCAGCAATCAGGAAAACAACCAGCGAAAGTTTCGACATTGAAGTCTCCCCGGAAAAAAGTACGTGGCGGGGGGAGTATAGGAATGCAGCAGAGCAGTGTCAAGGCGGGTCTGGGAATTTACGCAATCACAAAAGTCGATTGAACAAAAATGGTGGGCCTGGGGAGAGTCGAACTCCCGACACGCGGTTTAGGAAACCGCTGCTCTATCCGTCTGAGCTACAGGCCCAACGAGCGAACGCGCTTGATTTTATCTCTATTCCTCGCCGTTTCGCGAAAGTTTCGAATGGATCCTGAGTGCTGCCGGCAGCGACTTCGATTGCCGAAATTACTGACTCGGGCCACGTCAGAAACTTTTTCTAGCACGTGAAATCGAACTTGCGTATTATCTGCCCGTTTCATTCGGATTCGAATCTCTACGCCCGACGAGGAGAAAAGACCATGATTAAGCGAAATTTGATAATAGCTGCGGCGCTCTGCGCGGCCCTTGTACTTAGCGCCGTTGTATTCGCAGCACAGGCGCCACGCGTAACTGTTGGCGAGCGGCACGGAAACATGCGCGCTGCCCAAGAATTAATCCAGCAAGCCTGGCAAAAAGTCGATGAGGCGCAAAAGGACAATAATTACAATCTGGGCGGCCACGCCGGCAAGGCGAAGGAACTTCTAGCTCAGGCGAGCGAAGAGATCAAATTGTCTGCCGAGACGGCTAATTCCCACCGCTAAAACACAGTGATTCCGGGAGTGCGAGCGTCTCTATCGCGGCGGGTTCCGCTTGAGAGGCCCATATCATTATAGAGGCTGGACGGTGGGGGAGGGTCTAAAGCGCCCTCCCCTACGAAGACGTATCTTGCTCCTTCAGCGATTGCCGGACGCCGCGGCTTTGGCTTGATCCGCCCGCACGGCCGGCACGTCGACCGCGTGTTCGGCCACGAACCAAACTTGCAGCTCATTCGTCCGAATCACTTCACTCACCAGCACGTCGTTCGTGCCGTCATCTCCCGCGTCAGAAGCCTGCTTAGCCATCGTGCGAGCTTCTCTCAGAATCAACTCGTGGGCCTCGAGCAGCCGTGAAATTTGCACGGGCACTTCTTCACGGCCGCGCGGCGGACGCGGAATGATCGTGGTCTCGGCGATATCCGGCGCCATGGCGAGACTAATCGCGCCCAGACTCTGAATGCGCTCGGCAATGGTGTCCACCAATTCGCTCTGCTCTTCGTAGTGCTTATCGAAAAGTAGATGAAGTTGATAGAAGGTGTGGCCGGCTACTTGCCAGTGATGCTTTTTGTAGAGATCGCGAAGAGTCATCGTGTCGGCGAGCAGCTGATTTAGATTTTCGGCGCTCGCGGCGCAAACTTTCTGATCGAGAGCGATCGGGAGCTTTGCAATTTTTCCGTAGGGCTGAATTTCGCGCGCTTGCTGATGCAGAATCGGCTTGGATCGCTCCGTTCCTGATTCGAGCTGATTGTAACTGGGACCGCGCTTATCGGATTTTGATGCCATCTGTGCCACCTCCATGAGGATTTGATGCAAGGAAAGATTGGGCCGCTTCGATCTTAAACCTTGATTTCGAATCGTTGGTTAATCTAGAGCCGAGGCTTAACCTACAGCCGGAACCACCGACTTTAACAATATTTTCGCCCCGTTCCAGAAAATCTGCACGCCGATACATACTAGCAGGAATGCATAGAGGCGCAGAAGCACGCTCATGCCATTCCGGCCAAGCAACGAGGCCAGCCGGTCCGCGAATCCATAGCACAGATAGATACTCGCGGCGATGATGAGCGATCCAATTACCGCCGAGAAAATCGACAGTAGATTGGCGCCAAAGTGCCGCGGTTCGTTCGCGCCAAGAGTAATCGCCACAGAAATCGAGCCGGGCCCAACGGTAAGAGGAAGAGTCAGTGGATAAAATGCTTTGCTGAAAATGTCGGGAGCCCCGGCGTGCTCGCGCACGGCGCCCGTCTTCATATCGTCTTCGTCATTCTGCGTCAACATGGCCCAGCCGGTAGAAATCACCACCAGGCCGCCCCCCACTTGCACTACGGGAATCGAAATTCCCAAGAGTGTCAGCACGTGCGTGCCAATCGTAAACGAGCAGACCATGAGGATAAAGCTGTTCAAAGCCACGCGCCAAGCCAGCAGTTTTCGCGACTCCGTGGTGAAGCCGCTGGTGAACGCGAGAAAGATCGGGCTGCCTCCAATCGGATTCACGATGGGAAACAGTGCGCCCACGATCAGCAGAATATTTTTGACGGTCTCGGCAGCCATCGTCGCCTCCGCGATTGGTTGCAGCGTGGAATTATGCACTGGTTGTGTTACTTCTGCATGGGAACTTGCATCGAAAAAGCAGCCGCAACTTGCGCGGGTCCGTACCGGCCGGCCCGCCGTGATTATTACAGTCCTGTAGCTTGACAAGAAAGTTGAAACGAACTAGAAACAGCATGCATCAATTGGTTGTTCTCCTATCCATTGAAAGCCGGGGGTTCATTGCCAATCCAAGCCTCGCGCAGGGACTTCCTTAAAATCGCGACGATCGGCGGCGGAGCTGCGTCGCTACTCGGATTTGATCTGCGGCCTGCCTACGCGCAACTCAAAGAACTAAAGATTGCGCGCGCCGCGGAAACTCGATCCACGTGCCCTTATTGCGCGGTCGGATGCGGCGTGCTGATTTACACCATCGGCGACCGCGCCAAGAACGTCACCCCGCAAGTAATCCACGTGGAAGGCGACCCCGACCATCCCACCAATCGCGGAACGCTCTGCCCCAAAGGTTCTTCCCTCGAGCAGGACATTCTCAATCCCCGCCGCATCACCAAGCCGCAAGTCCGCCGCCCCGGCGCGACGGCTTGGGAGGACATCTCCTGGGATACGGCACTGAGCGAGATCGCGCAATGGACGAAGAAGACCCGCGACGCCTCCTTCGTCGAAAAGGATGCGAACGGCCGCACCGTAAATCGCTGCGAAGGCATCTCCTTCATCGGCGGCTGCACGGATACGAACGAATTTAATTATCTCGTCGTGAAAGCGATGAGGAGTCTGGGCTTGGTTTATTTAGAAAACCAAGCCCGTGTTTGACACGGCCCCACGGTCTCAAGTTTGGGACCAACGTTCGGACGCGGGGCGATGACCAATGGCTGGATCGACATCAAAAACACCGACATGATGTTGATCATGGGCGGCAATCCCGCCGAAAACCATCCCTGCGGATTCAAGTGGGCGATGGAAGCCAAGCGCAATCGCAATGCCAAGTTGATTTCCGTTGATCCGCGCTTTACACGCACGTCATCTACCGCCGATCTTTTCTGTCAAATTCGCGCCGGCACGGACATTGCTTTTCTCGGCGGGCTGATTCGGTACGCCATTGAGAACGATCGCATCGCCAAAGAATATCTAATCAACTATACGAACGCGGCGTTCATCGTGAAGGATGGTTTCAAGCTTCCTGACGATGGTTTGTATTCGGGATTTAACGCCGCGACGAGCAGCTACGACAAAACCACCTGGAACTATGAAGGCGGAGGCGCTTCGGGCGGCGGTGCGGGTGCTGGCGCGGCGTCGGGTCACGCGCCGGAACCGGTGCCCGGCAAGCCCGGCGGGCCAGCTCCACCTGTTTTGCTGCCTCCGAATGTGGCTTACGATCTGACGCTGCAACATCCGCGCTGCGTTTTCCAGTTGCTGAAGCAGCAGTATTCTCGTTACACGCCGGAAACCGTCGAGCGCATCACCGGCATCCCGAAGGATCAATACCTCAAAGCCGTCGACATGTTTACGTCGGTCCGCAAAGACGGCGACATGAAACAAGTGGCCACGATTATCTACGCCGTTGGCTGGACGCAGCACACTTTCGGCACGCAAATCATTCGCACTGCCGCGATGATTCAGCTTCTGCTCGGCAACGTCGGAAGAGCCGGCGGCGGCGTGAACGCGCTCCGCGGCCACTCCAATATTCAGGGCGCCACGGATATGGCCGGGCTCTTCGACTCGCTGCCCGGATATCTGAAGGGCGTGACTCCCGACGATACGAATTTGGCCGCCTTTCTGAAGCGCACCACGCCGACTTCATCGAAACCCGGACCGTGGGATTCGTTCAACTACTACTCGAACACGCCGAAATTCATGGTCTCGCTGCTGAAGGCCTTCTGGGGCGATGCGGCTACGAAGGAAAACGATTTCGCGTTCGATTACTTGCCCAAACCCGGCCAGGATTGTTCGTGGACTCACATTTGGGACGACATGTACAACGGCAAGATCAAGGGCATGATGGCTTTTGGAATGAATGGGGTGATGATCGGCCCGGACACAAACAAAAATATCAACGCGTTGAAGAAAGCCGACTGGCTGGTGGTGGGCGAAATCTACGAGGACGAGACCAGCGAGTTTTGGAGGGCTCCGGGAATTGCGATCGAGGAGCAGAAGAAAATAAATACGACCGTTTATCGCTTGCCCTGCGCCGGCTTCGCCGAAAAAGACGGGAGCATGACCAACTCGGCGCGCTGGGTAACCTGGAAATATGCCGCTGTCCCGCCTCCGGGGCAAGCGCGACTCGACCAGGACATCATCGCGCAGATTTTCCTGCGCGTGCGAGCCCTGTACAAGAAAGACGGCGGAAAATTCCCCGATCCGATTCTGAATTGCAGCTGGGCCTACGCCGACGCGGAGCATCCGCCACTTTCGCAAATCGCCATGGAGTTGAATGGCAGAGCGCTGGCCGACCTGGAAGATCCAGCCACGAAACAAGTGATTAAGGCGGGCCAACAATTGCCCGGATTCGCATGGCTGAAAGACGACGGCACCACCATGTGCGGCAACTGGATTTACTCCGGCTGTTGGACCGAGGCCGGATCCCAAATCCAAAAGCGCGGCACCGAGGATCCATCGGGCATGGGAGTTTTTCAGAACTGGGCATGGTCGTGGCCGGCAAATCGCCGCATCCTTTATAACCGCGCTTCCTGTGACGTTGCTGGAAAGCCGTGGGACTCGGATCGCAAGCAGGTCTGGTGGAACGAAGCGGCGGGAAAATGGGTCGGCAACGACGTGCCGGATTTCAAGCCCGATTCGCATCCGAAAGATCACATGGGGCCTTTCATCATGAATCCGGAAGGCGTCGGACGATTGTTCGCGCCGATCGGTGTCCTCGCGGATGGGCCGTTCCCCGAGCACTACGAGCCGATCGAAAGCCCCATCAAGAATCCGTTGCACCCCAATCAATCGAATAATCCGCTGGTGACGAAGTTCAAGACGCCCTTCGACAAATTCGGATCTCCGGAAGAATACAGCATCGTTTGCACCACTTACCGGCTCACCGAGCAGTATCACTACTGGACGAAAAATAATCCCATGAACGTGCAGCTTATCCCGGAACCGTTCGTGGAAATTCCAGTGGAGCTGGCAGACGAAAAGGGAATTCGCGGCACCGACAAAATCAAAGTGATCAGCGCGCGCGGAACTTACATCGCAAAAGCGTTCGTCACCCGCCGGCTGAAGCCCATGATGATTGACGGCAAAAAGGTCTACCAGATCGGTCTGCCGATTCATCAAGGCTTCCGCGGAATCGACGAAGACGAAGAACGCAACGCGCGCACCCCGGCGAATTTGCTCACGCCCGCGGTGACCGATCCGAACGCGCACACACCCGAATCCAAAGGTTTTCTCGTGAAGGTTGAAAAGGCCTAGGGAGCGACGACGATGAGCCAGGCGGGAACAGAAATTGTCCGCGCTTCAGCGCACACCGGAGCTGTCCCTGGCGCCGGGTTGAATCGCGAATATCAGGTCTGCAAGCTGATAGACACCACCACTTGCATCGGCTGCAAAGCCTGCGAAGTAGCTTGCCTCGAATGGAACGGTTATACCTTCACGCAAACTACTTTTGACAACTCCTACCAGACCATGCCGGAAACGGCCTGGAATTATTGGAATCTGATCAAGTTCAACGAGCACGAGCTCGACGACGGCCGCATGATGCTGCTGATGCGCAAAGATCAGTGCATGCATTGCGAAGAACCGGGCTGTCTCGAAGCCTGTCCCGCGGATTCTGCGATCGTGCAATACGCCAATGGCATCATCGATTTTCAGGAAGAGCACTGCATCGGTTGCGGCTATTGCATGACCGGCTGCCCCTTCAACATTCCGAAATTCAGCCCCGGCGCGCGTAAAGTTTTTAAGTGCACTCTGTGCAATGATCGCGTTTCCGTGGGCCTCGAGCCCGCTTGCATCAAGGCCTGCCCCACCGGCTGCCTGCACTTCGGCACCAAATCGGAAATGAAAGAGTTGGCGGAAACGCGCGCCGCGCAGCTTCGCAATGTATCCGGATTCGCCGACGCGGGAGTGTACGATCCCTCGGGAGTCGGCGGCACGCACGTGATCTACGTGTTGCACGATGCCAAGAATCCCGAGCTTTACGGCGGGCTGCCAAAAAATCCGCACATTCCTTATTCGGTCTGGCTATGGAAGAAGCCGCTGAAATGGCTCGGCAATTTGGCCATTGTCGGCGGACTCGTGGGCATGGCTTTGCACTACATGCGCGTCGGCCCGAAGAAAGAAGAACCCATTCCGCCGGATGAGAGGCGCGTATGAGCACTAATGCGGTTCATCGAACCGGCGCCGCCGCCAACTACGACCAAGAATTGATGACCCGTTACACGTTCGCCGAGCGCATCAACCACTGGATCGGCTCGCTCACTTACATTTATTTGCTGATGACCGGGCTGGCCTTCTGGTCACCCTATCTCTACTGGCTGGCGGCTGTCGTCGGCGGCGGGCCCACCGCGCGCTTTTGGCATCCCTGGGTCGGCCTCTTTTTTGCCGCTTCGTATTTCTGGATGTCCATCCAGTGGCGCCGCGACATGGAAATAGACGCCGACGATCGTGCATGGAAGCACGAAATCAAATCGTACATCAATAACGAAGACGACAAACTTCCGCCCGTGGGCCGCTTCAATTGGGGCCAAAAGATTTTCTTCTGGGGCATGGTGTACAGCACCATTCTGTTGCTACTTTCCGGCATTGGCCTGTGGTACACCGAAGCGATTCCGTGGAAATTCCACATTTTGCGGATGGCGATAATTCTTGTACACGCCAGCGTGGCCCTCATCACGATTGGGCTTTTTCTGATTCACGTTTATATGAGCACCATTCTCGAAGAAGGCAGCTTCGGCTCCATGGTCCACGGTTACGTCACCCGCGCTTGGGCCTGGACGTTCCATCGTAAATGGTACTACGAGGTCACCGGCAAGCCGCGGCCTCCGCAGTGAACCTTGCGCCGTGGGATCGCCGCATCCGCCGCGCCAACGAATTAACTTCCACCTATCCATTTGCCGCTGAAGGTCTGCGCTTTTACGCGAAAGTCGCGACATTTCAGAAAAGCCTTTACGCGGAAATCCAGAAGGCCCTGGCGGACTCACCGAAAATTTCCGCCGGTCGCCCTTTGCGCGATGAGTTGGATCTTTTTCTATTGCTGCCTCACTTTTCACGCTTTTTGGCAGTGATCCAGCAAACTGCGCCTCCGCCGCTCGCACAGGCCGCGGCCGCGCTGCTGCAACAAGGCCCAGCGGGATGGCAGCGCGCGATCGAAGAGTTCTGGCACGGGGACGCGGAACTAGCTGCGGTGGTGGACGACGGTACCCTTGCTCCGGACAGCGATTTACACGGCGCAGTTTCTTCCGATCGCTTGCTCGCGTGGATTTTTCTTCAGCCGTACGCCGAATATCTGGCCGATCACCGCGAAATCGCGATCGTGGACGGAGCGCCATCCACCTGCCCGCTGTGCGGCGGCAAACCGATCGTCGGAGTATTGCGCAGCGAAGGCGACGGCGCGAAAAAATCTCTAATTTGCATGCTGTGCGCGCACGAATGGGCCTTTCGCAGGATTTATTGTCCGGCCTGCGGGGAAGAGCGCGAGCCGCAGATGGCCTATTATTCCGCCCCCGAGATCGCGCACGTCCGCGTGGACGTCTGCGACACTTGCCACACCTATCTGAAAAGCATCGATCTAACGAAGACTGGTCTCGCCGTCCCCGCAGTGGATGAGTTAGCGACCATTCCTCTCGATCTCTGGGCCCGCGAGCACGGCTACGAAAAGCTGCAAATCAATCTGCTTGGCATGTAGCATCGCGGCACATTTGCCGGAAACGCCGTTGGATGTGCCAAAAAATCAATTATCGCTATCGAAATTCTCGGTTTTACTTTCCACAGGCCCGCAGGTTAAAAGTTCGCATGGGGAGGAATAAGCGGAATTCGTTCGCCGTTCGGAATCCTCGCGGCACCGGGTTATACGCGCACCTCGGTCCACCCCACGGCCGGGCTGTCGGCTTCCTCCCCCCTTTTCTTTGCACGCACGATTTGTCGTTGCGGATGCCCCCGCATTGCCGCCCTGTTCGTGCACCGTTCGTCGTGAGTTTCGGAGTCGTTTTCGTTAGAATCACATCCAAGCTCCATGGATTTTGACCAGCTCACCACCTTCGTCGAAGTCGCCAAGAACGGCAGCTTCTCGCTGGCCGGCCGCAAAGTATTCCGCTCGCAATCCGCTGTGAGCGCGCAAATCCGCCAGCTCGAGTTGGAATACGGCGAAAAACTTTTCGGCCGCGTGGGAAAAGCTGTGCGGCTCACTCCCGCCGGCGAAGTGCTTCTGGAATACGCCAAGCGTATGATCGCCATGCGCCTGGATTCTCATCGCGCCATGGCCGACCAATCGGAAACTACCCGGGGCAAACTCGCCATCGGCGCAAACGAAGCCACCTGCCTTTATGTGCTTCCTGACGTTTTCGCCGAGTATCAGCGGCTCTATCCCGCGGTTCAAATCAGCATCTACCGCAATTTTGGCCACAAGATTTTGCAGAAAGTGGAAGACGGCTCGATTGACGTCGGCATCGTGACGCTGCCGATCAAATCGCCCGGCCTAAAGGTGATTCCGATTTTTCGCGATCGCGTGGTGCTGATGACCAGCCCGAAAAATCCGCTGGCGCGCCTCAAGTCCGTAAGCGCCGCGGACATCGCCGCGCAACCCATCATCTATCCGAAGACCGGATTCACGCGCCAGCTTTTCGACAAATATTTCCGCCCGTTCCGTTCGCAACTGCACGTAGCCATGGAGCTGCCCAGCGTAAGCATGATCAAGCGCTTCGTAGCCGCAGGCCTGGGCGTCTCGCTAATCAGCGAATCCTACGCCGCCGACGACGAGCGCGCCGGAAAAGTCCGCCTAATCCCCATCAAAGATGTAGAACTCTGGCGCGAGCTAGGTCTAATTTACCGACGCGATCGTCATCTACCACGCTCCGCCACCGCGTTCGTAGCAGTAATCCGCCAGCGCGCAGAAAACGCAGCAAATTAGCGTCGGCTCCTCCGTACGTACCGCTGGCGTCCCGCCGGCTCTTACGACCAAAATGTTAGCGACAGCCGCACTCATCGACGGCGCGAGAATTCGATTCAGAGCGTTGGTTTGGCTGTGCGGTCCGATCGTTACAGTTGCCGGTGACTCGACTCGTGGTCGTAAGAGCCGGCAGGGACGCCAGCGGTACAAAACCGTGGCTACTTCGGCTGCTGTTGCGTCATGCAGTGGATGGTGCCGAGACCGAGAACGAGATCGCGACAAGCGATGGGCACAATTTGGCGATCGGGGAAAAGCGCGGCAAGCTTATCAAGTGCGACACGATCGTTCGGATCGTTGAACGTAGGTACCAGCACGATTCCATTCGCGATATAAAAATTCGCATAGCTCGCCGGCAATCTCTGCCGCTCAAAATAAACAGGGCGAGGCATCGGAAGAGTTTCAATGTGCAGCGCCTGTCCATTCTGATCCTTCATTGTCTGCAAGCGCCCGAGATTCTCCTGCAGCGGCTCGAAATTCACGTCCTCGCGATCCTCTTCAACTACCGCAACCACCGTAGTCGGATTCACAAACCGCGCCAAATCATCCACGTGCCCGTGCGTATCATCCCCAACAATCCCGCGATCGAGCCAAAGCACATTCGTAACCCCAAAATAATCCCGAAAAACTTCCGCATAATCTTCGCGCCCAAATCCCGGATTGCGCTCCTGCACTTTGCTCAACAAACATTCCTCAGTCGTAAGCATCGTCCCAAGCCCGTTCACGTCAATGCTCCCGCCCTCAAGCACAACACGCCGCTCGCGATGAACTGGCTCCCAGGATGTAGTTTTCAATCGTGGCAAAAGTTTCGAAGTCGCAGCATCATCGCGTTTCGAATTCCCATATTTCGCCCAGCCATTAAATCGCCAATTCGTAAGCCCACTATCGCCGTCCGCATCGCGCACGAAAATCGGCCCGAAATCCCGAATCCACCCGCGGTCAGTAGGCACGAGGTAAAAATCCACCGCAGCAAGATTCGCGCCGCTCTGCTTCAAAATCTCGCGCGCCCGCCGCTTCATCGCCGCATCGCGAACCAAAATCCGCACACGTTCCACGCGCGCCAAATTCCGCACAATATCCGCATAAACCCACGGAATCGGCTCAAATTTTCCAGGCCAGTCAGTTTTTTCGTGAGGCCAAGCCAGCCAGGTCGCCAGATGAGGTTCCCACTCGGCCGGCATGTGATAGCCCAGCGACTGCGGAACAGGAGGCCGCGCGATTTTCGCTCTCAATCGCGCCATCGTTGCAAAATCGGTGCGTAAGCGTCGATCCGGCGGTCACGCAGAAACGGCCAGTTCCGCCGCACGTCTTCCATGTGCCGCGGATCGCATTCCACAATCAAAATTTCCTCGCGGTCGGTGGGCGCCTCCGCGATCACTTGCCCAAAAGGATCGCACACGAACGAATTGCCCCAAAACTGCAAGCCGCTCTCCGCCGTGCCTTCGTAGCCGACGCGATTCACCGCCGCCACATAAATTCCATTTGCAATCGCATGCGAGCGCTGAATCGTCCGCCAGGCATCCAGCTGCGCCGCACCGTGCTGTTGTTTCTCGGAAGGGTGCCAACCAATCGCCGTCGGATAAAATATAATGTTAGCTCCGCCGAGTGCCGCTAACCGCGCTCCCTCGGGGTACCACTGATCCCAGCATACCAGCACGGCAATGCGCCCAAATCGCGTATCGAAATTCGGAAATCCCAAATCCCCAGGCGTGAAATAAAATTTCTCGTAGTAGAGCGGATCGTCCGGAATGTGCATCTTGCGGTAGAGCCCCAGCAGCGATCCATCCGCGTCGATCACCACCGCGGTATTGTGATAAACGCCGGCCGCGCGCCGCTCAAACAGCGATCCGATAATCACCACGCCCAATTCTTTCGCCAGCGCCGCCAACGCATCACTCGAAGGCCCGGGAATCGATTCCGCCAAGCCAAAAAGTTCCGGATTCTCCTCGCGGCAAAAATACTGCGAACGAAATAATTCCTGCAGGCAAATAATCTGCGCCCCGCGCCCCGCCGCCTCGCGAATTTTCTTCAGCGCGATCGCCAGATTCTCGTCGACAGTAGTCGAGCACTTCATCTGGATGAGTCCAACCGTGAATCGATCCATCATGCAAAGAATATTATCACTTCGCCGCGGATCGTAGGGCAGGGTCTTCAGACCCTCCGGCTGTCCGGTCTTCGTCCCGGATCGTGCAAACGCCTGGAATCGTTCCATCAACGCATCCCACGTGTCACGAAATTGTAATATTCAAGCCATTTTGTCGGTTGACATTGATATCCAGCATCTTTAAAGTGAAGAGGTCATGATTTCTCGGAGCCAGAACCCGTCGCCGGCCAAGTGGATGCGCCTTATTATGCGCACCACTACGGATACGCCTTCTGGCGCCGCGGGCAGCTGAAGCCAATCCAATTCAGCAGCCCGAGCCCGCCGCCAGAAAAAAAGCCTGGCAGGCGGGTTTTTTGTTTTCGGGGTGTTGAAATTGGCGCGGCGAGCAGCACGCATGGCACAAAACCGCCGGCGGGCCTACAGAATATAGGTCACCGCCAAAAAAGAGGACGCAATGGCACCCGAGGCTAACGAAGCGCAAAGCGAACGGAACGACGAGCGCCGCCAGAATGAAGCCGTGCTGGGGAAGCTCGATCGTTCGAGCAACGGCACGAACGAAATGCAACCATCGAATCGTGTGCGCGTCATGAAATTCGGCGGCAGCGTGCTCATTTCGGCGGAAAATATTTTGCTCGCCGCGCGTCACGTGGCCGAGGCTGCGCAGAACGAGCGCATCGCCGTGGTTGTGTCCGCTTTGCGCGGCGTTACCGACCGCCTCTATAGCATCACTCGCGCGCTGCGTCTCCGCGACACGCAATCCGCGCTCACCGAAGCTCAGGAAATCGCGCAATTCCATCTGCACGTCGCGTGCGATCTTTATTCCGGCGATGAACAGGAATTTCAACTGCGCATCGAGCTGGCTGAACTCTCGCTCCAACTCGCCACCGTCGTTTCCGGCGGCAGCGAAGGGCACGGCCCCGCCGAAGTCACGGACG
>Ga0209008_1000456_pt1 | contig 13882 bp, 14 predicted proteins | sample JacPin_JW_Ref_O3_FD_187963 | JGI IMG/M metagenome (GOLD analysis project Ga0209008, IMG submission 187963) | Forest soil microbial communities from Algoma, Ontario, Canada - Jack Pine, Ontario site 1_JW_Ref_O3 (SPAdes) (version 2) | ecosystem: Environmental > Terrestrial > Soil > Boreal...
GTCCCTGTTAAGAAGGACTGGCTGTTTGCGAACGGCCCGAGCATGAGGATTAGAACACTCGAAGCACTGAGCGCGCGATGAGAACCCCACCTGGCGTGAGTGCAACCGATTTTGCAACTGCTATCGAGCAATTTGAAAAGGTCGTCGGCAAGGATTGGGTGTTCACAGCCGATGAGGACGTCGATACTTACCGCGACGCCTATTCGCCTGTCTGGCATGAAGATGAAGAACCACTCCCGTCAGCGGCCCTCGCACCCGATGGGGTCGAACAGATACAGGCGATTCTCAGAATCGCAAACGCCTACAAGATTCCGTTGTGGACGATCTCAACGGGAAAGAACCTCGGCTACGGGGGTTCTGCCCCACTTTTGAGCGGCAGCGTGGTGCTCGACTTGAAGCGCATGAACCGCGTAATCGAGGTGAGCGACAAGAATCACTTCGCGCTGGTCGAGCCGGGCGTCAGTTATTTCGATCTCTATCGCCATATCCAGGAACGGAACCTGAGGGTCTGGATTGATCCGCCCGATCCGGGGTGGGGCAGTCCGATGGGTAATTCGCTTGAGCGTGGAGGCGGCAGGACGCCGATGCACGATCATTTCGGGGCTGTCTGCGGTATGGAAGTCGTACTCGCCAACGGCGAGGTGCTTCGCACCGGTATGGGTGCGCTTCCAGGATCGAAGACCTGGCAGCAGTATAAGTATGGTTTTGGACCGTATGTGGACGGCATATTTTCCCAGTCGAATTTCGGCGTCGTTACCAAGATGGGAGTCTGGCTGCTCCCGGAACCGGAGGCCTATCTTTCCGGAACGGTGTTGGTGCCGAGGCACGACGACCTGATTCCCATGATCGAGATTTTCGCGAACCTGGTGGCATCCGGAATCGTGCAGGCGACTACTCAGGTGACGAGCCCACTTGCGTACGTCCCGTCAGACCCCGAATTGACGGCTCTTCGCGCAAGTGGTTCGACCAAAGGTCTCGAGAGGTACGGAGCCCGCAAGAACATCGCATACTGGAGCGTACCTCTGCCGTTTTACGGGCCGGCGAAAGTGATCGCGGCGCAATGGGAACATGTCAAGGAACAGTTCTCAGTGATTCAGGGAGTCCGGTTTGTGGACGGCGCGTCGTACAGGTTTCCGCTGACAGCCGATCAGCTGGCCAAAATCGCAGACCCCGTGCCGCTCGGAATACCCAGTTTGCAAATGTTTGGGGTTATCGGCGGGAATGCCGTCGGGCACCTGGGGTTCTCTCCCATTATTCCGATGACGGGGGAGGCGGTACTCGAGTCGCAGCAGGTTTTTGAAAAGGTCTACAGGGATCTGGGTTCTCCGGGTGGTGCTGCCGCATCGTTTCCGGTTTTCTGGTACTTCGGGCGGGCGTTCGTAAACATCTATCTTTTTCCGATCGTGCGCGACGTGGAAAAGAACCGGCAAACCCGCGCGATTTACAGACAGCTTATCCGGGAATCGGCGGCACGCGGCTGGGGCGAGTACCGCACCCACACGACGTTCCAGGGAGACATCATGAACACGTACTCGTTCAACGATCACGCGCTGTTGAGGCTACATGAAACGCTGAAAGATGCTCTGGACCCGAACGGCATCCTCTCGCCGGGGAAGAACGGCATTTGGCCCAAGCGATTGCGGAAGGAGAAGGCCTAGAGGGCCGCGAGTTCGAGGCGAGTTCGTCGACGCAAAACGCGCGCCCCGCTCGTACAGGGCCTACACTGCAAGCTCGCACGACCTATCGGTACTTAGTCTGGATCCTGCCCAGAGAATGGTGTTACCGGTCTCTTCGCTCGCGTCGTTGTGATCAGCACTACGCTGACGAGGATAAACAGAGCTCCCAGAATCGTTCGCCGGCCAAGCGCTTCGCCGCCTGCGAAGTATCCGAGCAGCACGGCCACAACGGGATTCACATATGCGTAGGTGACGACCTTTGTCGGCGACTGATGATGGATCAGCCATAGATAGGCTGTAAACGCCATGATCGAGCCTGCGACAGTCAGGTAGAGCAACGCGAGCCACGTTCCGCCTGAGAGGGCCCATGGATGAAAATTACGAAATTCGCCCCGCGCGGCTGCCGCAACAGCCAAGAACACACCGCCGGCGAGCATCTGCACTGCCGAACTCATGACTTGGGAAGACGGCAGCGGCAGCTTTCGAGTGAGCACCGATGCCACCGACCAACTCAACGCCGCTGAGATTAACGCGAGAGCGCCCGCCCGGTCGACTGGCGCCCCGCCGAGGTTCAACGACCGGCTCATCAACACCGCTACCCCGCCAAGTCCGATCAATAGCGCCAAGGCCAGGCGGACGGTGAGCCTTTGTGTCTTCAGGAAACTGATCTCCCACAACGCCATGAACGCCGGAGTCGAGGCCATCATGACCGCGGTAATACCGGAAGGTACCCGCTGTTCGGCCCAGTACACCAGGCCGTAGTCGAGGAGGAAGAACAGGATCGCGAGCAAAGATACCGATCCCCATTGGACCCCGCTTGGGGAGCGCTCACCGTGTGCGAATGCCCAGCCATAGAGGACCAATCCCGCGATCAAGAAACGCATTGCCGCGAAAAGGAAGGGAGGAACCTCGCGGACGCCAACACGAATCGCGAAATACGTGGAACCCCACACGAGATAGAGAATTGCAAAAGCCAACAGGGTTTTCCACATCGATGTCCGGGTAGGGGGTTCCATGGAATGTTGTCACCGACAATCTATCAGTTCCGCGGCGTCATTGACCAACGACTGATCGCCGCCTGCTCGGAATTGATCCACATGCCTCGTGAACGCTGAACGAGCATGCGGGCCACCAAGCGCGTATTTATCCGGGAATCGGTCTAGCCAGGAGTTCCGGTATTTGCCATTGCCAGTTGGATCCTTGGATTCGATCGATTAAAATGCGGGCAAATGTCAGCTCGCGTCGTAATCGAAATCGCTGCGCTAGGATGTATCGCGATCTGTGGCCTGATCTCGACCCTCGCAAACTGGGAGATGGTGGACAAAGTAAACGCGAAACTTCCCAAAGAGGAGCAATTTGCAGCGCTCTGGTGGGGTGGGTCGAAGTTCATGCGACTCCACCGCGAATACAAAAGACTGTATCCTGATGGAAGTCTTCTCCTAGGGGTTCGGGCACTTACGGTATTGATGATTGTCTGTTTGCTCGTCTGCGCCTGGGAGTTTGGATTCTTCACAAAGTGAGCGTGAAATCGATTTCTCCGGTCATCCGCGGTTAACGGAAAAGTGGGGCGCTACTTTACGCCGGTGTTAATTCAACAAATCAGGCAAATGAGACGGACTCGAAGCGCGACCCGTCCCGAACCCACAGGAGAGAAGAGAAGGTGGCCTAGAATTGGAATCGAGCGCAGAGGCAGCTCTCAGGCGTGAACGCCGAACAAGCAAAGCCAATGGAGGCCTTGGGAGGGTGCAAATGGACGTAAAACAGATAACAAGTTACGGAGAAAGGAACCCTGACTGTCCGAGTGAATTGGGTGCATTTTCATTCCTTGTCGGAAAGTGGCAGGGGACGGGGAGAGTAAGACTTGAGGGTGGAAAGTTCGCTGATTTCGCCGTGTCCTGGATCGGCCGCTATATTCTTGATGGCACCGCGATTGCGGATGAGCTTCACTCTTTGGCTCCGGACGGGAGCCCTTACTTGGGCATCAGTCTTCGGCAATACGATGCTAAGAAAAAGAATTGGATCATCGAGTACTTAAACGTATCGAATTCGTTCTTGCGAAGACAGGTCAATGGCGACTCAGGATCGGTCAGTGTGGACGGACCGAATGTTATTGTCGTCTCGGGAACGCCCGATTCGATGAGTAGAGAGCACTATCGCGTTGTGGATCACGACAATTTCGTCTATAGCCTGGACGCATCGAGCGATGGAGGAAGTAATTGGAACGAAGGGCAAATCGAGATGACCTTCCGTCGATCCGAATAGAATCATCAAACGGCACAAATGGCTCCCGCTGCGTAATTCCTTGGCTATTGGGGGTTGTGCATTAAGAGCCAAACCCCAGACGCCGCAATCGGCAATCATTGATAATCTTATGGGGTCAGGGGAACTACCCGGAAAAATGGCACATACACAAACCTGGGATCCTGACCGCTACGCTCGCAACGCCCGCTTCGTCGCCGACCTTGGAGCGCCGGTGGTCGACTTGCTCGCGCCGCGCGCCGGCGAGCGCATCTTGGACCTTGGCTGCGGCGATGGTGTGCTGACCGCAAAGCTCGCCTCATTAGGCTGCGACGTCATCGGGGTCGACGCCAGTGAACCGCAAATCAACGCCGCGCGCAGACTCGGCTTGGACGCCCGCGTAATGGACGGCGAAGCACTCGATTTCGATAGCGAATTCGACGCCGTGTTTAGCAACGCGGCGCTGCACTGGATGAGCAATCCCGCCAAAGTTATCGCTGGAGTGCGTCGTGCACTTAAGCCTCAGGGACGATTCGTCGCCGAATTCGGTGGCCACGGCTGTGTGGCCAAGATCAGAAAGGCATTGGTCGAAGGCCTCAATCGCCGCGGCATTAACGGCGAAGCATCAAGCCTCTGGTATTTCCCGACAGTCGAAGATTATTCACGGGAGCTCGCAGACGGCGGGTTCGACGTCACCTACATCGCCCTGATACCGCGCCCTACTCCGCTTCCCGGCGATATCAGCGGGTGGCTCGATACATTCGCCGAGACCTTCACCGCAACCTTGCCACCCACCGAACGATCCTCCTACATCGCCGAAGTCCGAGAAGCCCTGCGCCCCGACCTCTGCGACGCGGAAGGCAAGTGGATCGCCGACTACGTCCGCCTCCGGTTCGCCGCCAAGAAGCGCGCCTAACGCACCGATCTTTTCACCGTTTTGCCCGGTGAACATCCGAGACATTTTCTGGCGTGGCGCGTCTTATGACATTGAGCTGGTCAAGCAGCGCCAATGATGTTCTGTGTTCAAGTCATCGTCATATTCAAGGGCTAAGGCCGTACGCAATCAACGCTGGAGGTTGTAATGCAGATGATTACGACACGGGCGGGGATCCGCAAGACCCCGGTGAGGCGCTGGAAACGCTCCAGCGCCTTGGCAGTACTAGCGTTGGCAGCGGCAACTGGCCTGTTTGCGCAGACACCGGAGCGCCAGCAGGTCTTTGCGCTTCACGATGCAAACGGCCTGATTGCGCCGAAGGTGAAGACGGAAGCGGTGAATTATCTGGGGCGCAAGTCCGTCCGAATTACCATAGAGGGCGCGGATCATGACGGCCTCGCGCTGCTGCCGGGAACGGATTTCGAGGATGGGGTGATCGAGGCAGATGTCGCACTGAGGAACACTACGCCGCCTGAGGTCAAACGACCGGGATTCATCGGGATTGCATTCCGGGTGAGTCCGGATGCATCGCAATACCAGGTGTTCTATTTAAGGCCCGGAAATTCCGACGCGCCCGATCAGGCAAAGCGCAACCACTCGGTCCAATACGTTTCCGAGCCGGGGTTCGGATGGTACCGGCTTCGTCGCGAATGGCCATCGGTATATGAGTCGTATGCGGAACTGGCGCTCGAGACCTGGACAAAAGTACGGATCGAGGTGGCTGGGCGCACGGCGAAACTTTATGTAAACGGATCGGCCAAGCCGACCTTGGTGGTGGATGGATTGAAGGGTGAGGGTTTGCACGGAGCTGTCGGATTGTGGGCCTACACCGACCAGGAGTCCTATTTTTCCAACGTGCGGATTACGCCCGCCAAGCCTCAGAATCTGAAGAACGGATCCGACGCGGCCGGTTCATGGGAGATGCGGTATTTCAGCGACGCAGCGGGAATGGAAGCGTTAATGGAATTGCATCGCGACGGAAACAAGTTGAGTGGGACGTGGACCGGTCCGCTGGGCGAAAACAGAATGATGACCGGCGTCTGGCGGGACGGGTATGTGGAACTTTCGTTTGTAGGTGATTGGCCGAAGGAAATACCCGATGGGGCCCCGGGGCCGGTGAATGCGTTCCTGGACGGGTGGATAGACGGCGACTCCGGCAAAGGGCGGATGCGAGTGGAGGGACACGCAGACGGCACATGGGTGGCGACGCGGAAGAGCGTCAACGCAGGCCTTCGCCGGTTCGGAATCGCCACGATGTAAGTCGACTTGCAGCGGTGGCGGGTTTTGCTAGTACATTGGCGCGCTGTGCTAGTGACCGAAGACTGCTAATTGGCTAGAGTAGATCCCATGAAAGGGGATTTACTCTCATGCAGACAACAGAAGAGCGAACAGCTGTAGCAGGGAAGATCTACACCGCAAAATCCTTTGCGGCGGTTGGCCCGAAATCCGTTCTCGCGCCCGCATCCATCAACAGGCGGGCTCCTGGTCCCCAAGACGTCCAAATCCAGACCTTGTACTGCGGCGTTTGCCACTCTGATCTCCATCAGGTGCGAGATGAATGGCACGATTTCATGCCTACTTCCTACCCGTGCGTGCCGGGCCACGAAATCGTCGGCCGGGTCGCGGCGGTCGGCGGTGCCGTCAAGAAATTCAAAGAGGGTGACATCGCCGCGGTCGGCTGCATGGTCGATTCCTGCCGGAAATGCGCGAGCTGTATTGCGGGTGAGGAGCAGTATTGCGAAAACCATCTCACTCTGACGTATAACGGCGAGGATAAAGTACTGGGCGGCGTCACGTACGGTGGCTATTCGGCCAGCATTGTCGTGGACGAAGCATACGTGCTCCGCATTCCAGACGGGCTAGATCCGGCCGGCGCTGCACCGCTGCTTTGTGCGGGCATCACGACCTATTCGCCTCTGCGCCGTTGGAATGTCGGCAAAGGACAGAGGGTCGGAATCGTGGGCCTGGGTGGGCTGGGCCATATGGGGCTGAAATTCGCGAAGGCGTTCGGCGCCCGCGTGGCTCTGTTCACCACATCGCCCGGTAAGGCAGCGGATGCCGTTCGACTGGGTGCAGACGACGTGATCGTTTCAACCGACAACGCCGCGATGCAGAAGCATGCTGGCACATTTGATTTCATCCTGGACACAGTGTCCGCCGTGCACGATCTGAACGCCTACCTGCAACTGCTCAAGCTCGACGGGACCATGACGCTGGTGGGCGCGCCGGAAAAGCCGAGCCCGGTGTCTTCGTTTAACCTGATCATGAAGCGCCGACGGTTGGCTGGCTCGGCGATCGGTGGAATTCGCGAGACGCAGGAGATGCTGGATTTCTGCAGGGAAAAAGGGATTGCTGCCGATATCGAACTCATCAGGATTCAGCAGATCAACGAGGCTTACGACCGTCTGCTGAAGGGCGATGTGAAATATCGGTTCGTCATCGACATGGCATCTCTAAAGTAACAAGAAGGAACGAAGCGGAACGCGCCGACCAGGCATCCAAACGATCGGGTATATACGGAGTTTCGGAGGAGCAACGATGGAGAAGCGCAAGCTTGGAAAGAGCAATCTGGAAGTGTCGGCCCTGGGCCTGGGATGTATGGGGATGAGCTTTTCCTTCGGCCCGCCGAAAGACAAGCCGGAAATGATTTCTCTGATTCGGAAGAGCGTCGAGCTCGGTATCACCTTCTTCGACACGGCTGAGGTGTATGGCCCGTTCACGAACGAAGAGCTCGTTGGCGAAGCTCTTGCTCCGGTGCGCGACCAGGTGGTGATCGCTACGAAGTTCGGCTTCGACCTCGGTGGCCGCGATCATCGGCCGGGTGCGGCAGCGGTGAATAGCAAGCCCGAGCACATTCGAGAGGCCGTCGAAGGCTCACTGAAGCGCCTCCGGATCGAAACGATCGATCTCCTGTATCAGCACCGGGTCGACCCAAACGTCCCGATTGAAGATGTGGCAGGGACCGTGAAGAGCTTGATTCAAGAAGGCAAGGTGAAGCACTTCGGCCTTTCCGAAGCAGGCGTGCAAACGATCCGTCGCGCACACGCAGTCCAGCCGGTCACGGCACTCCAGAGTGAATATTCGCTCTGGTGGAGAGAGCCCGAAGCGGAAATCATACCTACACTGGAGGAACTCGGCATCGGCTTCGTCCCATTCAGCCCGCTGGGCAAAGGCTTTCTCACCGGCAAGATCAGCGACGCGACGCAGTTCGACAAGACGGATTTTCGCAATACTGTCCCTCGGTTCTCGCCGGAGAACCGTAAGGCGAATCGGGCCCTGGTTGATCTGATTGGAAAATTCGCGCAAAAGAAAAAGGCGACACCTGCTCAGATAGCACTCGCCTGGCTGCTTGCCCAAAAGCCGTGGATGGCGCCGATCCCGGGTACAACCAAGTTGTCGCGTTTGGAGGAGAACATCGGTGCCCTCAGCATCCGACTGAGTAGCGCCGATATCCATGAGATCGATAGCGCTGCCTCAACGGTCGAGGTGCGAGGCGCCCGTTACCCCGAGGCACTTCAGAAGCTGGTAGATCGCTAGGGATGGATCGCCGGCGCATCGGATCGTCCGCCTCATTCTTTATGGTGTACCTATGAACAACCGATTCAGGGTGTCGAGTTCGCTCGGCAGGAGACTCCAGGATGTCGGGCTTTCGCCATCGGCCGTTTTAGCCCAGGCGGGTTTGCCGCTGGGGCTGTTTAACGAGGGAAAAATCCTCCTGACCACCGAGGAGTTCTTCGCCTTGTACCGGGGAATCTCAGAAAGCAGTAGTGACGCGGCGATTGGGCTGAAGCTGGGGACCGAAAACCGGATCGAACGATACGATCCGATCTGCATCGCAGCGCTTTCCACCCGGTCGTTGCGTAGCGCGATCGAGCGGCTCAGCCGTTACAAACAGCTCACATGTCCCGAGAAAATTGATCTGGTCGAGCGCGGGAATGAATGTGCTGTGAGATTCAGCTGGCTCCTGGCTGAGCAAGGGGAGCCTGACGTCCTGGTCGATGTTTGCTTCGCGTGGATCTTGACCATCGCCACGCGCGGTGCCGGCAGAAGGATTCGGCCGAAACGAGTCGAAGTCCAAAGACCGGAGAAGTTTCGCCGAATCTACGAAGAACATTTTGATTGTCCCGTCAAGTTCAACGCGGCCAAAAATGTCCTCGTCTTCAGCAAAGCAGACATGGACGCGCCCTTCCTCACCTACAACGCTGAGCTCCTCGCCGCTATCGCCCCCCAGTTAGAGGCTGAACTGACGCAGCAGATGGCCGAGAGGGACCTGCGGGAACAAGTGAAGGGAATTCTCAAGGGCCTGATCGCCGGGCAGCGGCCAGGGTTGGAGGATGTGGCGCGCGAACTGCGGGTGAGCTCGCGCACTCTGCAGCGCCGCCTGGGTGAAGACGGTGCAACCTTTCAACAGCTGACCGAAGAGGCTCGCCGCGAATTGGCGCATCACTATTTGTTGCACTCGTCGCTCGAACTGAACGAAACCGCGTATCTGCTGGGGTACGAGGACGCCAATTCTTTCTTCCGAGCCTTCCATAAGTGGGAAGGAACATCGCCGGGGCAGTGGAAATCAAGCCACGCAAATCCGTCATAGTTATGTGACTCCGCTTCAGTTGACCATGCCTGGCTGTGGCCCCCGAGTCACCAGGTCACGTGGGCCTAGTACGAGCTCCTCCGCTTATCCGACACGGTCTTGATAGCACGCCGTAGAGGAAAAACTCTCGAGCGGAACAGCAAAAAAAGTGCTTGACATATGCCGATATGGGAATATATTGAAGGCATGGCTAGGGCAGCGACAACGTCCGATGCTTTCAATGCTGTAGCCGAACCGCGGCGGCGCGACATCCTAAACTATCTGGCGCTGAGGGAAAGGTCCGTCACCGAGATTGTGGACGCAATGGAGATGGAGCAGCCTTCGGTTTCAAAGCACCTGAAGGTTTTGAAAGGTGTTGGCCTGGTCGAGGTCCGAAGGAACGGTCGGAAGATGCTCTACACAGTGAATGCCAGCGCGATTCGGCCCTTGCATGAATGGACCAGCACGTTTGAGCGGCTGTGGAAGCACCAGCTGCTGAGAATCAAGGAACTGGCCGAGGCCAACAATGCAAAGGAACAATAGTCTTAGGAAATCTCAAAGGAGGAGGGCGTCGTGAGTTCACCCGCACTGTCACTGGAATCAACAACGATCCAGATATCGCAGGAGATCGAAGTGCGCGCTTCAATCGATGTGACGTTTGCCGCGCTTCTTGCGCAGCTTGGCCCGTATAACGAGACTCAAGTGGATAAGCCCATGCCCATGAAGCTGGAGGCATGGCCCGGCGGCAGATGGTATCGCGACCTGGGAGACAACAACGGCCATTACTGGGGGACGGTACAGGCGATCAAGAGGCCGACGCTGCTTGAGATTAGCGGCCCGCTGTTTATGTCCAATCCCGTGATCACCAATCTCCAATATCGTCTGAAGGAATCAGGCGGCGTGACAATCATCACATTTCGCCATCATTCGTTCGGTTTGGTGCTGGAGGAATACAGAAACGTAAAGAATGGCTGGGGACGCTTGCATGAGCTTTTACGGCAGCGAGCAGAAGCGCCGCGGCCCAGCTGAAGCGGGGGACGGCGTGGAAGATCACAGGAGGGAAGTATGTGTCCAGTATGCATCGCAAGTGCGGCAGTGATGGCCGCCGGAGCTGGATCCACGGGGGGAATTCTGGCGGTGTGCATCGGCAAATTCAGGAAGTTCTTCAGGGCGAATGGTTCCGCTCTATTTCAGAAAATCAAGGAGAGATAGGATGGCAACGACTAACAAGGGAAACGTCGCGCACCAAAAAGAGTATCTCGCAATGAACACACCGCCGGTCGTTTCAGCGCAGGAGTGGGAGGCTGCGCGCCAGCAGCTCCTGGTGAAGGAAAAGGCCTTTACCCGGTCACGTGACGCGCTGGCCGCCGAGCGTCGGCGTATGCCGTGGGTGGCCGTGGAGAAGCGGTACGAGTTCGATGGGCCCAAGGGCAAGGCGAGCCTGCTTGAGTTGTTCGAGGGTCGCCGGCAGCTCGTCCTCTATCGTGCTTTTTTCGAGCCCGGCGTGTTCGGGTGGCCCGAGCATGCCTGCCGCGGCTGCTCCCTGGGCGCCGATCAGGTCGGTCACCTCTCCCATCTGAACGCCCGCGACACGACGCTTGCGTTTGCCTCGCGCGCGCCTCAGGCTGACATCGAGCGCCTGAAGGCACGAATGGGCTGGAAGATGCCGTGGTACACAATCACGGACAGCTTCGACAAGGATTTTGGCGTGGACGAGTGGCATGGCACGAACGTGTTCGTCCGCGATGGCGAGCGGTTGTATCGCACCTACTTCATCAACAACCGCGGCGACGAAGCGATGGGTAGCACCTGGAGCTACCTTGACATAACTGCACTCGGGCGCCAGGAAAAGTGGGAGGACTCACCGCAAGGCTACCCTCAGACTGAACCGTACAAATGGTGGAACTGGCACGACCAATACTCCGCCGGCGCGACGCCCGATCCTGGGTGGGTCAAGGTGATCGAGAATGCAAACGTCACGTCGGGACCGAGCGACTAGTTCGATTGCGTCCGCCCGACCGGCAGGGATGCCGTAGGCGCCCCGGAGATTCGTGTAGGAGTCAGGGAATCGACAGCCGTCAGAGCGGAAGCCATTCGAACGGGAACATCTTGCCTGCATCGGCGGTATCGAGCTTGATTCCTGCAAGTTCCGCCGCTCGAGCAAGCACAGGATCGCGTCCGCTCGCAAGGTCGTGCGCGGTCGGAAACACGACCTCATCCGGCGTCACACCTACGTGCTCGAGGCTTTTGCCGTCTTTCATAATCAGGTCGGCATCGGTAACCGAAAAACCGTACGGGATAACGGTATCGAATCCCTGCTGGCAGGAATAGCCGCGAGCCTCCATTACGCTCCCGGAAGTGCGGTCGCCGATCACTGTTCCGCGCTTTTCGAGTTGCATGACCCGTGCGAACAGCTCGGCAGCCGAAGCGGAATCACTGTCCACCAGCACGATAATCTTGCCGGCAAATGCACGGCTACCGACGGTCTTTGCGAGTTGAGGCTTCATTTCCTTTCGCCCGATTCGATCCGAGATTTTCACGTCATGATCGAAGATATTGCCGACCATTTGCTCAAGCGTGTCGGTATAGCCGCCCGGATCGGAGCGCAGGTCAAGGATGAGCGTCTGGTGCTTCCGGACGATGCTGAACATGTGCTCCACTTCGGTCGGATCAAGAACAAATTCCGGCATCTTCCAGATCATCACGTTGCCGTTCTCGACGTAACGCTGGCGGACCACATGGTCCTGGTTTTCTTCGGCGCGGACGAGTTCCCAGATATCCGAGCCGTCGGTGAGGTCTGCGACCTTGCGGCCCTGCTTCATCTTTGCCGCGACAATTACGTCCCGAGAGTTGCCATCGGGATCGGTCAAACCCAGTCGGATGGCCGGCTGGGGCATCAACATATCAAAAGTCATCGAGAGAGGCTCGAAGTCGACCCTGTTCACCGAGTATCCCATGTACTGAGCGACCAGATCGCCGGGGTGGGCCTTCGATTCCGCATCGGTCCCAGGCCGCGTCCGCACGATGTAGGCTTTTTCTCCCACCAACTGCATCCGGAATCCGTAGTCCTGCCGGTTTGCGCGGTCCGGAGGCCGGAAATAGGTATGGGAGTCCTTGAGCCCGTCCAGGTAAGCGGCCACCATTCTGAAACCTTCACCGATGGTTGGGGAGTTCTTTATGCGGTCATCAAACTGGCGGTATCGCTCGTCCAGATCGATGCCGTGGTATTTCGGGTCGTAGTAATTCTTCCTCACCGCGTCGCGAGCGTCGCGCAGAATTCCGCGCGCGAGATCCATGTCGCTCGCGCTCATTTTCTGTTGGGCAAGCAGGGTGCCCGCGGCAAAAGCCATAGCGAAAACGACGAGGTAGAGCGACAAGGCCCGACGGGCTGGGGCTTTGAGCATGAGCAGTCCTCCGTGGAAAGGCTGAACTCGTTATTGCCCACGATATATATCAAAATCAGGACACAATCGCGTGTATCGCACTGAGGAACGTGCCTATATCATTACCACTGGCGAGCGATCAAATCCCTGTTCAAAGCGTTTGAGCGGGCGAGTGCAAGGGTCGGGAGGTCCGGTGATCAGCCAAATGACCGCTTTGGCCGGAGTGGTTTCACTCCACGAGGAAGTCTAGTTCCACTTTGCCAAGTATATCTGGTCCACGCTCGTGTCGATCATGATGGCGGGCTGGCCTTCCGAAGTGATGCTGGGAAAGACGCCCTGTGCAGGGTTGCCTATGACAGCGAGAGGGTCGTAACCGCCTATCCGACTCCACGCTCCATCCGCGATTGCCAGCCGATAAAATCCGCGCACCTGCTCAGGACCGTAATCCGGCATCTCGAGGTACAGATACTGACTGTCGCTTGACCAGACCCAATTTCCCCATGGACGGTCAGAGACCCTGAGCGCTTTCCAAGTCCCGGTTTGCGCCGAGTAGAGCACCACGCGCGTCGGATTATAGCCCCACGCTACCATGTACTTCCCGTCCGGCGACCACGTGGGAGCAATAAGGCCCTGCGAACCGGGCATGATCGATATCTTCCGCGTGGCAAGATCGAGAACTTTGATTCCGATCAACTGGCCTGGTAGCGGATAGTCGTTGAACGCGATCGATTTCCCATCCGGCGACCAGTTCGGCATAACGTCCTGGTTGGGATTCGGAATCAGTTTTTCCGGAGTGCCGCCGTCTGCCGATATCATGTAGATCTGGTTCCAATCGGAATAGACAATTTCCTTACTATCCGGGGACCATTGCGGCATGATCGAATATGAATCCGTTAGTTGAAATTTCTCACTGCCGTCTAATCGGCTGCGCCAAAGATGATGCTGGGGGTAGTCAACGTAGACCATCCACTTCTTATTAGGCGAGACGACGAACTCCGTTGCGGCCAAACCGCCCAGAAAAGGCACAAATCTCTTCTGCGCCGGATCCCATGCTTGCATCGCTCCCTGAGCAATCTCTCCA
>Ga0209008_1000457_pt1 | contig 13861 bp, 10 predicted proteins | sample JacPin_JW_Ref_O3_FD_187963 | JGI IMG/M metagenome (GOLD analysis project Ga0209008, IMG submission 187963) | Forest soil microbial communities from Algoma, Ontario, Canada - Jack Pine, Ontario site 1_JW_Ref_O3 (SPAdes) (version 2) | ecosystem: Environmental > Terrestrial > Soil > Boreal...
CTCCGGAAAAACCAAACGCGGCCGCGCCGGCGTTTCCGCTGTTCGAAACGAAGTTCGCTGAGTTGAGCAGGTTGAAGACTTCGGCTCGCAAGTCCAGCTTCAAACGGTCAGCGAAAACAAACTCCTTCGAAAGGCGTATGTCCGTCGAACGGATATTCAACGAATTGGTCAAAATCGGCCGCCCCAGTGGTCCCAAAAAAGTTCCCGGCGGCCCATTGGGATCTGGCACGGTCGCGCGGTAGGCGTTGATCAACGCGAGTTGATGCGCTTGGTTTCCACGAGCTCCGGCATTCCGCGGAATTCCCGGCGGGCGTACTGGCGTGCTACCGTCGGGCGCCGGTGCGGCCTCGGTTATGGCAAATGGCAGGGGAGTGGTAAAGCTGCTAATCAGCGAAATCTGCCAGCCCTTGCCGAAGAAAGGCGGCAGGTGGCTGGGATCGAAAACGCCGCTGAAGATGAAGCGACTGCGCTGGTCGGTCTGCGCCGCACCATAGTCCGCTCTGGCATTGAATGGATTGGAAATCAGTTGCGAACTTCCGGTGGAATCATCCGTTTCATCTTCGGCTTTCGAAAGGGTGTACGAACTGTCGAGTAGGAATCGATGACTCATCGATTTTTTTACTTCCACGACAAACGCGTTGTAGTGAAGGTGGTCGCCGTTGGCCGTCCACGGTACCGCCCCGAATTGCGAGCAGACCGTGGAGCCAAACATCTGGCATAGCGGGGCGCCAGGTGTCGCCGTGTTGAAATCCGGATCCACATTAATATTCCGGCTGATGAACCCCCGGACACCGAGCATGTGTACACCGGTCATCGCCAGCACCCACTTCGGCGCAAAGGACCACTGGAAGCCACCGGAAGCGTATTCCACGTAAGGCGTGCGAATGTGATTGTCGAGTTCCGCCAGCGGACTTACCGGCGGGCCGAAGAACATGTCGTGAATTTGCTGCGGCGTCAGCCCGGGGAAAGGATCCGCGATGTTTATCGCGCCCGGATCCACGAACACGCGGAAGCCAATGTTGATGCCGTCGAATCCCTTTTCCAGCAGTGTGTTCAGGAAGTTGATGTTTTCGTAGTAGATTCCATAGCCTCCGCGGAGGACGAACTTGCCGGTCTTGAATGGGTCATAGGCCAGCCCAATGCGCGGCGCGAAGTCCTTCTTGTCCGACGATCGGCTTCCCGGAGGCGCGAGTAGTCCGAGAGCGCCGGGGAAATCGACGTCGTTGGCATTACTGAAGTAATCCCAGCGAAGTCCCGCATTCAACGTCAGATTCGGAAGAATCTTCCAATCGTCCTGCACATAGACGCCGGAAATATTGCTGGTGCCGGTTCCCAACAGGCAATTTGGGGTGCTGCATGCGCTTTGAATTAGCAGGTCGGCGTTCGGGGCATCCAGAGGCGCGTCCGTAAAAAATGTGAATGCGCCAAGGGTAGCAAAATTAAACGTGGCAGAGCCTCGTACGTGGTGATATTCGCCGCCGAACTTCAGGCTGTGACTCCCAAGCGTCATCCCAAAGTCATCTTTGAATTCGAAGCGCTTTTCGAGAGTGCCCTGTGGGTCGCCGGTGCGGCGTCCAGTGACCAGATCCGGCCGCGTTTCCTCGGGCAGGTCTGAGAAGGGCGCGATTGTGTTGTTGTAGCGGAAGAACTGAAAGCCGAACGTGTTGATTTTGGTCGGACTGATCGTATAGGTGTCGCTCACTGCGTGAGCTTGTGTGTTGGTCAGGTTGGTTTCGCCGTTGGATTTGGCGCGAATACCGCCAACATTTTCTGCAGCGGTGAAATCGTCGATGTTGAAACGATAGAAGACATGATTTTTCTCGTTCATCGCGTAATCGAGTTTTGCGGTCACGAAATCGCGGCGAAGCGGAAGCGGCACGTTCCCGTCGAATTGCGGAAAAATACCGAGCGTGTTGACAACTCCGGTGTTTAATTCGCGATGATCTTCAAACGCCCCGAAAACGAAGAGTTTGTCGCGAATCAAGGGGCCACCGCCGCTTATCCCTTGTTGCTGGCGGCGGTAGGTGCCCTTGGTATCTTGAAAATAGTCGCGCGTCGTAAGGTCTTGGTTGCGGAAAAAATAGAATGCGTCGCCGTGGAATTGATTTGAGCCCGAGCGTTCTACGATATTCACCACTGCACCCACGGAGCGCGCTTGCTCGGCATTTACGTTGTTGGTGATCACCACGAATTCTTGAATTGCCTCGGGACTCACGTCATATCCCAGCCCGCCAACCACGAAATCGAAATCTTCAAATCCGTCCACATACACGTTTGACTGGCGCCCGCCGGTGCCCGCCACGCTGATTTCGCCTACAAGAACTTTTGTGGGATCGATCGGCGGTGTGCGCACAATCTGCGGCACCAGCGTAGCCAAGTCCGTGAAATCGCGATTCTTCAATGGCAGGTCAGCGATCTGCTGACTGTCAACCACTCCGCCTACGTCAGACGTAGTCGTTTGGACGAGTGGCGCAGCCCCGGTTACGGTTATTTCGGTACTCGCTTTGCCGATGGCGAGTTGTACGTTTTGCACCGTGGTTTGTCCCACCACCACGATGAGATCGCGCACATTTGCCGTTGAGAAGCCCGAGGCATCGACCTTCATCGTGTAATTTCCAGGAATCACCGTGAGGAAGGAATAAGCTCCGCTCGACGTGGCGATCGACGTGCGTGTCTCAGCCGTCGCCTGATTCACGATATCGATTTTCGCTCCCGGTACGGCCGAGCCGCTGGGATCGGTCACCGTTCCGGAAATCTCGCCGGTAGGAAGCTGCGCGTGCGCAGGCGGGGCAGAAATGTGAACCGCCAGGCAGAGAAATAGAATTGAAATCCAACAGTATGCGCTTCTCATCGGGCCCTCCTTAGGGGTTCGTTCAGTACCTTGCGATTTGCGGCACAGTTGGCTCGCGAACATTTCTTCACTTAGCTGTTTCCATCCGAATTACGCCGACTCCTTCCAGGAATTTGAAGAATTGATAAACGTCCGCGGCAGGAATCGGTTCGAATTCAGCACTCAGAACGTTTCGAATTTCGGCCACGCTGCGCTTGCCGTTAGCAAGATTGAGCGCTTCGTAATAGGTGTATTCGCCTCGTTCCGCGATGCCGAGCTTGCGCTCGAAATGTTCGTCTCCGGTCTTGTCGATGAGCCACCAGCGCCCGTACTCCGACCTGAAAATGTTTACTGGCCCGCGAATCTCGCCGGTCCGCGAGGGAATAGCCTTCGCGAATTGCGGATCGGGTTCCGATGGCTGCAATTTTTCCGCGGAAACTCCCAGTTGCCGCCCGCGCGATTGCGCATAATCATCGATGAACTTGACCGAAGCCTGCTTTGCGTCCTGCAAAGCGGAGACAAATGGTGCTGCATTGGACTCAAATGATTTCGAATCGGCTACCAGGCTCAAGCTTTGCAACGCGGTGAGTTCAGTGGCATAGGCTTCCTGAATCAGGATATGGGCATCGCGATAAGCCTCCGGAAGCGATTCGCTCGTAGCAGTCCCGAGAGACGAGAAGGCGCGACCCTGAACTCCGGCGAGCCGCGCTTCGGCTTTCGTCCATGCGCTTTGCAGAAATGCTGGCATGTCCGCAGGAGTGGCCATAGCCAACGCGTAGCCGGCCGCAGCGCCCAGCACCACTCCGCGTCTCATCTGTGTCGGGTCGCCCGCCGCCGAAATCGAGTCGTCCTGCGTGCCGAGAAAGTGGTCCGGATAATCGTTGAGCAAAATTGCCTTTACGCCAAACGTCTGGGCATCTTCGTGATCGCTCGGCCCCCAATACGGCTCGACGTTGTAGTGAAACTCATCGTGCGTTCCCGTCGGAGCGAAAATCGGATCGAGGAATCCAATCGATGGCGTGGTGGAAAGAAAAGCCGCGTTGCGTATCGAAATTGTGTTCTCGGTTCCAACTTTTTGCACGAACGTCTCTACAACGTCGTCGATGAAGCTCGGATTGGAATACGGCGAGCGATAGAGGTGCAGCACCGCTGCAGCGCCGCCCTGCCGCTGGCTGTAGCCAATCATGTCGATATTGATCATGGCGAGAATCCGCGCCAGGTCTTCAGGATGATCGTGGAAATGATAGGTAAGCCCCATATGTTCGGGGCCAAACATGAAGCGAATGGTGCGCCGTGGCCGCGGTAATTTCCCAGATTGGATCAAGCCGCTAAGCAATCTCGCAATTTCGAGATTGCATCCGACGCCAGTCAAATTATTTGCACCGCCGGAGTCGCGGCTGTTGTCGTGCGCTGTGAAAAGCACCACGGGCAAGTCAGGATCGGTGCCGGGAATTGTGCCCATCACCTCGGGATAAGCTCCGGGGCCGGTCTGCGCGTCCACATCGGCGTGTAGGACGACGTGCTCAGCGCTCATCAGCCGGTTCTGAAGGGCCTTTCCTTCGCGATAAGAAAGCGAAAATGCGAATGTCGGTTTTTCTCCGTGAGGGCCTTCCCACGGGCCAATTTGCAGAGAAGAGATCAGCCCCGGATGCTCGATGGAATCTTCGGTTCGGTAAAAAACAATCCCCAACGCCTTGCGTTCCCACACTGCCATCCGCATCACGACCGAAGCGCTTCCAGTCGCTAGGACGATCTTTCCTTCGACGGCGCGGCCGGCATAGTCCTCCGCGCGCGTCCCCGCGCCGACATCGATCAGGTCGCCTGAAACCGAGCCGGAGCGGCTAAATCGCGCAATCGACCCTTTGTAAACTTTGTAATCCGCCAGCAGCTCGCGCGCCGGCTGCTCCAACCAAAGCTGTGCTTTTTTCACTTCCCAGGACGGTTCGGAGCGGAACGCATAAAAATATTTTTCGCCATCCGCGCTGAAGTGCTCTACGGTGACGCCGGCCAAACCCATCGCACGCAACTCCGCCGATAAATAGTCGGCCACCTGATCTGCTCCTGGCGACGGCGAAAATCCCGGAAATTGAACGATCCGCTCGAAGTCAGCGTAGGGAAGTTCTCCGGAAGAGTTCTCTCGGATCGCCTGGTACTGTTCCGGCTTGAGAAGCTGTTGAGCGCGAGCCCCTGAGGCGAATACAAACGCCGACAAAAGGACCCCGGCAGCAAACTGCCAGCCGTGAGATATCCGCCGCGGCATTTCGAATTCTTGTGTTTTCTTGGCAGCTTTCATGGCTTTCCCCTCGCTCGCTTGTGTCCATCCAACGCAGCTGTTTTCTTCTGCTGTTCTGCTCGTCCAAGGCTCGCAATCACCGCGTCGCAGCTGTTCCGAAGATGCTGATGAATCGCCGCGCGCAAGCCTGACGAATTCTGTCGCTGAACCTCGTCGATAATTCGCAAGTGATCTTTATCTACTCGCGTCCGCCCTAAGTCGTCCCTCACCAGATTCAAAATGTAAGCAGCGACCCAGTTCCGCAAAGTCGAAATCACCTGCAGAAGTCGCACGGAGCCGGCCTCTTGATAGAGGAGGAAGTGAAACTGGTCGTTCAAAGCCACCCAGCGTTCGGGATCGGAACACCGGCACATGTCGCGCTCGAGCTTCCGCATCTGCGCTACTTTGCGCAGCGTGATTCGCTTCATCCCCGCAATCGCGGCCTTGGCCTCCAGCTCGGCCCGGATTTCGTAGACGTCCCGCAGCTCCTGCGGCGTCATTGCTGCCACAACCGCGCCGCGGTGCGGATAAAAGCGGATGAGACCTTCGCCTTCGAGAGTGCGCAATGCCTCTCGCGTCGGGATGCGGCTTACGTTTAGTCTCTTCGCTAGCGCCCATTGGTTGAGCTTCTCGTTCGGCTTGAATGTTCCATCCAGAATCGCCGTTCGAATTTTTTCCGTGACGAGCTGCTGCACGGTCTTATACGGAATCGTGAGATCAAAGTTTGATTTCATTCGGTATGCCACTCACATACTAAAGAAATGCATGAGAAACACCTCCTGGCTGCGGCAAGCGCTTTTAAGACAGAGCGCAGAGTATTCTGTATACACATTTTCAGGGCAAGTGCAGGCGATTTATCAGCTTTCGGTATTTTCTGTCAAGAAAAATCGTCAATTTTCAGGAGGATGGGCGGGAGAGATGGTGCTGGTACTCGCGGGATATTGCCGCTTCCTCGCTCGCAGCCGCACCGGGAAGCACGCGCCTCACGGACACGCGTGACCATTAAACAGCATAAGAAGAGAAAGCGCAGATGTGCGTCTAGCGCTTAAATTCGATAAACAAGTTGTGAGTTTCGGTGGTGCCTACATTCTCGCCAGCGTGCTCGAGAGCGTCGCTCCACTTGACGTCGCCGGCCTTACCTTCGACCACTTCCGTTCGTCCATCCGGGTACCAGAACTTTCTCTTCCACGGCCCAAACGAATAGATCAAACGATCAGGATGGCCGTGCATGCCGACTTTTTCGCCCGGACGGTCCCGGAACTCGAGCACGCGAACGCGATCATTCTCAAACAAGACCTTGTAGCGACCCGGATCGACATCCAAGGGATCCAATCCGTGATTTGGATTCATGCGATCTACCTTTCTCTGCTAAGGCCGTCGGGCAGTGATTGGGAAAAACGACCGCCCGCTAGTTTTCCAATCCTGAAATAATACCGCAGCGGTATCTACACGCTGCCGTCGATCAGCTTTTGGCCGCGCTCGTCCGCGTTGGCTTGCGCGCGGTAATCACGCTTCGATCCGCGGCTGTTTCTCTGCAACGAAATTCCCTAAAGCCGGCGTTGCGGAGGAGTTTCTCGATTTCAGAAATGGAGTAACACTTTCCCTCAGTCGAGGCCATCAGCAGCACGGAATAAGCGGCCACCGCCAGCGGTCCCGACTTATTCCGATTGATGTGCGAATCATGGATGGCGATCATGCCATCGCGCGGCAATGCCGAGAAAGACTTCCTTAGCAATTCCTTTACAGTTCCGGCCGGCCAATCGTGCAGCACGTTCGAAAATAAATGTACGTCGTAGCCCGCGGGAAGCGGGTCAGCAAACATGTCGCCGGAAATCACATCAACTCTCTTGGCGAATCCCAGTTTTGATATGTAGCGGCGAGCAATTTCATCAACGGGAGGCTTTTCAAAAACTGATGCCGTAACCGACGGATGCTTCGTAAGTACGGAACAGGCATAGACGCCCGATCCTCCGCCAATATCGAGCAATCGTCGACGCCGGCCTAGTTGGAGTTGTTTCGCAAGTGCGGGGCCATAAAATAACCCCCTGCAATGCATCATGCGAGTGAAGTTTTCCGCGAAGGATTCCGAGCGCATCGCCGAGGCCCATGGCGCTCGCGCCGAGACACCGGGCAAGCCAATCGGCTTTCCCGATCGAAGGACGGTGAGCAAATCCTGGCAATCCGGACGATCGGCAATCGATGCGATATACGGTCCCAGGAAAAATGGTGATTTGGCGACTAGAAACTCGCGAGCCAGCTTCGTCACGCGATATTTCCCGTGCACTAGATGAACAAGGCTCATAGCCGAAAACAACGTGAGCATCACGTCCACGGGCCGCTCTGCGATATGCAAGGAAGCGCAAATCCCGAGTGGATTCATCGGTTTTTCTGCGAGCCGGGAGAAGAAACCCAATTCCGCTACCGCCACGCTCAGGAGCGCACTCCCGTAAACTCCGTCGCGACAGCGAAGCAACTCTGACGGATCGCAATCGGGCGATTGAAGTTTATTTCCCACAACGCCGTTCCAAGTCAATTCGACCTCAAGGCTATTCTAATATGTCTGCGCCACCGTCACGCTGTAAGGCACAGCGACGCAATAACGAACCCACGATTGAATCCAGTTGATAGCGTGGAAAACTCTCAAGGTTATCGCGAAGGGTACGCCAATCAATAGCGGATTGTACGTCTCCCGCCATCGCTTAAGGCAGACTGGCACCAATCTGTTCCAAGTTTTAGCGAAGCGACCTCCAATGTCGACGGCGCCGGCTACGGCGATGAGGGCAAATTCTGGGGCGCCCGTTGGTGGTCGGTCTCGTGCACGATTTAGCCGGATCAGCCGCAGTGGCACTTCTAGTGCTAACTACCATTCGCGATCCCTGGTGGGCCAAGATTTCTCTCGCGATATTCGGTGTGGGAACAATCGCAGGAATGATGTTAATCACCGCAGCGATCGGAGTGCCATTCGCCTACGCAGGGAAAATGTCGCTGCGCATGAATACGGGAATTCGCCTTGCGTTTGGCTTGATCAGTTTGGCCTTCGGTTTATTTCTCGCATATCAAATTGGAATTGCCGGCGGCCTCTTTACCAGCCATCCGAAGTGGACGCCCAGCTAGGTAGTGTCGAGGTCTTGGAGGTTCTTTCGATTTCCATGTAGATATAAAGAAAAAGGGCGCTTCGAGGATTAGCCTCAAAGCGCCCATGGTTGCGGGGGACGCCATGGGACGATCCTTCTAAGGGGCTGCAAACAACAGAAAAGCCAATGTTTACGTCTGGATTCTGCGTCTCGGCGAGTTGCTCTAGAGTTGGCCGAAATGATCTCGTTTGCGGTAGATCGGGCCACGCCGCGAACTTCAGGAGTCAGAAAACTTGGTTCGCAGGACTCTAGAAGCTGCTTTGATGAAGTCGATTTTGTTAGGCTGGCGCTTTCCTACGTTCCGCATCACTTGGCCTAGTAGTTCCTGAACGGCGTCTTCCACTACTTGGTCGTACACACCACTCTCCACACCGACCAGCCATTCAATGTGGTTTGTTAGTGCGCACCGTGAGAACGTGGCCTGGGCACGCGCCGTCGCGGCATGTTCAAGTAGCGACGCCACTTCTTTTGTTGCGTTTTTTCCCACCGTGGATTTCGGCATTAGCATCACCCCTCGGACCGCAAAGAATCGGAACTTGCGGGCGGACTGCGTATTCCTTCTTGACGCTACGCGATGGACTCTCGCGAAGACTTTGGCCGCTATTCAGCTTTTCTACCTTTCGGATTCAAGTTGCTGAGTAGCTCTCTTTTTCGCGCGGCCTGTTTTGGATCCAACAGGTGAGGATCCCATCAACCTCGCGCAGGAGACCCGCCGCCGTTTCCAACTCCGTCGGTAGCGCGTTAACCGGTCTTCCAGGTATGCACTCGAGAGCTTCCTCAATTGCCTTCCAGGCAGCGACCAAGTTTGAGTGAACGTGGCTCAGATGCTTGATCACTTTCCTGGCTTCGTCTGGCGTCAATTCAAATGACATGGTGTGCGAACACCCGGCGATCCTTCATATCCTAGAGAATTCCCAACAGCCGTAACATACGCTGCGCCGTGCTTGAACTGGTCCCCAATTTTCTCGACACGTATGACTCGAGCGTGGACAAAAATATTTCCACTTCCCGTTGAGTAAGGAACGGCGATGTCGATCTCGGACCCTTCCAGGTAACGCTTGGGGCTTCGGAAGCACAGCCCTCCACGGGAAAGGTCTTCAGAGATGACGATCTCTTCAGAGAATCCGGACTGCCGTATGCAAGCTGACATATTAGTTTTGATGCGATTGTGCTCGCGCTTCCCATGGACGCTGCTTGGATGGAGAGTTTGGGATTTTCGCTTGGATGTGTGCGCGTCCCCCTGCGAAAGCGGTGCGCGCAGAGTTCCTTTTGACTCCTGGTTCCAGGACGTCATCGCGGAGCAGGATTTGCAGAATCGCTGGATCCGCTGAGTCGCGTCGAAGACCTGAATCTCAATTTCATCCAGGTGTACGACTTGCCGACCGCTACACCCACTGCAAAGCAGCAACATGCGGGCCAGCGGTTTCTCCGCTCCCGTTAATCGCGGGAACAGCGTCAGCTCACGATCCCCCAGTCGGCATCGGTAAGAACGAAGACCATACGCCCCTGTGCAGCATGAAGAACCGATTTGCATTTGCGTGCATCCTATCGCTGGCGCTCCGAAAATAAACTATGGCACAAAGACTGCGATCGGCACTCAACGACCCGAGTAAACTTCCTCCGCGCGATTCTGATTCTAAAACACTCGTGCAAGTCATCATCGAAACACCCAAAGGCAGCCGTAACAAGTATGCGTTCAACGAAAAAATAAGAATATTTGAGCTGACGAAAGTCTTGCCCGCTGGGATGACGTTTCCGTACGACTTCGGTTTCATCCCTTCAACGAGAGCGGAGGACGGCGATCCGACCGACGTGCTCGTTCTAATGGACGAGCCCGCATTTCCCGGATGCCTTTTGAAATGTCGCGTTATTGGCGTGATTGAAGGCCAGCAGGGAAAGAAGAAAAACAAAGAGCGGAACGACCGGGTTGTTGCGGTGGAGCAAGACAACCATAGCTTTGCTCACGTGAGACACGTACGAGATCTCGGCAAGCAGTTCGTCCGTGAACTGGAAGAATTCTTTGTCAACTACCACGAGTTAAGCGGTCAAAAATACAAAATACTCGACGTTAAGGGGCCAAACGAAGCCCAGCGTCGGATTGCCGACGGCATCCGACAGCTAAAGCGCAAGTGACGCGCCAAAGATCTCCCGCTATATCAGCCGTTTTACTTCAATTCCAATGCCGTAGGATGTTTAGGATGATAAAGGCCAACTTCACCACCACCGGGAAGCTGCATCTTGGTAATTGAGCCCCAACGGGCTTCTTGAATATCAGAAAACTTGACGCCTTTCTTAGCGAGCGAAGCCATTTCGGATTTCAAATCGTCGCACATGAAATAGAGTTCGTGAGCGACCCTGCCATCGGACGGGTGTACTGCGGCCTCGCCCGGAGGCAGAGCGAAGATCAGCCAGCCATGTCCAGCATCCACAGATTTGAAACCGAGGACATCTCGGAGGAATGCACGGTCAGCTTCGGCATTCTTACTGTATATGACGACGTGAGCCCCAGAAATCATTTGGCGCTCCTAAGAATCACTCGGCACGCGTTGTATTCTAGCTCGCTTTACGACGGCGCTTTCCCGCATCTTCTTTCTTCGGCACGCTGGCGAGCAGAGTTTTTGATCCTCGGGCCTGCGTCGATTCGTTCGGACTCGCGTGAGTCTACTCGCCGGAGGTTAAGAAAAACCCGTGATGAATTTGCGGTCGTATTAACCTCAGCAGATTCCCCGCCTGGATTTATTCGGCGCTGATTTTGGTTACGAAAGCGCTTTCTGGGTTCAGGAACGGAGGCACGGGCTGAAATGCATTTTTTACTGGGAAGTCGTTCGAAGACGTGTTCCCTCCCAGGACCGCACGGCCTCGCGAGTCAACTGCGACGGCTAAAGCGATGTCACCGGAACTGCCTCCCAGATAGCTGGAATAGATCAAGGCGGAGCCGGAGGGGTCGAGCTTTGTAACAAAGGCGTTGCGACCGCCATTGGGACTATTCTTCTGCTGCTGAAAAGCATCCTTGATCGGAAAATCAGCGGAAAATGTCGAGCCGGCCACGTAGACGTGACCGTGAGCATCAACTGCAATCGCCCAAGCGGCGTCGCCGTTACTGAAGCTGCCGCTGACGGTGGCACCGGAGCCACCGAGATATGTCGAATAGACCAGCGAGCCTCCGTCGCGGTCAAACTTTGTTACAAAGGCATTGGGATTTTCGAATTGTCCGCCCTTGTACTCTGTTTGAAAGGCCTTCTTGGTGGGAAAATCGGAAGCGGTGGTTTCGCCCGCAACATAGGCGTGTTCGTCCTGATCTACAGCGATCGCTGCTGCGGAGTTGCTGACGGCGTCCACGACGCCGACGCCTGACCCACCGAGGTATGTGGAATACACCAGCGAGTCTCCGTCAACGTTAAATTTGGTTACGAAGGCACTGCCATTAAGGCTATTGTTCGTAGCCTGGAAAGGATTTTTTACTGGAAAATCGGTGGATTGTGTAAAGCCAGTGACGTAGGCGTGGTGGCGCACGTCCACGGCGATACCCGAGATCGTATCTTCGACCGATCCGCCTAGATAAGTGGAAAAGACCAGAGATTGCCCGTCGTGGTGGAATTTTGTGACGAATCCGGTGACAAGACGAGTAAAAGGACTGGAAGCTCCAGGCGTTGATTGAAATGCACGTTTGAGCGGTAAATCTAACGAGGAAGTTACGCCAGCGATATAGACATTCTCGCGATCGTCCACGGCGATGCCACTCGCGCCGTCACTCACGCTTCCGCCGAAATAGGTTGAATAGATAAGTTCATTTCCTTCGCGATTGAACTTGGTGACAAAGGCGTTCGCGGCGCTAAAAGAGGGTTGGGCCTTCAGCGTGTCCTGGAAGGCATTTTTGACTGGGAAGTCGCTGGAAACCGTAGATCCTGCAACGTAGATGTGGCCTCGTTCATCCAACGCAATTCCAGAGGCTCCGTCGCCGGCAAACTCAGCCGCATTTCCCGAACCACCCAGATAGGTGGAAAAGACGAGATTTCCGGCAGGATCGAATTCGCTGATAAAGGCATTGGTCACGCCGGGGAGATTCCCGCTGATGACGGTTGTGCTCTGAAATGCATTCTTTGTCGGAAAATTACTCGATCCGGTCACACCGGCCACAAAAGCGTCGCCGTCGCGATCGACGGCGACCGAACTGGCGCTGTCGCCGACGCCAGACTCGACATTGCCGCCAAGGTAAGTCGAATACACTAATTCCGGGTCGATGATCAGCGGTTTGCTGTGGTCGTAAGAAACAATGTTAAATCCAAGAAGATTCGAGCCCTTAGGCGCGTAGCTGCATTCGACCGGGATTCGCTTGCCGCCCACAAATTGATAAGCGATGGGCTTCTGCCATCGAAGGTCGCCCGATGGCGTGTGCATCACGAAATCGCCGGATTCGTCCACGATAGCCTTCGACGGACTTTTGAAATCCAGCAGGATTGCACTGGGATCAGCGCCCTGGTTGACTACGAAATCGTATTCGAGCGTGCGTTGATTGCCATAATAAACCATGTCGATTCCCCGGTATACGTTGGCGTAGCGCACGCGTTCAAAATTGGGGATTCCCGTGTGCCAAAGTTCAGGCTTGTTGCCCACGAAATAGTTCGATCTGCTTTGCTGTTGATCGAGGCCATTCGCCTGCGCCGAAGCATGCGTGCCAACGAGCCTCATAGCCACGGCCGTCGTTGGCTGGCCCGCGTGCGATAGCGCCACCACCGCCTCGCCGTGGGAAAGAAAGAGGTTATAGCTTGGTGAGTGCGCCAAAAAATCTACCTGCTTCTCCGTTTGGCCGCGATTCGGCTCGAAAACTAACGGCCTAGCATACGCAGCAGGCAGCACTCGCGGCACCTGGAGTGCGGTGGCAAAAACATGACTTGGGAAGTGCGCCCGGTGGTCTAGGTAAATGATGGCAAGCGAACAAATTACGACTGCGGTAAAAATTCTTGTGCGCATGGTGAAGGGAGCTTATGCCCTGTTTCGGATTTGTATATACCCACAATTGTGTACGACTGCCGCAAAGCCAGAGCAAACTCAAACGTGGTAAGGTCGAGCGCGTGTTTGAGATTCGTGAAGAACCAGTAGGAACGCAAAACCCGCGGTTTGTTGACGATCTGTTACCAATAAGCCCTGTTTCTTACTCCCGAAGGCTCTCGAAAGCTCTCTAATTCTCTTGAACCGTCTTTGGCAGGTATCGCTGCAAACCATTGAAAACGGTGAAAATGCCCTTGTTTAGAGGGCTTTTCATCAAATTCTCGAAAAAAGGTCTGCGGAAGAAGGGAGTTGAACCTCGAAGGCCTTTCGGAGATTACCGAACAGATTGCTAATGTAGGTGCAGAAGCTCGTTCTGCGTCGTAGCCGGGCCTCCAAATTGCGACGTTCATCAGCGCTGAGTTGAAGAAATTGATAGGCAGGTAGGTCCATTTTGACCATGAATCTGGATGGGCGAAGAGCGCGCAAAACCTACCTGGAAAAACAGGATTCCTGCATATTCGGCCCGATTTCGGGCTGAAAGCGCGTCTTGGTGCGTGTAATGCACAGCAAACCGGCGTTTAAAACCCGGCCTAATCGGGGATTTTGGGTGTAATTCGTGGAGTGAGATCGCATCTC
>Ga0209008_1000459_pt1 | contig 13819 bp, 10 predicted proteins | sample JacPin_JW_Ref_O3_FD_187963 | JGI IMG/M metagenome (GOLD analysis project Ga0209008, IMG submission 187963) | Forest soil microbial communities from Algoma, Ontario, Canada - Jack Pine, Ontario site 1_JW_Ref_O3 (SPAdes) (version 2) | ecosystem: Environmental > Terrestrial > Soil > Boreal...
CCACGTGATCGCCGAGGCGCAAAAGCTCGGCGGCATCGCCGCGTTCATCGACGCCGAGCATGCGCTTGATCCCGCCTACGCGCGAAAGCTAGGCGTGGATGTTGACAACCTCCTGGTCTCGCAGCCGGACAATGGAGAACAGGCGTTGGAGATCGCGCAGGCGCTGATTCGCTCAAACGCGGTGGACATCGTTGTGGTGGACTCGGTGGCCGCGCTGGTGCCGCGTGCCGAACTTGAAGGCGACATGGGCGATGCCCAAATGGGGTTGCAGGCGCGGCTGATGTCTCAGGCGCTGCGGAAGCTCACCGCAATCGTTTCGAAATCACGCACCTGCCTGGTCTTTATCAACCAGATTCGCGAAAAAATCGGAGTGATGTTCGGCAATCCGGAAACTACCACCGGCGGCCGTGCACTGAAGTTCTACTCCTCCATCCGCGTGGACATTCGCCGCATCCAGTCCATCAAGGACGGCGATCGCATCGTCGGGTCACGCACCCGCGCGAAAATCGTGAAGAACAAGGTGGCTGCGCCGTTCCGGGAAGCTGAATTCGACATCATTTACGGCGAAGGCGTTTCCCGCGAAGGTGACCTGCTCGACCTCGGTGTGGCGAATAGCGTGTTGGAAAAATCCGGCACGTGGATTTCCTACAAGAGTGAGCGCCTGGGCCAGGGCCGAGAAAATGCGCGACTGTTCCTGCGCGAACATGCGGACATACGCGATAAAATCGAACACGAGCTTCGCAAGGCACTCGGCCTTCCGGCAACGAGCACTGCCGAGGACGCGAAGAAGCATGCTGCCGCTGAGCCCGAAAAGCCTGCAGTCAGGGCTGCCGCAGCCGGACAAGCCCGTTCCGTCCGCTAGCAGCGGGGAGCCAGGCGGGTTTCAGGCATAGGTCGCCCCGGGGGGTTTTTCGGGTTGGCGCGCAATGCAGCGCCCTTCCATAGGGTCGCGGCGTGCTTTCCGCCGCGAGGAGAGAAACTCATGACGCCAGCCGAACTGGAACGGATTTCATCCTATCTTAACGAGACCCGGGAAAATCTGCTGCGCACGGCGAGAGGGCTCTCGCCGACTCAACTCCAATACAAGCCCGCACCGGATCGCTGGTCCGTCGCGGAATGCCTGGAACATATCACTGTTACCGAGGGCTTTATCCTCGCCAACATACACAACACGCTGCAACGGGCTGCGGAATCCTCTATTCCCGGGATCGGTGACGACGGCATCGTACAAATGGTGCCCGACCGCTCGACTCGCGTGAAAGGGCCGGAGCGTCTCATGCCCACGGCACGATGGGCACACGAACGGCTTCTCAGCGAGTTTGAATCCGCGCGCAAACGGACTGCCGATTTTGCCTCGACCACAGATGCGCCGCTTCGGCAGCATGGTTTCGCGCACCCCTTGCTAGGGACTCTTGATTGTTATCAGTGGCTTCTCCTGATTGGAGCACATGGCGAACGCCATCGCTTACAAGCCGAAGAGATTATGGCCGATCCGGGCTTCCCGCGCGCAACCGCCGCAGTCTAGCGCGCCGTTATTCGCCGCAATCTTTCCTTCCACTCGCAACCCGCCCGGGGCTGACATTCCTGTCCTTGCGACCAGTTGCGCCGCGCCCCTGCCAAGGTGGAAAATGGACTCAGCATTTTAGTTGCGCAGCCGCGCCGTGCTTCCTTAGACTGAGCCTGGCTTACGCGACATCGGGAATCAGCATCCAAGATTAGACATGCGACGGACCCCAGCTCTCCAATACGCGGTCTCGGTTTTGTGCCTCGTGCTCCTCAGCGGTTGGAGCGCAGCCTCTGGCGCTCCTCCGGTGCGACATCGGCATGCGCGCGTTGTCGAAAGCGCCGATCCAGCCAGGGACGACGTGACCGGTAACGACGATCCGATCGTCCGGCAGGTTGCGGTCGACGCCCTGGGGCATGAGAAAGGCTCAGTAGTCGCCGTCGATCCCGCGACCGGCCGCATCCTCGCGATCGTCAACCAGAAAATGGCGTTCTCCGCCGGCTTCGAGCCGTGCTCCACGATTAAGCCGTTTGTTGCGCTCGCCGGTCTGCAGGAAGGCGTCATCACTCGTGACACGATGATTCGTGTCGGCAATCGTCGCTACATGGACCTTACCGAGGCCATGGCGCACTCGAACAACAAATTCTTTGAAGCCGTAGGTTCGCAACTTGGTTTCGATCGCCTGATCAAATACCACGAACTCCTCGGCCTCGGCCAGCGCGTGGGTTATAACATCCCCGAAGAGCAGCCAGGGCATTTGCCCTCGTCGCCCCCACTGTTTGGGGGGGCGGCCCGGATGTCGAGCTTCGGCGAAGGCATCCGCATTACGCCCTTCCAACTCGCTTCGCTTGTGGGTACGCTTGCCGAAGGCGGCGAGCAGTTCTACCTGCAGTATCCCCGCACCGATGAAGAGCGCCAGAACTTTCAACCGCGCGTCCGGCAGCAACTGGACATCGCCCCGCTGCTCCCGGACCTGCGCGAGGGGATGCTCGCGGCGGTGATGTACGGGACGGCCAAGCGCAGCTACGACCCCGACGGGGAACAGGATCTCGGAAAAACCGGCACCTGTAACGACGAAGGAGTGGGCGGGCGCCTCGGATGGTTCGTTTCCTACGCGGATCAGGCTCACCCGAAAATCGTGATTGTCGTTCTGCTCCATGGAGGCAGCCGCATCATCAGCGGCCCGCACGCATCGCAAATCGCAGGCCGCATCTACCGGGGCCTGTATGCGCGTAATTATTTCGCGGACGCAGCTCCACCCCACGCTACGGAGTTTGCAGCTTCTTCCTCCGGCTCCCGCTAGGATCCATCGATTTGCAACCCAGCAGCGCGCCCTTGCGCGCCACGGTGCGCCCGGTGTATAGGTTCCCCGCAATACTTCGATTCCGAAAGTCCCTGGGAGGCGTTCGCATGAGGCAACGCATAGCACCATTTCTGATGTTGCTCCTTCTGGCCGGATTTGCGTTCGTCCCCGCGCGGACCGCGGCGCAGCAACCCTGTGCCGCCCTTACCTCCGTTGTGATCCCCAATGCCACGATTACGTCTGCGACTGCGATCAATCCCCCGCCCGATCTGGTGCTGGCGCTGCCGCCCGGGCCAGCAGGCCCCGCAGCGGACCTCCACGTGACTATACCGTTCTGCCGGGTGGAGGCGTTTTCGGCACCTACGAGTGATTCACACATTCGATTTGAGGTCTGGCTTCCGGCCGCAGCTGCCTGGAACGGAAAATTTGAAGCGGTGGGCAATGGAGGTTTCATAGGTCAGATCGCTTACGGTGCCCTTGCGACCGGCCTTCGCCGCGGCTACGCGACCGCCGGGACCGACACCGGCCACGCGTCGGGAAACGACGAAAGCTGGGCATTGGGACATCCCGAAAAACTGACCGACTGGGCGTACCGCGCGGTTCATGAGATGACCGTGGATTCCAAGCTCATCGTCGCCGCCTATTACGGTAAGGGCCCGAAGCTTTCCTATTGGAACGGATGTTCGACCGGAGGCAAGCAAGGATTGACCGAAGCGCAGCGCTATCCCAGCGACTACGATGGAATCGTCGCCGGAGCGCCCGCCAACTACATCACGCACCTTCAGGCAGGCTCGGAGTATGCGAGTTGGGTCTCGCTAAAGGATGGCGTCAGCGGTCCAGGCTACATTCCGCCCAGTAAATATCCGGCACTCTATCAGGCGGTGCTTGATGCCTGCGACGCGAAAGACGGTGTCGCGGACGGGGTGATCGCGGACCCTACGCGTTGCCACTTCACGCCCAAAACGATCGAATGCCAGGGCGCCGACGGTCCCGCGTGTTTGACCGCAGCGCAGGAAAAAACGGCGGAGCTGCTCTATGCGGGAGCCAGGTACACGGACGGGAAACAGATTTTTCCCGGCATGGAACCGGGCAGTGAACTGGCGTGGGGACCACTGGCTGGCGGTCCCGCTCCGACCTCTATCAGTACCGGGTTCTTCGCCGACATGGTGTTCGGCGATCCGAACTGGGATTTCCGCACCTTCGATGTGGACCGCGACACCCGCACGGCGGACCAGAAGATTGGAAGCATCGTCAATGCGATTGACCCGGACCTGAAGCAATTCGAGGCGCATGGCGGAAAGATCGTCATGTATCACGGCTGGAGCGATCAGTTGATCGCTCCCGGAAACAGCGTGAATTATTACGGCAGCGTCCTAGCCCGGATGGGTGGCGAGGAAAAGACACGGGAGTTCTTGCGCTTGTTCATGGTGCCGGGGATGGAACATTGCCAGGGCGGCCCGGGCCCCAGTAGCTTCGACGCGCTCGGGGCGCTCGAGCAGTGGCGCGAAAATAATACTCCTCCGGAAAAGATCATAGCGTCGCACTCCGCCAAGGGCGCCGTGGACACCACGCGCCCGCTGTGTCCCTATCCGCTTGCCGCAGTTTACAAAGGAACCGGGGACACACACGACGCAGCCAACTTCGCCTGCGGTAATCCCAGCTGGTAGGAGTCGTGCTTCCCGTTTGGTCATCGTGTTGATCGGCCAGGTTCTGAAGACAGGTTCGATTGCCTTTACTGTTCGCGCGGCGAAAAGTGGCACGAATGCACCCAGGGTGCTGGCCTTCCGGTTCTGCGAGGGTCTTCTGATTCAAAATGGCTGGTGGACTTGCTAAGGCTTGGCTTTGCGGCGAACTCGCTTTACAGGAACTTTGACCAGCGCTTCGGCGACGGCCTGCTTGATTTTCGCATCCAGTTGGTCGGCGGTAGCCTGGTAGGCTTTGCGGGCTTGTTCTGCGAGAGATTCCGACAGCCGCTCAACCGACGCTCTCACGATCTGTTCGATGGTTTCATGCAGCCCCGGTTCCTGCTTCGGGCTAACCAGACTCAGGGTTTCGATCGCAGCCTCGGCCGCTGCTGCTTTCCCCTCCGGGGCTTCGGACTTCGCCTCGTGTAGCGCAGAGGCGACCTCCTCCTCGTGACCTTCGGCGCGGCCCGCCATCACCAGGATTTCGCTTGCATCCCAGGATGCAGTGAGTATGACCGGCGCGACCGGAGCGGCAACAGGTACGGGCAGGGTTTCGACGATTTCTTCCTCGTAAGGTCGCTCGCCTGGCAGCGGAAACCAGTCCTCGGGAGCTGACGGAGTGTCCCATACGTTGCCGGGCACTTCGAACTCCAGGCCGATGTGGAGGAGATCCAGTGCCTGGCTTGGCCGCTGGACCCATATGACGACGCCGGTGACGATCCTGACGGGAAGATTTGGATTGCGGCGCGGAATCTCCAGGGTGACGCGCGAGCCTTTCGGCACATAGTGCTTGGACTGATACTTGCAGCCGTGGCAGCTCACCATTACCGTGGTGGTGCGTTCGGTGAACGACTCACTCAGCGCGTCCACGCCATGGACCTTGATGGGCATCGCTTGGACCAGGCGCGTGCTGCGGCGCTTGTCCAGTCCGGGACTGGCCGCTGGTGATGGCTTCGTTACGTCGCTCGGCGACGGATGGATTCGAGAAATCGTTTCGTGCTCCCCGAGGGTGTCGGTCGACTGGGGTTGACCAGGGCGTCGCGCCCAGCGAAAAATCGAGCTTTTCCGCCAACCCACGCATTCCAAACTGGATTCCGTTCTGGCCGAATCCCGAATAAAAAGCATAGCACCGCAGCTGTGCCGCGAGGATTTCGTTTACGGAAGAAGCGTACAAAGAGTGACGATTCGCACTGGGGGTCAAGCGTGAGAACCCACCTCCCGGTAGGCCAAGCCGCGCTGCACCCCCCGGTTGGCACTGCTTTCCATCTGGAAACGCGGCTCAACCGACGATACCATCGGCACTGGAGACTGAAATGACTAAGCTGATCGATTCCCGTGGCGCGTTGCAAGGCGCAGCTCGGGTTCTGCTCGCGCTTGCCGTCTTGTGCTACATGCGCCCGAGCACCCCCGCACAGACCACGAGCCCGCCTGCCACGCAAGGGGCGGCGACCGACTCGAAGCCGCATGGCGCGCAACTCGCAATCGGCGGCGACGTAGCGACGCCGCTTTCAGTTTCAGTCGCCGATCTGGGTGGGTTTCCGCGCAAGGCTGTCACCGTGATGAACGAGCACACCGGCAAACAAGAAACCTATCAGGGTGTACTTCTGGCGGAACTGTTGAAGCGCGCTGGAGTACCGCAAGGATCGGCTCTGCGAGGCGCTGCCATGGCAACGTACGTTCTCGCAGAAGGGGAAGACGGTTATCGCGTGGTGTTTTCGCTTGCCGAGCTCGACAGCGGCATCGAGGATGCCGACGTGCTGGTCGCCGATACGATGGATGGCGGGCCGATTCCCGACAAATTGGGACCGTTGCGTCTGATTGCCCCGCACGAGAAGCGACCCGCGCGTTGGGTTCGCATGCTCCGTTCGATCACCGTCGTGCAGCCTGCCCACTAGCTCGGTCGGCCGTCTGGGGGTAACGGGCCTGGAGCAGGCGAAGCCGTTTTCGCTTTTCTGTCCCGCCGCTATTGCGATACTCTGCAAACTCTCTGGCGGAAGACGCTGCAAGCCACCGGGAGCTGATGAAGCGGGTACATGGCGAATTTTAGGAAACTGATTTTCTGGCTGGGTGTTGGTCTGGTCGCTGCGGCGTGCGTCGGTGCGTCATTTTACGTGCGACAAAAAGCGGAGCAACAAATCGCTACCGAGGTGTCGTCGGCGCGCACTGAGGCTCAGCGTATCCAGCGCGAAGTCGTGCTGTTCACGAAAAGCATCATCCCTTCCGGGCGCCCCTTCGCCGCATTCCTGAATGGTTTAGGCATTGATTCGCCCACCGCTGCCCGCCTGGTGGCTTCGGCCCAGCCGGTCTTCGATCTGCGCCATCTCCGCGCCGGAAACGAGTTGTCGCTGGGGAGATCCGTACTGGGCGAACTGCGCGAGGTGCGCTACAACATTGATACCGACCGTGTCCTTTCGATTGCGCCCAGCGGCGACGCCTTTCACTCCACGATCGAGACGATTCCGTATCACACCGAGGAAGCAGGAGTAAGCGGCAGAGTCGAGGGCTCGCTGTTTCAAGCGGTCACCGATGCGGGCGAAAAACCGGAACTCGCCATGCGGCTGGCGGAGATTTTTGGCTGGGATTTGGACTTCTATACCGACCCGCGACCCGGCGACACATTCCGGCTAGTTGTTGAGAAGAAAATCTATACCAATGGGGACGCGACGGTGTACGGCCGGATTCTGGCCGCCGAATACAACAACGCTGGCCGCAACTATCGCGCCATCCTGTTTCCAGGACCCGAGGGAATCCCCGCCTATTACACGCCCGACGGCAAATCGATGAAGAAAGCGTTCCTGCACTCGCCGCTCAAATTCGCCGCGCCGATCACTTCGCATTTCAGCCTGCACCGGTTCCATCCGATCCTGAAAGAATACCGGGCGCACCTGGGAATCGACTACGGCGCGCCCACCGGCACGCCGGTGCAGACGATTGGGGACGGCAAGGTGATTTTCGCAGGGGCCAAGGGTGGCGACGGCAACCTCGTCAAGATTCAGCACACTAACGGCTACACGACCTACTACATGCACCTGTCAAAAATTCTGGTCCGAAATGGACAGCGGGTCGAGCAGGGCCAGAGCATTGGGCTGGTCGGCATGACGGGGCTCGCAACCGGCCCGCACCTGGACTTTCGAATACAGCTCCGCGGAGAATTCCTGAACTTCGAGCGCCTGCCGTTGCCTCCATCTGAACCGGTCGCGATCAGCCGCTGGAATGAATTCGCCGCAACCCGCGACCGCGCGCTCGCCGAAATGCCGCCACTTCCGGGCGACCGTCCCGCTTTATCCGCAAACCAGCCAGCAAACCTCAGTTCCGCGGCGCGCTAAGCTCCGCCTATCGCCAAGTCCGAACTCTCGCGGACTCCGTCGCCGCCGAAGGGCATCCCGGCAAACAGCACCGTGCACAGACCCGCTCGCTCCCGCGTTTTGATCTGCGAGCGACTTAAACCGTAGCCCGGCGAGCAGTCGACGGCTTGAGAGTATTGGGTCCGGAATTACGGTCTGACTTCCCAGGTGTCGCCTGCGCGAAGGAGTTTCGCCAGGTCGCCGGGTCCGCGCTTGGATTGGGCATCACGAATCTGCGTGGCAATCACATCTTCGTAGCGCGGAACATCGCCCCATGCGCGCAGAACGCCGATAGGCGTGGGGAATCCGGGACGCAGTTCCATTTGCGAGAGCAGGAAGGCGTACGAGGGACGAGGATCGTGCTCATCGTGGATGAGCAAATCGTTTTCGGTGATGCCGTTGCCCAGCGTGACGATTTCGAGTTCAAGACCGTTGAGGCGAATGCCCTTGTCCCGATTCTTACCAAAGATGAGGGGCTTGCCGTGTTCCAGCTGCAACACGTGTTCGCTCCGAGCTTCCTTTTCGGTAATCGTCTCCCAGGCGTGATCGTTGAAGATGTTGCAGTTTTGCAAAATCTCGATGTAGGCCGACCCCTTGTGGGCCGCGGCCTTCTTTAGTGTTTCCTTCAGATGCTGCTGGAAGACGTCGACCGAGCGAGCAACGAAGGTGGCTTCGGCGCCGATGGCGAGCGACAACGGATGGAACGGGCGATCGGCGGTGCCGTAGGGAGTTGATTTTGTCTTCTTGCCGATTTCAGAGGTCGGGGAGAACTGACCCTTCGTCAGACCGTAGATGCGGTTGTTGAACATCAGCACCTTCAGCCCGACGTTGCGGCGCAGCATATGGATCGTGTGATTGCCACCGATTGAAAGTGAATCTCCGTCGCCGGTCACGACCCACACTTCGAGATCGGGGCGCGCTACTTTGAGTCCTGTGGCCACAGCTGGCGCGCGGCCGTGAATCGTGTGGAACCCAAACGTGTTCACGTAGTAGGGAAAACGGCTCGAACAGCCGATTCCAGAGATGATCACGAATTTCTCGCGCGGGATGCCCAGCTCGGGAAAAACAGACTGCACCGCCGAAAGGATGGCGTAGTCCCCGCACCCGGGACACCAGCGAATTTCCTGGTCGGTTTGAAAGTCTTTTTTCGTGTAGACCGGTAATGTGGCCGTGGTCATTCAAATTCTCCTAACCGTGCATCCCCCAAAAAAAAACGAAGTTATTCTCTTCGTCCGAAAAGGCGTTCAAGGCTATTCCAGCATTTCCTCGATTTTCTGCTCGATTTCCGACTGTTTGAATGGTTTGCCCTGAATCTTGTTGTAGCCCTGCGCATCCACTAGGTACTTCGCCCGCAGTACCATCACCAGCTGGCCCATGTTCATTTCCGGCACCAGCACGCGGGCATAGTGCCCGAGAACCTCCCCGAGATTTTTCGGCAGGGGATTCAGGTGCCGTAGGTGCACGTGCCCGATGCGGTGGCCCTTGGGGCGTTGGGTTTTCAAGGCTGCCGTGATTGGACCGTGCGTCGAGCCCCAAGCCACGATCAGTAGATCACCGGAGGCATCGCCCGCGGGCACTACATCGGGTACATCCTGAACGATCGCGGCCACCTTCGCGGCGCGAAGGCGGACCATGCGCTCATGGTTGAGCGGCTCGTAATTGACGTTACCGGTGACGTCCTGCTTCTCAAGTCCGCCGATGCGGTGCTCAAGTCCGGGAGTTCCGGGTATGGCCCAAGGCCGCGCGAGAGTATCGGGATTCCGGCGGTAAGGCTGGAAACCTTCGGGGTTCTTTTCAAAGCTTACCGGAATCTCCGGCAGGTCGGCGACCGCGGGGATAGGCCAGGGCTCGGCGCCATTCGCAAGGTAGCCGTCGGATAAAATGATGACAGGCACCATATATTTTATGGCAATGCGGCTCGCTTCCAGCGCAACCCAGAAACAATCGCCCGGGGACGACGGCGCCAGGATCGGAATCGGTGCCTCGGAATTCCGACCGTAGAGCGCCTGCAGGAGATCGGCTTGTTCGGTTTTCGTGGGGAGACCCGTGGACGGGCCACCTCGCTGGATATCGCAGACAACCAGCGGCAGTTCGACCGCGACGGCTAGACCGAGGGCCTCGGTTTTCAGCGCCATTCCGGGACCTGACGTCGAGGTGATACCAAGCGCGCCGGCGTATGCCGCACCGATCGCCGAGGTAATTGCGGCGATCTCGTCCTCTGCCTGGAACGTGATGACTCCGAAATCCTTGTAGCCAGACAGCTCGTGCAAGATATCCGATGCGGGCGTGATCGGATAGGAACCGAGAAACAGCGGAATTCCCGCCTTTTGCGAAGCGGCTACAAAACCCATGGCGAGTGCAGTGTTTCCGCTGATGTTTCGATACACGCCGGGCTTGAGCTTGGCCGGCGGAATCTCATAACTGATCTGAAAAGCCTCGGTGGCTTCGCAATAGCTGTAACCTGCCTGCATCGCCAGACGATTGGCTTCCACAAGCGCCGGCTTGCTTTTGAACTTGTCCTCGATCCAGCGCAACGTGCCGTCCATCGACCGGTTGTAGAGCCAGTAGCACATGCCCAGTGCGAAGAAATTCTTGCACCGGTCGACCGTTTTATTGTCGAGCCCCAATTCCTTCAGAGCTGCGCGGGTCAGTTTGGTCAGTTCGACTGTAAAAAGGCGAAACCCGTCAAGCGAGTGGTCCTCAAGCGGGTTCGATGTCATCTGCGCCTTGCGCAAATCCGTTTCGCCGAAATCATCGAGGTTTACGATGAGAATCCCGTTCGGTTTAAGATCCGGAAGATTCATCTTCAACGCAGCGGGATTCATGGCGATCAGCGCATCGACGCTATCGCCAGGGGTGTAGACGTCGCTTGAGGAGAAATGAACCTGGAATCCGCTGACGCCGGGAAGGGTTCCAGCGGGCGCACGAATTTCTGCCGGAAAATCCGGAAGGGTTGCGAGGTCGTTTCCGTACAGAGCAACAGTATTGGTGAACTGACTTCCGGTGATTTGCATGCCGTCGCCGGAATCGCCGCAGAAACGAATGACTGCCTGTTCCCGAATTTCGCGCCTGCGCTCCGAAGAACGAACCGAGGTCGTAGACATTGGTATGTGGTATCCCCACCCTCTTAGATGATCGCAGAGATGATCGAGATGCCGTGCCCGCATTCCCCCGAGTGCAGGCGGCTGAAAAAGGCTCTCGTCTGGCCAAAAGCCTAGCACAAACCGCAACCATGGGCCACACAGGCAGGGAAAGCAGAAGCGGGGAAGTAAAGGAGATCACCAAGCCAGGAAAACCGGGCGAGCAGGCGATGCGGAGCAGAGCCGGTCACGCGAAAGGAAGCCCAGTGAGTATGCGGACCCTCTACGATTGAGGAGTCCTACGCGGCCCGCTTGCTGCGGCCGCGCAGGTAGCTCTGCAAGAAATAGATGGCCATGCCTAGGCCAAAGACGACCCAGAAGTACAGCGTGCTCCTGGTTGCAGTGAAGACGGCCATGGCTGCGGCACCACTCCACATGAACAGTTCGCCGGTGAACCCGTCGAGCCAGTTCGGCATCGCTCCGCTGGCGGGAACACGTGGGGTAACCGACGGCAGCAGACGCGGCACGGCGGCGAGATAGCGCCGATAGCTGTCTCCTTGCGACTGCAGCAGAGTTGTCTCCTCTCGAAGGATCAGGCGATACACGAAAAGCCACATGCCAATCGAAATGACCAGGAAACCCGAGCGGCTGGCCAGCAGCCCAACACCGATCGCGAGGAGAAGATTGCCGAGATACAGCGGATTGCGAACGTGACGATAAGGGCCGTCGGCTACGAGCTGCTCGCCGTGAAGCTCTCGGTCATGAACGATCGAGCTGTGAAGATAGGATTCCGCCCACGAGCGGATCAAGGCGCCCACAACGACGCCGAGCGTTCCCAGTGCGAAGAAAACGGTCACGGCGTGTCCGAACCGCGATGAGCTTTCGTCCGGGTGCCCACCCAGCACGAGGCGGCTGAGCGCAACCGAGATGTTCACCGGGTCGACGAGATAGAGTAGAAAGCCCAACCAGAAGATGCCAAAAATGAACCAGAACCGCGTCCGGAATTCAAATTCGGTGGCTTGAAAACTCATGGGTCTCCTCATTCGCCTTCGGGAGTAGTCCTGGAGCTGAGCTCGGTGCTGCTTCACAGCCAATACGAACGGTCGTTAGAAAATCTTTCAAGTAACCCGCACCGTCGCGAGCATCCTTTGGGCCCCGAGCGCCCGGTTGACGCGCGGCCGGGAGCGCGCTATCGTGCCACTCGTTTGGGTCCAAAACAAGCCACCCTGAGGCGGAGATCTCCGATGAAATACAGATTTCTCTCGGCCGTGACGGTTCTATTTTTGATCGGCGTGGCGGGCAAGGTCACTTTGAGCGCGCCGCCCGGTCACGGTCAGGCACCGGCGCCGGAATGGGATCCGTCCGCGGCGAAGCCGTGCGACCGGACTTGTCTTGTCGGGCTTATGGACGGCTACATGAACGCGATCTTTGCACACGATCCCAAGGCCGTGCCACCGTTGGCACTGGACGTACGCATGACGGAGAACACCGGGCACATGGATGTCGGCGAGGGACTTCTTTGGCGATCGAAGGTTGAGCCGACCACCTTCAAGATCTACGTCGCGGATCCAGTCGAGGGACAGGTCGCCGAGCAGGCGCGCTTAAAAATTCAAGGGAAAGACGCTCTGGTCGCGATTCGACTCAAAATTGACCGAGGGAAGATTCTCGAGATTGAGCAACTCTGGGATCGGAACATCAATGAAGCTGCAATCCCGCTGCTCACCACGCCTCGGGAAACTCTGGTCAAAGACGTTCCCGCGGCGCAGAGGAGCTCGCGGGACGTTCTGATTCGCGCGGCCAATTCCTATTTCGACGCGCTCGAGGGCGATGACGGCAAGATCGCGGCGTTCGCCGAGGACTGCGTGCGCCATGAAAACGGCTATCAGACGGTGAACAATCCGGCGCCGGGAGGGCGCATGATGCCCGCACCGATGCTTCCGGACCCCAATACGGAGCAGGGGAAGGCTCAGCTCAAGTTCAGCATGATGACATGCACGCAGCAGATTGACAGCAAGACGTTCGCCTACATGAAACACATACGGCCGCGAAGGGCGTTAATTGTCGACGAACAAAAGGGGTTGGTGGGCACGTTTCCGTTGTTCGTCCACGATGGCACCCGGCGCGGCGCTCCGCCGGAGGCGCCTCCGGGAATGTTGCAGAACCTGGTGACCATGGAGACGTTTGGCATTCGCGGCGGGTTGATCCACGAAGTCGAGGTATTCCCGTTCGTGACGATTCCCTATGGGCTTGGAAATGGGTGGACCGAGGGGTCGGGCCGCTGAGAGTACCTGAAGGTGGAGGGGGGAAATATGCGTGCAGGGCTTATTTTGTCCGGGGCGATCGGTTATCTAGCGCTAGCGATGATGTCGGGGCGGATTGACCGCACGATTGCCGCGACTGGCCCGATTGCGACCGATTGCAACCGCGCGTGCCTGGAAGGGCTGGCCACGCAATATCTCGCGGCGCTCGTGGCGCACGACCCTAAGAGTTTGCCGCTTGCGGCGGACGTGAGGTACACAGAAAACGACCAGGTAATGGACGTTGGCGACGGATTTTGGGGCACAGTCACCGCAATCGGAGGCTACAAACACTGCTTCTCTGATCCAGTCGTCGAGCAGATAGGCTGCATGGTGACGATGCATGAGGGCGATCACATCGTGATCATGGGCATGCGCCTGCGCGTGCAACTCGGACGAATCACGGAAATCGAAACCACATACTATCGGCAGGGCGGCGGCGGTCCGTCGAACGCCGCCGGTTTGGACACCAGCCAACCGGAATCGCTGTGGTTCGAGACAGTTCCACCCGCACGGCGCGTTTCGCGCCAGCAGTTGATTGCGACCGCTAATATGTACTTCGCGGGCCTGGAGAACAACGACGGGAAAGGGGTGTATCCGTTCAGC
>Ga0209008_1000460_pt1 | contig 13712 bp, 15 predicted proteins | sample JacPin_JW_Ref_O3_FD_187963 | JGI IMG/M metagenome (GOLD analysis project Ga0209008, IMG submission 187963) | Forest soil microbial communities from Algoma, Ontario, Canada - Jack Pine, Ontario site 1_JW_Ref_O3 (SPAdes) (version 2) | ecosystem: Environmental > Terrestrial > Soil > Boreal...
AGCTCGCTGCCGTTGCCCGTCGCCCGGCCGCGGATGAGAGCGATGGAGGCGAATGGAGCGCGAGTGAAACGCACGAGGAAGTCCGGCCAAGGTGGCAATCCTGTGGGACCGGCCGGCATTGAGGTCAGATCCTCGAGCTTGGCGAAAAAATCGGAGTGATTCAAAAAGTAATCTTCGACCGCGCTGTCAAAGACCACGACCCTGACCTGTTCGTCGGCCTCGAGAGCGTAGATGAGTTCCTGAAACTGCCGGACCATCTCTGGGCCCATCACGTTGATCGGCGGGTTGTCGATTGTGACGCGCCAATAGGCGGGCGACCGGCGGGCCACGCGAATCTGTGCCGGTTTCGTAGCTGCACTTGCACTTGTCATGGGATTCTCCTTTGTACTTGTGGTCTCAGAAATGGCTTGATTGCCCTCAATGCCTTCTCGAGACCTGGATCACTTGTTACTTGCTGGGAGTTCGTTAATTACTGCCGCGCCTGCCTTGCTAACGATCTCGTCCTGGGAATCCGCGCCTCCAGAAACACCGATTGCGCCAATGATCGAGCCTTTCTCGATCAGCGGAATGCCGCCGCGAGACGCAATGACTCCATCGAACGCGAGCAGATAGTTGAGATGCATAAGGTTGATACCGTCTTCGAAAACCTTAGTCGGGCGCCGGAAGGTCGCGGCGGCGCGTGCTTTGTGCTCGGCAATCTGAATGGAGGCAAGCATCGCGCCATCCATCCGCTGGAAGGCCACTAGATGGCCGCCGGGATCGACTACCGCTACGTTCATTTTCCAGTCACGCTTCTTGGATTCCGCGACGGCGGTATCAATGGCTGCCTGAGCGCGCTCGAGAGATATTGCCGGGCCGTACGGAATGTCGAAGGGAATTTTGTCGGGTACAAAATCGAGAGGATTTGCTTCCGCGGGTTGGAGCGCTCGACTCGCGCTGGCGGCACTTCCTGTTTTATCATTCGACATATGCCCTCCTTAAATGTTGACTGCTGTTCCGTCGTTACTTGGATAACCAGGAAAAATTAAGATATGCATCTTTTTTTGTGACCCCACTGGGCGCACAACAGATCGTTCGATCGTCAATGGATCGCAACTCACTGCGGCTGGCCTGCTCCAGACGTTGTGTTGGATCTTTGCGGGAAAGCAGCGAACCCGCCTTGGCCCGCCGTCATCGATAAGAACGACGAACCGATGTGATCGTCACCTCAAGCAGAAGCGTGAGCCGCTCGCTCCCCGAGTAGCTTCATAAGGGCTTGAGCCGTTGACGTCGATGATGCCGGATTCTGACCGGTGATAAGGTGACCATCGGTAATGGAGAAAGGCTGCCAGTTCGCCTTCTTCTCAAAGATGGCACCGAGTCGTAGCAGTTCATCTTCAACCAAGAAAGGCACAACTTTGGTGAGCTTTACCTCCTCTTCCTCGCCGTTAGTAAAGCCGGTTACATGCTTCCCCTTCACCAACGGCTCACCCCTGTACTTAACATGGCGAAGCACCCCAGGTGAATGGCAGACCAAAGCAATTGGCTTGCCGGAATTGTAGAACGATTCGAGAAGAGCGATGGACACAGGGTCCTCCGCGAGATCCCACATCGGACCGTGCCCACCCGTATAAAACACCGTATCAAAGTCTCCTGCCTTCACATCTGCAAGCTTCACTGTGTTTGCGAAGCCCTTCAGCGCCATCTCATCCTTCTTGAACCGCACCTGCGCCGCAGTCTGATTTTCCGGCAGATCGCTCTTTGGATCGATCGGAGGCTGCCCGCCTTTCGGAGAGGCTAGCGTGATATCGACACCAGCATCTCTGAAAACAAAATATGGGGCCGCACCTTCTTCAAGCCAAAAACCGGTTTTACGACCTGTATCGCCGAGTTGATCGTGTGAGGTTAGCACCTGCAAAATTCTCATGTCTCCTCTCCTTATTCGTCCCTGGACCTTTTCGACTGAATCGGTCTGACGGCATCACACCACAGGGTGGAGAGCGGGACAATGAGACGAAGGTATCGCCGATTCTTTGGTATCGGTTCGAACGTCCGCCCCGCCGGATCGATCCCTGCTGCACTCAACCGCCTAGAGCCGAGGGGAATACACTATCGTGGTATGCAGAATCCTTGAACCGCTTTGAAAAAAACGAGCGAAATCCTTTTTCAGAGGGCATACCAGTTCTGTTTCTTGCAGGCGGTGGTTTTCCAAACCGCCGCCGAGCAAAACGGCCGTCATGCATCTCAGTAAGAATCGGCGGTGCATTCACAAGAATTGCTTACAAAAGGTCGCAAAACAGCACGCCTGCTCACGAGGCAGGAGGTCTGACTACAAGAAATTTCTCAAAATAGGGGTTCACTCCAGGACGCGCCTGCGTTTGCAGCAGTAGGTGAACCCCTCGGTGAGACAATTTTTATTGGCACACTTGCTCTTCGTTCCCGGCCAAAATTCGCGGGTAGCGGTAACCGTGTTCTACCGAGAAGTCCATTACTTCCGGGTGCGTCGTCAACCGCCCAAGGTCCCTTTCAACCGCAACCTGATAGGTGGTTCGCCGCCTAACTAGATAACTCATATACACACCACGCCTTTTGGATTGGTCCCCATCCACCAGCGTCCCAAACCGGCGTGTCGCGGGGTGTGTCGCGGGGGTTGACAACACGGGCGCATCGGGTTTATGGTCTAAGTTAGTTAAATGACTAACTCATCCGAGTCGGAGAATATGCAAAGGGCACAACCGGACAAGCGAACGCGGCTGATTGAGACTGCGACGAAGCTGGCGTATGGACGCGGTTTCCGAGAGACGAGTCTGGCGGACATCGCCGAGGCGGCTCGCGTGCCGGTAGGCAATGTCTACTACTACTTCAAAACCAAGGAAGAACTCGCCGAAGCCGTGGTGGAGCGGCGCCTGGAGGAGTTTCGCGTAGCCCAGGCGGAATGGGACCGCTTGAGTTCTCCGAAGGAGCGGCTGTTAGCTTTCGTGGGCAGCGTCCACGCGAACCGGGAGCAACTGGCGCGTGGAGGATGTCCAGTTGGCGGTCTGTGCTCCGAGTTGCACAAGGAGGGCGGCGCTCTCGCGAAGAAATCCGCGGCGCTCTTCAATGAGCCCATGCGTTGGCTTGAGGAGCAGTTCCGGGCCGTTGGCCATGAAAAGGATTCACGAGAACTCGCGGTCCATTTGTTCTCCGCCTTTCAGGGTATGGCGGCTGTTGCGCTTGGCACCAACGACCGCGAGGTGGTGGTGATGGAGGCAAAGAGGCTTAAAGACTGGATCGGCGCCTTGTGACACGCAAGCACGATGCGTTGCGAACGACGTCTAATGTTGCCGATGTAGTCGCGTACCTCGCCTCCCCGACGCTCGCTGGGTTACTGGGCAAGTGCTCAGCACTACTGGCGGATCGGCCCCCTAAATTGAAAGTGAATAAATAGATCCTGAGATCAGAAACGAGAATGAAGTTTTTATGAAGATTATTTTGATTGGCGCAAACGGAAAGATCGGCGAACTGGTTCAAAAGGCATTGGCGGGTGGTGGCCATGAGATCGTCAAGGTCGGGCACAAATCAGGAGATTTTCAAGTCGAGATCGAGAACCGCGAAAGTGTCAGGAAGCTATATCAAGCCGTCGGCTCGTTTGATGCCGTGGCCATTGCAGCAGGCCAAGTCGCATTTGCTCCGCTTTCGGAACTCACCGCTGTAAAGTGGCAGTTTTCGTTGGGAAGCAAACTCATGGGTCAGATCAATCTGGTTCAGGAGGCGATCCCGTTCATCAAAGAAAAAGGTTCCTTCACTTTGGTTTCGGGCGTTCTCAATGACGACCCGATCATCGCCGGCGTCGCGGCTTCAACCGTCTCAGGCGCGTTGGAAGCTTTTGTTCGGGCTACCGCAATTGAGCTTCCTAAAGGACTGCGTATCAATGTGGTGAGTCCCACGATGCTAAAAGAATCCGAATCTCAATTTGCCCAGTTCTTCATCGGCATGATTCCGGTCGAAGGATGGAAAGTTGGACAAGCCTACAAACGCGCTATCTTGGGCGCGCAAACCGGCCGCGTTTACAAAGTTGATTGAGCTTACTCAGCGTTTATTCGAAGACCGCCCATCAACCTTCTGAGCCGTCTCGTCGACGTGGAGTGCGATTTGTAAATGGTCGCATAACTTAGGAGGTATTTAATTATGAAACTCACGAGCAATACGATTTTGATCACCGGCGGTGCCAGCGGCATCGGTTACGAACTCACCAAACAACTCACGGCGCTTGGTAACACGATTCTTATCACGGGCCGCGATCAAGCTAAGATGAACCGTGCGAAAGCGGCCCTGCCAGGAATTCACACCTTTCGAAGCGACGTTTCCGATCCGAGAGCGATCGCCACTCTCTACGAAGAGGTCACCAAACAATTTCCTGAGCTCAACATTTTGATCAACAACGCCGGAATCATGCGTGAGATCAATATTCACGACAAAGCTGGAAGCCCGGAAGACATCACTCGAGAAATCGAGATCAATTTGAGCGGGCCGATTCGCATGGTGAAACAGTTCTTGCCACATTTGAAAACAAAACCAGAGGCCGCAATCATGAACGTTTCATCGGGATTGGCATTTGTTCCGTTGCCCATTTCACCGGTTTATTGCGCCACCAAGGCCGGTCTGCATTCGTTCACCGAGTCTCTTCGTGTGCAACTGAAAAACACCAAAGTGAAAGTATTTGAGCTAGCACCGCCGGCGACACAAACCGAACTCTTGGGTGCCTTTAATTCTGAAGACATGAAGGGCGTTTCTATCATGAAGGTGGACGACATGGTTAAAGTCGCCGTCGAAGGAATGCAAACGGATCGATTTGAAATTCGTCCAGGTCAGGCGAATCAGCTAAAGATGATGAGTCGCGTGGCGCCTGGATTTATTTTGAAGCAAATGAGCCGATCGGTCGATCGTATGCTCAGAACACAGAATTAATTCGAACGAATAATTTATGACACAACAAACACAGCAAGGCCTAAGCAGGCAGAACGGAGCGAAAAGATGACAGTAGCGCTCGATAAAAAAAGGTTCGGCCCCTGGGCACTCGTCACGGGCGCCTCGTCCGGAATAGGCAAGGAATTTGCGCAGCAAATCGCAGCATCAGGAATCAATATTGTCCTCGTGGCGCGGCGGGAGGACCTGCTTAAGGAAGTAGGCGTTGAATTTAGCAAGGGTTACGGTGTGGAGCATCGAGTCGTCGTGCTTGATGTCTCCCGGGAGGATTTCATCAGGCAACTCGCCTCCGCCACTGACGATCTCGACATCGGCCTCGTCGTCTCCAATGCCGGCACCGGAAATCCCGGCGAGTTTTTGAAGCTCGATCGACAGCTGCTCGAGGACACCTTGCGACTCAACACCATGTCGCATTTAGACATCGCCCATTACTTCGGCGGGAAGCTCGCCGAGCGGAGGCGGGGCGGCCTGATCCTCGTGGGGGCAATGGGTGCGGAAAACGGCATTCCCTGTATGGCGAATGACGGAGGCGCGAAGGCCTATGTACACAGCCTTGGCGAGGCGCTTCACTATGAGTTCAAACCTCTAGGTGTCTACGTTACTGTACTAGCAGCCGGGGTTACGAACACAGCGGTGCTCGAAAAGTTCGCCCTCGATCCGAAGACTATGCCGATGAAACCGATGAGCGTCGGGCAGTGCGTATCTGAGGGCCTGAGCGGTCTGGTCAAAAACCGCTCCAGAATCGTTCCAGGCCGGCTCAACCGCATAGTGAACGCCCTCGTCCCCGCTTCTCTTGCGCGGAAGATACTGGCGGACTTGCTTGGTAAAGGGCTTGCCAGCAAGTCTGCTGTTGCAACTGCTCGCGGCGAGGCCTAGCGGGATTGTTGTAGGTTAACGGCCAGCCCGGAAGTTATCAGCCCGGCCGTCGGGTTAGTACCGATAAAGCCGTATGCTAAGAGTCTCTACGCGCTGTCGATTGAGGGACGCCGCTCCTTACTACCAGCAGCCGCGGCACAATCTCCGGATGGTTACCCCGCGAGCTGAAAGTTCTCCAAGTAATTGCGCCACTCCTAGAGACGTCTCACGGTCGCCCGGGACGATGAGTGCCCATTCCAGGTTCTCTCGAAACTCTTTCGACCTAATCTGCCATTGCCCGAAAGATGACGACTTCGCCTCGCCAATTTGGACGATGGCCCAGTGCCGCACCAGCGCCAGCGCGGCCGCCTCGTCAGGTTCCGGTCCGGACAGTATAAAGTGGTTGTTCCCGTGTACCAGAATGCCGACCATGCGTTCTCAAGCCTCCAGCCGCGGGTCAGCGACCGGGTAACCGATTGCAAAATGGTAGACGACTTGTCCTAGCTCAGATGAGAGGCCCAGATATCGGTTCACTTCGTCATCAAAAAATGCTCCGATGCCTGTTGCTCCCAGTCCAAGAGCCTCGGCCGCAAGATACATTCGTTGGCCAATTGCTCCCGCCTCGAAATGCACGTATCGGTAGCCGCGATCTCCGTACCTGCCGGCAGCATTTTCAAAATCGCCGATCATGGAAAATGCCACGCAGGCATTACCCGCCAGGTCTTGTCCCAAACTGAGAGCTGCAGCCACCAGCCGTTGGTCCCCTGCTTTGATTCTTTCCAACTCTGCATGCTCCGGCCAGAAGCGATAAACACCCGCCTCCAAACCCTCCACGCGATGGACGTAAAGATAAAGGTGGACGTAACGATCAGTAGCGAAATCGGCGAACAGACGCTTACTCGTAGTAGACAGGAGCGTCGCAAGTTGTGGGAAGGAGATCGACTCGCGCCCACCCTTGAAATCAAGAGCAGAACGCCGTGTACGAGCGACGACACCGAAACTGTGCTTTGTGGAGACAGGGGGCGGCAGTCTGACTCCTCCGCGCCAGGATACCTGCCGCTCGCCATGCGAGAAGATGGCGGATTCTGTGCTGAGCTTCGTGGCAGTGTGAATGCCTTCGATCAGAGGGTAAGTTTTTTGCTCCTCGGACAGTCGGTTGGGCTGGCCGCCAATCAGAACCGTCTCGCCTGCATTCAGCTTGTTCACCGGAATGGATGGGCCGTGAAGCGCGACGATTAACATGGGCCACTCATCCGCACTGAGGAGACACGACTCCGCCACGCTGTCATCCCCAAAATGCCCAATAGCAAAGCTCTCGCTTCCGAGAGATCGAGCCGCAAGCGTGAGAGCCTGCCAGGCATGTCCCATGTCGTGTAAGCAATAGCGATAGGCCCGATCCCCGTATTTCCAGGCTTCGCGCCAAGCAATACTGGTCAGAACGAAAATGAGTGCGGCAGGGTTGTTGCCAAGTGTCGCGGCAAAATCTCCGATGGCACGTTGTTCTGCCATGTGGGATGAGGGACGGTAATGATAAAGGCCATCGGACCAATCGATCAGACCTCGCGTGCAGAAGTGAAATTCGGTCGGATGGAGATTACCGGAAGAAGGATTGACGCGCAGAGAGTAGATAGCTCCGGTGGACGGGACTCGTTTGGACGCGCTAATGGAGGTGGAATAGAACATCAACTGCGACAGGAATTCCGCACCGTCCCTCGCCAGAGTATTTCCTGTTTTGCCTTCGAGTACTTCGAGAGCCGAAATCTGTGGAGCCGGCGGGTCGACCGGCAAATCCACGACCCGAACGCCTTCATAATGCCGAAACGGATTGGGCATATTGGCCCAATCGAGATAGTGCTGAGTTCGTTGCAGCGACTCTGGACTATGCTTCGTCAATTCATGATATTCGAGCCAAGTCATGCAGCGCGGTTCCTGCGATCACCATACGCGCAAACCAGACATTGCGGTAATCGTTGATTTCAATTGTCAGCTGAAAGAGCGCATCAAAAGATGCGTGCCGAACATGCCCGACGATAGCGTTGATCAGGAGTTAGTTTAGCTCGGAGAGGGCTCGCCCACCTCCTAGGACCCCCTTTCTGGCAAACCTTCGAGTGGCCGACTGCTCGCCAACCGACCGGCCGATTCTGTAGCTATCAATGTCATCGCGATCTTTCGTCAACAATCCGATGATTGGTTGCGGTGTTGCTTATATTCAATGGATGGCGGGCAACGATCAAACAGGTCTCGATTGCACTGTCGCGCCTAAGACGCCAGGATTCACTGCGGTTGGCATTTTCTTTTTCTTTGGTGCCATTATGGCGAGCCTCGCCGCAACTACTTTGCTTTGGCGAGGTACGCCTCTCGATCGTATCTGGGATCTCAATCCGAGAGCGTACAACCAGCTCGCGCCGTCAGGCGGTGCGGTTGGTATTCTCTTCCTGCTGCTGGGCGCGGCCCTCGCCGCGACAGGATTCGGATGGTTCCGACGCCGTCTTTGGGGATGGAGACTGGCCGTCGTAATCATCGCTACACAGGTTCTAGGGGATGTCGTTAACTGCATCAGAGGCGACTTCCTACGCGGCGGAACTGGCGTCATCATCGCCGGTACATTATTGCTGTTTCTTTTGCAGTCAAAAGTCAGAGCCGCGTTTGCCTAGAATCTCTTTCGGAGAAATTCAAAAAGGATATAGCCGATGAGCGCGGCCATCGTGGCAATTTCAAAATTGGCAACGGTAAAGACATCTCCGATTGCCCAAGCTACACCCCTCTTCTGCCCCATGCCTGAGCGTTCAAATTCTCCCATTAAAAGATTCGAATAAAACAGGAAGATGATAAAACCTACCTCGATCACCGCCCTCCAAACATTTTTTTTTATTAACAAGTATGGACTCCCTAGTCCCTTCCGTTCAGCAGGAGCGAGAAGCTCTTCGGGCAACCTGAGCCGTGGACGGGATGCACCGCTGCTCATTACCTTCGTGAGAATACTGGCCATAACCGACAGCGGACAACAGGAATCGGAATTGAACCTAGAACTGAGCATGACACACCAGAGGAACTTCGACTTCGCTCGCGAAAAGGATGGCCCTCATCCGGGTTCTGCTCGAATCACGGCGCAAACCAGAGATTATCTGTCCGCGGATCGGCGTTGACCTCGGAGTTGGAGAAGAATTCTCGATATCCTTAAACAATGAAAATCGCAAATTCGGATGGTTGCAGGGTTTGCGGAAGCGATTGACCGAGAAGAAGCTTTGGTTGCGGCGGCCTGCAACCATCCGAATTTGCTAGTCATTCCGTTTCGTGCGCTCCGCTGCGCAGCGTAACCTACGAATCGACGTGGGCTTAGCCGACGTTACCGCAGACTCGGGCACCAGCCGCCGCATTCGGATCATTGCCTGGCGCGGCGTTGGAGTACTTCGTGGCTAGAACGACGCTCTCGCGATGGCCCTGCATAAACTCTCCAAGGAATGTCTCGCTCGTGCCGCCCGTGTAGAAATTCGCCGTGTCAATAAAGTTTCCGCCGGCCTCGCGATAGGTCTCATAGACTTTCTGCGCTTCAGCCTTCTCTGATCCCCAGCCCCACTCGTCGCCGAAGGTCATGGTGCCAAATGACGCTTCGGAGACCCGCAGTCCGCTCTTGCCCAGTAATCTGTATTTCATAATCGTGTTCCTTCCGGGATTCAGCAACTCAGGAATTGGTTCCGCTCTTTGCCATGTACAATCGGCTGTCGAAGCGCCCATCTTCAAACACCGTTGAAACCGTGAGATGTCGCCATTTTTCGGCTTCCATTGCGCGCGCGGCTTCTGCTTGCTGCACCCGCTTTTCCGCATCGACACCGAGAATCAGCCGCACCGGCACCTCGTCGCTGTTCGAGAGTTGCAGAATTACGTCAGCGATCTTTCGCGGATCGCCTTCCGCACGTCCTTCGAGTCCTCGCAAAATCTTGTGCATCGCACCGACCGAGGCCTCGTAGTCCGGCAGCAGGTCCGGCATATTCTCCCCCGCGCGCCGCGCCCAGTTGGTCCGAATGCCTCCCGGCTCTAGAGTGCAGATCTTGACGCCAAACGGCGCGACTTCCATCGCCAGAGAGTCGCTGAAACCGCCGACAGCCCACTTGGCCGCGTGATACGGAGTATTGCCAGGAACCGCGATGCGACCACCGACCGAAGACACCTGAAAGATGTGACCGCTCTTCTGCTTACGCATCACCGGCACGGCGGCGCGCGTGGTGTACACCACTCCGTAAAAGCAGGTGTCCACGACGGCCTGGAAATCCACCGTACTCATCTGCTCGAACGGCGCAATCTGCCCGTAACCAGCATTGTTGACGAGCACGTCCAGTCGCCCGAAGCTGTCCACCGCCAACTGCACGGCCGCTTTTGCGGCGGCTTCGTCGCGCACGTCCAGTTTCACGGGTTTCACCCGCTCGCCGTATTGCGCCACCAGAGGTGCCAGTTCTTCCGTCCGGCGCGCCCCAGCGACTACGCTGTCCCCTGCGGCCAGCGCCGCCTCAGCGATGTCGCGCCCCAATCCGTTTCCGCTTCCCGTGATCAACCAGATCTTAGACATGAAAATCCTCCGTTCTTCTTGGAAAGATTATGTGCGCTTAGACTCGGCCAGCTGGATTCGCGAACGAGTCTATTGTGATTACTCACTCATTTATTAGATGCAACAACTCGTTACTTGGTTATGCCCGCCCAGAACATTTGAAAGCCGCTATCCCGGTATTGTTTCGCTCTGGCTCGGTTCGACTCCGTAAGGTCTATCGTCGCCTCGACCAGGGCTGCTAACGACTTCGAGATCAGTTCCACCGGAACATCATTGCGAAAGACCCGCTGCTCAATCGCGTCACGAATCATGGCTTGGAATTCGACGAACGGCGCGCTGCCGGCGTCTCTGGACTCTTTGGTGAGCACCTCCGAAACCGTTAGTTGCGCCAGCACCTTGCGCTGCCTGGGGTTCGCGATGCCCCAATTCACGTAGCGATCCCAAACATGTCGCAGCTTGGTACGAATATTCTTCTTCCGAGGGAAATCCGACATCATGGCGTCTGCGAGTTCCAGCTTGACCTCCCGGTAAAGGGCGTTGATCAGATCATCCTTAGTCTTGAAGTACGTAAACAGAGTTCCCTCTGCGACACCAGCGAGTTGTGATATCTCTGACGTTGGGGCAGCGGTAAGACCGCGCTCTGCAAATAGACGGGTCGCGGCGTCGAGGATCGCATTTCGTTTGTCTTCGCTTCTAGGACGCGCCATGGAGCTTCCGTATTACTGAGTGCGTACTCAAGTATACATAGGAAGTGTGCTGATGGCAAGCGGAAGTGGCGGGCCGAAACAGAATTAAGGACACCCGAGTCCCGGATGGTCGGCAAGCGGGAAGTAATCCGCAAACTGTGCACGATCAAATTGTCTCAGTCCAGGGGTTCACTCCAGGACGCGCCTGCTTTTGCAGCGGTAATTAAAGACAACCTGAATTGGGACACTGCTCTTCGTTCCCGGCCAAAATTCGCAGGCGGCTGTAACCATGTTCTACCGAGAAGTCCATTACTTCCGAGCAGCCCGTTATTCGAACAAGACTTCGGAAGGCGAGTTGCGGCACCCCTGACCTAACCGTTCTACATACGAAGGCCTTAATGTGCCTTCTTCGAGACACGAGCGACCAACTCGTCCAATCTCGAAAGCAAAAGCTTTAGGATGGGAGACTCGTTCGACTTTTTGTAGCCGAGGACCAGCTCGACAGTCGGCGTGTCTCCCTTGAGAGGACGGCTCGTTACAGACCGAGTGAGAAAGTTCTGGGCGTAAGCGGGTAACAGCCCTACGCCGCCCGTCGACGCTATTAAGGACACTCCCATGACGACATGCTCCGTCTCGTGATCTGGCGTGATATTGATTCCGGACCGCTTCAAGTAATCGTCGATGACCGCACGCAGCACAGGAGCCGTGTGCGACACGCCCACGAATGTCTCGCCCACCAGATCCCCAGGACCGATGGCTTTGCGCTTAGCCAGACGGTGCTCACTAGGCAAGACCACAACCAAGGGCTCTTTGACGAGAGGACGGAACGCCAGCTCTGGCACGCCTCGTTCGCGTCTAAGAAAAGCCGCGTCGACGTTTCCCTTCAAAATGGCTTCGGCGAGCTGCGGCGAGTATTGACTCGATATCATCACGTCGATGTTAGGCAGTTCGTGGCGCAAGATCCGCAAGGCTTCGGGCATCCACGTCAATTCGTGTCCCGTCAGAAAGCCCATCGAGAAGCATGGCTTGGCGGGATGAGCGACCCGGCGAGCAGCTTCGATTGCCGCTTCAACCTGCGATAGCACCGAGCGGGCGTGTTCGAGAAAGGCTCGACCTGCGGGTGTCAGTTCGATACCGCGAGCGCGGCGCGTCAGCAGTTGCGCGCCTACCTCGTCCTCAAGGTCTCGAATTTGCCGACTCAACGAAGGTTGTGACGTGTGCAGCATTCGCTGTGCTGCCACCGTCAGACTTCCGGCTTCGGCAACCGCGATGAAGTAGCGCAGATGTCGTAATTCCATTCCCGCTCCCATGCTTGTAAAGCATTCCTCCCAACCTAACAAAGTATGCTCCAGCGCGCGACTAATGGCTAACATTGTAATCCAATGGAGTGATCGCGATTTGTTGAGCGAGGAATAAGATTTCGGCTCATGCCTGATGAGCATACGTCCACTTCAAGGAGAAGCCACAGTGTCAAAGAACTTGGAAGGAAAGATTGCACTCGTTACGGGCGGCTCGCGCGGAATTGGTGCAGCAATCGCCAAGCGTCTGGCTGCGGACGGAGCGAACGTGGCCATCACCTACACGAAAGGTGCGGACGCAGCCGCGTCCGTCGTCAAGGAGATTGAACGCGCTGGCGGAAAAGCGATCGCGATTCAGGCGGATGCCGCCGATGCCAACGCGGTTAAAGCCGCGGTCGAAAAGACGTTTGTAACCTTCGGTCGACTGGACGTGCTGGTGAACAATGCCGGCACGGCTATTCCGAAACCGTTCGAGGAGGCGACGCTGGAAGAGATGGATCGCGTGATTGCCATCAACGTTCGTGGTGTGTACGTCGCGACTCAGGCGGCGCTGAAGCACATGAAGAGCGGCGGTCGCGTCATCATGATCGGTTCGGCCGTGGGGGAGCGTGTCGCGGCGCCCGGGCTTGTGCCATACGCGGGCACGAAGGGAGCCGTCAAGATGTTCACTCAGGCGTTGGCCAGAGAGATCGGGAGCCGGGGTATCACGGTCAACAACGTGCAGCCTGGTCCGATCGACACGGAATTGAATCCCGCCGCGGGCGACTGGGCGGTGCCGCAAAAGGCGGCCACGGCACTCGACCGCTACGGGCACGTCGATGAAATCGCCGCGATGGTGGCGTTCGTCGCAGGTCCCGAATCCTCGTACGTCACCGGGGCGAATCTTACCGTGGATGGCGGAATGAACGCCTGAATCAACGCACACGAAGTCGCGTTGCGAATCTAGGCATTAATGCGAATAAGCAGGTCCGAAACACGCAATAAAAATGAAAAGGAGGAAGGTGTCCAATGGCGAACGTAGTGAAGAAATACAGCATCTCCTATGAGCTAGCACAGAAAATGGTGGATGCAGCGGTGGCGAAAGCCAGAGAAATTGGCGTTAGCGAGAACGTAGCGATTCTCGACGACGGCGGCAATCTCAAGGCCTTTGGCCGGATGGATGGCGCCCCGATCCCTACCACTGAGATGGCCCAGAACAAGGCATACACCGCTCTGTTCGGCGTCTCCACGCAGGAGTTTTTCAAGTTTATCCAGAGCGACCCGTCGCTTTTGGCCGGCATCCCCACGCTTGCGCGCATGGCGGCGTGGGGTGGAGGGTTTCCCATTAAGGTGAACGGAGAAGTTGTAGGGGCGATCGGGCTGAGCGGTGCGCCCACAGTGCAGAAC
>Ga0209008_1000462_pt1 | contig 13604 bp, 11 predicted proteins | sample JacPin_JW_Ref_O3_FD_187963 | JGI IMG/M metagenome (GOLD analysis project Ga0209008, IMG submission 187963) | Forest soil microbial communities from Algoma, Ontario, Canada - Jack Pine, Ontario site 1_JW_Ref_O3 (SPAdes) (version 2) | ecosystem: Environmental > Terrestrial > Soil > Boreal...
TCGGAGTCCTGGTTACGACCGGCGTTGCCGCGATATTCGCCGCGAAAAGACGCCGGGAGTTTCCGGATCTGTTTTGGGTGCTGGCGGCTCTGGGAATCGTCGCCTTTTCGCTCATGCTTCCGCCGACCAACCTCCTGTGGCGCGCCCTTCCCGAGCTGCGCTTTGTGCAATTTCCGTGGAGATGGCTTGAGGTGCTGGATCTCGTGTTCGCGTTCTTCGTCGCCGTCGCGATTGGAGGATCCAGGCAAAAGCGAGTGTCGTTGCTTGCGGGTGCCATCGTTTTTCTCGCCATCGGCGCAGCCGCGACGGCCATGATCCTCACTGGCTGGTGGGACAGCGCGGACGTCCCCGCAATAGCGAACGCCGTTCACTCGGGCCCTGGGTACGAAGGCACGGACGAATATGCTCCGCTGGGAAGCGACCGCTACGAACTGCCGGGGAACCCCGACGAGACCGAACGTGTGGAAGGAGTGTCCTCTGTTCCAGCGGACCGGATCAGTGAGTTCGACACCGACTCAGGCGACGTCGTTCCAGTCACGAACGCGAAACTGCACGTCGAAAATTGGTCCGCAGAGCGCAGAGAGTTTACCGCAGAGACAGCGGCTGAAACTACCCTTGCCGTGAAACTCCTGAACTATCCCGCATGGGAGATACGCCTGGACGGTGAGGAAATTCCCGCGGACATTGCGCCGGATACTGGCCAGATGTTGGTGGATCTGCCTCCCGGCAGCCATCGTGTCGCGATCCAGTTCCGCAGAACATGGGATCGAACGGCCGGGGGCGTGATTTCGGCGTTATCCGCACTTACGTTGCTGGTAGCGGGTTGGGCGTCTCGAAGCCGAAGGATCGGTGAGCAGGCGACTTAGTCCAAGCGGCGGTGCTTGAACTTCTTCTCACCCCTCGCGTAGGGGCCGACCGCGTGGCCATTGCCGCGAAGCTTGTATTTGTACGTAGTAAGTCCCTCAAGACCCATCGGCCCTCGCGCGTGGAGTTTGCTGGTGCTGATGCCGACCTCGGCGCCCAGCCCGTAGCGGTAGCCATCTGCAAAACGCGTTGAGGCGTTGTGGAAGACGCCCGCGGCATCCACCTCGTTCAGGAACCTTCGCGCCGCCTCCTGGTCCTCAGTCACAATCGCGTCCGTGTGGCGCGAGCCGTAGCGATTGACGTGATCGATCGCTTCATCCAGATCGGCGACAATCTTTACGGACAGAATCAGGTCGGAATATTCGGTCGCCCAGTCTTGTTCGGTCGCCGGCACAATCCCTCGCTCAGGCACAAGCGCAATCGTCTTTGAATCTCCGCGAACCTGGACGTTCGCGTCTTGTAGTTCTTTCACCATGCGCGGCAGGAACTTTTCGGCAATCTCCTCGTGCACCAGAAGCGTTTCCGCCGCGTTGCAGACCGCCGGATACTGGACCTTGGCGTCATAGGCGATAACGATCGCCTTATCCAGGTCGGCTGAGCGATCCACATACACATGGCAAATCCCCTCGCTGTGCCCCAGGACCGGGATCCGGCTGTGCTGCATGATGAACTGGACCAGCGCGTAGGATCCGCGCGGGATAATCAAGTCCACATCGCGGTCCAGCGCCAACATTTCTTTCACGTCAGCGCGCGTTTCGAGCAGGCTGATTGAATCGCCGGGGACAACGGGAAACCGACCCAGACATTCGCGCCAGATCGACACCAGTGCCTGGTTGGTGTGGGCCGCCTCGTGGCCGCCCTTGAGCAGGATGGCGTTGCCTGACTTCAGCGCAAGCGCTGCAAGCTGTGGAACGGCGTCAGGCCGGGATTCAAAGATGACGCCCACGACGCCGAACGAACACGACTCCCTATAGAGCACCAGACCATCATCCAACTCCGTGACCGAAAGTGTGCGGCCCAGTGGATCCCCCAGGCGCGCTACCTCGCGGACCTGCTCGGCCATTTGAGCGATGCCGCGGTCAGTGACTCTGAGGCGATCTAGCATCGCTTGGGACATATTTCCTGCGGCGGTGTCGGATTGCGCGGCGCGGCAGTCGCGTTCATTGGCATCGAGTATCCTGCGAGCGCCGTTCTCGATCGCTTGGGCAACGGCGACGAGCACCTGGTTGCGTGCTTCAAGGGAGAGTTTTGCGATCGCACGCGAGGCTACTCGGGCTCTCCGGGCGATGGAGGCGACCGACGGCTCCGAGGTTTCGATGGGCGCGGTGGAGGGCTGGCGCATCATTTTTGCAATAGCACGATATTATCGCGGGTGACGAGAACGGGTGCGGGGACGCCTTCTCGCGCGCCGCGACTGCTCTTTTTTCCTGAGAACTTTTCGGCGTCGCCGCTTGCACAATTCGCAATGCCGCGGGCGAATTCGCGTCCGTCGGAGTCCACGATGCTGACTACGTCAAGCGACGCGAAATGATTTTCCACGCGCACGATCCCGGATGCGAGCAGGCTCGCTTTGCCCTGCGTGATCGCGCGATACGCGCCGGCATCCACGACCACCCGCCCACGGACACCGGCGGCGTAGGCGATCCAGCGCCGTTTTCCGCGCATTCGCTTGGCCGGCAGAAATGCAGTGCCGATTCCGTCCCCGGCAAAAATACGATCCAGCGCGTCCCCTACATTGCCGTTGGCGATCACCGCCGTCCCGCCGCAGTTCATTGCGATCGCAGCTGCTTCGAGCTTTGTGCGCATGCCCCCGCGTCCGCTGGCCGACGGCCCCGCACCGAGCGCGATCAATTCCGGCGTCACCTCCTCGACCAGCGGTATGACCGGGTTTGCCTGGCCGCTGCCCGACTCGCGGCGCTGCAAACCGTCCACGTTGGTCAGCAGCACCAGCGCATCAGCCTCGAGGCCGCTCATGACCAGCGCTGCCAGACGATCGTTGTCGCTGAAAGCAGCTGCGCGCGAGCCCGCTACAACCGGTTCCAGTTCGGCGGTTGAGACGGTGTCGTTTTCGTTGACGATCGGCAGCACTCCAAATCCGATTAACTTCTCCATGGTGTGCTGCAGGTTCGAGTAGCGGCTCCAGTTGGTGAAGTCCTCTTCGGTGAGCAGCACCTGCGCGATCTTGATCTCCCACTTGGCGAACAGATTCTTGTAGGCGTCCATCAGAAGACTCTGGCCGACGGCAGCGCAGGCTTGCTTGGTGACCAAATCGTTCAGCCGCGAGCGGTGAAGCCCCAGCCAGCCACGCCCAAGTCCTACTGCACCGGAGGAAACCAGTACAACCTGGCGGCCAGCCTTCATCAAAACCGCGATGGAACGCACGATCGGCTCGACTCGCTCAAGACACAACTCGCCTTCGGCCCCCGTGACGGTGGACGTACCAAGCTTGACGACCACACGGCGAGCCGCGCGAAGTAGGCGTTCCCGTTCGGCCTCCATTTTATGATCCCCTCGCACTCCAAAAACCTCGCGCCATACGGCTTGCAGACGCATGTCCGTCGACTTTGAGCGGTTAACCGCTCTTGATTGTACCGAAATCGCAGAACGGGGTCTGCCGTTTGTGTTCCGGGCTTTTCCTGAGGCGGGTCCTTACGGGTCGTTCGGGCGCAGACAACGACCGCGGGGACGCGGCCTTCCGGGGTTGCGAGTGTATCCCCAGCCAGCTCGTCGTTTGAACCGACGCGACCATGCTATGCAGATGCAGGGGAGAGATTCCTTTTGCGAACAGCGATGTGCCCAACCACTTGCTCCGGCAGTTGCCGTTCTGCGACAGCCGTCGTTGCTCGTTCCCGACGGAACGCAGGGCTGATTTATTTTGTCTCCGTCGTCCATGATTTTCGCGCGGGAACAATTCACTAGGCCCGGCGCTGAAAACATGCTATGTTTGGGCTGCGTTTGTTGCTCTTGTAACACCTTTAGATTCGATTGAAGGGGCTGCAAGTTCACACTTGCGGCCTTTTTTGTTGTACGGCTGGAGGCGGTCGAGAAGCACAAATAGCTTAAAAGAAAAGTGAGTACATCAGTGAGAGAACAAGGAACAGTAAAGTGGTTCAATGCCAGCAAGGGATTCGGATTCATTCAGCGCCAGTCCGGCGAGGATGTTTTCGTTCATTTCTCCGCCATTCAAGCGGAGGGATACAAGTCGCTGAACGAAGGCCAGGCGGTTGAATTCGAAGTGACCCGTGGTCCCAAGGGACTGCAGGCAGCGAACGTCACCAGCCTCTAGTTGGAGCAAAAGGCGGACCGGAACACTCCGGTCCGCCTTTTTTTTCGGTGTTAAGGAAATTGGCCCAAGGCACCCGTGAGCGAAAACATCATCGTCCAATTCGTAGGCTTTCAAGCAAAACCCCTCTCCCGTGAGTACACGTTTACCGTCCGAGAGCGCGAAACAGAACCCCGCGAATACGTGGTTGCAATCACCAACGCAGCATTTAACTCCCGCCGCGTGCGATATCAGGACGCACCGGACGTTTGCTCGCACAAACTGCATCGGGAGCTCGCAGCCGCCGAGAACCATCCTCCCAAGAACCATTTTCATCTGAGCGACGCGGAACTGGACGAATACAGCGCGTCGCACACGCACAAACCCCTGAAGTATCCCTACGCGCCCAAGCCAGATCCGGAGGCTTAGGCCTCGGGTCCGGACCCGGCCCTTCTCTGTGTTGACCGATTGTCCCGCTACCCGGTGACCACCGGCGCGAACTGTCTAGCCCCGGTGTAGAATATGTGCTCGGATCAGAGCGCGGGGAAATACGCCGCAGAAATCCGAGCCGGAAGCTCCAGTCGCTGCGCAGCATTCCGGGCGAGCCAGTCGACCGGTCTGCTCCGACCGATCCTGCTAGTTCAGGGAGAACTTGATGCCCGAGATGAAATCTCCGATGTCCGCCGACAGTTCCTCCGATCGGCGGCGTTCGCACCGCGTGAATATCGCCATGCCCGTGCTGATTCGCGGAACCAAGGGCGGCCAGGCATTCGAGGAACCGGCGCATACTGTTTCCGTCAGCGCCCATGGCTGCATGATGAGGGTGGCAATTCCGGTGGCGCGTGGTCAGGAAGTTGCCATCGTCAATACGAAGACCGCGGAAGAACTCCCCAGCACCGTGACATTTATCGGGCAGAAGGACAGCGGGAAGACAGAAATCGGGGTCGAATTCGCCGAGCCCTCTCCTCTGTTTTGGCGCATCGCGTTTCCTCCGGAAGATTGGGATCCCTCTGAACGCAAACGCTCCGGCAGCCCGCAAGCGCCCGCGAGACCGGCCCCCAAGCCCCAACGCTAGTGCCGTTCCCACTTTCTCGGTCTGCTGCGCTGCCAGAAACCGCTCGCTTTGCCAGAGCGCACTGGCTGAAACTGCTGGCGACGTCTGTACTTCTGCTCGTGCCATGTTTCTGGCACCGGGAGATCGTAGCTTCGGATCTCGGAAGCCACCTCTACAATGCCTGGCTTGCGCAGCTCATCGCACACGGACAAGCGCCCGGACTCTGGATCGCTCATCAGCGCACGAACATTCTGTTCGATCTGTTGTTGAGCGGATTCGGTCAAGTCCTAGGACTTCACGCCGCCGAAAAAATCGCCGTGGCGCTCGCCGTACTGATTTTCTTCTGGGGAACTTTTGCGCTTGTTTCGGCCGCGACCCGGCGAGCGCCCTGGACTCTGGTGCCGTGCATAGCGCTGTTTACCTACGGCTGGACGTTTCATCTGGGGTTCTTCAATTACTACCTCTCCCTTGGCCTGGCGTTCTTCAGCCTGGCGATTTTCTGGCGAGGTAGAGCTTCGGAGTGGCTGGTCGCCGCGGCGATTTCCCTGGTCGCTCTGGTTGCGCATCCGTTGGGTTTTGCTTGGTTACTGGCTGCAGTGGCGTATATAGCCATCGCCGAAGTCATCAAGCGGCCGCTCTTTCAGGCGCTGCTGTTTGCCGCGGGAGCTGCGTCACTCGTCGCGTTCCATTACTATTTGTGGCGTCACTATAACGTTTATCGCGGCAGCGGCCCCTGGTATGTCTTCAACGGCGCCGACCAATTGGATCTTTTTGGACCCCGCTACCACGTCCCCGAGTTTGCGTTGGTGGCGTTTTCACTCATTGCCGTCGCCGCGGACGTTATTCGGCGGCGGCGCGACCCCAACGTCCAAAGATACTTCGCGATTCCGCTTCAGCTCTATCTCCTAGTTGAATTATCGGTCTATCTTTTGCCTGGCGGGATCCACTTCCCTCCGCCGACGGCGGCACTCGCCCTGCTGACCGAGCGGCTGACGTCGGTTTCCGCTGTTTTCGCGTGTTGTCTGCTCGGTGCGATCTACCCGCGCAGGTGGCATCTGGCTGGCTTCGGGATCATCGCCGCGGTTTATTTCAGCTTTTTGTATCAGGACACTGGAAAAATCAACGGAATGGAGCAGCAAGTGGTGCGGCTGGTCAGCACACTTCCGCCAGATCAGCGCGTGATGGCGACCATTCAGCCGCCTCCGGGCTCGCGCGTGATGATCCAGCACATTGTCGACCGCGCCTGCATCGGCCGCTGTTTCAGTTACGGAAATTACGAACCGAGCACGGGCCTGTTTCGCGTTCGTGCCTTGCCCGGCAATCCATACGTGTTAAGCGAATACGACCTTACGGTGGATATGGAGAATGGCGAGTACACGGTGCAGTCTGAGGATCTACCGCTCTATCAGGTATACCAGTGCAGCCCGAGCGGCATCGACCTGTGCATCGGTTCGCTTCAAGAGGGCGAAGACAACGACCGGCTCGGCGTCCACCCAGATGACTAGGGCCTCAGAGGCCCGGAGTGCTGCTACCGGGATGCGGAACGCCGCGCGCCGGCAACGGCGCTCGCTGCTCGCTCGATGGACGCGATTTTCTCAGCAGCTTCGCTGACTGGCTTAGCAATCCAAACACCGCGACCGAGTTGGGCGTGCCGACATAGACTTTTCCGTTGGCGATCATGGGCGTAATGAATTTGTTGTCCGTGAACCGATCTCGGCTGCCAGCCTGGGTGCTGTTGTACAGCTCGCTTGCCAGATTCGTCGCGTCGTAGGCGTGAAGAATTCCGGTATTTCCGTTTTCCACCGCCCAAACAATTCCATTGGACGACCCGTTTGCGGAGACACTCGGCGTGGTTCCCGGATACTCGAACGAAACGGCGCTCGCCGATCCCGCAGGCGTTACCAGCTTCGCATTCACAATGGAAAATGCCCTCAGGCTGTCGTCGACCGCGCCATAGTAGACAGTGTTGTTGAAGTACGCCGGCATCGCATAGACACCGGTGTCGCTGTCCAGCCCGTTGGCGGTGATCTCCTGGTAGATTGCGTTGTCATTGCTGGGGTTGAATTTCCCCATCGAATCCCGATTCACGACATAGATTCGGTTAAGCGGATTTTCGACCGCTATTTTCCCGGCTCCGACCGCGAGATGCCAGGTAGTCCCCGAGCCATCCTTCAAATCAGGCAGAACCAGCGCGCCGCCTGATCCCAGATCCCTGTCCATGTTTGAATTCGCGACGGTATCGTGCGTGGCAAAAAAGTCCGACACGGTCAAATTGCCGCCGGCTGTCGAAAGCTTGATGAAGGCGTTTCCATAGTCGCCGTTCGCCTGCAGAGCCCCCGCGGTGCTGTCAAACGTTCCGTTTCCATCCAGGAAGTAGATATTGCCGGACGAATCCGCAGCCAGGCCCGCGCCCGCCATCCAGATCGCGCCCTCGCTACCATTGGGCGTCACGTTCACTACGCTTGTCTGCTGCAAAGTCGACTCGCTGTAGCCCATCACCCAGCCGGTATAGGGCGTATCGTCGCAATGCGAAGTCCACCCCATGTAGATCACTCCGTTCAACAGCAAAAGGCCGCTGCGCTCCTCGTATTGCTCCGGATCGAAAGTCTGGCCAGAAAATGTGGCCTGAATTGTTGTCGGGCTGTTCAGCTGGCTTTGTTCGTTGCCCGTCGCGAGATCAAGCGCATGCAGACGCTGGTGATAATTACCGCTGGAATCCTTGGTCATGGCCACGAGGAACATGGTTCCATGCGCTCCGGCCGCGGGGTCAATCACCGGTGTCGAAGTAATGCCGATCGTCGGTGTCACCTGGTTGCAGCCGTTCACCGGATTGCTGGGCGTTTCATTCGGACCTAGAACGGACTGATGCCAGAGAGAGGTCAACGTGTCTGCGTCGAACGCGTATACCGAATCGTTCTCGGTAACCACAAACAGAACGTTGTGAACCGCGCCGTTTACCGTGAGGCTTCCGACGTAGAGGGGCTCGGCATCGACAGGCCCGTCAACGCTTGCCGTACCTACCATGCCAAAATTCGCCGAAGTCACATTGGTGGTTGTCAGGGCGGTTTCGTCCAGATTCTGGCCCGTCCGCCCGATGTCGTTGTGATAGGTGAGAACCCTGACGTTGCTCAGCGTGATCGGAACGCCACCCCCGCCTCCCCCGCCGGGATTCGAGGTACCTCCGCCGCCTCCTCCGCACCCGCCCACGACAATAAACGCGATGACCCAGACAAAGAGTCTTGCGCCAGGCTTCAATGTTGGCTCCTGTGGAAAATGCATCCCCGCACACGTCACAGACTGCCTCAACTGATTGTACCTGTGCACCGGTACAAACCCACCTGTCTATGGGGGTAGCCGGAGTACAGTTGCCTCGCCTACGGGCGCCGTTCGCCGCTCATCGTCGCAGCATTTGGATGCCGGGCGTCCCGACGAGGGCACATCGGTCAGCCTGTTTCGGCCGTGACCGGCGCCTTGCGACCCACAACATCGGCGGCGGGACGGCCGCGGCGACCGGCGAGCCAGGTTCCAAGTCTCCATGCGAGCAGTATCCCGACCAGGAAACCGTAGAACAGTGGTCTGCGGACATCGGATTTGACCAGCCAGTAGTAGTGAACTACGCCGAGCACGGCGGTCGCATAAATCAAGCGATGCAACATTTGCCAGCGCCGTCCTCCGAGGCGGCGAATCCAGCCGGCCGTAGACGTCACCGCCAGCGGAACCAGCAGCACAAATCCGACAAAGCCGACGGTTATGAACCGCCGCTTCTCCACGTCCTTCCACATCTCAGACCAGACAAAGTGCTTGTCCAGCCAAATCCACGTGGTGAAGTGGAGGCAGACGTAGAAAAATGCGAACAATCCGAGCATTCTGCGGAAGCGGATCAGTGCAGGCAAGTGCAGCAACTTCCAAAGCGGTGTGATCGCGAGCGTCGCAACCAGAAATCGCAGCGTCCAGTCACCGGTCGTGTGGGTGATAAAGGCGATCGGATCGGCGCTCAGATTGTCGTTAACGCCTCGCCAGACCAGCATCGCAACCGGCGCCAAGCAGGCCGTAAACACAACAACCTTGGTCCACTTGCTTAGAAGGATCGAAGACAACGTGGCGGCTCCGGTCAGAAATTCTTGCGCAGGTCCATCCCGGCGTAAAGGCTCGCAACCTGATCGCCATAGCCGTTAAACATCAGCGTAGGAATCTTCCTCGTAAACAACCCAAGCCCCGGCCCAAGCCTCCGCTCTGTCGCCTGGCCCCATCGCGGGTGGTCCACGTTTGGATTCACATTGGAATAGAAACCGTATTCGGTCCCGCCGCCGTACATATTCCACGTCGTCTGCGGCTGGCTCTTTACGAATCGGATCCTTACCAGTGATTTGATGCTCTTGAATCCGTACTTCCACGGAATCACCATACGAACTGGGGCACCGTCCTGGTTCGGAAGCGTGTCGCCGTACATGCCCACGCAGAGAAGCGTAAGCGGATTCATGGCTTCGTCGAGCCGCAATCCTTCTACGTAGGGCAGCTCGATGCCGGCCTCGCCTCCCAGAGGCATCTGCCGCGGATCGTAATAGGTCTCGAAAGCCACGAATTTGGCATTTGCCGTCGGCTCGACGAGTTTTGCGATCGTGCTGAAGGAATAGCCGATCCACGGCACGACGATCGACCAGGCCTCGACACAGCGATGCCGGTAGATGCGCTCCTCAAGCGGTGCGAGCTTCAGGATTTCGTCCATCGAAAACTTGCGGGGTTTGGCAACCTCGCCTTCGACCGAGACAGTCCAGGGAGACGTCACGAAATTCCTGGCATTCTTCGAGGGGTCGTCCTTGTCGGTCCCGAATTCATAGTAGTTGTTGTAGGTGGTCACCTTTTCGATGGGCGTCGCAGGCTCCGTCGTGCTGCCAGGCCACGGGGCGATCCCGTTCAATTTCACTGGGACCGAACCTGTCGCAGCTCCTGCCACCCATCCGGGAAGTTTCTTGTAGGCTTCGACCGCCGCGCCCGTGGCCAGCAATCCCAGCAGGAAGTTCCGGCGCCCCATATAGAGGCGTTTGGGGGTAACGTCCTTATAGGTCAAGTCGGATTGGCGTTTGATGAGCATTCAGGTCCCTTCGCCCGTCTTCAATAATACTACGCTCAGGGCGGCCCAACGGATTGGGGGGCGGACCAAAACTTCGGATGTTCGAGGTGTATCCTTGCTCAGGTCGTGGTCAATTCAGCGAGCAAGGCCTTCTGAACGCGCTCCCGATGGGGTGCGGACAGCTTTTTTCCGCCCGAGGTTACGTAGAAGGCGTCGATAGCCGTCTGCCCTTCGGTTTCAATCAGCGCTATTTCGATATTGCAATTCTGGCGGGAGAGCTGGGAGCTGATCCGGTACAGAAGCCCTGGCTGGTCCTGCGCAATCACCTCGATCAGCGTGCTGTGCGCGGAGCAGGCATCATCCATATCGACCTTTGTAACTACCTTGACCTTTAGTGCCGTGTTTTTCTCCGACCGCAAACGGTCGCGAAGCATCCGCTCCAGGTCGGCCTTGTCCATGACCACATCATGGATGCTCGTCTTGAAGCGCTCCCATTCCGGGAGGTTCAACTCGAGAGTCTGAAACCGGTCGGTGAAGAAGAAATTGTCCACCACAACTCCCGCCTGGTTTGAGAACGCCGCAGCCTTGACGATGTTCATGCCCCAGGCAGCCAGTGCGCCCGCCATTCGTGCAAACAGGAACGGACGATCCAGCGTCACAACGGTCAATTCATACCAGTGCCGCCCGCGCGTCAGCTCGACCTGAACAGGGTCGGTGTCCAGGCGGCTGGCCATATCCAGGTGGCGAATCACGTCGCTTGCCGCTTGTGTACGGAGGTAGCGCTTCGGCAAGCCATCGAGAAAGCTGTCGAGCTTCTGTCCGGCCGCCGGCGTGAGTGTGCGAAGATGGGTCATCACTTCGTCATCCTCGTCGCCGTGCAGTCGCTCGTCCACGCTTCGCATCAGGTAGTTTGCGGCGCCGATGTAGAGCTGCCACAGATTTTCAGCCTTCCATGGCGTTAGAGCCTCCGGGTTCACCGCCTTGATATCCGCGTAGGTGAGCAGGCAGAGCATCTTCAGGCGTTCCGGCGTGCCCATTTTTTCCGCGATCTGGCGAATCGCTTCCGGATCGAAGATGTCCCGACGCAACGCCGAACCCATTTCCAGATGGTGAGCGATCAGGAACAAAACCGTTTCGCGATCGGGCGGATCCAGATCGAGCCGGGCCATGGACACTTCGGCAACTTCCAGGCCGCCAACGATATGATTCTCGGGCTGGGTTCCTTTGCCGGTGTCGTGCAGCAGCAGCGCAAGATACAGCAGGTCCGGCTGTTCGAGTTCATCGAGAAGCTCGGAATAACCCTGGTCCCACTTGGATTGAGATTTCCGCAGGGCGTGAAGGTTTTCAATGGCAACGAAGGTATGTTCGTCCACCGTAAAACGGTGTGAATAGTCGCGGATGACAAGCGAATCAATGGCCTGGAATTCCGGCAACAGCGGCGTAAGCAGGCGCAGGGAGTGCATCGTGCGCAGCGCCTCAGCCGCATGGGGAGCGACCAAAATCTCCTGCAAATAGTGCCACAGTTGAGCGCCTTTGGGAGGTGCGGCGGCCAATGCCGGCTGGAGTTCCTCGATCTGATGCTCGGCGGATGAACTGAGACTGAGTCCGTGACGCGCCATGAAGCGAAACATGCGCAGCGGCAGCTCGGAATCGGTTGGTGTGTCCTGGCGCTGCAGGAATATGCGGCCGTCCACGACTGCAAACTCTGCGTTAGAAAGTCGCGAGCGCAGATTTTGAAACTGCCGGTAGAGCGACGGACGCGCTGCGGGAAACTCTTCCAGGAGTTGCAAGCCCACGCGGTGAATCAACCGCGCATGGCCGAAGTAGATCCGCATCCAATCCGATGCCGTAAGCAATCCGGCGTCCGGCGCGCCGATCTTCTCGGCAGCTGCCTGGTCCTGCGCAAGCCAGGCGAGCGTGTTGTCGTCGCGTCCATGCCGAAAATGAAGGAAGCACCGCACGGACATCAGAAAATCCAGAGCGGCGTCAAATCTTTCATTCAGCCACGAAGGCAGCAACTTGGCTTCATCAGGCCATGATCCCTGTTCTTCCATTGCGGCAATCAGGGCAAGCCAGTGCGCGAGGTTGTAATCGCGCAATCCCCCGGGGCCATCCTTCACGTTCGGCTCGAGGTGAAACACGGTATTTCCAAACTTGTTGTAGCGACTGTGAGTCAGATCCGTCAGACGGTGGACGATCGACCGGGACTCGCGCGCCACGAGCTTGGGGATCAACTGGTCGTGCAGCCGGTTGAAAAGACTCTTGTCGCCCGCAAGGTAACGACAGTCTAGCAGTGAGATCGCGAACTCGACATTGTTCGGATCGAACTTCTCGCACTCGGCCAGCGTCCGGGTGGCAGGGCTGAGCTTCAGCCGCAGGTCCCAGACCTGTTGCGAAAAACTTGCGATGCGCTCCTTCAGATCCCGCTCGCCTCCGCCACCGGCGTGCAGGAAAAGGATGTCGACATCTGAATAGGGAAACAGCCAGCGCCGGCCGAATCCTCCCAGTGCAACCAACGTAAAATTCTGAGGGCCGGCTACATCTTGCGAAATCAGCTGCTGCCAAAGCTTCACCGCGATTGAGTCGACCAGCGCCGTTCGTCCGTGGACGGCAGCGCGACCATCGCTGGTAGCGGAGAATTTCTTGCGAATGCCCGCCGATTCACTGGCATAGAATTCGCGCAGACCGCCTTCGGGTGCGTGTTCGGTGGACATAGGTGTGTGACGGGACTGTCAGCCGGCGTCGGACCTCGCCCCGTCCATCGCGCAAATGGGCCGCGCCGATGCCCGGGCTCTGGATGCGCCGGTCGCCTCTATAGCGCGCTGTCTCCGCGCTCGTCGTTGCGAATCCGAATGGCGTCGTCGACTTTAGAGAGGAAAATCTTGCCGTCACCTATTTTCCCCGTGCGCGCCGCAGCCACGATTGTCTGGACCGCTTTTTCCACCAGGTCATCGGCCAGTACCAATTCGATCTTAATCTTGGGGATCAGATCGACGGTGTATTCCCGGCCGCGGTAGAACTCCGTGTGGCCCTTCTGGCGGCCATGGCCGCGAGCCTCGAGAACCGTCATTCCCTCCACGCCAATCTCGTGAAGGGCATCCTTGACCGGATCGAGCTTCGAGGTTTGAATCACCGCTTCCACTTTTGTCATCGTTTTTCGTCTCGACTCTCTGGTCTTGCGTCCTGGAACCCAATCAGGCTGCGCCGAGAGAAGCTTGCTGCGGGCTGCGCGCTCCGGAGAATAGCCTCTGTCAGCACTCTAACTGCGTGGCTGGCTGTGCGGTAGTCCATATTTTCGATGTGCTGGATTGCCAATGTTTATGGTCTTTCCAGTTGTCCGTCGCGCATTATAC
>Ga0209008_1000464_pt1 | contig 13596 bp, 10 predicted proteins | sample JacPin_JW_Ref_O3_FD_187963 | JGI IMG/M metagenome (GOLD analysis project Ga0209008, IMG submission 187963) | Forest soil microbial communities from Algoma, Ontario, Canada - Jack Pine, Ontario site 1_JW_Ref_O3 (SPAdes) (version 2) | ecosystem: Environmental > Terrestrial > Soil > Boreal...
GGAAACGGCGGACATGCCGGTGTAATGCATGGAGGCTATGGCGAAACCCATTACGACCGCGCTGACGAGCTTTCCGGGATTGAATAAATTTTCGGCGGTGCGGAAGTGAAAAGAGAACACGAGCGCGACGGCTGATACGGCGATGGCCACGGCGACGGATGCGACGACGATGGAAATGTCGTAGTGAGATTCGGCCGGCAGGCGCATGGCGGCCATTCCGATGTAATGCATTGACGCGATGCCGGCGCCCATAGCGATGCTCGCGGCGCCGATGGCGCTGGCGCTCAGTCGTTGGCCACTTACGGCGAAAAGCGCGATGGCCGAGGCGCAGATTGCTGCCAGCAGCGAGAGCAAAACTGTGGGCAGGTCATATAAAACTGTGACGGGCAGATTGAGCGCCAACATTCCGACGTAATGCATGGACCAAATTCCAAAGCCCATTGCTATGGCACCGCCGCAGAGCCAGACGGCGCGGGTTCTGCCGGTTGCTGCGGTTGTGCGTCCGGCGAGATCGAGCGCGGTGTGCGCCGCTAGCACCGCTATCAATATAGAAAGCGCGACGAGGCGGTCATCGTAGGAACGCGGGAGCGCGATCGAGTTTTCGAACATTCGGAGCAATCCACGCAAAGCAAATGCAAGCTGTGAATGCTCCCAGTGGAAAGGGGGAAATAACTGGGGCAACTGCAGGGAAAGTATCGCGCACAACTTCGGTGCGGTCAATTGTACCTTCGCTAAACAACTTACGTAGTTATCCTATCTAGCAACCCTGCTTTCTTCCGCAGTCTAATCTTGGGTAAAGCCAGTGGCACGGCAAGTTTATTCGAAGGACCTGTGAAGACCACCGCGAAATTGCCGATGGGATGTGAGGCGTTCTGGAGAAGAGAGCGGCGAATTGTTTCGTTTCGAAACATCGGATGGCGGGGTTGTTGGACGATATTCGCACAGATGTACAGAACGTTAAAGCAACGATTGCGGGATGGAAACTGTGCAGTTTTGAACAGTCTGAGCAATGTGAGCCACACTACCATTACACGATTTTCGAGGAAATATCTTCATGGCAACCGCATTCGCTGGAACCGGCGGCGAGACTGCTTTTGCTCGAAGTGCGGGCATGGCGATGAAGGTGGTGTATCGCGCTAACGGCGGGTACGAGTGCGCGGCTCGTCGAGGAATTAGGAGTGAGGATCGGATGAAGCTGGGCGGCTTGGCGGCCATCAGCCTGAAGAACGGTTTTTCGCGAGCTGGGATTTTGAGAATCCTGGGAGCGATTTTTGTATTTGGATTTTTGTGCGTTGGGGCATGGGGCCGGCCGCAAGCGAAGCCTGGTGCCGGCGCTGCGCCTGCTCCGGCGACGCAGCAGAAGAGTGCGCCGGGTGCCACTGCGGCGGCTGATACGACAGCCTCGGATTATCTTGGAGCGGAGACTTGCAAGACTTGCCACGCGGACGAATACAACAGTTGGGAAAAGACGCCGCATTGGAAGACTACCTTAGATACGAAGGGTGGCCCTTCGAAACAGGGTTGTGAGAGTTGCCATGGGCCCGGCGGGGCGCACGTGGCTGGCGGCGGGGACATCACAAAGATTTTTATTTTCAAGAATCATTCGACTAAGGAAATTGATAGCCGCTGTTTGGGGTGCCATGCGGGCGGCACCGAGCACATGAACGCGGTGAATTCTTTGCACCGGCAAAATGATGTTAGCTGCACATCCTGCCATTCGGTGCACCACGCGCAGACTAAGGAACTTTTGCTGGTCAAGGCGCAGCCGCAGCTTTGCTATTCGTGCCACTTGCAGCAGAAGCCGCAGTTTGAAATGCTGTTTCATCATCGCGTGAACGAGGGATTGATTCAGTGCACGGATTGCCATAACCCGCATGGGACGGCGGGGCCTAAGCAGGTGCGGACTTCTTCTTCGCAGAATATTGTTTGCTTTACCTGCCATGCGGATAAGCAGGGGCCATTTGTTTTTGAGCATGGGCCGGTGAAGGTAGAGGGTTGTTCGTCGTGCCATACGGTGCACGGGTCCGCTAACGCGCATTTACTGAAAGTTAGCAACATCAACATTTTGTGTTTGCAATGCCATACGACCTCGAGCTTCAGCAGCGCGCCGGGGACGCCTTCGTTTCATAACCAGTCCACTTTCTTTCAGGCTTGCACTACCTGTCACGTGCAGATTCATGGGTCGAATTTCGATCCGACTTTTTTCAAGTAGGGGAGAGATGGCTATCGTCCCGATTTCGGGGCGTGGGGTGTGGAGAGGTTAATCGCGTTGTGATGACTTGAGCGGTGGGCGGCGGACTGAATCGTTATGAGAGTTTGTTCCAAAATTTGCTTATCGATGCTTGGTGCTGGGCTGCTGTTTTTCCCGCGCGGCGCGTTTGCGCAGGCCAGCGCGACGGAGAATCCGGGCGTGAATTCCGGCGATTACAACGTGCAGCTGGCGGTGGAGGTTGGTTACCGGGCGAATTGGATCGGAGGAAATCAGGATACCTACGACACGTTCATCAATCTTGGCTCGGGCGTTCGATTGCTGGATTATTCGTTTGATATGCGCTCGCTGGATCACAACGGCTTTTTGTTTGACCATTTGTCGCTTTCGTCCTTCGGTTTGGGCGGCGATCCGAACGACGTTACGCGAGTGCGGATTGATAAAAACAAGTGGTACAACTTTTCGGGTATTTTCCGGCGCGACAAAGATTTTTGGAATTACAACCTGTTTGCGAATCCGCTGAACCCTTCGAATTCGGTCCCGGCTGTGGCGATTACGACCTCTCCGGCGGCGATGGACACGGTCCGCCGCATGCAAGATTACAATTTGATGCTGCTGCCGCAATCGCGCGTGCGAATCCGGTTGGGTTATTCACGGAATGTAAACGAGGGGCCGGTGCTGAGCTCGCTGGATTCCGGGATTGCTCCGCTTTTGACGGATAACGTGCGGACTACCGTGAATTCGTATCGGGCTGGGGTGGATTTCCGGTTTTTGCCGCGAACTACTTTTTCTTACGATCAGTTTCTTGAATATGACAAGGAAGACGATCTAACCACCGATCAGAATCGGACTTTTCAGCTTGCGAATGGCGTGCCGGTAGATCTGGGAATCGTTTGGAGTACCGTGGGCGCGGAAGTTCTGCCGTGCGCGGCACCGATCGCTGATTCTACGACTTCGCCGCAAACTGCGAATCCCAGTTGCAATGGAATTTTGAGTTACTCGCGCGTGGGACGGCCGCGTAATTTCGTTCCTACCGAGCAGTTTCGTTTCCAGTCTTCTTATTTTGCGAATCTCGAGATGTCCGGGTCGCTGGGCTATAGCAGCAGCAACAATCAGATTCCGGATTTCCTCGAAACGATCAGCGGATTGACGGCGCGCGGCGATACGCTCGGAAGCACGACCGGGGGTCCGGCGGCGGCGAAGCGCGTGTCGGTGAATGCGGATTGGTCCGGGATTTATTCTGTCACGGACAAGTTCCGGATCCTGGATACCTTCCGGTTCGAGGACTGGCGGATTCCGGGGGCTTGGAATCTTGCAGAGAGCAGTGTGTTCAACGCCGGCGGCCCTGGCTTTCCGTCGATGCTGCTGCCTGTTTCTCAATTCACGCCGTCTACCTTTGCGGGCATTTGCCCGGCGCCGTTTACGGCTGCGGCTTGCCCGCAACACGTTGGCGGCTCGCCGGCGGATTTTACCAACGGCTTCGATCAGACATTTTTGGGACAAAACCTGAAGGAAAACACATTTCAACTGCAATACGATTTCACGCATCACTACACCGCGCGGATCGGCTACGTATATGAGGACCGCAAAGTCGCGCAGTTCGATGCGAGCTTTCTTGCCGCGGAGACTTACTTTCCGGGCGGGCCTACAGCGGCGGGAGCCAACGATTTTCTTGCGGCGCGGGGTTCGTGCGCGTTGGTGAACGGTGTGCTGCCAATGGGCTGCACGCTCAATGGTGACGGCTCGATTACTTTCTGCAATCTGGCTGCTGCTTGTCCTACCAACACAGGGCCAGCAGTCGGCAATGACGCGTCGCGTCAGGTTACTACGATTGACGAGAGCGCGCTGCTGGTGGGATTTACTGCGCGGCCGATCGAGGCTTTGAAGATTGACGCTGATTTTGAATTCGGCCACAACACCAATGCTTACACGCGCACCAGCCCGACTCGACTTGAGGTTTATAAGATTCACGCGACATACAAGCCCCGCGAATGGGTGAACATTGATGGGGCCGTGGACATCCAGGAAAACGCGAACACTCTTTTTCAAGTGAATGGCAGCGAACACGGTCGGACTTACAGTTTCATGACTATGCTGCTGCCGAATTCGAGAATTTCGTTCGAGCTGGGATACAACTACAACGATATTTATTCGCAGGCGGAAGTTTGCTTTGCGTATTCGACTGTTCCTGTCTCGACGTCGCCATTTGGGGCTTGCCCTATTGTGGCTTCCCCCGTGGCGTTGGGGGCGCTCGGCTCTTATAGCAGCAAGCAGAATTTTGCTTACGGGAACGTGATTTGGAAGCCTATGAAACGCCTTACAGCTAGCGTTGGTTATGCGGGGACTTTTGTTAACGGAAGCACTTTGGTCATTAATCCTTTGCAGCCTGCCGGGACGTTGGCTTTCAATTTTCAGAAGCCTTACGCCGCGGCTCAGTTCGATATCTATCGAGGGTTGAGTTACAAGATGTCCTGGAATTATTACGGATATGACGGGAAAGGTCCTTTGAATATAGCTGGGCTTCAGCCGATTCCTTCGGCGGATTTTAATGGGAGCACGGCGACTTTTGCATTGCGGTATGCGTTTTGACAGCGGAGAGGAGAAATATGAGCGGAATGCGTAAGACGATTTGCGGGGCGGCAGCGGTGGTTGTTCTTGGGCTTGCGTTGGCGCCTGGAGTGCGGGCTGACGGGATTGGCGAGGCTATTTATAAGGCGAAATGCACGCCTTGCCATGCGGCGGATGGCAGCGGGAATAATCCCATGGGGAAGAAACTTAATATTCGGGATCTGCGTTCGCCTGAGGTGCAGAAGATGTCGGACGCGGATTTGACCGGGATTATTTCTAAGGGTAAGGACAAGATGCCTGCTTATGAGAAGACTTTGAAGCCGGCGGATATTGCCGGCTTGGTGGGATACATACGATCAATTGCGGCGAAGTGACTTGAGCGATTACGGTCACAGCAGAATCTATACGTCACACACGATTGATGGCCCGGGCAAAGTCAAAAGAGCCGGCGGGACGCCAGCGGTACGGGGTTGGGCCGGCATCGTAGTCGTTGATTAATTTTATGGCTTCTCCTGACAAATTGATTGCTGCGCTTTTTGTGGTTACTGCGGCCTTGCTGCTTTTGTGTGTTTTGCGGCCTTCGCTTACTGCTACTCGCGAGGGGAAGATTTTGGCGTTTGTGGTGCTTTGCGTTTTGCCGCTGGCTTGCAGCGCGGTGGGATTTAACGCGCATATGGAACGCTCGAAGTCGACGCAATTTTGCCTTTCCTGCCATTTGATGGAGCCTTACGGGAAAAGTCTTTGGGTGGACGATGCGAAATATATTCCAGCTTCGCATTTTCAGAATCACCGCATTCCGGCGGATTCGGCTTGCTTCACCTGTCATACGGATTATGCGATGTATGGCGACATCCGGGCGAAGATGCGCGGGTTGCATCATGTTTACGTGCAATATTTGGGAACGCCGATGCAGCCGCTGCATCTTTATGTGCCGTTTAACAATCGCGAATGTTTGCATTGCCATTTGGGGGCGCGATCGTTTGAGGAATCGCCTACCCATTCGGCTATGCGCGCGGATTTGGTTTCGAATTCGACTTCCTGTCTGACTAGCGGGTGCCACGATACGGTGCATAACGTCGCGGCGCTGGGTAGCGTGAAATTCTGGAAGGAGCCGAATTGATTTCCGGGCGAGGGGTGCTTACGCGGCGATTGCGGTGGGCTGGTGGGTTTGCGTTTGTTGGAGTTTTGATTGAGGCTTTGGCTCTTTTGTGGACCCATCCTACTGCGTTTTTGGCGTTTGCTTTGATTGGGATTCCTTTTGTGATGTTGGGAGTTTTGATTTTTCTTTGGTCGTTGGTGTCGGCGGAGAGAGCTGGCGAATAAATGGGGGAAAGTAGCGCCGGCGGCTCTGCCGGCATCTGACGAGCGGCATTTCCGCTACAGGCAGGACTCATCGCCGGACCCCGAAGTTCAACCCAATGGGACAATTTGACTGTCAGCGCCGTCCGCGATTCGGGCTGTAGTTTTCATGTAGGCCGTAAGATGCCGGCAGGGACGCCGGCGCTACTTGTAGTAGCGGACTATGCATTCTGCTGCGCAGCTTGGTTTTTGGGCGTTTTCTGCTTCGATAATTACTTCGAATATTGTTTCCAGGCAGTCAGGTAGTTCCTTCACGGATTGAACTTTTACCTTTGCGCGGATTTTTGCGTTTGCTTTTACCGGGGCTGGGAAGCGGACTTTGTTCAGGCCGTAATTTACGCCCAGGCGGACGCCTGAGCGGACTTCTATGGCTTGCTTCATGAAATGGCTGACCAGCGAGAGAGTCAGGAAGCCGTGGGCTATGGCGGCGCCGAATGGGGATTCATTTTTGGCGCGCGATTCGTCCAGATGAATCCACTGGCGGTCTTCGGTGGCTTCGGCGAATTTGTTTATGCGGTCTTGCGTTACGGTGAACCAGTCGGTGGGGGCTAGTTCTTTGCCGATCAGATTTTTCAGGGCTTGCGGGGAATCGAGGATTTTTGGCGGCATGACAATCTCCGGAGGGAAGGATATCGTATCGGCGGGAAATTTGTCTGCCGACGGAGATTAAAAATGAAATTGCGTGGACGAGTTGCGGTGGTTACAGGTGGGGGTAGCGGGATTGGGCGCGCAATGTGCCTGCGATTTTTTGCGGAGGGGGCGCGAGCGGTGGTGGTGGCGGATTTGGATGGGGCTGCTGCGGCTGAGGTGGCCAAGGAAGTTGAAGGAGTGGCTTTCAAAGTGAATGTGGCGCGGGGTGAGGATTTGGCGCAGTTGGTGCGGGACGTGATTGCGAAATTTGGGGCGATCGATCTTTTTTGTTCGAACGCGGGGATTATGGTGGAGGGCGGTCCTGAGGCTGCGGACGCGGACTGGCAGAAGATCTGGGAAATTAATGTGATGGGGCATGTGTTTGCGGCCCGGGCGGTCTTGCCGGGAATGTTGGAGCGCGGGGAAGGTTATTTGTTGCAGACGGTTTCTGCTGCGGGGTTGCTTACTTTGATTGGGTCGGCGCCTTATTCGGTTACTAAACATGCGGCACTGGGATTTGCGGAGTGGTTGTCGATTACTTATGGGGATCGGGGGATTCGAGTTTCGGCGATTTGTCCGCAGGGAGTGCGGACCGGGATGCTTTTGGATTCTGACACGGGCCCGGCGAATTTTTTGCGGGGGACGGCTGTGGAGCCGGAGGATGTGGCTGATGTGGTGATTCGCGGATTGGAGGAGGAGCGATTTTTGATTTTGCCGCATCCGGAGGTGGCGGAATATTTCCGGAATAAGGCTGGGGATTATGAGAGGTGGTTGCGGGGGATGAGGAAATTGCAGAGGGAGATGGAGGCTGGAGCTTAGAGATTAAGAGAAACGTCTATCGGAGATTTCGAGTTTCAGATTTGAGATTTCAGAGACGAAAAACGCGTGACGCGGGTCCGTCGCTTGATTTGAGTTGTGGCGTTGATTGTCTTCGTGGGAGCCGGCGGACGCCAGCGGTACCTACTTTAGGCCCACCTTTTCAATTCTAGTTTTGCGATTGATTCTGTGTGGACTTCGTCTGGGCCGTCGGCTAGGCGTAGGGTTCTTACGCCGGCCCAGGCCGCTGCCAGGAATGTGTCTTGGCTTACGCCGGCGGCGCCGTGGGCTTGGATGGCGCGATCGAGGACTCGCAGAGTTACGTTTGGCGCGATTACCTTGATCATGGCGATTTCTGCGCGGGCTGCTTTGTTGCCTACCGTGTCCATTAGATGAGCGGCTTTTAGTACCAGCAGACGGGCTTGCTCGATTTCCATTCTGGAGTTGGCGATATCGGCGCGGACGGTGCCTTGCTCGGCGATGGGTTTGCCGAAGGCTATGCGGGATTTTACCCGCTTGCACATTGTTTCAAGGGCGCGCTCGGCTACGCCTATGCAGCGCATGCAGTGATGGATTCTTCCTGGGCCCAAGCGGCCTTGGGCTATTTCGAAGCCGCGGCCGTCGCCTAACAGAATATTGCTGGCGGGCACTCTGACATTTTCATAGCTTACTTCGGCGTGGCCGTGGGGGGCGTGATCGTAGCCGAAAACCGTTAGCAGCCGGACGATTTTTACTCCTGGGGCGTCCATGGGGACGAGGATCATGGATTGTTGTTTGTGTTGCTCGGCTTTGGGATCGGTTTTGCCCATGAAGATGGCGATTTTGCAGCGCGGGTCGCCTGCGCCGGAGCTCCACCATTTGCGGCCGTTGATTACGTATTCGTTGCCATCTTTGGTGATGCTGGATTGGATGTTGGTGGCGTCGGAGCTGGCTACGTTGGGTTCGGTCATGGCGAAGCAGGAGCGGATTTCGCCGTTGAGTAACGGCTTTAGCCATTTTTCTTTTTGTTCCTGGCTGCCGTAGCGGGCCAAGACTTCCATGTTGCCGGTGTCAGGGGCGGAGCAGTTAAAAACTTCCGAGGCCATTTCACTGCGGCCCATGATTTCGCAGAGAGGGGCGTATTCCAGATTTGTCAGGCCGGCGCCTTGGTCGTCGTTAGGCAGGAATAAATTCCAGAGACCTGCGCTGCGGGCTTTGGGTTTCAGTTCTTCGATGATGCGCGTGGGCTGCCAGCGATTCTTGGCGATTTCTTCATGGTAACGGCTTTCGTTTGGGTAGATGTGCTCTTGCATGAAGGCGGTTAGTTTGGCGGCGAGGAGTTTTGTTTTTTCGGATGGTTCGTAGGGCATGGCGGCCTCTTCCTAGATTTTGGAAATTTGATTTGGGCGATCGAAAAGAGCCGGCCGCGACGCCGGCGGTACCTTGGGAATTCGCATCATCGGTGGCTCCGCATTTTCAGGGACGGAAGGTGCGGGACTTCGTTGTATGAGAAAAGGCGGAGGTCTCCGTTTCTTTGGCGCAGGACTGAGAAGGCGGAATTTTGCAGGACGCCTGCGAGGCTGAAGATGTGGACTTCGTCCAGATTCAGGGCCAGGCCGGCCCAGATGGCGGTGGGCGTGGCGCTGGTGAAGATGGCGATGTTGGCCGGCTCGCGGCCTTCTTGGATTTGGGCGCGGCGATTGGCTATGCGCTGGCGGAAATCTTTCCAGCTCTCGCCGGAGTACGGGTAACGCTGGTGGATCCAGGCTTGAACTACTTTGCCGTCGGAGGGCGTCCAGCGGCGGTGGATTTCGGCTTGCGGGTCGCCGCGGTTGGCGCGTACTTCCTCTCGCATGGTTTCGAAATCTTTTTGGAATTGCGGATCGTCGGCGCCCAGGCGGGGGGCGAGTTCGCGATAGATGTGATCGAGGTCGAACTCTTTCCAGCCTTCGTCGATGGTGATTTCCGGGAAATTCAGGTTGGCGGATTGGTAGGCGGCGCGGACTTCTTCGGCGGTCTGTTGCTGGCGGGCATTGGGGCCGCTGATTGCGGAGGTGAAGTTCAGGCCTTGGTTGACGAAATATTCGCCGAGCAGGCGGGATTGTTGCCGGCCTAGATCGGAGAGCGCGTCGTAGTTATCGCGCGTGCCGGCTTGGCCGTGGCGGATTAGATAGAGGCGGCTCACTGCTGCTTCACCATAATCGATTCAGCGAGCTGGGCCAGGACGCGGACGCGAGCGTCGAAATCGCGGAAGCGTTGGTCCTGAGTTTGGCCAACGTGGAAACGATAATAGATTTGCTGGAGGATTACGGCGAGTTTGAAAACGCCGAGCACTTCGTGGTAGCCGAGATGCGTTAGATCGCGGCCGGTTTTTTCGGCATAGCGCTCGACGAATTGATCGCGGGAATACCAACCGGGCATGGATGAGGGAGCTTGCAGGCCCATGGCGCGAAATTCGGGGGCGGTGGCCCAGGCCCAGTAGCAGAGCGTGAGGCCGAGATCGGAGAGCGGATCGCCAACCGTGGCCATCTCCCAATCGAGGACTGCTTCGATTCGATCGAAGTTGGGCGTGCGGAGCATCACGTTGTCCAGCTTGTAGTCGTTGTGAACCAGCGTTGGAGCCGGCGAGGGCGGGAGATTTTTCGCCAGCCACTCGACCACTCGATCCATTTGCGGCAGGTGTTCGGTTTTGGCGCGATTCCAGCGATCGGTCCAGCCTCGCAGTTGGCGCTCGATGAATCCTTCGGGCTTGCCGAGGGTGATTAATCCGGTCGCTTCCACATCGATGGCGTGTAGGCGGATCATGCAGTCAATGAAGGCTTCGCTAATTTTGCGCGGGTGATCGGGAATGGCTTCGAGCTCCGGGGGAATTTTGTTGCGGAGGATGGTGCCTTGGCGGCGCTCCATTATGAAGAACGTGGCGCCGATTATTTTCGGGTCTTCGCAGAGATGATAGACGTTGGGCGCTTCCGGGAAATGCGGGTGGATCGCTTGGAGAACGTGATATTCGCGGGCCATGTCGTGTGCTTTTGGAGCTACTGGGCCTAGAGGGCTTCGACGCAAAACATATTCGCGCGTCGACGCGCTTACACAGGCAGGAGTGCCTGTGCTACGGGGCTTTATTAGATAGGTCAGGTTGGAGTGGCCGCCTGGGAATTGCTCTACCGTTATGCCGTATTGTACGCCTTCGATTTTATCCCGCAAATAATCCGCGAGGGCGGAAACGTTTAGTTCTTCGCCCTGGCGAATTATGGATGTGTCCGGATTCACCGGGCCATTGTACGCCCGGTGCCGGGATTATTTGCCAGTGCCCGAGAGCGAAACGGACTGCGGGCTGTTCTGGGAGTTGCTGTTGATGCGAATGGCGCCGGATTGCGAGCCTTTCGAATTCGGCGTGAAGGTTACGAGCATCGTGCAATTGCCGCCGTTCGGCGCGAGAGACTGCCCGTTGGCGCAACTGGTTCCCGGCGCGAAAGCAAAATTGCCGCTGATGGAAATGTTGTTGATGGAGAGCGGCGTGGTGCCGACGTTGGAGAGCGTCACGGGTTTCGGAGCGCTGGTGGTGTGCACGCTCTGATTTCCGAAGCTCAAGTTGTTGGTGCTCAAGCGCGCGATGGGATTGATAACCGTCGCGGTGAGCGGAACGGTCTGCGGGCTGAGTGGCGCGTTGTCGCTGACGACCAAAGTTGCAGCGTGCGGCTTGGTCACGTTCGAATCGGCCGTGAAGCCCATGATGATGGTGCAGGTGTTACCTGGGTTCAGCGTGCGCGGGCAGAAGCTGACGCCGAAGAAGCCGTTGGAATCGGCCCCTGCAACGGACGCGATATTGAAATTGGTGAAGGTGATCATGTGGCCGTCGGTGTTGGTTAGGAACAGGAGCTCGAGCTGAGTCTGGCCGACGTAGAGCGTGCCGAAGTTCAGCGAGGTCGGCGAGAATTTCAGCGTCGAAGTGGCCGGATTCACCACTTGCGAGATTGGGGCGGAAGTGCCGCCGGTGAAGTTGCTGTCGCCGGAGTAGACACCGGTGATGGTCCAAGTACCAGCGGTGGTCAGGGTGGTCAAGGAGCACGAGCCTGAGCCGGAGGAAAGAGTGCCGGTGCAAGTCGCGGTGCTCGAGCCGAGTTTGGCGGTGACGGTTACCGAGCCCGTCGGTGTTCCGCTGCCGGTGACCTTGAAGGAGACGGTCACGGTTTGTCCGATGGTGGACGGATTCGGCGATGACGTGAGTGTGGTGGTGGACGTTGCCTTCGTGGCAGTTGTGTTGGTCACGACTTGCGGCGCGGCGTTGAAGTTGCCATTGCCCGCCTGATTCGCGGTGAGCGTGCAAGTCGTGGTGCCGCTGGTCATCTTCACTGTGTTGCCCGAGATGGTGCAGCCGCCGGTGGCTACGACCGTGACAGGGAGCCCGGAAGTTGCGGTGGCGGTGATTGTGAAGGTGCTACCGAACGCGGCGGATGCGGGCGCGCCGGCCAGCGTGATGGTTTGGTTGGCTTTATTTACCGTGAGCGTGGTGCTGCTATCGGTGGCGCTGCCGAGAGTGGTGTCGCCGGCGTAGTTGTAAGTGATCGTGTATGGAGTGGCCGATGCGGGAATCGTCGCGGTTGGGAATGTGGCCTTGAAATTCCCGTTGGCGAGGATTGGCGTGGACATTGTTGCGCCGTTAATGGTGATCGAAACGGTTTCGGTGGTCGGCGGGAAATTACCGTTCGACGAAATCGTTCCGGAAAGCATGATCGAAGGAGCGCCGAAGGTGATCGATTGCGACGGAGTGAGATTCGTGAACGTGGATGTTGCCGGCGCGGTAACCGTGAGAGTGGCGATGGTCAGCAATTGCTGGCCGTTGATGGTGATGGTGGCTGCGTTGGTGTAAGTGCCTGCGGCTGCCGTCGGGCTGGTGACGTGAATGTTGATGGTCGTGTTACCAGCGAGCGTGGCGAAGGTGCAGCCGAGCACTTGATTTGGCGCGGAGCCGGAGATCGAGCAGCCTGCGACGGCCGGGCTGATGGACCAATTCACTCCAGTTCCCGAAGGCAGCGGATCGTTGACCATGACATTGGTAGCCGGGGTTGCGCTGCTGTTAGTTACTGTGACGGTGAAGCCGATGGGGTTGCCGGGAGTGACGGTTGCGTTGTCCGGCGTGCTGGTGGCCGACAATTGCGGAACATTGGCCGGCGGGAAGGCGACGACTACGTCGTTGAATTGCCGCGTGGTGCCGCCGATTCCAGAGTCAACCTTTTTACCTGGGACGAAAAGCGTCGTGATGTCGAATTCGAACTGGCAATTGAAGGATTGCGGCGTGCCACCGATGGTCATGGGCTGTGCGCAATTTGTGCCCACGGCCGACGTCGGAGTTACCGCGTAATCAGGATCGTCGTAGAGTTCCGGCTGCGTCTTGTAGATCGATGGCGGAACGAAGGTGTCGAAGTTCCAAGTGATGAACCACTGCACGCCGCCGGAATAATCGGCTGCGGGCGGTTCAGTGCCGGGGGTGCCGGAGTAAACGAGATAGTGGACGCAATTGCCGTTGGCGTACGGATCGCAGAGAGGCACTTCCATGCCGCCATCGCTGGCGGTGCCGAAGGTGAAGAATGTGGCGAAGCGGCAATCGAAGTCGTTATTTACATTGTTGCCGGGCGAGCAATCGCCGTTGCCCTGTCCTGGCGGGACTTCAGTGGGCGCAACGGTGACGGAGAATGGCGAGAGAACCGTGGGCACCATCAATTGAATGGCGTGCGCGTTCGGATCGGTGCAAGGATTATTGGGCGACGGATTCGGATTGCTCGGGCAATTGAATACCGCCATCTGCGTGACGTTCGTTCCCGGATTAAAGGTTACGGTGACGGGAGTGATCGTCGGAATAAAGTTCGCGGTTACCGTGGTGACGCCGCTCAGAGGAGCCGTGCAAGTGGGAGTAGTTCCAGCGCTGGCGCAGGCGCCGAGGATGAACGCGAGGAGAGGTGTGTAGGAGAGTTTCACGCGTAGGAGAGTAAGTGGTCCGCGACATCCGTGCAGATTCCGTCCACGCCAATTTCGTG
>Ga0209008_1000466_pt1 | contig 13489 bp, 10 predicted proteins | sample JacPin_JW_Ref_O3_FD_187963 | JGI IMG/M metagenome (GOLD analysis project Ga0209008, IMG submission 187963) | Forest soil microbial communities from Algoma, Ontario, Canada - Jack Pine, Ontario site 1_JW_Ref_O3 (SPAdes) (version 2) | ecosystem: Environmental > Terrestrial > Soil > Boreal...
CATCATCGCCAGTGTCCTCTGTTGACTTGGAGATTTCATCTGGCGCTACTTTATCTATACTCGTTGTGGAAAAGGAGCACTTATTCAGAGTCTCCCTAACTCCCCAGGTAGAGCCCCACCGGGAATTCCGCTAGTAATTGCGAAAGATCAATCCCCGCGAACTCGGAGTCGTCGGGATCGATCTTCTTCACGTCAAAGGATCCGCCGGTAAATATGTTGGTGTAGCTTCGCGCACCATCCCTCGAAGGTAGTAACAGGCGTGTGTCTTCCCAGACGTCCGGCCCAAGAGGTGGAAGATTCATGCTGCTGTCGTTTCCGTCCAACAAGCCCGCAATCAATCGAGGGGCAACAACAAGTATGGTGGTGTCGCCTAAACGCCGAAGAAAGGATACGACATGATTCGCCTTTGCACCCGCCACTCCGAGCGGTACATATTCTCCACTTTGAAAAACATTTGGCGTTTGCTTGCGCAAGCACAAAGTCTTCCAGGTGAGATACAACTTAAGACGGCCGTCTTCCGGGGTTTCCAGCAACTGACCCCGTGATAACGCATCGGGGCCGGTCCCCAGTCTCCGAATGTTTGCAAATACGTGCTGGCCGCGCGCAAAATCCACCGGGCGCCGGCTATCAGGATCGACCAAACTGAAATTCCACAACTCATTTCCCTGATAGATGTCAGGGACTCCCGGCGACGTCAACTTAAGAAGCGTCTGTGACAAGCTGTTCCAAAGCCCAATGCGAGCAATCCGCCGCTCAAACGGCACAAAGTCGTTAAGAAAACGGCTCTTGTCGTCAGGCGTCAGCAGGGCTTTCACAAATGACGACATTGCGCTTTCATATTCCGTGTTACGGTTGATCCAACTAGTGTTCAGCTTCGCCTCGCGTATCGCTTTCAGCATGTATGCTTCTATGCGTTCGCGAAACTGATTCCAATCGTCCTCCTTATTCAAAGGCTCCAAAGGCCACGCTCCGACCAGCGTTTGGTAGAGGAGATATTCGTCGTTCGGCGAAGGAACAGGCTTGTCGTTGATGAGTCGCTTATGGCGCCGGTTAAATCGTTTCCAGTCCCGAAGTCGCAGCCGCCAGGTTCCTGGTATCTCGGAAAGCACATTGATCCGTGCGCGCACATCTTCTGATCGCTTCGAATCGTGCGTACTCGTTGCCAACATACCATGCGGCCACGCGCGGAGGCGTTCCTGGCTCGCTGCATGAAATTCAGCAATGCTAACGCCAAATCGTTGTAAGTCGCTGCCGACATCGTTCAATGACACTAATCGATTACTGCGATAAAAGGCGGTATCTTCCAGGCCTTTGGCCATCACTGGACTTGTGAATTGCTGAAACTTCATAGCAAGCCGGGTGACGATCTCGCGATACGTCGGATCTTGCCCTTCGGCAATCCGAGTTAGAAGCACTTCGTTGACGAAATCGAAGATACTGGTATCGGCAGCGGGACTTCTCCACTTCGCAGACAATACAGCCGCATGGATATAGCGAGCATCGTCCTCCGAGATGCTGACGCTGCTAACATACGTACGATATACGGGAAAGCAGGCAACGACTTCGGTCAACGCGTCGCGCAAGCTGTTCAGCGTGAAATCGCATGTACGCCGCTTCGAGAGGGCTATACGAGTAAGTTGATTGGCAAGCACATTCAACTCGCTGGGCAAAGCGACTCGCAGAATTAGCTTCCGACAGCGATAAGCCAGTTCGGCATAATCAATCTCATCGCTAATAAAGTTCCTATAAATGCGCTCCATCCGCATAGCCGCAGCTGAGTCAACGAAAAGGCCATTTACTAGATTCGAGAAATCATAGCCGGTGGTGCCGCACACCTCCCAACCGGGGCGCAGCCGTTCCGCTCCCGTAAGAATCTTCTCAATAACTACATAGCGCTGGCACTCACTCGCACTGCTCTGCGCTGAACTGTTCCGAGACTCGTTACTCACTGCCGCTATACTGCGGTTCAATCGGTCGAAATATTGCGCCGGATCGTATAGCCCGTCAGGATGGTCGAGCCGCAATCCATCCACCTTGCCTTCCGCTATTAGTTTAAGAACCAGTTGATGAGTCGCTTCAAATACCTTCTCGTCTTCCATGCGAATACCGGCAAGATCATTGATATCGAAAAAGCGTCGATAATTAATGTCATCGGAGGCAACCGTCCAATTGGCCAGACGAAAAGCCTGTACCTTGATGAGTTCATGAAGTTCGTCGAAACTGGCCGGATCACCCGGATTTCCGTTAATCTTCTCGACCACCCGCCCAATGGCCGCGGTAATCTCTGACGATCGGCTGCAAAGTTCGGCGAGCCGCCTTTTACCAATTTCCTTGTCTCGGTTGCGTTCCGCAACGCGCTCGCTGCCCACCTCTTGCCGCTCTGGTAAGTGGCTGAAGGCCGTGATCAGGCTTTGAAATTCAAGTAAATCAGGATTCTGGCTCCCGAGACGCTCGCTAAGCTCCGCCACGCTCGGTTGCAGCACGCGCGGATATTCTCTCGGGTCAACCGGGAAACGATGTTCCCGATACCAAATGTCGAGTTCGCCGCGAGCAGCGTTGACAACGAGTTTCAAATCGCCACTTTCAAGAACGGCGCCGTAATGATCGTGTAGAACCGGCACTAGCACCTTGCCATTAAGTTCCTCCTTCAGAGGATGCCAGTCGATGTCAAAGAATCCGGCGTAAGCGGAAGCCTCGCCATTCTCGAGAACATCCAACCACCAAGCGTTGTCGCTGCCCATCACGCCCATGTGGTTGGGCACAATGTCGAGAATTAATCCCATTCCATGTTCGTGGAGGGTACTAACAAAGCGATCGAAGTCTTCCGGGCTTCCGATCTCGGGGTTCAGCGAGTTATGGTCGACAATGTCATATCCGTGCATGCTGCCAGGCCGCGCTTTCAGACACGGAGACACGTAGCAATGACTGATGCCGATCGCAGAAAGATAGGGAACGACCGCGTCAGCCTGCATGAAGGTGAAGTCGCGATTAAGCTGCAGGCGGTAAGTAGCGCGCGGAATGCGTGAGGCTGACTTCATAGCACAACGAACCAAGCAACGGACCAGGCTGGCAGTTTCCCTTCCTTCAGCAGATCGTCACTAACTCCCTCGCTGGCATGAATCATCTGTTCCATTGGCACGCGAAGCCCCGATAATAGGTCCGCTCCAAGATTTGCCAACAATATCAGCTTCGACCCATCCGCGCACGTCCATTCCGCCGACAACCCGCGATTGCCGTACAGTTCGTAATCGGCCTTACCGCCGCAATCGGCGCGAAGTCGCGGGGCAACGTATCGGCACCTTAGCAACAACAGCTGTCGATACAGGTTAAGCCATTGCCGATGAGGAGCTCGCGCAACTGCCTCCCAGTCAAGACGAGAAGCCTGGAACGTTGCGGCAGCATTGGGATCGGGTATTTCTTCGCGCTCCAACGCGTCGTCGAACGCCGCAAAACGAGCGAACTCATTCCGCCGGCCTTCGGTGACCGCCTGGGCCAAGTCTTTCCCAAAATCGCAGAAAAATAAGAACGGCGTCTCACTGCCAAACTCATCTCCCATGAAAAGTAACGGTGGAGAAGGCGCGAGCAGCAGTATCTCCACAGCCGCACGAATCGAGCGTGGATCCGCAATCTGGGTGATCCGTTCACCAAACGCCCGATTTCCTATCTGGTCATGATTCTGCAGAAAAGAGACAAAAGCGTCAGGTGGCAGGCCGCGAGTCGATTCGCCGCGATTCTTCCCGCTATATTGTGAAAGTTCTCCTTGATAAGCGAAGCCGCTGACCAGGCAGCGACCCAGTAAGTCTAACGGACGCTCAATATAATCCGAGTAATAGCCATCTTGCTCACCGGTGACAATCACGTGCAAAGCATGATGAACATCGTCGTTCCATTGCGCCGTGTAAGTTTTGGGCTTACATAACTCGTTTCTTTGTAGATACTGCGCTTGGTTGCGCTCGTTTTCGAGAATAAGATGAATATGGCGATCGGGCTCGATGCTACCTCGGACTACGCCCGCCAGTTCCGTGAGAATATCTGGGGTCGAGTCGTCAATAATGGCGTGAACCGCGTCGAGCCGCAGGCCATCGAGGTGGTACTCGTTCAGCCAATACAGAGCATTGTGGATGAAGAAGTCTCGTACGGCACGGCTTTCGGGCCCGTCGAAGTTAATGGCAACACCCCAAGGAGTATGGTGACGGTCGGTAAAGAATTGTGGCGCATAACACCCAAGATAATTTCCTTCCGGGCCAAAATGGTTGTAGACCACATCCAATAGGACCATCAGGCCACGGCTATGGGCGCTCTGCACGAACTCCTTGAGATCTTCCGGTCGACCATAAGTGCTATCGGGCGCGAAAGGCAAGACACCGTCGTATCCCCAGTTACACCTCCCGGGAAAATCGGCAACCGGCATTAACTCGATCGCCGTGATTCCTAACTCCGCCAAATAGTCGAGCCGGTCGATTGCGGCTGCGAAAGTCCCGTCTGCTGTAAAGGCGCCAACGTGCATTTCATAGATAACTGCCTCCTCCCAGCGTCGTCCCCGCCATGAGTCGTCTTGCCAGACGAAACTGTCGGGATCGATAACTTCACTCGGTCCATGCACGTCTCTGGGTTGAAAGCGGGAAGCTGGGTCGGGTACTTTCTGCCCTTCATCGATCCGAAAGCGGTACTGCGTCCCCGGCTTGGCGGCAGCCGTGACCAACTCAAACCAACCCTGAGCTAGCCGCGCCAGAGGGATATGAGTCCCCCGCGTCACATCGCCCAGGCAAAGCTCGACTTTGGCGGCGGCAGGAGCCCACAGGCGAAAGCGCACGCTTCCGTCGTCACGCCACTCGGCGCCGAACGGCATTTTATGACGGCGCTTCATTCGATTCTTCTCTCTTGCCGTTGCCACCATTGCCGCGGCGCTCCATCAACACCACGAGAGAACGAGCCTGCAGGGGATAGGCAGCGCTGGCGTCATGCGTTTCAGCCGCTCGCAAACCGCTTTCCCGCGATGTGTCCATCCAGGCGGACCAACGCGCACCGGCATGGAATTTGGGCAGAGTGAATGGTACATCTTCATGGTGAGCGTTCAGCAACACAAGGAAATTTTCGTCGATGAGCTTCCGGCCGCGCTCGTCTGTTTCATCCAATCCCGCCCCAGACAGAAACATTCCCAGGCACCGCACTCCGGGATCGCGCCACTCATCTTCGTTCATCTCCAGTCCATCGGGCTTGAGCCAGAGCACGTCTTTTACATTTGCGCCCTTGATCGGACGGCCCTGAAAAAAATGCCGGCGGTGGAGTATCGGATGCTTTTTGCGCAAATTAATCATTCTCTGAACGAAGGCCAGCAAGTCGCGACCTTGCGCGTTTAGGTCCCAGTTCACCCAACTAATCTCATTGTCCTGGCAATAAGCATTGTTGTTGCCCGTCTGTGTGTGGCCAATTGGATCTCCCCCGTAGATCATGGGAACACCCTGGGAGAGCAGTAACGTGGCGAAGAAGTTTCTCTTTTGTTTGGCACGCAGCGCTAGTATGCCGGGATCGTCAGTTGGGCCCTCTGCTCCGCAATTCCAGCTGTGATTATTGTCGGTGCCGTCGCGATTGTTTTCTCCGTTGGCTTGGTTGTGCTTGTCATTGTAACTCACCAGATCTTGCAGCGTGAAGCCGTCGTGGGCAGTTATAAAATTTACACTGGCATAGGGACGGCGGCCGCTGTGAGCATACAGGTCGCTCGATCCAGTGATGCGATAGGCCAGGTCTCCCACAACTCCGAAATCACCTTTCCAATAACTGCGCACTGTATCTCGATAACGGTCGTTCCATTCTGCCCAGCCTACCGGAAAGTTCCCCACTTGATAGCCGCCTTCGCCGAGGTCCCAGGGTTCGGCAATGAGCTTTACCTGCGAGAGCACAGGATCCTGATGGATGATGTCGAGAAACGCTCCCAGCCGATTTACTTCGTGCAGTTCACGCGCCAGAGTCGCTGCGAGATCAAAGCGGAAGCCGTCCACGTGCATCTCGAGAACCCAATAGCGCAGGCTATCCATGATCAGTTGCAGCACGCGCGGATGCTGCATGTTCAGTGTGTTCCCCGTGCCCGTGTAGTCTTTGTAATAGCGTAGATTGTCAGGTACCAAGCGGTAGTACGCGGTATTGTCGATCCCTTTCAGCGACAAGGTTGGCCCGAGATGATTGCCCTCCGCCGTGTGGTTGTAGACAACGTCAAGAATTACCTCCAATCCCGCGGAGTGCAAAATCTTCACCATCGTTTTGAATTCGGTAATCGACCCGCTCGCCAGGTATCGCGGCTCCAGCGCCAGAAAGCCAATCGAGTTGTAACCCCAGTAATTGCGCAGCCCGCGCTCCACCAATTGACGATCGTCCACGAAACTGTGCACCGGCATCAGTTCGATCGAGGTCACTCCCAGGCGCGTGAAGTGTTCGATGACAGGTGCGGTCGCGAGACCGGCATAAGTCCCGCGCAAGTGCGCTGGAACCTCCGGATGGCACATGGTGAACCCTTTTACATGCAGCTCATAGATCAGCGTTTCGTGCCACGGAATGCGGGGCGCCGCGTCGGTTCCCCAAGTAAAAGCCGAGTCGATGACTTGATTCTTCGGCATCCCAGAGGCATCGTCGCGCCGGTCAAATGATAGATCCTCTTGTTTGTTCCCAACCCGATATCCAAAATGCGCATCGCTCCATTGAATGGATCCCTGAATTTGCTTGCCATAAGGATCGAGCAAAAGTTTGTGGTGATTAAAACGATGGCCCTGCTCGGGAGCATACGGCCCATATACTCGGTATCCGTAAACCTGTCCGGGGCGCGCTTCCGGCAGGTAGCCGTGCCAGACCATGTCTGTCTGCTCAGGAAGTGCGACTCGCAGCAATTCGCGTTTTCCCGGGCCATCGAACAGGCAAAGCTCTACCTTTTCCGCGTGCTCCGAATAGAGCGCGAAGTTAACGCCTTCGCCATCCCAAGTTGATCCCAGAGGATAAGGACGGCCAGGCCAGACGATGGGCGGCGATTGAAGAGCCATTTATCGTGAGCTCCAAAGGATCAATTTGAAAACAATTGGGATTGCAAGATATCGCACCGAGATTCAGGTTAGCAGGTGAATTCATCGAGCGCTCGACCATCGCATCGATACACTCGAGCGCCCCTTGGGACAACGAAGCTGTTGGATGCCTGTGAAGTAACGGGGTTTGCCGTCACTTCACAGAAACATGATTGGCCGCCGGCAAAGCACCGGGAAAACAAAGGCTATGGGCAGCCCCCTAAAAATCTTCCCGATCGTTTTTCAGCTTATTTGCAAGTTTCCTTATCTCTTTTTCCCGCTCGATATTCACGATTCCCCTGGCATCGTCGTAGAGGCTGTCGTGCAAGAGAGTGAGGAGCCGAGCTTTGACTTTTGCCCGTTCTAAAAGGGGTCTGGGAACGACGATCATGCTTGCTTGAGAACACCTCAGAGCACTCCCCACATACGGAGTCTTGAGATCGGATCCTGGTCCTCCCGAGACCTGGTTAAAAACTTGTGCGCCAGCGAGGGCAGAACCAAGAACGACAGGCAGCAGAATAAAACTCCTTTGGACCACATCCCTACCTCCCCTTTGCTTCACCGCGCTGAAGGAATTCACATCTTCCTTGCAGGCTGAGCAGAAGATGATGCGATTTGCGGTCGTGGTTGTTCCCGTTAATGTTGGCTAGGGTAATCCAGTGTGGGACGTACTGCCTCCGCAGTAATTGCACTCGCCCCGGCAATCGATCAGGTAATTAACCGGTGATCTTAAGTGTCTGGCGGTATGGCGCAACAACCGGCGCCCCTCCCATAGTTACCTCACCCGTACGTAAGATCGAGTGGTTCGCGCAGCCTCTGCCGACCGCTGAACGCCTGCGTCGGGCCATCTGCTGGGAGGACGTAAATGCGCCGGGTCATGGTCGTGGTTTCTGCTCGTAACATGCAAGCATTTCTTGGCATAACTGCTCTCCTTGCGCTGAGCTGCGCGCTGGCCGGTTGCGGCGGCACCGGTTCTGCGGCATCGACCACGCCGCCCCCGCCAACTCAACCGACTTATCCGGCGGTGCCTCCGGTCCCGATCACATGGTCGCCCAGCACCAGCCCGTTGCCAGCACCTCCGGCCCAAGTACCTCCGCCGACGCCGTCCACGGATTTTCCGTTAACCGTCTCAAATCCAACCGCGGGAGTGAGCCTAACCTCGCCAATTAATGTTGTCGCAACCGCGACTCCGAAGAATCCCATCTTCTTCATGCGCGTTTATGTAGATCAGCTCGCCGTCTATTTCACATTCGACAATTCCATCAATACGCAGATTTTTGTCGCTCCCGGCCAGCATACGATCGAAGTAATGGCCGAAGACAATCAGGGATACATCTCCGCCACGCCGGTCAGTGTGACGGTGACAACGCAGGCAGCGCAGACGACGATTTCGAATATTCAAAGTATGCCCGGATGGCAATCCTGTTCAGCAACCTTCCCGGCTGGCTCCGGTCGCGCGGGACAAATCTGCGCCGCCGGCTTGGGCACGGCGGTCTCGACAATGACGCAGAATCAATCCACACCCTCAATGGACGGCCAGTCGGCCCAGTTCACTATGGGTGGCTCACAGCCCTACTCCAACATGCTGTACTTCAACCCCGTGGCCGGTGGCGACAACGTCAGCCATTTCATCTACGACGTGTATTTCTACATCGATCAGCCGGACTACGCCCAGGCCTTGGAATTCGACACCAATCAGACCTTCGGCGGTCAACGCTGGGTCTGGGGTTCCGAATGCAATTTCAAAGCCGATGGACAATGGGATATCTGGAATGACCTTACGGGCTGGCAAGCAACCGGCTTTCCCTGTACGCCGTTCCCCGCGAACACCTGGATTCACCTGGTGTGGAACCTCGAGCGCGTGGGTAACCAGGTCCACTACATCAGCTTGACGGTTGGCGATCAGGTCTATAACGTCGACACCTATTACCCTAATCAGCCCGACTGGACGCTCGAAGAAATCGACGTAGCCTTTCAGATGGACGGCGACTATGCCCAGCAACCGTACAACGTCTGGCTCGACGAGATGAAGCTGACCGCCTACTGACGACGACGGCGGCGGAGTGACTTATTGACAGGAAGGTGATGTACTTGTAGCGTACTCGGAAGCCGCGCCTTCGGCGTATCACACTCACCAAGGCCAGGAGCTACTGCCTTTGAATAATCGACTTCAAACGCCCTTTGACAGTGTAGAAAACGCTCAGCAGTATGTCCGTTTGTTAGTCGAAGCCATCGCCGAAGCCAAGTCTGAGATCGCCACCGACCTCGATCTAGCGACAAAATCGAAGCTGGAGCGCCGAGTGCAGGCAATGCAGATCGTGCAATTCAAGCTAGACAAACTGGAACAACATCTGAAGACCAGCAGCCGCCTCCTGAACGACCTGCGCAGCCTGCGACGCCTCCTGCTGGAGGAACGGCCGTTCGATGACCACCCGCTGGACGACCGCTCCGAGCCGGCTCCCGTCGCCCCCGACCGCAATTCTGCAGCATAGTCTCGCAGCGGGATTGCAGAGTCTCCGGCTTCACGCTTTCAATCTTTCGGCAAACTTCTTTTCCAGCTTGGCCAGCTTCGGCGAGATCGAAAACATGCAATAAGGCTGCCGCGAATTTTCGTTGTAGTAATTCTGATGGTAGCCTTCGGCCACGTAAAATTCCTCGGCCGGCTCAACCGCGGTCACGATAGGCTCTGAAAACGCCTTCGCAGCGGTCAACTCTGCAATCGTCTTCTCGGCGATCTCCCGCTGCTCCTCGCTGTTGTAAAAAATCACCGAGCGATATTGTTCGCCCGCATCGTTTCCCTGCCGGTTAAGCGTCGTGGGGTCGTGCATCCCGAAAAACACCTCCAGCAAGTCCTGATAGCTGATCTCGCCGGGATCAAAACTGACGCGGACTACTTCCACATGCCCCGTGTCCCCGTCGCACACCTGCTTATAAGTCGCCTGGTCGGGCCGCCCGCCCATGTATCCCGACTCAACGTGGGTCACTCCGGTCAAACGTTGAAAAACCGCTTCCATACACCAGAAGCATCCGCCGCCAAAAACTCCCGTCTGTTCTTTTGCCATGATGATTGGATGCCCGCAGTCAAAAAAAGTTCTCAGTTCTCACTTCCCGATTCTCAGCGTTCGGATCAATTTCGCTTTTACTGAGAACTGAAAACTGACAACTGAGAACTTCTTCACACCGATACGGTAAACGAAGTTTCCGTACGCGTAACCGCCCTGTACAGCGTGTCGCGCTCAACCGGTTCGCGCCCCGCCTCTTTGATCAGCCGCACCAAATCATGCCGCCGCAGCCCCTGCGGAGTAGTCGCTCCCGCGTCGTGATAAATCTTTTCTTCAACAACCGTGCCATCAATGTCGTCAGCTCCGAAGCGCAGCGAAATCTGCGCAATCTTCGGAGTCATCATCTGCCAATAAGACTTAATGTGCGCAAAGTTATCCAGCACCAGCCGGCTGACCGCAATCTGTTTGATGTCGAGCATTCCGGTGGTCGTAAAAAGATGCTGCAACGGCGTGTTCGCCGGATGAAAAGCCAGCGGAATGAACGTCTGGAAGCCACCCGTCTCGTCCTGCAAGGCGCGCAGTTTAAGCAGGTGATCTACCCGGTCCTCATCATTTTCGATGTGGCCGTAGAGCATGGTCGCGTTCGATTTCAACCCGATTTGGTGCGCCAGGCGCGCCGTATCTAGCCATTGCTCTCCATCAATCTTGTGATCGCAAATAATATGCCGCACCCGGTCAGAAAAAATTTCAGCTCCGCCGCCGGGCAACGAATCCACGCCCGCCTGTTTCATCTTCTCCAGCGTCTCGCGGATCGTCAGCTTCGACCGCTTCGCCAGATAAGCAACCTCCACCATGGTGAAGGCCTTCATGTGCACCTGCGGAAAGCGCTCCTTCAATCCTGAAACCAGATCAAGAAAATATTGAAATGGCAAATCAGGATGCAGTCCGCCCACAATATGAAACTCAGTGATCGCCTCCGTATACCCTGAAGCAGCCGTCTGAAAAGCCTCTTCTAACGCCATGGTATAAGCGCCAGGAGCATCCTTCTTGCGCCCAAACGCGCACAAGCGGCAAGCCGCCACACAAACATTCGTCGGATTGATATGTCGATTCACATTGAAGTAAGCCGTATCGCCATGCATCCGCTCGCGAACCCAGTTGGCGAGCCAACCCACGGCAAGAATATCGCCCGTCCCATAAAGAACAAGCGCATCGGCCTCATTAAGCCGCTCGCCGCCAAGAACTTTGTCTTTAATCGGCAGCAGCCGCAGGTCGTCCGTCTGGAATGCGTGCGTCTCCATCACTTTTATGATAACTCAGCTCACGTAACCTATCACATGTTCTTCTAGCGTCAGCAGTTGCCAATTTTTTATCAGAGTCGAGAAACCCGGCTACCTCCTAACGAAAGATTGCATCTAGAAAAGTGTCCGCGGACCTCTAATCGCGCGAAAGCCAATTGCGCCGCTTCGCAGGAGAAAGAGCCGATGTACCAATCTGTAGTCATCGTCTTCGCTATCGCCTTGCTATACGGAACGCCCATGGCGCAAACGCCGCCCCCAGCCGCCAGCGGCGCGCCTCCAGAAGCGCAAAGTTCGACGATTGAGCAGCCCGCCGCCCCGACTACTTCGGCCCCAGCAACCGCGGGCACTGCCCCAGCCAACGCTGCTCCCAAGATCGCGCCCGGCAGCGTTCTCCCCGTGGAACTCACCAAAGGCATCAATGCCAAAAAAGCGAAGAAGGGCGATGAAGTGGTGGCCAAGGTGACGCAAGATTTGCGCAATACTCAAGGCGTCCTCATCCTCCCCAAAGATACGAAAGTAGTCGGACACGTAACCGAAGCGCAGGCACACAGTAAAGAGCAACAACAATCCGAGCTCGCGATCGCGTTCGACCACGCTGTTTTGAAAAATGGCGAAACCATGCAGATGCCAATGTCGATTCAAGCGATCATCGCTCCGCCCAATCGCAATCCCGCCAATTCCGCGTCCAGTTATCCATCCAGTTCTTCCCCCCCAGAAACAGGCGGGACATCCGCTAGCTCCGGTGGGCGCCCTGGGATGACGGGATCGTCCTCCACGCCTGCACCCGCCCCGCAAGATCCGAGCAGTGCACCGTCAGGAACGCCCGCGCCCGCGCAAGCGCGACCACAGATCACCGGCGATACGCAGGGCGTGGTCGGAATCGCCGACCTGAAACTCTCACCCGCGCCCGATGCAACGCAGGGATCGCTTGTGAGCTCAGAAAAGAATACCGTCAAGTTGGACGATGGCACGTTCCTGCTGCTACGCGTGCAACCGTAAGCACGTCGCTGAGATGGCGCGGGGCTCCCCAGGAGACTAATGTGGCTTGATAAGTCAGTTTAGGGAAAGCAAGGCTTTTGGCCGTGTCGCCAAAGCTTGCTTAATGTCGCGGCTTTAGCCCCTGGGGCTCGCGCGTGGCGGGCAGAATGACAGCGAGGCTACTTTCGAAGAAGTAAATCCCCCGCCACAAACAAAAAGAACACTACCGAAATCACGCCGTTCATAGTAAAGAACGCCGCGTTTAGCTTGCTCAAATCATCGTGCCGAACCAGCGCATGCTCATAGGCCAACAGCGCCGCGACAGCAATCAGCCCAACCACCGCCAGCTTTCCCAATCCGAAAGTAACAATCAACGCGATCAACAATCCCAGCATCACAACATGAAATAGCCGCGCCACCACGAGCGCATTCCGAATTCCCAAATACCGTGGCACCGAGTGCAATCCGTGCCCGCAATCATAGTCATAGTCCTGACAGGCATAGATCACGTCGAATCCGCCAACCCAGAACGTCACCGCCGCCGTAAGCAGCAAAATCCGCGGATCGAGCGAGCCGCGCACCGCAATCCAAGCCGCCGCCGGAGCAATTCCCAGCGCGAATCCGAGAAACAGATGCGACCAGCGCGTGAATCGTTTCGTATACGAATAAAGCAAGATCACCGCCAGCGCCACCGGCGAAAGCATCAGCGTCAGTCGATTCAACTGCGAAGCGGCAAGAACAAAAATCGCGCAAGCCACCAAAACAAACGTACTGACAAAGGCCGGCGTCAACTCTCCGACTGGCAAAGCGCGAGTCGCAGTGCGCGGATTCGCCCCGTCAATCGAGACGTCAGCCAGCCGATTGAAAGCCATCGCGGCCGACCGCGCCGAAACCATGGCGACCACGATCCACGCCAGTTGCCGCCAGGCTGGCAACCCTCCAGCCGCCAGCATGGCTCCGCAAAGCGCAAACGGGAGCGCGAAAATCGAGTGCTCCCACTTGATCATCTCCAGCGTGATTTTCAGATTTCGGAAGCATCGCACGCATCAATTGTAAAACAGCGCAGGTGGCAGCCGCCGTCCCCTGCGCCCTACACCAGCGGCACAAACCGGCAGCCTTCCAATATCTTCACGTCGGGCTGTCCGCCGCTCTCCGTAATCAA
>Ga0209008_1000467_pt1 | contig 13478 bp, 13 predicted proteins | sample JacPin_JW_Ref_O3_FD_187963 | JGI IMG/M metagenome (GOLD analysis project Ga0209008, IMG submission 187963) | Forest soil microbial communities from Algoma, Ontario, Canada - Jack Pine, Ontario site 1_JW_Ref_O3 (SPAdes) (version 2) | ecosystem: Environmental > Terrestrial > Soil > Boreal...
GTGTCGGAATCAATTTCGTAAATCCCATGCCCAAGGATTCCGATATGCGGCCGGCAAGCCAGATATTCCATCACAACACTAAGCTTTGCTTTTGCCCACCAGTCGTCTCCGTCAAGAAAAGCCACGATTTCGCCCCGTGTCTCTGGGATACCCGCGTTGAACGCGGACCCTTGGCCCCCGTTCGTTTTCCGTAGCATGCGCACGTGTGGCTCAAACTTTCTGACGACTTCGGGAGTCCGGTCGGTTGAACCGTCATCCACGACAAGAATGTCCACTTCAGCTCTGGGGAAATCCTGTTCCAGGACACTCACGATCGCTTCTTCAATGAAGCGCTCGTGATTGTAGGTATCGATTAGAACTGTAACGGCCGGTCTCGGCATGTTGGAGATATTCTAACCCATCGCGCACTTTTCTTTTGGCACCGCAACACAGTTTCGGATGTCTGGGTGGTGATCCCTGAGCCTGTGAGCTGTCAGGGATCGATCCGAACAACTATCGAACCGCTCGAAGTCGAAGCGCCTAAGCATTAGAATAATTTCACGCGCCTCATATCCCCGAGCCTGCGTAGTGGCATCGAGCACTTCGCGTTCACCGCCCTCCACGGCTAACTTTACGCGATCCATTCGTTCTAGCGGCAACCGAAAGACATAATCGTCGAGACGCGCTGTTTCCACCGTCGTCACCGCGACTTGGTCCGAGCTATCCGGCGGTTTCAGCTCCCCGGGTTGTATCGCCCGATGTAATCCGAAAAAACGGCCGGGCGGAGGTGGCTGAACGAACGGCAAGCGGCTCCGTCCTAGCCGAACATAAACGATTCTGTCGCACATGGCGCAAGCGGCGGTACTCCTTTGAAGACGGTTCAAACGCGACGACTGCGCCACGGTGGCCCAGCTTCTTTGCGACGACAATCGAATAAACGCCGTGGTCCGCGCCCACATCTAGGAATACCATCCCGGGCCGTAAGGCCTTCCACAATAACTGCAGCTCCCCGAGATCGTGACACCAGTAGTCGAAAAAACCTGGCGTCGGATCTAAATAAGGAACCACCTAGGACCACCGAAACCGGATTTCATCGCTCGGCGACATCTTCATTCGAACGGGAATCGGCGTGTACGGTAATTTTGCGAGGCTCTGCCGGAATAAAAATCGAGCCGTCGTAAGCTTTTCGGCCGAGGGCTTGTGCAGGAATTTCTCGATGCGGTGCGAAGCGAGCATACCTTATACAGAGTGCGCCCGGATCACGCCCGAAGGCCTTCTGGCACTTGCCCAACTGCTCAGGGGGAACGGAAGATGAGCATTTGCAAGAACCCGGACGAGCGCATTTTGATGTTGGGACTCTGCAATATTCAGAACATTGCTAAGAAAGTCGGCGGGCGACAAACGCACTGTTCGGGTGAGCATTGGAATGTCTATAGGTCGCGTTCCGCGACTGGGCGGCGCTGAAAAAAAGCCGAAGGCACTTTCGGTTGCGCTTGGCCGAGCATTTTTCGAAAGCGGCTAAAATTGTTGCGACCGTACCAATCGAGTAATTGATAGAACCGCGGGGGCGGAAGAAGTAACGCGCAAGCGCTCACGAGCCCCTCGAACACCAAATACCCTGGGGTCGGATGCTGATGGTACCTCTGAAATCTTTGCAATTCTGTGCGGAAAACATTCCAGCGCGCTCCGCCATACCGAGCTTTCAATCGTTCGAGTTCGGACCGGATCGAGCCCAGGAGTGCACTGCTCACTTCGTCCGCAATACCAAGCTCTGCGAGCCGCTTGGGAATGTACTTCAGGAAGATGTCGGTGATTTCAAAATTCCGGTGCAGCCGGTTTTGATCAGTCGGATCATGCGCACACATATTCCGAGCATGAAGCCTGTAGTAACAAAGAGGGCGGTCGAGGATGATGGCGCCGCCCAGTGCGAGGGCGAGCGCAATGATCGGCATGTCAGCGCAGAAGGCAAGTTCTTCAGGAAGGGGGCCAATTCGATCTAGGACGGCTCGACGAATCGAAAGCCGGCTGGTGCCCAGCATCGTAATTCCAGAGTCCGCGACGCGAGCCGAGTCAACGCTCCCTAGGTCAAGTCGGCAAGGTTTTTCCGGAAGGATCATCTCGCGAGGCGGCTCGATGTCGCGAACTTCGTAGAATCCGTGACCCACGGCCGCTATTTCGGGATTTGCATCGAATGTTTCCACAACGGCGGATAATTTTTGCCTCACCCACCAATCGTCTCCGTCGAGAAACGCGACGATTGAGCCGCTGAGTTCGGGTATGGCTGCGTTGAAAGCCGAGGCCTGGCCGCCATTTTTCTTCCTGACATAGCGGATCCGGGGTAGAAATTTCTCGATGATCGAAGGCGTACTGTCCGTCGACCCATCGTCTACCACGACAATTTCCATCTCATCAGCCGGGAAATCTTGCTCCAGAACGCTAACGATAGCCTGCTCGATATAGCGCTCGTGATTGTAGGTATCGATTAGGACAGAGATGTGAGGTGTCATTGGACGTCGAAGCTCGCACGTTCGGGGTTGACAATCGGGTGTGAGCCAATCAGGCTGCTGCCTCTCACTAGCATGAATTTGTGCCAGTTCATCAAGTATTGATTCTATCGCTGGAAGGGCCGGAGCGCCCTCGAAAAATGTGCCGGGAATGTCAGGGGTTTTGCTGTATCGCCGTACGCCTTTCGCCTGAGGTCACATCCTGGAGGGGGTGACCATCAACCGCAATTCGCGCAAATGACGCTGAATCTTCCGTCGAACAGTCGCGAGGGCCGGGCGGGCAGCCGATCGGATGGGGTGGGGATCGATCGCCCGCGCGCGTCGTAGAATCTCGCCTTTTGCGCGCCACGGCACCTCCATGCTCAGTAGCGCGGGCACCCATAGGTTAGCGTGGTAGGCGTAGACATTGCCCAAAAAATCGTCAGACGGTGCTGCCTGATCGAGAACCCAACGGGCCACCTGTAGCCATTCGACAATGCCACCCTGCCAGAGCCGAAACTTGTTCAAAGCACTTGCCTTGTGAATTCGAAAATAATTAAGCGGCTCAGCCACATATGCCACCTCACCCATTAGCATCAATGAGCTCCAGAGTTTCCAATCGCCGCAGATCCTCAAAGACTCGTCGGCTCCGCCGGCACGTTTGTAGGCAGACTTGCGAAAAAGTACTGCACTCGCATTCTGCACGTATGTGGCGCGTGTCATATATTTTCGGCACTCTTCGGGCCCATTCACGCGAAAGTCAGCGGACCAGCGATCGTGTTTGTCTTCGGGATATGTTGTGATAGCAAAACCCTGCAACTGGCCATCGTCGCCTACGCAGCGAGAGCGGCAGAATATGAATTGAACAGACAGATGCTCTTCGAGGACCGGCACCATGCGCTCAAGAAAATGGGCATCAGCATAATCGTCGGATTCAGCTATCCAGACATACTTGCCTGTCGCGAGCCGCACGCCCTTGTTCCACTGCTTGAACGGGCTGCCGGAGTTCGCTTCATTCAGCTCGAGCCGCACGCGCGAATCGCCTGCGTATTCTTGCAGAATCGTCCGGCTGTCGTCTGTCGAGCAATCGTCCAACAGGACCAGCTCGAAATCCCGAAATGTTTGCCCAAGAATCGAATCGATTCGCTGCCGCAGAAAGCGCGCGTGGTTGTAATTCGGAACGATGACGCTAACGATCGGCATATTCAAGATTGCGCGGTACGGACATCCCGAGAGCCCTTCGCGTCGCCTCCAGGTATGCGCGACCCCACCTCTGGCAGGGCTCCAGGTGATTGCCTTCGGCCCATTCGTTCCAGGCGTTGATAAATATCAAGGAATGCGGAGAGACGGACCCTTCCTCACCGGCGGGTATTTCCTTGATTCGCCGATTCACAACTTCGCGCAGCCAGCACTCGTACTTTTCCGGCGTCGAATTCACAAAAATATTCCCTGCTACTTTCCGCCGAGGGCTGTTATCCCACCCCGGGCTCACGCAGGGTATTCTCGAATAAGCGGCCGCCGGTTCCGCCAATGCACATCGCGCCATGTCTTCATATTCGAAGATTCGATGATCGTAGAACGCGGGCTGCGCCGTTCCCAGCTTGCGACGATGCCACCACTTGCGCCGCGCTATTCTCAATTGCAAGAGCTCGTCAGAGAAACGCGGCTGAAACTCCACCGAGCAGTCGTACCCCATCTCCTGCGGATCGCCTCCTTCCGCATGGCTCTCCACGCGCACAAGGAACAGCCCTCCGAGCCCGGCCTTCTCCGCTTCCCGCCTCCACGTTTCCGTCGTCCGCTTCGGCTCCGGCAGTTTCGTCGCCCGGTAGACGAGGAACAGAGGCTTCCCCTCCACGCGGATGTATCGCGGATCTTCGAACATCGGGATCACGCTGCGAATATGGGCGACGTCGTCCTCCACACTGAAGCGCTGCTCCAGCAGAATCTCGCTGTTGTGCCCGTCCCATTGCCGCGTCCAATTTTCATTCGCCCAGCACAGGCACCACGGAAAATCTGGCTCGCCGCTTTTCCAGATCTCGTTCACCGGACGCTCCAGCACCCGCCGCCCGTGGAACCAATAATGGTAGTAGCAAAATCCGTGGATTCCATGGTTCGCTGCAAGTTCCGCCTGGGCTGCGCGCACCTCCGGCACGCGCAAATCGTAAAAACCCAGATCAGCAGGTAGGTGCGGCTGATAGTGACCCGCGAAAAGCGACTTCGCTTGCACCACGTTCGACCATTCTGTGAACCCTCGCCCCCACCATTCGTCGTTCTCGGGGATGGGATGGAATTGAGGTAGATGAAAGGCAATCGCCCGAACCGCGGGCCGTTGTATCGTGCGTTCGTTGGCAGTCGCGTGCGACATGAATTTGCTAGTCACCCCTAGGAATAGATTATCCTGTAAACTGGCATGTCGCCCACAATTGTGAGCATGTTCCGGGCGACGGTATCGTATGAAACTCAGCGTCGCGATGATCACCTACAATCAGGAGCAATTCATCGGGCAGGCGCTCGAGAGCGTCTTAGCTCAAAAGGTCAATTTTGACTATGAAATTATCATAGGTGAAGATTGCTCGACAGATCGTACTAGAGCGGTGATACTGGATTTCCAACGACGCTATCCCGAGCGAATCGTCGCTGTTTTGAGGGCACGGAACATAGGCGCCATCCGAAATTTCGCGGAGACAATCGCGCTTTGCCACGGCCAGTACTTAGCTATCTTGGAAGGAGATGACTATTGGATCTGCACGAATAAAGTGCAAAGACAGGTTGATTTCCTCGATTCGCATCCGGATTGGGCCATCTGCTGCACTCGTGCTGAGGTCAAAAACGAGCCCGGCTTGCATTCTGGTGCGCTACGGGCCCAAACTGGAACTGTCTTCCCGGGCCGTCCAGAAAGCACGCGGGTCGACGGGCAGGATTTGAGCGGGCTAATCCCGACTGCCCCGCGAGCAGCTGGCACTTACACCCTCGAAGATCTTTTGCCAGAAAACTTCATCCCCACCTGTACGGTCGTGTACCGTTGGGGCAGGCAGCCCCACTTTCCCTCATGGATCTTAAGATCAACCCTCGGCGATCTCCCGCGTCACGCAATAGTGGCGGGCCGAAAGAAGATCGAGCTGCTAGATGATAGTACAGCAGTATATCGCATACATGAGGGTGGCGCGTGGTCCTCTCGGGACCGAGCCAGCCAGCTTCTAGAGAGCGCACGGATGCTGGCGAGGCTGAATCGCCACCTAGGTGGCCACTACACCAACATTCTGGGCCCCATCGTCGCGCGCTCCTATCTGCACGAAGCTATAACCGCGCGGCAGAGATGTAGCCGCGCGCAGGCAGGTCAGCATCTTATCAGTTGCATTCGTAACGGAGGATTGCGTTTTGGCTTAAGTCGGCGCACCTTCGCCGGACTGGCGGCATATGTCCTTATCGGGTCCAGGTACAGAATGTTCTCCAAAACCAAAACTGCAAAGGGAACTTCAACTTCCACATAGAATTCCAAATCCTATGCACTCGCCGAAGGAAGCCGATTGGTCAAAAAATTAGTTCAGTCCACTTTAAAGAAACTTGGGTTACGGCTTGTACGAGATCGCAATCTGGCTGCGGTAGCGGACTCAACCTCGGCATCCAAAGTCGGCCTAGACTGTTTCTTGGCGGCCCTTCGAAGCCAGGGTGTCCACCCGAAGCACATCGTCGACATTGGTGCCAATCGCGGTTCCTGGACGCGAAAAGCGCTCGCCTATTTTCCAGAGTCGCACTATACGCTGGTTGAGCCACAAGATCACCTGAAGGTGCACATCCAAGATCTACTCGAACGCGGTAGCAAAATTACCTGGATTAATGCCGGCGCTGCGCACGAGTCCGGCACTCTGCCTTTTACGATTTCCTACCGTGACGATAGCAGTACGTTTAATCCCACGCTGGCGGACGCAGACGCCGCGCGAATTTCTGTTGCGGTGATGACCCTCAATGAAATCGCTTCTTCCGTAGGCGCTCCGTTGCCCGAGATCGTTAAGATCGACGCCGAGGGCTTCGACCTCAAAGTTCTGGCAGGCGCATCCGATTTGCTGGGCAAGACCGACGTCTTCTTCGTCGAAGTAACGATTTGCTGCCCGGGTCATGAAAATACGATCGCCCGGGTGATTAGAAGGATGGACGAGGCAGGATACCGCGTTGTAGATATCACCGACCTCAATCGAAGCCCCAAACACGGCGTCCTGTGGCTCTGCGAGCTGGCTTTCTTGAGGAACGCGAGCCGGATATTCGACAGCGTAACGTCGTACGAGTGAGTCTTGCTCGTCTATTGCAGGACTTAGACTTTTCACTACTCTGCGGCGCTGCAATTCTGATAGTGTAAAAGATCGAGTCTCGTGACTGGGTACCTGCATCCGGACTACGCGAAATCACTCTCTGAGTTCGGGGCACCATTGCGGTTGCCCAGGAGCGGAGGCTGGCTGCTGGAGCGCTTGATTGACGGCGTCCAGGCTGATGCGATGGGCACATATCCCCTGTTTGCCTGCTCAGACTGGAAGTCGTTGAAGGACGACTTGAACCAGCTCGGCAAGTCCCTGGTGAGCGCCGTGGTTGTAACGGATCCCATGGGCGCTTACGATGAGCACTTCCTTCGCGATTGTTTTAATGACCTAGTAATCCCTTTCAAATTACATTTTGGGAATGATCTAAACCGACCGCTTGATGAAACGATGCCCAAGCACCATGCCCGCAACGCCCGCATGGGACTGAAGCAAGTGACCGTTGAACGGTGCGAGGATGCGCATTCCCACTTGGACGACTGGGTCAGACTCTATTCGCTGCTTATTAAGCGCCATCAGATAAGCGGGATCCGCACATTTTCGAGAAACTCTTTCGCCCAGCAACTGAGGACTCCCGGGATGGTCTGCTTCCGCGCTATCCGCGACCGGCAGACTGTTGGAATGATCCTATGGTACGTGCAGAACGGAACCGTCTACTATCATCTCGGCGCGTATACAGACGAGGGTTACCAATTGCGCGCCTCATTCGCCTTGTTTCGCAAAGCGCTCGAATACTTCGCGGAGTCGGGACTGAAGTACGCGAACCTGGGCGCAGGAGCAGGACTGGGCAGCGACGCAGACGATGGCCTTAGCCGCTTCAAGCAAGGGTGGTCCACTTGCGTGCGCACCGCGTATATCTGCGGACGCATCTTCGATCGTCAGGAATACGATCGTCTTGTCCGCACGCGCGGCGTGGCAGCCACGGGCTACTTCCCGGCCTACCGCAACGGGGAATTCAATTGACTTTCCGTTCCGCTGCCTCAAAGAAGTACATTGAGATCATCGAGCATTACGAGGCATGCCTTGCCAGGTATGGCGATAGTCACTTGGGCGTGGACTGGCCTAAGGCGGAAGATGTCGCAACCCGCTATCGCGTGATGCTTGAGGTCATTCGCAAGCCCTGTCCCCCGGTTGTCAGGCTGCTCGACTTCGGATGCGGGGCTTCGCACCTGTATGAGCACATGGTTGCCACCGGCGTCACCGGAATTGAGTATACGGGTTTGGACCTCTCGCCAAAATTCGTGAAACTCTCAAGCAAGAAGTTTCCGCATAACCGCTATATTTGCGCCGACATCCTGGAGGAACCGGAAGCCATTCCTTCGTGCGATTATATCGTGATGAACGGAGTGTTCACCGAAAAGCGGGGCTTGGGCTTCGACGAGATGCTTGCCTACTTCGAACGCACGCTTACCGCCGTGTTTGCCAGATCGGAGATGGGCATCGCGTTCAATGTAATGTCCAAGCACGTTGATTGGGAGCGCGATGATTTATTCTACCTGCCATTCGATACGCTGGCGCGGTTTCTGACCGCGTCGCTGACGCGCAATTTCGCGATTCGCAGCGACTATGGCTTGTATGAGTACACCACTTACGTATATCGCTGAAAGGGATGCCGATGGCTAAAGTTATCATTTTTGGTGTCGCCGATTTCGCCTCGCTGGGCCATTTCTACCTGAAGCACGACACGCAGCACAAAGTCGTGGCGTTCAGTGTAAGCGCGGAATACATGCCTCCTGGCAAGAAGTTCGAAGGGTTGCCGGTCGTCGAATTCGAAGAAGTGGACCGCAAATATTCCCCTTCCGATTATCGGTTCTTCGCCCCAATGTCCCACCGCAAAATGAATCGCTTGCGCGAGGGCGTTTACAAAAACATAAAGGCAAAGGGATACGAAATGATAAGTTACGTCAGCTCTAAGGCCACCGTTTGGCCGGGGACGGAGATCGGAGCGAATTGCTTCATTTTAGAGGACAACACCCTCCAGCCGTTCACTCCAATCGGCAACAACGTGGTCATGTGGTCGGGGAATCACATTGGCCATCATGGGATCATCCATGACCACGTATTGTTTACTTCGCACGTTGTGCTGTCCGGTCATTGCGACGTGGAGCCATTTTGCTTTTTTGGTGTAAACGCCACAATCCGCGACGGCCTCAAGATTGCCGAGGGCTCGCTCATCGCCATGGCCGCCGGCGTTTTCGCTGACACCGAGCCTTGGGGCGTTTACAAGGGCTCTCCAGCGAAAAAGGGCCAGGTCCTAAGCTCTGATTTGGACTTTTGAAAATGAATCCGCGAGCCCAAGCGATTCGACAGAAATGGATCAAGAAGGGATTGATTTACAAGCCCAGCAAACAATACTGGTGGAGTCGCTCGCACGCCTCGGTTCCCACGGTGGATTCAACTGACGAAAACGTCTGGCGGATTTACTTCGGGACTCGCGACGAAATGAATCGCAATCGCGTTAGTTACGTCGACGTTGAAGCTGGAAACCCGGCGAATGTCCTTTATGAGCACGACGCTCCCGTGCTCGATCTCGGCAGGCTTGGAACCTTTGATGAGTGTGGCGTGATGCCTTCCTGGATCTTGAACCACGACGGCAAGAAATATCTGTACTATATCGGTTGGACCGTCAGAACTACGATTCCCTACCACAACTCCATTGGGCTCGCGATTAGCACGGACGGCGGCAGGTCCTTCAAAAGATTTTCCGAGGGACCACTATTCGGAGAAACGTATTTGGAACCGTTCTTCACCGGAACGTCCTGCGTGTTGCTGGAAAATGGAATTTGGAAGAATTGGTATTTGTCGAGTACTGGGTGGACGCAGGTCGAAGGTAGAGCTGAGCCTCGCTACCACATCAAGTACGCGGAATCGAAGGATGGAATTAACTGGGCCCGCCAGGGAATCGTTGCCGTGGACTACAAGTCAGACTCTGAAGCGGGGATCGTGCGTGCTTCGATCCTTAAGGAAAACGGCCTCTATCACATGTGGTACTCGTATCGCGGCGGAGTAGACTACAGGACAAATCCTCAAGCGAGTTATCGCATCGGCTACGCGCAGTCCAAGGACGGGATATCCTGGACCCGCATGGACGATTGTGCCGGCATCGACGTTTCGTCCGAGGGATGGGACGCGGAAATGATAGAGTATCCCCACGTCGTCCAGCACCACCGCACGAGATATATGTTTTACAACGGCAACAAGTTCGGTGAATCTGGGTTTGGATTCGCCGAACTGTCTAACGAATGTGGAGAATGACGTAGCGCCCCAGCCGCTCGAAATCCCCGTCAAGGAGTAAGGGCCATGGGCAACTTGAGAGAGACCTTTCAAGATTGTGGGTTTGTGCGCCTAAACGGGTTCTTCAGCAAAGAGGACGTGGAATCCGTGCGCGCGAATGCCAAGGGCGTGTTTATCAAGCAGATGACGACCTGGGGCGTCCTTACTCGCAGCGATCCCAGCGAACGCGAGTTCGAGGATGGCATGGCTCGGTATTTCTCTCAGGACTCAGCGGGGTTCGTTAATTGTGGCAAGACTTGTCAACATTTGATCAGCCTTCATCGGCTCTCTCTGCGAGAAAATATTGTCTCTCAGCTCGCAGCACTCGGGGTCGAAACACCCAGCATCTGCACGCGTCCGGTTCTCTATTTCAATTCCAGACATCTCGCCAAGTCGGAGGTTTACTACAAATCTCCTCCGCATCAAGACTGGCGAAGCATGCAAGGTTCGCTGAATGCCATCGTCGTCTGGGTGCCGCTCGCTGATGTCTCACGGGAGCTCGGAGCCCTTGAAATCATCCCAGGGAGCCATCTCTGGGGGCTTCAAGAATCGCGGGAGGATGCGTGGTACCGGCACATCGAGGGTCTTCAAGACGATCAATACAAGTCTATTGAGATGGAGGCGGGGGACGCTCTGTTTTTTTCGGCATTTCTCGTGCATCGGTCCGGGGATAACGTCACGGATTCTATCCGGTGGTCGTGCCATTTCCGCTATAACGACCTCAAAGAACCCACATTTATATCCCGCAAGTATCCGAATCCTTACACGTACGCCCCCCAGCAGGAATTGGTCACGAAAGATTTTCCGTCCACCGAACAATTGCAGAAGGGGTTTTCAATCTAGCCGGCGGAAGCTTTAACGCCGAGCGGATCGTGAGTGAACCGGCGAGTAAAAGCGAAGGGTCATACAGGTGTTGACAAAGAAAAACATAAATGATTTCGCTATTTTCGGCGGCTCGGTGAGCTTCGAGCAGCAACTGCACGTCGGGCGTCCGAACATTGGCAACAAGGAGCGGCTTCTCGCGCGAATCGGCGAGGTAGTGGACCGTCGCTGGCTCACCAACTCGGGCCCCTGCGTCGAGGAGTTCGAGCAGCGCCTGCGGCAACTGCTGGGAGTCGGCCACTGCGAATCTCTATGCAACGCCACCGACGGGCTGCAGCTGGCCATGCGCGCAATGGGAATGAGCGGTGAAGTGATCGTACCGGCCTTTACCTTCATTGCGACCGCGCATGCCGTACAGTGGCTTGGTTTCACCGCGGTTTTTTGTGATGTTGATCCGCGTACGCACACAATTGATCCGGCGCGCGTCGAGGAATTGATTACGCCGCGGACAACGGGCATCGTTGGCGTGCATCTTTGGGGACAGCCGTGCGACATCGAAGCGCTCGAGGAAATCGCGCGCCGACACGGGTTGAAATTGTTGTTTGACTCAGCTCACGCGTTCAACTGCTCCTGGCGGGGACGGATGATCGGGAACTTTGGCGACGCGGAGGTATTCAGCTTTCACGCAACGAAGGTTTTCAATACTTTCGAGGGCGGGGCTCTAGCTACGAATAATGCAGACTTGGCGCGACGTGTGCGGCAAATGCGGAATTTCGGCTTCTCCGGAATGGATCAGACAGACGCTCTGGGCACGAACGCCAAGATGAGCGAGGCATCGGCAGCGATGGGACTGGTCAATTTGGAAAGCCTGGCGGAGTTTGTCGACGAAAACTTTCGCAACCATCAGGCGTATCGCCGCGGCCTGGAGGGCATTCCGGGCGTCAAGCTGATCGAGTACGACAGCAGTGAAAAATGCAATTACCACTACGTTGTGCTGGAGATCGACGATTCGCGGACAGTGCTGAGCCGCGATGAATTGAAGGAAATCCTGTGGGCGGAGAACGTGCTCGCTCGCCGCTACTTCTATCCGGGGTGCCACCGCATGGAGCCGTACGCCTCGACCATGCCGAATGTCGCCGACCGACTGCCAGTTACCGAGCGCCTGGCGCGGCGCGTGCTGGTGCTGCCCACGGGAACAGCGGTCAGCGTCGATCAGGTCGAATGCATCTGTGGAATTTTGCGGTTAGCAGTTGCGCATGGTGGCGACATGGCCAGCATGCTGGAAGAGCGGCGAACGACTGCGCGGTGCGCAGGCCCAACATAACCTTGGTCAGTTCTCTTTTCTGGCGGTCGAGGCGATCAAATCAGAGCTTTCGATTGTGTCAGTTTCCCATTTTAGCTTGGGTCGCACCGAGCCCGGAATCCGTCCGTACCAGTTCCCGACTATCTCTCCCTCCGTCACTTCAAACGCGACCACGTTATTTTGAAACAGAATCCCGACTGACGCATCTTTTACAATTATCACGTTTATGTAGTACGAGCCGGTGTTGAGAAGGTCTCCCGGGATCTCTAGCGTGTGGCGGATGATCCCAGCGGGACGCGGGCCGTGACCAGAGCCCGCATTGAATACGCAGACTTCCTCCGAATTGTGCAGCAACATGGATACATTCAAGACAGCGTCTGGGATGTAGTTCCAATAGGTGAACTCGATGTGCAGAGGGGTATGGATTGTGATCGGATCGTCGGAGGACGCTTGTGGGATCACGCGCACGCTACGGAGACGCACGCGACCATCACCCGGCGCCGATAGAGGATCGTTCCACACGGTTTCGAGCTTACTCTCCAGATTTTTCTGCAAGTAGCGGCTTACGATGACATCCGCGTCTCCACTTTCAGTTATTCGGCCACTTTCGATGAGGATGGCGCGAGGACACAGCTTTCGGAGCGCGACCATGTTGTGGCTTACAAAAACAATCGTGCGGCCGCGGCGGGCGACGTCGCCCATTTTGCCGAGGCATTTCTTCTGGAACGCGGCGTCGCCAACGGCGAGAACTTCATCCACTAGCAGGATTTCAGGTTCGAGATGTGCTGCTACGGCGAACGCGAGACGCATCTGCATGCCGCTACTGTAGTGCTTGAGCGGAGTGTCCAGGAAGCGCTCGACTTCGGAAAAGTCCACGATTTCATCGAACTTGTGGGCTATTTCGGCTCTGCGCATGCCAAGAATGGCGCCACTCATGTAGACGTTTTCGCGGCCGGTTAGCTCGGGATGAAAGCCGGTGCCGACTTCGAGGAGGCTGCCGACGCGGCCGTGAATTTCGGCGCGACCCTCGGTGGGGCGCGTGATGCGGGCCAGGATCTTCAGCAGCGTGCTTTTGCCCGCGCCGTTGCGTCCGATGAGGCCAACGACTTCGCCTCGTTGGACTTCGAAATTGACGTCTTTGAGCGCCCAGATAAAACGCGAGCTTCCCTTGGTGGCCGTGCTGGCACAATCGCCGGCGTTGGTGGCGGGTGAGCCTGCGCCGGGACCGTTGTTACGGGCATAACTCGAGCCGCTAAGGAGCCGCAGCGGCGCGCGCAAGGCGTCGCCGATCAGGTTGCGCAGCGCGGT
>Ga0209008_1000468_pt1 | contig 13332 bp, 20 predicted proteins | sample JacPin_JW_Ref_O3_FD_187963 | JGI IMG/M metagenome (GOLD analysis project Ga0209008, IMG submission 187963) | Forest soil microbial communities from Algoma, Ontario, Canada - Jack Pine, Ontario site 1_JW_Ref_O3 (SPAdes) (version 2) | ecosystem: Environmental > Terrestrial > Soil > Boreal...
GTGCAAACGGTTCCGTCAATCCATGCACAGAGGCAGGCCCATGTGAGAGTCGTTCGATCATTGCCCGCCGGGTTGGATCAGACAGAGCGGCAAACGTTGTACCCAATTTATCCACAACCATATGGTAGTGGATTATCTGTCAATGTCAAGTGTGAATTTTGCGATCCCTGATTTCTGTTCACTGATCCCCAATGTGCCACGCGTTGGCCGGCAATTTTCTGTCCACGCTACACTGCGGCTACACTAATTAAGAGGCAGCGTGCCGCGAGCTACGACCCGCGCCGCCTGCAGGGAGTTTCAGTCTACCGGGAAGCAGACCGTAATTTCGCCGAAGGCGACCGTATCCAGTTCACCGCTCCCTCAAAAGAGTTGCACGTTGCCAGCCGCGAGTTGGGAACGATTGTACGAATCGATGAACGCGGCGAGATTGCCGTGCGGACCGATTCAGTACGGGATACCGCGACTCGATGATGGTCCTCTGCTCTGCGATGCATGGGGAAATGTCTGGATCGGTGGCTCCTCCATGCTCACCCGCTGGAGGCAAGGTTCATCCACTACATACGCTATAAAAGGTCTGGAATCCGGGGGCGATTTTCCCGGCGTACAGGCCCTTGCCAACGCACCGGATGGTTCGCTGATGGTTGGAATGACACGGTCCGGTCCTACTCTGGGGCTGCAGCAACTGGACGGCGTCTGGAAGCCTTTTGTCGCACGCGGACTAGATGGAAGGAATCTTGCGATCGACGCCCTATTTCTTGACCGCGAAAAGGCTCTGTGGATTGGGACGTCGGCAGAAGGACTTTACCGTGTTTACGACGGCACTGTCGATCATTTCCATGGCGCCGATGGCCTTTCGGGCGAAGCTGTATACAGTTTCTACGAGGACAACGAAGGAGATGTATGGGCCGTGACTTTCGGGGGTCTTGATCGATTTCGCGACTTCAACGTCACCAGTTTTTCGATCCGCGAGGGGCTGAAGGGGATGCGGTCCAAACCGTCTTGGCTTCAAGGAACGGAACGGTATGGGTCGGCAACTTCGCTACTCTGGACGCTCTTCACGATGGGAGCATATCGTCGATCGGGAGAAAGGAAGGCTTGCCTGGCGAGCATCCATCATCATTGTTCGAAGACCATGCCGGCCGCCTTTGGGTTGGAGTTGACAGCGAACTGTCAGTCTACGAGAAGGGGAAATTTACACGCATGAGCCGAAGGAACGGATCTCCCGTAGGAAGGGTGGTGGCATTGGCTGAGGATAAAAACGGCGACCTGTGGATTGAGTCCTATGCACCGCCCAGGAGTCTTCTTCGTATTCATGATTTCAAGGTGATAGACGATCTACGGCCGCCGGGGATGCCTTATGCGGCATCGCTTGCAACTGATCCCCTAGGTGGTGTCTGGTTGGGTCTCGTGAACGGCGATCTGGCGCGATACCGCAACGGCCAATTGACAACCTACAATTTCGACCTCGGCCAAAGTGACTCGAGGGTGCGCCGAGTCGAGGTGAGCCCTGATGGCACAGTGCTGGGTGCGACGCCGGTCGGGGTAATCGGATGGCGCAACGGAAAAAAGCAAATCCTCAGTTCGAAGAATGGCCTGCCTTGCGATTTTATCTATACGTTGATCTCAGACAAGACAAACATCCTCTGGCTCTACACGCAATGCGGATTGATTGCCGTCGGTTCCGACGATCTCCAAAGATGGTGGGGGCACCCTGAAACCACATTGAAAGTCCGGACCTTCGATGTGTTCGATGGGGCACAACCGGCAATCGTTTTCAATCAACCATCAGCATCTCTATCCCCGGATGGACGGTTGTGGTTTGCGAATGGGACCGTCCTGCAGATGGTCGATCCGGCTCACATAGGCGGCAATTCTGTTCCACCTCCGGTGCACATCGAGGAAGTTACAGCGGATCGTAAACGTTACCAGCCTGTAGCAGGTCTTGGCCTGCCCCCGTCCACTCGTGATATCGAAATTGACTACACGGCACTGAGCTTTGTAGTTCCCGAGAAAGTGCGCTTCCGCTACAGACTGGCAAGAGCCAGGAACACGGCGTCAAGCGTTCTACAATGACCTTCGCCCAGGGCGATACCGGTTTCGCGTGATCGCATGCAATAACGATGACGTCTGGAACGATGCAGGCGCGATCTTCGACTTCAGCGTCGCCCCTGCCTGGTATCAGACGAACTGGTTCCGAATTCTCTGCCTTGTCTCCGGTGTCTTCATCGTATGGGTTATCTACCGCCTGCGTGTGCTGCAGATTTCGAGAGCCATCGGCGCCCGTTTCGATGACCGATTGGCAGAACGCACTCGGATGGCACGAGACCTTCACGACACGTTCCTTCAGACCATCCAAGGCAGCAAACTGGTGGTTGATCTTGCGCTAAAGCCGTCCACCGATCCTATTGGAATGCGCGGGGCCCTGGAACAGCTATCAGTCTGGCTTGAACGAGCCACGCAGGAAGGACGGGCGGCGCTGAACTCACTGCGCACCGCGACGGCGCAGACGAACGAATCTCGCTGAAGCGCTCCGGCGCGTGACCAAAGACGACCTCATCCCAAGTTCCATGGTGGTCGCATTTTCTGTGGTTGGCGATGTCAGAGAGATGCATCCCATCGTCCGTGATGAAATCTATCGCATCGGCTACGAAGCCATTCGCAACGCATGTATGCATTCGGGGGCGAGTCAATTGGATGTAGAGCTCAGATATGCGCAGGACCTTGTCCTGCGTGTGAGTGACAATGGCGGAGGTATCGACCCGGTTATCGCGGATAGGGGGAAGGACGGACACTTCGGACTACAGGGCATGCGGGAGCGTGCCGCTCGCATCGGAGGCAATCTGACGCTCGGGAGTTCTTCAAACTCAGGGACCGAAATTAAACTTGTCATCACTGGAGACATCGTTTTCCGGAAAGCGACGGCCATTCACCGGACACTGTTCACAAAGATCAAAGTTCTCCTCAAGAGGATGGGCCACGCGTCCGACGTGGACTGATCAGACCGGCTAAGAAATCTGTACGAAAAATTGGCAATCCACCTAGGATTCAGCCCGTTCTGGGAAGCATCGCTCTTGTTGAACGCGAATGAGCTCCTCATCTTTACTGTTGTCAGTTATTACCACACATGTGGTATGTTTCTACCACATGCTTGATTTTCGCTCTAAGGCCCGCCAGCAACTGCTGGCTTATTACTTCACGAGCCCGACCGCCCGTCACCACTTGCGCGACTTGGCGGAGCGGCTGAGCCTCGATCCGTCTAACCTGTCGAAAGAGCTGGGACGCCTGGAGCGCGACGGTCTATTCCGCTCGGAAATGAGTGGCCGCCAAAAGTATTTTCAACTAAACCGGGAGTATCCGCTTCTTAATGAGGTGCGCAAGATCGTTGCGAAAACCTTTGGTGCGGCACCCCTGATCGCGCAATCCCTCAAGAGAATTGAGGGAATACACGAGGCATACTTGTACGGTTCATTTGCAAGCAACCAGCAGGACGCTGCCAGCGATATAGACGTGCTAGTAATTGGCTCCCCGCGCGAGGAAGATTTAGCACAGGCCGTGCGAGCGCTTGAGCGGAAACTAGGTCGCGAAATCAACTACACCGTGCTAACGCCGAAGGAATTCGGGTCGCGCCGTGCTCGGAAAGATGCCTTTCTGGAAAACCTCTGGCACAATAAGCGTATTCCGCTCGTAGGCTCAAATGAAGAAACTAAAGCCACACACGGTTGACTGGGCGCAGATCGAACGCATGGTTGCGGGAGCTTGCAATGCACCGAAGCCGCCCGACCTGCCATTTCGGTACAGGTTGCCAGTCACCCGTCATATCCCGCGAACTCTTCCCTTGCCTGATCCGACTGGCGGATTTGAGCCTCCAGCATTGGGAGCTTGACGCATTTGTGCATCGGGCGACTGTCACCGCGCTCAGTTCACTGTCGCCCTGCCGCAGCACTTCTTGTATTTCTTGCCGGAGCCGCAGAGAGACAGATAGTTGCATCCTTGGCTTGGGGAATTCGCAATATGACCGACATCTCTACGCCCAGACGGGTTAGGTTCAGGTTGGGTATTTCTCCGAGCCGCTGGTCAGTTCCGATCACGCGAGTTGAAGAATGTCCCAACGAGTGGCGATCCCGAGCAGGCTTTCCGATTCATCACCGCTCGCGGTTACGAGCACAGCCTCCAGCAAAGCATGCTTCGCGAACAATGCAGTCACATCGTCCACTCTCATGTCATGCCGCACGAATTGATGGTTCTTGCGCTCCTCTTCATTCTGGAGTACCTGCGAGACGGGGATGTCGCCTAGCCTTGCGGAGGAAACAGATTGGGAGACGTGTCGGGCCAGCCAGCGTGTGACACCGTTCTCGGTAAGCAAGCCCCGAAACTGCTTGTCGTCGTACACGGGGAACTGCGAATAATCTCTCTCGTTGATGATCTTCAGCACATGGCTCAAAGTGACGCGGATCGAAATTGTCTCAACTGTCCGCTGAAAGGTCGGCACGGCACGTGCCGGATTCATCAACCGTTCTTTGCAGTGCTTTAGTCCCTCAGCAATAGCAAGCGTGGGGATGACCACCTGCGGATGCAGGTCGGTTCTTTGGTGAACGATCAAATTGCGAATCTTGGCAATCGTTGTGAGAAATTCAGCGTCAGCCCAGCCGACGTGCTCGTTCGAGTATCTGCGAACTAGCTTCGTAAAGCCTACGTAGTCGTCGGCATCGAGTGCGCCCCGGAGGGCGCGGTCAACCTGATTGTAGTCGGCTTCGAACTGTTGGATGAGATTGATCTGCTCCCTCGACAGCCCGTTGTGATCGGCAATGCGCTCCGGAGTCGCCACGTTTGCTACCCCCCATGCCTGACAGCGCGATCCGCTTTCGTATGTTGCTGTCGCATCAGTTCGCATCGTATCTTCATCTCCTACCACGCTGGAGATTACGGATGTAACGACGCTGGGATTAAGTGACGATCATCGCCACATCGGAAGCCGATCCGGCGCGATTTGCGTGCCCGGATGGGGCTGAGGTCCGCTCCAGCGTATCAGACGTGTTGGCAGCCTTTTGCACCATCCCCCTGTCGATGTCCCAGCGTCTACTGAACCAGCAACCCATCCTCTAATCGGCTCCCCTGCTGGCGTGGAAATGGACAGGAGAACATATGGCGAAAGTCGTGATACACTCCGATTCGGAACCTCGCGCAACGGATGCGTTGGGAACCAATCTGATTACCGTGCGGCTCCTCTCAAATGGACGAAGGTCAACACCCGAGGCGACATCAGGTACACGGCGATGCCACGGGGCTTCGAACATGATGACGGGTGGTTCGACATCCTCTGGCGGCTATACGAGGACTTAGAACCATTGGTCGCCGAAGTCGAAAAACAGACTGGAGTCCCCTTCGAGGTGCTGCAAGTGAAGGAGAAGTTCGGCGGCTTGCGCTTCTACGTGAACTGTCGCCGGAATGAGGCCATGAGCCAACGAATCGGAATCGCCGCAGATGAGTCTTTTCGCACTTGCGAGGTCTGCGGGCAGCCGGGATGGCAGCGGGAAGGTGATTACAGCAAGACTCTGTGCGACGAACATGCCAGCGACTGCTCCGGGGATGCAAGTCGTTCCACAGCATGAGCGGAGCCTAGCTTGGAGTGTTTGATGGTATCGTGGGGCTGCAATGCCTCTGTTCTTCACAGACTCCGTCACACTCGCTTACGCAGACGTAGAGCGTGCCAAACGTTGGTGGATCGAGGCGTTCGATTGCAAGGTGGCAGCAGTTCCGCCGGATTGGGATTGTCAGCTACCGTCCGATGTTGCCCTCCAGCTTCCGGGTCACGACGCTCCCACAATCCTTTTGAACGCCAAAGCGGAAATCGAGCAAGCGAGCTTCGATAGACCCTCACCAGTCGCTTCTGTGATTTTCTGCAACAAGCTCAAGAAAGGGCATGAGCACCTCACAAATCGAGGCGTTCTCCCCGGACCGATTCAGGACGGTGGCGATACGCAATTCTTTGAAATCCGTGACAGCGAGGGGCACCTCATCGAAATCTGCAAGGAACCCTAGAACATCAACTCACACTCCCGGTTGGTTGACACCAAGGCCTCGCCGAGTTCGATTATGATTTCCGGATGCCCGGCGTCGGACGAAATACCAGCAAACCATTAATGGTGGTGATCGTCCTTCTCTTTGTGCTCGTCTTCGTCCATTGGCGGGTTGGCTTACTCCGCTAGGAACGTAACTGGCGAAAAAATCCCCATTGCGCTAGCAACGCAAGTGGGTTCAGTAATCATGACCAATCCTCGCATCACGTTTGGAGACAAAGTTCGGATCCGATCCACTGACGCCACCGAAGCCCGTGGGGTCGCTGGCCAAACCGGAATTGCCTACGGCTACACCACTCCCTCGGTCACCGGGGTCGAAGTAATCGGGAATCCTTCCGAGGACTACGCCGTCTCAGTCGGGATTGAAGGGCTGAATGAGCAGTTTTGGTTCGCCGAAGACCTTCTGGAATTTGTGAACCACGGGGCAGGCACGACGATGGAGATTGGGGGGCCGCGTTTCATTCGTGATGAGCATGGCGAATGGCGCGAGGTGAAACCACAATGAATCGGGTTGCGAAATCGCCCAATTCTCAACGAGTGCTCTCGCCCGTTCTCGTCAGCAATCTAGTAAACCGGGACCGCCTGTCCATCTCCGATGAAGAATCTTATCGAGTCTCTGCGATATTCTAGGTTGCCGTCCTCGACCACGACGTTGCCACTTGCTTCGAGAAGCCATCCGCGTGGGTTGTAGACAATCTTATCGGCTTGCACCGTCAATGCGTTGTAGGTGGCGAATTCGCGATTGCAGGCGGCCTTATTAGCGCCTTCGAGGCGTGAACACAGGTCGTGATTCCGTCCCCCAGTAACAAGTTCGAATGGCACACCATCGTCCGACGGAACCGGAAAAAAATCCTGCCCGTGGCAAGCATCAACCGCTTCCTCTAGTTCTTCCCTAATCGCAAGGCATCCCACAGCAGGTCGCACGAATAGGTCAAGAAAAACATCGGTTGCCGCTGTTACGCGAAACAAGCGTGGGCGAGACTGCTTGAAGGTCTCCCCTCCTATGAGAATCGTCACGGTTGCAGTCCAAATGCCGACTGGAAGATCAGCTTCGTAGTACTTGCCATCGGCTTTTACGGATTTCGTCGAAGTGCCCTCGAAAAGCACCCAAGCGCCGGGGACTGTCCTCCCTGATTGAGTAATAGCTCCAGAGACATGAAACATCTTCTGGCGGCTAAAATGCGCTGACTGACCGAACAGAGCGGTGCAGCACACGAGGACCATTAACGACAATAGGAAGCGCTTCGCAAGACGGTCACACATCGGGTCGCCTTCGCTATGATACGCCTTGCCAATTGTTGTTGAATCAGCGCCGCGAAGATGCACTGGAATTCAGCGGGTGCAACTCCCGCCCGGAACTGGTTTCGCTCCACTGCCGCTCCCGCCGCGCTCAATGACCGGGCGGTCGAAACGTGCCGCCGCCTGATCACATCAACTATGATTGGGCGCATGTCTGAACTCTGGTTTGCCACCGCTCATCTGGATGTCGAGCGCCTCCTTTCTGATTGGCGCTGGCTGGTTCCAAATCGCATGACGTTGGTGGCGAGAAACGCATTTGGAGACCTCTTCCTCCGTGATGATTTAGGGGCAGTCCTTCGACTTGACGTGGCAATTGGGAAGCTCACGACAGTAGCTGATTCAGAATCACAGTTTCGGGAATTAGCGGAGACTGGCGAGAAGCGAAGAGACTGGTTTGCGGAATCGAACGAGCTAGCGGCAGCAGCGCGGGGATTGAAGCCGGATGCGACACAGTGCATAGGGTTCAGCGTGCCACTTGTCTTCGCAGAGAGCGGTTCTCGTGACTCGCCCTATGTTGTTGACCTATACGAACACGTTTCGTTTTTGGGCGATCTGAATCGACAGATTTCAAGCTTGCCGGACGGAGCGAAGGTCAGACTCTGAGTCGGCCAGCGGCCAGTGGAACCATAGTTGGCGAAAAAGTGCGCCGTGAAGAGGCGCTGGACTTCAGCCAATGAAAACTCCCGACCCCGGAAACTGATTCGCCCGACCGCCGCTCCCCACTGCGCTCACCGACTGGCGGGCAAAACGGGGAATCGACTGATTTCAACGGTTATCAGAAACGCATCATGGTGACACCGGCCTCACGTATCGAGTCTCGACCGCTTCTTTTCCATGTAACCGAACGACCGGATCAGGCGAGAGCGTGAGTGAGCCGCCGTCAACATGCACCGTCGTCTCACCTTTGTTGGCACCGGCGGTGTAGTCCAGTTCACTTCCTTCCAGCAACCACGTCCCAGAACCACTTACGTTCATTCCCTCGTATGCGCCGGTCATTGCTCCTGAATAGGTCCATTTCCCCCGCTCTCGAAACTCGATCTGCCAAGACTCGATATTTATAGTCGATGGAGCCTTGCCGCCGACTGATTTGAGCTTCCATGCGCCCAGCAGATTGGAGGACGGCGAGGACGGTGAGGCCGCGATGCGTTGTGGCGTCGTACCAAAACTAGCGACTATCAAAATCGCAGCGACAAGCCCAGACCTTAGCGTGGTTTTCATATATTCGGCGGCGAGTCTAACACACCCTCGCTTTGATGACGCGGGCTTTGTTGCAAGCATATTCATTATCCTCGATTCTCCGGAGCCGTGGTGTTGAAACAATGCGCCGTGAAAGGCGCTGGACTTCAGCCACTGAAAACTCCCCCCGCACTGGTTCGCCCGACCGCCGCTCCCACTGCGCTCAGCGACCGGCGGGAGAAACGGGAAATCGTTCATTGGCAACAGTTGACGCCGTTCACGATTCATAATGTCCGGGTAGAATGCCTCAGGCGGGTGCATGTGAAGTTGCAGAACCCAATCAACGGATCGCGTCGAAAGCTGACTCTGGCAGCGGGGGTATTTGCGCTGGCTTGTCTGCTCTTAGGCTGTTCGAGAGTAAAGACAAACGCGGAGCACGAGCCGGTTCCTGATGCACGAATCCAACTCTCTGCTCTGGGTCTGCCGAAGGACTTCTTTTCAACGAGAGATGAAGCGCCGAGGACGATCATCGCTTATCGCTTTGTGGTTTGGCTGAACCGCGAAGAGGTCGTAGTCGGGTTTAGCACAAGCCCTATTTCCCGGGTGACGCCAGACCATAAGGGTTCGGTCCGACTTCTGATCTTCAATGTGGCTGGTGTGTTGAAATCTAAGCGAGACATCGCCTATCCCGCCGATGGTTATGGCGAACTCGTGGCTGAGGGCGAGGCAACGGCAGGCCCCAGCGGGACTCTTCTTTTCAGAATACAGTCCGTAAACCTTGACAAGGAAGGCAACAACGAATCCAAATCGGGCATCTTGCTACTCGATGCGAACTTGCAAGACACTGCACGCATTGATCGTTTTCTGGAGCAGACAACCTTTAATGATCACGCTCTCGTCTTTCAAGAGGGCTTTACGCTAGGTCAATCACGCACCTACGACATTTTGGATGGTTCTCCTCCGTTGCGGTCAAAGCGTTGGCGACAGGACTGGCCAATAGACGCAAGAGATCGAAAGTTCGGCGAGCACGGACTGGCGTACATGGTTTGCCAACAAGAACTGCGACCGAACGAGTATGTCTCGACTGGCGTTTTCTATGCAGGTGCGAAGCAACGCTGCAAGATGATGGCAGAAGGTGAAGATCGAGCAAGCTGGGAGGTTTCGCTGAAGGACGGCGAGACGGCGGTCATAGTCGGTCTGTTAGCCGATGGAAGTGTAGTCGGCCAAATCAGAGGGACTGAAAAAGGCGACAACGCAGGGCGACTGGTCATCTGGAAGAAGGACAAGACAACTGAGTTGCTGCCATGGATTCCGCGAGACAATTGCGGATCGGTTCAAAGCGCTACTGGCGATATGTCGCGCTACGCGGCATTCGCGACGTGCGACCATCGCAACGACAGTGGACGCTGGATCGTGTTTGATCGAAGGTCGCCAACTCCGCTGGTGAATCGAGTGTTCCCGGAGAATGGACGTGCAGCCTTGTCCCCGGACGGGCTGCACTACGCCAGCTTTGAGTCGGGGGAACTTCGCGTCTACTCGTTACCGAGGCTACATTAAAATTCGCTGGCGAAAAAATCCAATGGCACACATTCAATCCTTTGAAGTGGGGCGCTCTTTCATAATGCATTGGCGAAGGGGGCCAATCATGCTTGAATGAAAACATTGTCGCTGTTTTAGCCGCCCTGCCGTTTCAACCGGATGCTGAATGGGGAGTCAATATCCTTCCTTTCGGAAGTATCTTTTGGAAGGACGAAATGCCAGCTATCGCCGACCTGTTCGACCGACCGGAGGACATGGCAATCGTTCACGCGATGTTCGGTATGCGCCTGAAAAGTTGGGATGGCGAGGAACTGAACGCTCAGGACCAAGAATTGTGGGACGCTGTTAACCGTCGGGTGCCGCATTGGGCATTATTTAGGAGGCTCAGCCTAACCAATGAGCAGAGACGTGCACGGGAAGAAGCGGAGCAACAAGTAGAGCAAGCATTTGAATCCGTTGGCCCTGAGCACCATGAAACATAAGGACAACTGGCGCAAATGGTCCATTACACTCATCTTGCGGGGGCAACAAGTGAAGCGATTGTGTTTCGTGGCCGACCCGACAGATTGTTTCAACCTGAAAGGCGATTGGGTTGTAATGGCCCACAATTTGGATGACGCCGGAGACGTGGAGCAGGTCGGCGACCCCTACCCTACGCAGACGGAAGCTGAGGCGGAAGCGAAGCGGCTTGAAGACTCACCACAGTTCTGACTGACGGTAGTTGGCGTAACAGTGCGCCGTGAAACCCGGTGGACTTCAGACAATGAAAACTCCCGCCCGGAACTGGTTCGCTTGACCGCCGCTCCGATTGCCATCGGGTGGGGCGATCCTTTTGCGAGCGGATTTTCGGGACGCACTGCAAGCGCCTGATGGCATCTGCTTCGATGGAATTTCAAGCGACGGCAAGTTCGAGACCTGCCCCTACGGTCATGGACGCTGAGTATTCGATGTGCAGGACGCGCCTGAGCCCTTCCGACTGCGACTTCGATGAGGCGTGAATGAGAAGCGGCCTCATTGCCAGCACTCCACCTTGCGGGATTAAACAGTCAGTGGGCTCTATCTGCGCCACAAATTCGCGAATGGCATCATCGCTCAAGACGCCCTCCGTGTGAGTTCCGGGCAAGACCCTCAACGGTCCATTATCGGCGGTGGAGTCGTCTAGATGGATTCGGAGTGCCAAAACTTGGGAGAGGACACCCGCTGGAGCGTGAGCATAGACCACGCCGTCCTTTACCGACCACGGTGCCCAACTCGGCGCGTCGTGGCGTTCCCGAAGCGGCAAGGCGGTATCCTGATGCCACACCACAAGCCAGTTGGCTTGGGGCGACTTGTCAAACAGCGTTGCGCGGAATGGCAGCGCCTCAGTACCGAGAACCTCCTGCGCTATGTTGAGTAATCGGGGCTCCCGAGCCAGAGCGGCGACAGAAGGATGTGCTAGTGCGTGGCGCACGCCAGCTTTGCTTCGTCTAAGCGGCGATTGGTCGAGGTCATCAATCAGCCGTCGCGTTTCACGCGATAGGAGCACTTCCGGGAGAACTCCGAATCCCTGTTCCTCGATGATGGTCAGCGTATTCATTGGGCGACTCTCTCCCTTTTGTCCGGGAGGCGGTTACACGATTCTAAAGGTTAAGGACGCGAAATGATTGGCCCGGAGTGCGCTGCCGACCTCCCGATTACTCTTGAGGCATCGCCGTTCGGGATTGACCAGATCGCGAGCGCAATCGCCCGGTTGCGACATCTAAATGTTCTGGACGCAAACGACACATAAGGAGTTCCGTGTGATCACCCGAATCTGGCATGGCGCGACCCCCGCAACCAAAAGCGACGAGTACCTGAACCTGATGCGAACCGTCGCGATCCCCGATTATCGCTCAACTCCCGGCAACAAGGGCGCTTATGCGCTGCGGCGTATCGAAGGCGATACCGCACATTTTCTGATGCTCACATTCTGGGAGTCCGAGGACGCAATACGCGCCTTCGCTGGCGATGACATCAGCGTGGCGAAATACTACGACTTCGACAAGGATTTCCTGCTGGAGCTAGAACCGTGCTCCATGCACTATGAGCTGTACGACCATTAAATCCGCTTGATCATTCCGAAAAGTCGAAATCATAGGGGAGAGCGCTGATCCGTCCCGTTTGCCCCTCTGGGGGCCGCAGAGCAGGAAACCGAAACAGCAATTTGCGAGATCGATGTACACTCCCTACTCTGTGATAGCGCGACGGCTCATGATAGCCGCTCTTTTGTGCATCGTCTGCTCCGGATGCCGCAGTCCGAGACGGCCTGACACCGTGCAGGAAGTTTTCCATGACGGCGCGGTCGCTGTGATGGATGTTCATTTCCATAGTTCGTCCATAGACGGTATGTTCTGGTACCGGATTATCGAACCACAAGTTAGACCCAATGAACGGCTCCCCGTGCTCTACCTCCTTCACGGGATCGATAGCGATCCGAGAGAAGTCATGGAACACTCCTCAGTTTTAAAGCTGGCCACCGCTTCTCGTCTGATCATCGTGATGCCAGCGGTTGGGTATTCTTATTACACAAACGCCAAACACAAGCGCAATGCCCGATGGGAGGATGCCGTGGCGCAAGAACTGCCACGCGATGTTGAGAGCCGATTTCCTGTGCTAAGCGGACGCGAGCACACTGGCGTTGCGGGGATTTCGATGGGAGGTTATGGCGCAGTGAAGCTAGCGTTGAAACACCCAGAACTCTTTGGATTTGCCGGAAACATGAGCGGACCGCTGGATATAACGCGACGGGAGGCAAGTTTGCGCCGATGGGGACAGACGTTGAGAATCTGGAACACCTTCGGCGTGCGCCCGGATATCCGGCGCGACGAAGATGTCTTTGATCTGCTCACCCGTGCCGTAGAAGTTAAGAGCGTGGCATGGTTTGAGTCATGTGGGAATAACGACGTGCTGCTCAGTGTGAATGAACGGTTCGCCCGCAAGTTGCGTGAGCGCGGGGTGAGTCTGGACTTGATCACGACATCGGGTGGTCACGATTGGCAGAGTTGGAACGCCGCGATGCCTGCCTTGTTTGCAAGCGCAGAAAAAACTCTCCGGTAGACTGAGCCCCGATTGTTGTTGCAAGAGTGCGCCGTGAAAGGCGCTGGTCTTCAGCCAATGAAAACCCCCGCCCGGGAACTGGTTCGCTCCGCCGCTGCTCCGATTGCAATCGGGTGGGGCGATCCTTTTGCCAGCGGCTTTCGGGGCGCACGGTAGATGACCCGAT
>Ga0209008_1000469_pt1 | contig 13307 bp, 8 predicted proteins | sample JacPin_JW_Ref_O3_FD_187963 | JGI IMG/M metagenome (GOLD analysis project Ga0209008, IMG submission 187963) | Forest soil microbial communities from Algoma, Ontario, Canada - Jack Pine, Ontario site 1_JW_Ref_O3 (SPAdes) (version 2) | ecosystem: Environmental > Terrestrial > Soil > Boreal...
ACTTCCAACCGGAGGAACAACCCCGGTGACTATAGCTTCCGGCTTAACGGATCCCCATGGAGTAGCAGTCGATGCCACCGGCAATGTCTATGTGAGCAGCGCCGGAGGAGTTGCTGAGTATCTCGCGGGCGGCGGCTCGCCAGTCACGATCGGAAGCGGTTACAGTAGCCCGCGCGGCCTGGCGGTGGATACATCGGGCACCGTTTACATCGCAGATACTACCAACGGCAGAATCGTGGAAGTGTTTGCGAGCGGATCGCAATCGAATTTCGCAATAACAGGACTCGTGGCTCCCAACGGAATATCATTGGATTCTTCCGATAATCTTTACGTGACTGATGGCAGTAATGTGTATCAAGTCAAGCGCACGCAGGTCGCAGGTCTCGTGTTCCCGGATACAAACGTTGGCTCCACCAGTGCGCCTCAAACGCTAACCGTCTCCGATGTGGGCAATCAGCAATTAACGTTATCCAATCTGGTCATTACTGGAAACTTCACGCAAGTAGCCTCCAGCGGAACCGATTGTTATTTGAACGCGAGTTTACTGCCTGGCGCGGCGTGCTTAGTTGCGCTTACGTTCACACCGCAGTCGACTGGCATTTTGGCGGGGGAGCTTACAGTCTCGGATAATGCCCTTAACAATGTATCCTCGGCCCAATCCGCGCCCCTCTCCGGCACAGGCTATTCAGTCGGGAGTACTACGACAGTATTGGCCTCGCCGAATCCTTCTTACTATGGACAATCCCTAACTTTGACCGCCATGGTAACGTCCGGTTCAGACACACCGACCGGGAGCGTCTCGTTCACGGATGGGACGATCGCGCTTGGTTCAGCAACACTGAGCGGAGGTGCGGCCAGTCTGGTTACCTCTTCTCTATGCGCGGGCACGCACTCAATCGTGGCGAACTATAACGGTAATTCTGAATTTTCCTCGAGCAGTTCCCTGGCTGTTGCGGTTAACGTTAATCAGGCAGCGACTAAACTCGGCCTTTTCTCCTCGGCAATTTCTTCTGTATTCAATCAAGCAGTGACCTTTACCGCCACGATAGCGCCGCAATTTGGCGGAGCGGCGACCGGAACAATTATCTTCAAAGACGGAAACACATCCATAGGATCCTCGGTAGTAAATGGAAATTCAGCAAGTCTAATGACGGCTGGACTGACAGTTGGGACACACTCGGCAACGGCCGTTTACAGTGGCGACGCAAACGTGACAGGCAGCTCATCCGCTGTTGTCGCGGAGATAGTGGATAAGGCAGCGACCATTGTCAGCATTACTTCGTCCGCGAACCCTTCGACCGTAGGAGGCTCCGTGACCTTCGCCATCACCGTTGCTCCGCAGATTTCGGGCATCCCGAGCGGGACGGTGACGCTGAAAAAAAACGGCCGCAACTTGATAGCACTTTCGTTAAATTCCGGCCAGGCAAGTTACACCATCTCTTCTTTGGCTTTGGGTTCATACAACATGACCGCCGTGTATACAGGCGATGCGAATTTCAATTCCAGTACGTCGCCTGTGCTGCAACAAGCGGTGGATAAAGTAATGACCACCACTACGATCACGTCATCATTGAACCCGGCCTCCAGCGGGCAGGCGATCACGTTTGTGACAGCAACGATCAGTTCAACGGGAATCGCGCCTCCAAATGGTGGAGTCATCACCTTCAAAAACGGTGGCACGACGTTAGGGACGGGTAGCTTGTTGGGAGGCAGCGCGAGCTTCACCACATCATCACTCGCGGCCGGCTCGGATTCCATTATCGCAACCTATGCGGGGGACTCGACTTTTGCTCCCAGCAGTTCACAAGCGACGGTTCAAGTCGTCAACAAGTACGGCACCGTCACGACAGTGGCGTCGAGTGGCACTCCGTCAACTGTCGGACAAAGTGTTGCTTTCACAGCGACGGTGACGTCGTCATCGACTGCCCTACCGACCGGGAATGTTACCTTCAAGAACGGTTCCACTACCTCGGGGACAAAGTTATTGAGTGGTGGTGGCGCTGCCCTTAGCATCTCGACACTCACGGTGGGCACTCACACGATCACCGCCCTATACAGTGGGGATGCGAACAATGCCGCGAGCACTTCGGTTGCGATATCCCAAACGGTAGCGAATGCAATGTCCTCTCAACTGACTCCATCCACAACCCAGATTAACTTCGCTAATGCTGATGGAACTCCGTTGGCTCCGGGGCAAACTGGCTATGCTGCGGTGACATTTACTATAAGCTCCGGTCCAATGAAAATCGGGCAATCGTCGCCTCTTTGTATTCCGGCTATTGCCGGTGCGAACGAATACACCTCGGAATGCGACGACGTTGAAATGGACCATGGATGCGTAGGAACCTGGCAAGCTGGGCAGCAGTGCACCACGACCTTCCGACTATTGGCAGATACGGACGACAATGAGTGCGACGTAAACGGGCCGAACGTGGCGTACCCTGGCGTGGGATGTCGCGGCATCATTCAAATCCGCGTGCCAAATGTACCGTTCAACGGTTTGTATCAGACTGTTCTGCAGATTAACTACACCTATCAGTGGTTCAATCCTAAGCCATCGATCAAAATTACTCCGACTACCTTGAACTTCCCGAGTACGCAAATTGGAACGAGCACGCCACCGACGCTGGAATTTCAAATACTTAATCCAGATGACGCTCCTCTCAATCTTAATAGCGTGATGATCACCGCTGGAAAAGCGTTTATCATCACGACGAATAACTGTCCCAATCAACTTCTTTCTCTCCAATCATGCTCTGCGATTGTGGCGTTCAATCCAACGACGACCGGACTAAATTCAGGAACAATTACGGTAAGTGACAACGACACGAATACTAATGCGCCGACAAAGATTCAGCTGCAAGGTGCCGGACTAAGTCCATGATTTGAAGGTATTTTCGATCACGCTTCAGTGAGGTCTTGCCCGAAAAGTTCTGTACTGCAGAAGTTGCAAGGAAGAGTTTACCGAGATGTATGCACCGAAGTGCGGGTTACGCGCAGCCCGCACCTCGGTACATTGAGACTTAGAACGACTCCATTATCGAACGAAAGCTAAGGACGAGGCTTTCTGCCCTTTGCTGTCAACTGCTCACCCGATTTCCCAACGACGTTGTTATTCGGACCGCTCGGCGGAGTGCATGTATCACCACTCAGGATCTCGTAGCCGACGTTCGAATAAGTATTTGGAGCTGTCGTATTGGGGCCGCCTGTGCCGGTCAGAATTCCAGCGCAGGATTCGTTAATCGTATTGCTCTTCACCGTTGAGTTGCTTCCGCTGCTTCCACCGCACGTATCGTCCAGGTGGACTGCGGAGTTGGCGCTGTTGTAGATGATGTTTGATTCGGCGATTTCGTCATTGCCACAAAGATCGATTCCGTCGAACATTTGCGTCCCGCCGATGTGGTTCGTATTTATGGTCGCACCGTTGCCGCCTCCACCATAGTTGACGTCATAGTAAACTCCGATACCGACATTTGAACTTTCCACCACATTGGTCACAGCCATCGGGCTCCCGCTTGTAGCGTAGAAGAGGATCCCAGTACCTCCGGAGCTAGAGTTCGGGTAGAGGACATCAGCTACATAGTTACCCGTTACCTTTCCTGTTGCACCAAATGCTATTTCAATACCGTTCTGAGCGGCGTCACCGGGGGCTACCACACCACTACCGATAACAGTGTTTCCCATTGCTGTTAGGGTCGGTCCGTTGCTATTGATTCCACGAGCGACGATTCCGTTTTTCTGAAAGTTGTGCACGGAACTATTCGAAACGGTGAGAACTGGCGAACCGCTGTTGCTCTCTGTTGCGATCCCCCAGCCGCATTGATCACCCTGTGTGCTTGTAATCTGATTGCGGGCAGCGCTGTTGGTGACCGTTCCCGTAGAATTCTGGTAATAGATTCCAATCAGAATACCGCCGCCGCAACTCTGGCTGCTCTGGGCGTCCACCGTAATGTGTGAAATGGTGACCGTTAGGGAATTTATCACAGCGATCTGCGCAAAGGCACTTGCTGGACCGACATTCGTATCGAAGATTGAGCCGTTCGCTACCATTCCACCCGCCGGTGGAATGATCACCGCTGCGTCCGTCGTCACGCCCGCCGAGGTGGTTGGGACGCCGTTCAGAGTTAGGTTGTCCAAGGACGTGATCGTTACCTGCTCGGCATAGTATCCCGGACAAACGTTAATCGTAGTTCCTGGTGACGCTGCCGCAACGGCGGCCGAAATGGATGCGTAACTGCCAGCATGGCAGCCCCCAACCCACAGCGTAGTGGCTGCGTGGGACGTGGGCGTCGCAAAACAAGCGATTAATCCTGCTGCTACAATCGTAATTGTGCGCAACAGTTTCTTCTTCTTAATCATTGGTGCCTCCATTGATTTTTGGTTGATAGACCGGGGGAGACAGAGTGTAGGCTTATGTTTATTGAAAGGTCAATCATAAAATAACCAACTCACAGATTATTAATATTTGACTCTTAGGAGGTCATAGGGCTCACAGTACCTAAACAGTGAATTCTTTCCGGCAGTAAAATGGCTTCAACAAGGAATTAGCTAAGGTCTACCGAAAAACCAATATTATCGATAAAGCTCTTGCGTGCGTTGGAGTTACTCACCGAACATGGATTCTGCCCATACCACACGGAGCCGTGGCAAACTAAAATCTAACGCTGCTCTTAAAATGCTAAGATCCGCTCTTTCTTGCCGGTTTGGGCCATGGGCGCGCAAGGCCGTGTTTGGGGATTCGCGACCTCGTTTTTGCATCGGGGCCTTCGGTTTGAGCGTCGTGCCGCTGTTTCCCGCCAACACCGAGTCTATTACGTTGAACATTGCGTTCGTGTAATCGTGTTGCCGCTGCCCGAACTTCGGCACACCCCGATAACGAAGGCGAGAGCTCGCTAGATCACTGTTGGAACTCGAGCTCGCAATCCCAACATCAGCGGACAAGGGCCGTAAAAGGTAGAGGGTCAGAACGCCCCGCAGCAATCCGTCGAGCCGGCACTGAAAAATTTCAGCTCGTTCTATCTCAGTATGACGAGCATGACGGTGGTGGTGTGCGTCACACCTCCGCCCGTCGCTGTTATGGTCATCTTGTGGTTTCCTACCAAAGCATTCTTACTCACGTTGACCGTCATGGTCGAGGTTCCTGATCCCGGTGCCGCTATAGAGCTAGGACTGAAGGTGACGGTTTGCAGCCCGCCTTCTCCCGTGGCCGATAAAGAAATGGCGGAGTCAAAGCCGCCAGACACGAGGGTCGTGATCGTAGAAGTACCAGAGCCTGGTTTAGCCACGCTGATCGTTGCCGGCGATGCGCTCAGAGTGAAACCATTAGACGTCGTGCCGCTCACTATCAGCGAGACGGTTGCGGTTTCCGTGGTACCGCCGGACTTTCCTTTCACCGTGATGGTATAAGTTCCGGTCGCTGTGGAGGCGCCTACTGTAATCGTCATACTGGAAGTTCCAGCGCCCATAATCGAGTTTGGATTGAAGCCTACCGTCACTCCTGTCGGCTGGCCAGTTGCAGACAAAGAAACCGCGGAGTTGAAGCCGTTAGTTACGGTGCTGGTAATGGTAGTGTTTCCGGAGCTTCCTCGCGTTACTGAAACTGAACCCGGCGACGCTAAAAGGTTGAAGCCGGGACTGGACGAGGTTCCGGCAAGAGCGTTTATTAGGCCAGAGCCGTTTGGACTGCCCCAGCCTGTGGCCAAGTCGTACCCGATCGTCGCCGCATAGCCATTGTCACCGCTGGTGATGTCGTGGAAATCACTGTCATAACTCGAGCTCAACCCGATCGTGTAAAGAGTCGGATTAATGAATCCCAGCGGCCCGTTCCCATTCGCAACAGCCTGTTGGTTCACGAGCGCCAGATACCCGGCCCACATGGGCGCCGCAAAACTCGTTCCGCCCCACTCATTGGCAGTACAGGCCTTGTCGGCACATACGTAGAAACTAAAATTCGCGTTTGCCGAAACGTCCGGGCCGTTGCGATAGATCGTTGAACACGCCGAGCACCCGCTAGCCGTTGCTGTTTGCCAGGAAGGAATCGCAAATAGGTCCGGCGAAATGCCACCGCCACCGTCCACCCAAGCAGTTTCTGAATTCCACGGTCCGGCCGCGCTGCTCGTCTCTAAGTCGGTTCCTCCAACGCCTGTCACGTACACATTATCCGCTGGATAAATCTGCGAAAACGTTACCCACGCAGCTTCGTCTCCCGTTGCTTGAAACAAATTCTGTCCCTGCACCGCGAACTCCTGGAAATACGGATCGTCCGTGCTGGGATCGGCCGGATACCACGTCCACGACGAACTCAATTGCGCGTCGAGAGGGCTGGCTGTAGCCATCGCGTTAAAAATGGAAGCATCGCTGGATCCGACGTACATCACCAGCTTGGACAACCCCGGGGCCATGCCCAGGGCCTGAGTCATGTCGAGCGTCTGCTCCGTGTCATCACACGCTGGATACGCGCAGCCGGTCGATGTGCCGTCAGTGGACTTCAGAGTGATCGGGACTTTGTTTGTTTGACCTACGTTTTTGAAGTACGCGGTTAAATCAGCCAGGTTAGTGCCGTAATACTCCAGCAATCCAATTGACTGCCCGTTCCCGCTAAGTGCCGTCCCGCCGTAATACGCCGCCCGCATATCGCTGCCAAGAAAAGAAGCGGAAGGCCCCGACCCGGTTCCGCCATTGGGTTTCGCCTCCTCGGACTTCCCACTCGACTCTTTTCGCTTCAGTGCCGGACGCGGTATCGAATAATTATCCAGCCCCGCGATGTGCCAGAGTTGCACCGACAGATACGGCGTCGGCTCGCGGTCCGGCGCGTAGAACGTCCGATTCTCCGTAGGATGCTGATACACGCCCATACTCAAGTGGAACGCTTGCTCAATCTTCTCCACCGGCCCGCTCACATCCAGATTCACCCGATTTCTCGACGTGCCCGCCACCGTCAACCCGTTCGCTTCCGCGAATTGAATCACCGCGTCATAATCTTCCTGCGTAGGACCAAACCTCGCCGTAAACTTATCCACTGTCAGGAACTGCCGGTAGGACGCGCTCGATGGATCGTAAAGTTCCCGCAAAAAATTATCTAACTCCGCCTGGTTGCGCAACGGAAGCACCAACACAAGCCGCATTACTTGGCCCGCGGGCAAATGTCTCAGCAGGCGCGCTTGTCCATTCAGCGTCACTTCACGCACGTGCCGCGTCATAGGCGTTAACGACTGCGCCTCGCAAACAGCTCCTCCCGCCGGCACAAACGCCAGGATTGCCAGAATATAAGGACACCATTTCCGAATCATGACGACTCCTCGGGGCCGGTATGAGGAATGTCATCGCCAAGCGACCCTCGCTCAGGACGCCCGCCAACCGCTAGAGCGGAAAAACCCCGTTAAACTATATCGCTTGGAAGCTTACGGTTGAACGAGCAGCCCGTCAATAGTCGCGTCGCCACACCCCGCTCCGCTAACGCCTCCAGCCTCGCCTCGATTTTTGCCGCCTCCGCCCCGCCTTTCAGGATTAGAATGGTCGCCTCCATGAAGTTCTTGCACATCGTGAAGACCGCCGTCGGCGCCACTTGGGCCTACGAGCAAGTGCGAGTCCTCTGTTCGCTCGGCATCGACGTAGTTGTCGCGCTCCCCTCCGATACCGAAGGTCTCGCACTCAAATATCGACAAGCCGGAGCCACCGTCGTCCCCGCCAAACTCGATTTCCCCGCGCAAAAACCTTGGCGCATTCCCGCCGCTCTGCGCGCCTGTCGCCAGCTCGTCGACGACGTCCGCCCGGACCTCATCCACACCCATCACGTCGGCCCAACTTTCTTAACCCGCGTGGCCCTCGGAAAAAAATCCAAAATCCCGCGCGTTTTTGGAGTCACCGGAACTCTGCATCTAGAACATAATTTTTTCGCCAGGCTCGACACTACTCTCGCAGGCGCACAAGACTATTGGATCGCCACCTGCAAATGGACGCAACGCAATTATGAAACTCTAGGCATTCCGCACGAACGGATATTTCTCGCGTACCTCGGCACCGATGTCGAAAGTTATCCGTGCAATCGAACGGGTCTTCGACGCGGAATCGTGATTAGTGGAACCTGGGGCAAAGGACGGGTAACGTGAGAAATCGGCGATTGGTTTTTAAATCTCTGATAAGACGATCTCAATTCATCCTGCTTTTATGCTGTTTCGCGGGCGCTGCTCAGGCGTTGGCGCAGAACCCGCTGGCGCAACGTGTATTGGTGGTTTACGACCCGACGAGCTCCGATTCGGTTAACGTTGCGAATCATTACTTGGCGGCGCGGTCCATCCCGACGGCGAACCTGTGCGCGATAAGCCCACCGCGGGCTGATAGCTTGCTGACCTGGTCCACATATGTATCGGAAGTGCAGCATCCGATCCAAAGTTGCCTGAACACCGTAGGGCCGAACCAAATTCTATATATCGTCTTCAGTTATATCCGCCCATTTAAACTCACTGCACAAAACAACAAGGTTTATGCCGTCGATCAATACGTCGCGGATATATGGAATCAATATACAGCGACCGACGCTTTCCCTTATCCGGCGCAGCTGCATCCATATTTTGCAGTTAATCAAGCTCAAGGGAACTCGTACCAACCGTTCTTGTCATTGGCTGCTTATCGCGCACAACAAGGCTCGTTGCAAATCTACTCGGTGTGGCGCCTCGACGGCGCGACCGCAGCTCTGGCCGAGAGATTGGTCGATCAGGCGATCGAGGCCGAGCAAAACAGCTTGACTGGCCAGGCATGCTTGGACCTGGCTCATGGTCCAATCGCGAAGGAGTTCGACGCGGGCGTCGGATCTGGAGATTGGGAGCTTTATATGGCCGGAGTTTTCGCCGGACAAGCGGGATTCAGCGTTACGGAAGATAGCAACCCGCAAGAATTCGGCACACCGCCTGCTCCAAACTGTCCAAACGCTGCTTTGTATTCTGGTTGGTACAGCCTAAATCATTACAACAATGCCTTCACCTGGAACACTGGTGCGGTTGGATTTCACCTGGATAGTTTGTCGGCCGCAGACCCGCGAACTGGACCCAATTGGTCGGCAAATGCTATCCAGCACGGTATTACTGTCACAAGTGGCGCTGTGGCCGAACCCTATTTACAAGGTTTGGCATATCCGGACGGGGTGTTCGCCAATCTCTTCGAAGGAGCCAACGTAGGGGACGCGTTCTTAAGGAATGAAGCTTGGCTTAAATGGATGATTCTGAATATCGGCGATCCTTTGTACTTGCCATTTTCGGGTGGCTTACCGCCGTTTAACGCACCGAATCCGCAGGGGTCGCTTGTGTTGGATCCTCAGTTTGTTGTGGGACCCTCGCAATCTGTGGGAACAGTCAACTTGCCTGAGCCGGCTCCCGCTGGCGGCACTGTTGTAAATCTTCTTAGTAGCAAGCCGAGTGTGGCTAGCGTGCCATCCAGTGTGACGGTTCCTGAAGGGACTACCAGCGCAAATTTTAACGTTTCGGTTGTGCCCCAAAAATCAAATGTTTTTGTTCTTATCTCCGCTTCGGGAGGCATCACTGAGCAAAACACATTAGGCGTGGTCCCTTTGCTCGGGGGACTCTATTTGAATAGCTCATCGGCGCTTGGCGGAGGCCCGGTTACAACGGCCGTTGTTCTCAATAACAACGCTCCAGCCGGAGGCACGACCGTGACTTTGACCAGCAGTAATCCGTCAGTCTTGCCGGTTCCTTCGAGTTTGTTGATACAGGAGGGTTCTTACCAATCCGTCTTCACGCTCACAACTAATCCAGTCAGTTCAAGCGTCGGGGTAAAGATCACAGCGTCTTTGGACGGCACTAATATTTCTAGTTCGATCGCGGTGACTCAAGCCCTCGCAAACCTTACAGTTACCCCAAAGAGCGTGATAGGCGGAAACACCGCAAAAGGAATGATTACTCTTACCGGCCCGGCCTATTCCGGGGGGGTAAGCATATCTCTCGCTTCCAGCAACCCGTCGGTGGCTGGAGTTCCGCCCAGTATTACGGTACCCGCCGCGGCAACCAGCGCTACATTCGACGTTACGACCGCGTCGGTCTCTTCCTCCGCTTCCATTCTAATTACCGCAGACAGCGGGGGCTCGATGAAGTCCGCTACCTTTACGGTAACGCCAGTCCCGTGAAAGTTTGTGATTGAAATGCGTGGCGCTTACTTTTCAATGTAGCCGAGTTTCTCGAGGCGTTCGCGAATTTTTTCAGCTTCGTCCGAAGTATAAGCCGGCTCATGAGCGGGCTCGATGAGACCCATGCGCTCAAGACTTCCCAATATACGCGCGGCCGATTCCTGCTCGGACTCTTTTTGGGTTTGAATCACGATTTCAGGATTCAGTGGCGCTTCGTAAGGGTCGCTGATGCCGGTAAAGTTTTTCATTTCGCCAGCGATGGCTTTCTTATACATGCCTTTGACGTCACGCTGGATACAAAGCTCCAGCGGGGTATCGACAAAAACTTCGACAAAGTTCTCGATCTTCGACCGAACTTCGTCGCGCACGGAACGATAGGGCGAGATTGCAGCAGAGATCGCGATTCCACCATGCTTGGTAATCAAGCCGCAGACAAATCCGATACGTCGGATGTTTTCGTCGCGGTCTTCTTTGCTGAAACCGAGACCCTTGGTTAGATTCGTGCGAACCACGTCGCCGTCGAGAATATCGACGGTCCGCCCGCGGCGTGCAAGTTCCGGGGCAATGATCTCGGCCAGGGTTGACTTCCCGGAGCACGGCAAGCCCGTAAACCAAAGAGTAAAACCTTTATTTTTCGTATTCATTCGTGGAGTCCCCATTTTTTAGTTATCGCGATAAGCTTCGCGGAGAATCTCTGCCACTTCCGGACGCGTAAATTCGATCGGCAGATTTTCGCCGGCGCGGAGTAATTCACGGACCTTGGTTCCGCTCAGGACCAGGCGTTCGGCTGGGCCGTGTTTGCAGGTTTTCTCGGAAGCCATTGCGGCGCATTTTTTGCAGTAGAACGTGGCATCGAAGCAGATCGGCGTGATGCCCAGTTCGCCTGGTTCAAATTCCAAGAATTTTCTTTGTGCGTCGTAAGTGCCGTAGAAATTGCCGACGCCGGCATGATCGCGTCCCACAACAAAGTGCGAGCAACCGTAGTTCTTGCGAGCGATAGCGTGGAAAATGGCCTCGCGCGGTCCGGCATAACGCATAGCTGCTGGGTACAAACTAAGTACGGCGCGGCTTGAGGGCAAAGCACTGTCGAGCAGCGCGACGTAGCACTGCAAACGAACATCCGCCGGTATGTCTTCAGATTTGGTTTCTCCTACCAGGGGATGCAGCAGAAGTCCATCAACGGTCTCGAGGGCACATTTCAAAATGTACTCATGCGCGCGATGAACGGGATTGCGTGTTTGGAAACCGACTACGGTATTCCAGCCGCGATGTTCAAAGAGGAAGCGGGTTTCTTTAGGATCCAGCAAATAATTCGTGAACTCGCCGCGATCAGGGCGGCGCAGCAGGCTAATCGGCCCTGCCAAACAGTATTCTCCGACGCCGGAAAGATATTGCACGCCAGGGTGAGTATCACTCGTCGTTTTCAATACGAGCTCGGCTTCGTGATTGCGATCGTATTTATAAATTTCTTCGAGATGCAAGATCGCTACGATTCTTTCGCTGTCGTCGATGAGCGCAATGTCTGAAGAAGGCCGGAGGCGTTCTGAATCTTCCTTGGAAACGGCGAGTGTTACTGGAATTGTCCATGGCAGGCCGTTTTCGAGGCGCTGATTATCTACAACGTTTTCGTAATCTTTCTTACCCATAAAGCCAATGAGAGGCGAAAAGGCCCCGATGGCTATGAGCTCAACATCGGAAAGCTGTCGCGAGTTTAGTTTGAGACGGGGCAGTTTTTCGGCGCGCTCAAGCGATTGTTCCAGATCGCGCCCTTCGAGTGTCCGGTTGATTAGTTTACCGCCATGAGGCCGAATCAGTTTACTGGTCATATCCCTCTTCTTTTTGCTTCAGTGGATTAGCTTCTGAAATTTTTGTTAGGGAACAGCAATAGCACGGTGATTTTATTCGCGGCCGCTCCAGGTCTTAAAGCTGCGGATTGTTCCAAGGTCCTTACGTGCATCTCCCGAATAGGAGACGGCGCGGTCATCCCAGTACAAGTCGGCTACGGGCTTCGGTCCCGCCGTCTTATAATCCGAGTTACGGTTAATCTCGTCAAAGGGAATCGAATGCCGGGCTAGGTAGTCCGCGATTTCATGCTCGCCGCGGGTCGTATGAATAACGATCTTCCAACCTTCGGACCGGAGTTCGCGCATAGCTTCCACGACATCGATCCTCGGCTCGCCCAAGACGCCGGGGCCTTTGTAGCCATCATATTCGGCAATTACACCGTCGAAATCTACCGCGATAGTCCTTTTAGAGTCATTCAGCTTATAAGCCATTCCTCTCCCCATACCTCTAACGCTCGGAGAAGCATTGGAGCAACCACATTTCCATATCAGATATTATATGACAGCTGGTAAACCATTGCATCTAAAACGTTTGCCTGGAAGCCTTGGTTCCTTTTCGTCATTGGCCGAAAAATCTTTTCCACTTTTAGGTACTCACCTAGCGTTATTTCGTAAACTGGACTATCTTCAATGGTTTGAGGTATCCAGATGCGTCAGGCAGGTTGAACCTAGTCACGATATGAGCATGCGCAAAGTTTTGAACATAAGAGGAAGACGCAGGCACAATATCATCTTTGTTACTGCGCTCTTACAGGGTAAATCCAGCGTTTTCAATGCCGATAATAGGTAGAAATTGGTATCCCAACTGCATAGGAAATTCCATCAAAGGGTAGACATACGTAAGCCCTTGAGCTGGGGGGACGTTGATGAAGAGGATCGTAGCGGGAGTAGGGGTGGTCGTAATGCTTGGTTTTGGGTTGCTGAGCGTGAGCGCTCACGCAGGTTCGCTGCCACCGGGAAAGAGAGTCGATTTTGGCACGACTACGACCGGCGGGACCATAGGTTACCCGACTGGTCTTCACTCTTCGTTCTCGGTGATGAATGCGCCGATCACCTTCGCGCAGCAGGGCCCGAGTGACACGCTTTTCGCGATTACCGGCGGGACGCTAGACATGACCACCGGGGGATGCCTGAAGGGTTGCACATTCAATTCTAAGACCTCAGGGATCCAGTCCTTCTTCGCAGATGGCGGATCCATCTCAATCTATGGATCGTTGCCCGAGCTTCCTGGTGATCCGAGCGGCTTGCTTTTTCAGGGAACTTTTAACAGCACCTTGGGATCGACACTCCTGGGACACAAGGCTTGCCCGGAAACGAATATTTCTCTT
>Ga0209008_1000470_pt1 | contig 13303 bp, 11 predicted proteins | sample JacPin_JW_Ref_O3_FD_187963 | JGI IMG/M metagenome (GOLD analysis project Ga0209008, IMG submission 187963) | Forest soil microbial communities from Algoma, Ontario, Canada - Jack Pine, Ontario site 1_JW_Ref_O3 (SPAdes) (version 2) | ecosystem: Environmental > Terrestrial > Soil > Boreal...
CCGAGAGAAGCTTGCTGCGGGCTGCGCGCTCCGGAGAATAGCCTCTGTCAGCACTCTAACTGCGTGGCTGGCTGTGCGGTAGTCCATATTTTCGATGTGCTGGATTGCCAATGTTTATGGTCTTTCGAGTTGTCCGTCGCGCATTATACACATATCTCCGGTCGAGCTTCTGCCCGCGGCACTCATCTACAGACCGGACGGCCGTTCGCGCAATCACCGACCCTGGTCTGCCCGGCGGACCTTGCCGACTGATGGTTCCGGACCGGTATGATCTGAGCGAAACTGGACCGCAACTTTCCACTCGACCTTGTGTTTCATCAATCGTACGGCCTCCATAACAGCCCTCGGAGGTGAACGGCAATCATTCGCACCAACTTACTGGGAGGAACTTCAACATGAAGACACGCAATCTTATCTTGATTACGGCTGCGGTAATCGCTCTGTTCGTGCCGGCCGCGTTTGCTCAGCAGTCTGGCACCGGCTCGGCCCCAACGCCCGCTGAGACGCCCGCAACGATCGCGCAACGCAAGGACAATCAACAGGATCGCATCGCGCAGGGGATCGACAGCGGCCAGCTCACTGCCGGTGAAACTAAGAATCTGGAATCCAAGGAAGCCGGCATCAACCACGAAGAGCATACGATGCGATCAGAAGATGACGGCCATCTGACTGCCGCCGACCGCTCCACCCTGAACAACCAGCAGAACCACTTGTCGAATCAGATTTACGACGACAAGCACAATGCCAATACCGCCCACTACGGCAAGGGTGAAATCGGACAGCGGCGCCAAGACCAGCAGGACCGTATCGCACAAGGAGTAAAAAGCGGCCGGCTGACTGCCGGTGAAACGGCGCGCCTTGAAAACCAGCAACAGGGCATCAATCGCGAAGTCGGCGCAGACAAACAGGCAAACGGTGGCAAACTCACGGGCGCAGACAAGAGAGCAATCAACCAGAGCCAGAACCGCGCTTCGCGCAATATCTACAGAGACAAGCACAACGGCGCGCGAAGGTAAGCGGTGTCTTAGCCTTACAAACCGTTGCCGAGCAACCAGGGGCCCCGGCTGCCAGGCCGGGGCTCTTTCCTATTCTGCGTACCCACCCGGATGTTTTCTTGAGCCACTCCCGCTGCCCGGTTCCCCGGGGGTCCCGCCGATCGCATCGCAAGTGTGCATGGCAACATCGGAGCGGACCTGTGCGTAGTAACATAGAGAGGGAAATAATGACCACAAACGCCCCGACACCAGGCCCGCCCGCCATCCGCCTTGAGCAAGTCACCCGACACTACCAGATGGGCGAAACGCTCGTGCGGGCGGCCGACAATGTCACGCTGAGCATCGGCGCGGGAGAATTCGTCGCCTTGCTAGGAAGTTCCGGCTCGGGCAAATCAACGCTGCTGAACCTCATGGCAGGACTGGACCGGCCGACGTCAGGATCGATCTTCGCTCACGACCACAATCTCGCCGAGATGAACTCGGAGGAACTCGCCAGGCATCGCAGCCACACGATCGGGATTGTTTTTCAGGCCTTCAATCTGCTTCCGCGGATGACTCTGGAAGAAAACGTGGAACTCCCGCTGCGCCTTGCGGAGGTTGAACGCAGCGAGCGCACCGGCCGGGTCCGCGAAGCGCTCAACCGCGTTCGGCTGAGCGCCCGGCTGACCCATCACCCGAGCGAGCTATCGGGCGGCGAACAGCAGCGCGCTGCGCTTGCCCGTGCGCTGGTGAACAGGCCCACCATTCTGCTGGCTGATGAGCCGACCGGAAACCTGGACAGCGCCACGGGCGATGAAATCATGCTGCTACTGCGCGAGATCAACGAGACCCTGGGGATGACCATTGTGATGGTGACTCATGAGCAATTGCGCGCCGAGCGCTTCGCACATCGATCGATTCTGATGGGAGACGGGAAAGTTGTGAGCGACGGAGTCATGTCATGATGGGTCGCGACCTTGCGGAGCTCGCCGCGCGCAACCTTCGTGAAGCGGCGCTGCGCAATTCACTCACGACGATTGGGATCGCCGTCGGTGTGGCGTCGCTCGTCGCCATGCTTTCTCTCGGAGTCGGGCTGCAGAACCTGGCTAGCGATCGTCTTTCTCGCACTGGCCTGTTCGATGCAATCTTTGTAACTGCGAAGCCGAACACCCCAACTCTCCGTCGCATGGAAAACCCCAGTCCCGCGCCGCTCGCCCCGGTTCGGCCGCTTGACGACGATGGCCGCCATCAGCTCGAGGCGCTGCCCAATGTCATCGCCGTTTATCCCGAAATCCGATTCCCCACCGAAATTCATTACGCCGGTAATCCGTATGCAACTATTGTAGCCGGCGTCGCGCCTTCGGACAGAAACGACGGCGCGTTTGATCAGATGAAGGGTTCGTTTTTTTCCGGACCTTCGGCGGACGAAGCAATCGTGCAGGTCGAGCTGGCGCGTCAGCTTGCCACTCCGCCCGAATCAGTAATTGGAAACGAGATCGTGCTCCGCTACGCCGAGCGCCAGGCGCTTCCTGCGGAATCAGACGGCAAATCCGACGGCTACTCGATCGTACCGCGCGAGGAGAAACTCCGCATTGTGGGAATCATTGAGACCGACCCTGCGGGAGGCTTTGGAGCCTTCGGCCGGGCCCGGCTCTTCATCCCTCTGAAGGTTGCGGAAACCCTGCGCACCGCGCAGACCAGCGACCTGCGCGATCTCCTGCGCGACACACCCGCCAAGCGCACCTACGACAGCCTTACAGTGCGCCTCAGCGGCGCATCCAAGGTAAAAGACGCCGAAGACTCGATCAAACAGATGGGCTTTGCGGCCTATTCATTGCTGGACGCGACGCGAAGTCTCGGCCTGGTATTCGCGGTTTTTGACCTGTTCCTGGGAATTTTCGGCAGCCTGGCGCTGGTCGTCGCGTCGCTCGGGATCATCAATACGCTGGTGATGGCAATTCTGGAGCGGCGTCGCGAGATCGGCATCCTCAAGGCACTGGGAGCTGCCGACCGCGATGTACGCCGGCTGTTCTTCGTCGAGGCAGGTGCGATGGGTTTGCTCGGCGGAATACTCGGGGTGCTGATTGGCTGGCTGATCGGCCATGCGATCAACTTTGGCACGAACATTTACCTGGCTCGGCGGGACCTGCCCGCAATCAGCGTAACGGCCGTGCCTTGGTGGATGGTCGCGGCGGCGATCGCGTTTTCAATCGCCGTCAGCCTGGTGGCCGGACTATACCCGGCATCGCGCGCTGCGCGCCTCGATCCCGTCCAGGCGCTGCGGTATGAATAGGCATATTCCCATGAAGTCCCACCGTCGAGCGCACGCAGCCGACGGCCGCAGTCACCCGGAATCACCCGCGAAACCAGTTCCCGAGCTTCGCTATCTCACAGCAAACCAGCAGCATCTGCCGGCAACTGTTCGCGTGGTGCTACTCATCGTCTTCGTTCTTTGCTTGACATTGCCAGCTCGCGCGGCCGGCCGCGCCGAATGCCGATCGGTCCCAAGCAAGATCCTTGCGCGAGACGTGGCTTATTGCGTGCTGCTGCCTCCCAGCTACGATTTGGCAAAAACGCGCCGATATCCGGTCCTCTACTTCCTGCACGGACTTGGACAAAACGAACAGGCTCTGCTCGATTCGGGCGGCTGGAACCTGATTCAGGATCTGTGGGATCAGAAACAAATCACCGAGTACCTGATTGTCGCACCCGACGGAGACCGGTCCTTCTTCATAAACTCGCGCGACGGTCACCAGCGCTACGAGGATTTCTTTGTCAGGGAATTTATCCCTTTCATCGAATCTCACTATCGTCTCGGCGCAGGACGCCGAAATCGCGGCGTCTCCGGCGTATCCATGGGCGGCTATGGCGCACTGCACCTGGCCCTGAGCCATCCGGAGTTGTTCGGGTCGGTGAGCGCGCACAGCGCCGCGCTCATAAACAAACTGCCGCAGGGCAATCTGGACACCGCCAGTGCTCAGGCGCTCAGTCGGGCCCTTGGCGGCGCGTTCGGCACACCGTTTGACCGCGCATTCTGGGACCGGAACAATCCCTTCACGCTCGCGCGAGACCTGCCGCCGCCCGTCGGATTGCGGATTTATTTTGACTGCGGGACGGAAGATGATTTCGGATTCAATCGCGGCGCGCAGGCGTTTGACGATCTGCTGGTGTCACGAAAAATTCCACACGAATTTCACCTCTACCCGGGCAGGCACGATTTGAGCTATTTCGCCGAGCATCTGCCGGCGTCGTTCGAATTCCAATCCCGCGCCTTCGGTTTCGCCGCAGTCGGCAAGTGATCCGGCGCGATCGAACGGTTCAGACCCTCCCGGGCCGCATCGAGAATTTCGGCGTACCGTTAGTCGGTTGCCTGCGCGGCTCCGCGCTCATATTGGGCGAATTTGCCGCCTGTTTCAGCGAGCTTTTTCAGTAACGGCGCCGGTTCCCAAAGCATTCCGTGCTGCTTGTGAAACTCGCAGACGCGATCGTAGATTTTTTTCACGCCGACGGTGTCGGCATACCACATCGGTCCGCCCCGAAAAGCAGGGAATCCGTACCCGTTCAGGTAAATGATGTCGATGTCGCCTGCGCGCAGCGCGTAACCCTCCTCCAAAATCCGTGCGCCTTCGTTCACCAGTCCATAGACTTCGCGCTCGACGATTTCCTCAGCCGAGATTTTGCGTTGGGGCGTGCCCGCCTCGGCGTTCCACTTTGCTACCAACGATGCGATTTCGGGGTTGGGCGTGGCACGGCGCTCGGCATCGTATTTGTACCAGCCCGATCCGGTCTTCTGGCCGAAGCGGCCCATCTCGCATAGCTTGTCTTCGACATACGGCTGTCGCGCGCCTGGCCTTTCGAGGTGCCTGAATTCCTTCCGGATGCGCCACGCAACGTCGAGTCCACCCAGATCTCCGACGGCGAGGGGGCCCATAGCCATACCCCATTCTGTGAGCGCCGCGTCCACCGCTTCCGGAGAGGCGCCCTCTTCTACCAGGAACTGTGCCTCCCGGATGTAGGGCAGGAACATCCTGTTGCCCACGAACCCCCGGCAGTTCCCTACCAGCACCGCAACCTTTCCGATTTTCTTGGCCAGTTGCATGCAAGTGGCGATCACTTCCTTGCCGGTCTTGTTCCCACGCACCAGTTCCAGCAGCCGCATCACGTTCGCCGGGCTGAAAAAGTGCGTGCCGATCACTGATTCAGGCCGGGACGTCGTCGCCGCGATCTCGTCGATATTGAGAGTGGAAGTGTTGCTTGCGAGAATGGCGCCGCGCTTGCATACTCGATCCAACTCGGCGAACACCTCTTTCTTGAGCGCCATGCCTTCAAACACGGCTTCAATCACCATGTCGGCGCCAGCAAAATCGCCGTAGCTAAGGGTCGGGGTGATCAATTTCAAGCGCTCGTCCACATACGCCTGAGTGAACCGGCCGCGCTTGACCGACGTCGCGTAGTTTCTCTGAATATTCGCAAGGCCCCTGTCGAGCGCCGCCTGGTCGGCGTCCTTCAGCAGTACCGGAATTCCGGCATTGGCGCAGACCATGGCGATCCCGCCGCCCATCGTTCCTGCGCCTACAACGGCGACCGAGTTCACCGGAATCACCGGCGTCTCCTTCGGCACATCCGGAATTTTCGCCACCTCCCGTTCGGCGAAAAATACGTGGATCAGCGCCTTGGACTCGTCCGAATATAGGCACTTTTCGAACAGGCGCGCCTCCTCTTCGCAGCCCTTTTCAAACGGCAGCTTGGTCGAGGCTTCAATCGCGTCAATCGCGGCCATCGGGGCGGGCAATCCGCGCTGCTTTTTTCGCACGGTCTCCCGCGCCGCGGCAATGATCGGAGCGTTTGTCTGGGGCGTGCCCAACTTCTCGTTGCGTTCGCGTGTTTTTGGCGCGGGTTTTCCAGCGACTGCGCGGGCAAACTCGACGGCGCCGCTGAGCAGGTCTGCTTCGATCACCCGGTCAATGATTCCGGCCTTCAGTGCGTCCGCAGCTTTGATGCTCTTGCCGTTCGTGCACATCTCGACGGCTAGGGCAATGCCGGCGAGTCGCGGCAGGCGTTGTGTGCCGCCCGCACCGGGGATAATTCCAAGATTCACCTCCGGCTGGCCCACCTTGGCATCCGGACTTGCCAGGCGATAGTGACAGGCCTGCGCGACTTCGAGCCCCCCGCCCAGAGCATTGCCGTGAATTGCGACTACCACGGGCTTGCTGCAATTCTCGATCCGCAAAAGCGTCGGGAGCAGGTTGATCCGCCCGCCCTTGCCCGACGTCATCTGGACGAACATGTTGATATCGGCGCCTGCGATGAACGTCCGCCCGCCGCCAATCAGCACCGCCGCCTTCACGCTTGCGTCCTTCTCGATTTCGGCGATGGCCTTCTCAATGCCTTCAGGAACACCCGGGCTCAGCGCGTTCACGGGCGGGTTATTGATCGTGATGACTGCAATGTCTCCGTCTTTGCTCAGCTGAACCAGTTCGCTCATGTGGGTTTCTTTCTCCAGGCGGGATGGTATTTCCTCCGACAAGCAACTTGCAACGTCTTTCCAGAGGGCGGAGCCTCGGCTCCGGCAAAACACGAGGGCCCGAAGCTCGCTGCAGCGCCGGTGCCTAGAGAATTTGCACCACGGGCGCCGATGCTGACAGGTTCACAACTGACAGGCGCGCGGCGACCTGGCGGGCCATCGCGTACATGCTCTTCGCGCCGGGCGCATCCTCGCCGCCCGAGGCCACCGGTTTCCCCGTATCCCCGCCGATGCGAATTTGCGGATCGATCTCGATCTCGCCAAGAAACGGCAGCTCGAAATTTTTCGCCATTCGCTCTCCTTCGCCGTGGCCGAAGACGTCAATCTTTCCACTGCAGTGCGGACAGGCGAAATAGCTCATGTTTTCGACCACGCCCAAAATTTCCACGTTTACCTGGCGGAACATTTCGACGGCCTTGCGGACGTCTGCCAGCGCGACCACCGACGGCGTCGTCACCACCACGGCTCCGCTTACGGCAACGGTTTGAATCAGGCTCAGTTGCACGTCTCCGGTGCCCGGTGGCAGGTCCGCGATCAGGTAATCCAGCTGTCCCCATCGCACGTTTCGCAGAAATTGCTGCATCACGCTGTGAAGCATCGGGCCGCGCCACACCAGCGGCTTGTCCCCAGGATTCAGCAGTCCCATCGAAATCATCTTCACGCCATAGGCCTGTACCGGAATGATCGTCTTCTCATCCAACATTTTCGGCTGCTCGACGGTCCCCAGCATCACCGGTACGTTCGGTCCATACACGTCTGCGTCCAGCAGCCCGACCGACGCACCCATGTTTTTCAGCGCAATCGCCAGGTTAACGGCAACGGTCGTCTTGCCCACGCCGCCCTTGCCGCTCGCTACAGCGATCAGGTTTTTCACTCCTTCGATCGGAGCTTTTCCCTGCGGACGCACGCCCTCGGGCACCGACGCGTCGAATTTCAAATCGACCGCGGTGACGCCCGGCACTCTTGAAAGCGCCGTGCGTACGTCCTTCTCGATCGTTTCCCGTAGCGGGCAGGCGGGCGTCGTCAGCGTGACCAGTAGCGAAACGGCCCCGTCGCGTACCTGAATATTTTTCGCCATCCCGAGTGTCACCAGATCCTTGTGTAGCTCCGGATCTATGACACCGCGCAGCGCTTCGACAACTGCCGCTTCCGTGGGCCCGCTAGCCATCAATTCCCTTTCTTGCGGAAAAACTGAGTCACAACCGCGGAACTTTGCCTGGAAATCTCGGAACCCGCGTCAAACTGCGGATATTTCAAGGAGGAATTTCCGTCGCGTTCAAGGCTCGTTGTCTTTGTACTCGTCCGGAACGTCATCCTCCGGCACTTCGTGCGTTCGCACTTCGCCTTCGTCGGCATCAGGAGCGTCCTGCACACCCTTCACGGCCTCGGCCTCGAAAGCGTTCCCTTCCTCGAGCAATTCATCGACGCTCTCAGAATCGGCGCCTCCCCTGTCGGAAAGCCCCTGCAAATCTCCGGACTGGCCACCAGAACGGGCTCCCAGCCCGGCGGGCTCGAATGCGAGCGACGTTTCCCGCTCGCTCTTTCCGCGTGCTCTGCGTGGCGCCGCTTTCTTTTTCGGCGTTGTTTTCCGCACGGGCGTTTTCGCCTTCTGTTTTTTCTTCTTGCGCGCGGGTCTCCGGCTTGCCGCCTTCTTCACGGTGGTGCGCTTTTTCTTATTCTTCTTTCTGGGGGCCATGACCGAAGTCTACCACCGGATACCCTGTTTTGTAGCTCTGCATGAATGCGGTCAATCGGGGCTACTTGCCCTGGATTGGCTTGAAGCTGGGTCGGGACACTCCCAGGATTGCAAGCGCTTCCTTTTCGCTGCGAACGACGTGCAGGTTTGGCCGGGACTCCTGCCCGTGCAATTCAAACATCCGCGCCAGTCCGAAGACCGCGGCCGAGGTTGCGATCAAGACGCGGGGCCTTGCTCTGTCTGCCATTGCCGGCGGCAAGCTCGCCAGCTCGCGAACCAACTCGGGAGAAACTTCAAACGACGTCACACCGGACAGATCCAGAATTCCGGAAAGCGGATCGGTTCCGGTCGTGTAGAGTTCGGCATCCCGGTAGTACCGCCTGAGTTCTTCGTCGGTAACGCGCCCATCCATTTGGCACCGAAGAATTCGGTGGATTGAATCGAACTCGAAGTGATAGGGCACGGACCCGCGCTCCCACGCCGTGGACGGAAGGCGGTGATTAATTCCCCGCAGCACCCGGCTGGTAGTCCGGCACTCCCAACTGCCAGAACAGGAACGCGATCTCGTCGGCGAGTTCGATCTCGCGCTGCGATTTCGTCGAACCCATTCCGTGCCCGGCATCATAGTCCACGCGCAGCAGGACGGGCTTGCCGCTCGTGGTCGAGGCTTGCAGGCGCGCGGTCATTTTGGCGGCCTGCCATGGCGCTACGCGAGGATCGTTTACGCCCGTGGTCAGCAGCACGGCCGGAAACAGGGTGTTCGGCTTCACGTGCTGATACGCATCCATTGCGAAGAGCGCCTTGAAACCGTCGGGATCCTTCACCGTACCGAACTCGGGTATATTTTCCGGTCCGCTGGCCATGAGCTCAGAGCGCAGCGAATCGGAATCGCCGACGCGAATCAGCGCCGCGCCGAACAGTTCCGGATGCTGAGTGATCGATCCGCCGATCGTTACGCCGCCAGCGCTGGTGCCTTCGCCAGCCAGGTGCGCAGCCGACGTGTATTTATGTGCGATCAGGTATCGCGCTCCGGCAATCATGTCGTCAATCGTGTGCTGCTTCGTCAGCTTCTCGCCGCCGACATGCCAGTCCTCGCCATACTCGCCACCCCCTCTTACGTGCGCTACGGCGTAGACTCCGCCGCGCTCGAAAAATGCCAGCAGCGTCGGCGAGAACGACGGATCAAGCGTAATGCCGTACGCCCCGTAGCCCTCAAGCCACGTGGGGTGCGACCCGTCGAGCGCCAAGCCCTTCCGGTGGATAATCGACAGTGGGACCATTGTTCCGTCCGCACTCTTCGCCTTCACTTCCTCGGCCTCGATCTGCGAGTAGTCCACGGGAGAATTCGGCACCAGCCCCGTGTCGGTCAAGCGGCCAGATTTTGGATCCAGCTCATACCAGAGGGGCGATTTCGTCCAGGAAACGAGCTCGAGCCAGGCGCCCGACAACATCGGACCTGCGAACAACGACTGAATCGCGCCATCAAAAGGCAGTTTGACCGACTCTGGCCCGCCCCCGCTGTAGGAGAGGCGCCGCAAGCGGCCAATTCCACCGTCCAGATCCTGGATATAGAGGGCATCGCCGCCCGCAATAATGTTCACAACGACGACTTCGGTGGGCGGCACAACCAAATCCGCATGCTTGAAATCGGGATTCTCGAGACTGGTTCGCAAAACCTTGTAACGCGACGCGTCTAGGTGCGACAACAGGTAGACTTTGTCACCGTGAACGTCCAGTCCGGTGACGTCGTCGGCTTCGGTCGCAACGTGTTTCCATGCGCTTTTGGCGCCCGGGCTAGGTTCAAAGGGCAGAGCGTAAACATCCATTTCCCGCTGCACTCCGTGAATTACCAGCCCCACCAGGAATCCAGGCGCGCCTGGTGAAAACGCAACGACCGGTACGTCATCCTCCCCTATCTTCACACCCGGATTGACCTCGTAGCCGAACACTGCCTGCTCTGTATCCGGATCGGCACCAAGCGTGTGGCGATAGGTTCGCAGCTTCTGGTAGCGTGCCGTCGGGGGAGCGTCTTTGTCCAGCTTCTGGGTACGTATGTACAGAAACGAACGGTTGCCCGGTAGCCAGCTCGGCGAACCGAACTGGGCGCGGTCGATCGTGTCCGGCAACACTGTGCCGGTCGAACTCTCGATCACGTGGATCACACTGTCCTCTGATCCTCCCGGTGAGACGCCATATGCCACATACTTGCCGTCAAGCGAGGGCTGAAAGTAATCAATGGAGGAATGTTTGCCGTCTGCCGTCGTCATCTTCTCCGGGTCAACCAGCACGCGCTCGGCCCCCTTGACGCCGTCACGCACGCAAAGCTTGCGATTGTCCGAGCCCGGTTCCGTCTTGAAGTAGAAGTAACGCCCGCCCCAGACCTGCAGCAAGGAAACCACCGCGCCTGCGTTGTCCAGCGCCTGAATGCGCCCCAGCAGTTTGTCTCGGCCGGGAATGTTTGCCAGGATCGCGCGAGTATGGTCGTTCTGCGCCTTCATCCATGCGACTACTTCGGGATCCGATTGGTTCTCGAGCCAGCGATAGGGATCCACCACCTTGGTCCCGAAGTACTCATCGGTTACGTCGCGCACCGGCGTGGGCGGCTGCGGTGTCTGCCCGAACGAAGCGAGCGGAGCGAAAAAGGACAACACCAAAAGCGCACGAAGAAAACGAACCATTAGCAAATCCTCCCAAGACTCAATTTTTCCCTGCCACGGGCCCGCCGCCGACAGCCGGAATTGTACACCGAGTAGACGCATCGGTATGGCCTTCCGGTAGCAGGAGCTGGGCACCAAGTAGTACTGTCGAAAATAGAATCTTCGAGATTTTCATCTGAAGTCATCCTCCGAGGGACGCTTCATCGCCCGCTCCGGTGACTTTCTTTCGCGCCAGAGTATATCCGGAATTTCCTCAACAATCCTGTCCCCGGGGGCCATCGGCTGTGCTATAGAATCTCCCGTTCGCAGGATCAGGACACAGGAGCGACGGCAGACCATGCGGGTCATTCATCGCGCGATGCTCTTGGCGCTTTTGCTGCTCCTCGGGGCGGCATTCGTTGCGCGGCCCGTGCGCGCACAGGTTGATCTATCCGGCGAATGGAGCCAGACCGCGGGGCCAGACAACACCACCGACCCGGACATCGGCGACTACACCGGCCTGCCCATTAATGACGCCGAACGCTTGCGGGGCGACAGCTGGACCGCGGAGAAATGGGATCAGCAAGAACACGAGTGTGAACCGCACCCCGCCGATTATGCCTTCCGTTCGCCCGGCGGCTTGCGCATCTGGGCGGATACAGACCCTCTGACCAAGGAGATCACCCAGTGGCACACGATGGTTTTCTTCCTGGGCATCGAGCGGACGATCTACATGGATGGGCGCCCGCATCCACCGGACTATGCGGCCGAAACGTGGACCGGGTTTTCCACCGGCAAGTGGGAAGGCGACAGGCTGCGCGTTTCAACCACGCATCTGAAAGAAGGCTGGATTCGGCGCAACGGTCTTGCGCGCAGCGACAAAGGGACACTGGTCGAGTATTTCATCCGGCACGGTGACTTTCTCACGATTGTTTCGATCGTGAAGGACCCGGTATATCTCACCGAACCGCTGGTTCGAACCGAACACTGGGTCCTGAACCCGGGCTATGGGCTCGCGTCCTACAACTGCATCCCCAAGCACGAAGTCGACGAACCCAGGGGCTGGGTGCCGCACCATCTACCCGGAACCAACCAGTGGCTCACGGAGTATCCGATCAAGTTTGGGATTCCGCTTGAAGCAGCTCGAGGCGGAGCAGAAACGATGTACCCGGAGTACATGCAAAAACTCACCACCCTACCTCCTCCGCCTCCTCCTCCCAAGACGAAAGAGACCCCGGGGACGACGAAGTGATGCACGGGCAACAAATCTGGACTTCCCGGAATACCGCCCGAGGCTCACTCGGTGTGCTGATCGCGGGATTGACCTTGGCGCTGTCCCCCTTATCCGCGCAGCAGGATCAGAGGCCTGAAACACCCGCCGTTCATATACTCCACGTGCAGGGCCGGGTTTACATGTTCGTCGGCGGCGGCTCCAACATCACCGTGCAACTGGGAGATCAGGCTGTCGTGCTGGTCGACACAGGCACTTCGCAGATGAGCGAACAGGTACTTATGGGGATCCGGACGCTGTCGCAAAAACCGATTGAGTTCATCGTGAACACCAGCGCAGACCAGGACCACACCGGCGGCAATCAAAGCCTCGCGCTAGCGGGACACTACAATACGGGCCTCGCAGGAGAGCAGCCGGGCGCATCCATCGTCGCGCACCTGGGCGTTCTGGACAGAATGAGTGCCCCGCCGGCAGGAAAGGAACCAGCGCTGCCTCAGGAGTCGTGGCCCACCGATACGTACGACAACGACCGCTGGGACTTGTTTAACGATGAGGCGATCGTCATCGAGCATCCCCACGCGGCGCATACCGATGGCGACAGCATCGTATTTTTCCGGCGGTCTGACGTAATCAGTGTAGGAGATATTTTCACTCCGGAACACTATCCCGTCATCGACGCCGCAAGAGGCGGCAGCATCAACGGCGAAATTGACGCGCTGAATCAGATCATCGACATTGTGGTCCCGCGCGAAGGCGAAGAAGCGGGCACGTACGTGATCCCTGGGCACGGGCGTCTGTGTGATCGCGCCGCGGTTACGAACTATCGGGACATGGTGACCATTGTTCGCGATCGCATTGAAGATCTGGTGAAAAAGGGCAAGACGCTCGAGCAAGTGAAGGCGGCGAAGCCGACCTTTGATTATGACGGTATATACGGGGCGGACACCGGCGCCTGGTCCACCAACACGTTCATCGAGGCGGTCTATCGCGACCTAAATAGCGCCGCAAATCCGCCGGAGCAGAAATCCGCAAAGCCGGAAAGGAAATCCGGGAGAGGCCGATGAAGATTGAGCGAACCGCCTTTCCCCGTACCGCATGGCTCGGTCGGATTGTTTGCTGGTTATCCGAACGCGCGCTGTTCGGCATCCAAGGGGCATTCTGTGCGCGGAAGACTCGCCTGGTGGCGATTGCATTATTTGCGGTTGTTTCATTTCCACGCTCCGCCTATCCGCAGGCGCCTGG
>Ga0209008_1000472_pt1 | contig 13264 bp, 13 predicted proteins | sample JacPin_JW_Ref_O3_FD_187963 | JGI IMG/M metagenome (GOLD analysis project Ga0209008, IMG submission 187963) | Forest soil microbial communities from Algoma, Ontario, Canada - Jack Pine, Ontario site 1_JW_Ref_O3 (SPAdes) (version 2) | ecosystem: Environmental > Terrestrial > Soil > Boreal...
TTTGGCGTACGGGCTTGGATTTTTATTTTTATTTTGATTTTCGTTGAGATTTCCACAGCTTTGCCGCCGCGCTTCTATTTCTTTAATTCTTACTATTGATAAGCTATTCATCCCGTTTGTAACGTGCTCATGCGTAACCACTTGTTGCGTACTTGCCCCGCAATTCCGCGTACCACTGCCCGCACTTCTGCGTACACCCTCCGCAGAATTGCGTACCGCCTGTGGAAATTTCTTGGCCTTTGTAATGCGGATGCTCAGGCCCCCTTGAACAGTAGTGGTCTGTATGTATCCTGCGCGTCGCAAGCCACGCATCCAGCGCTCCAGCGTCCGTCGATTGAATTTCGTCTCTTTCTCGATCTCGAGGTAGCTCACGGGCGCACCGCCCAGAACCCATCCCACGTCTCCTGACTGATGGGTCTGCCTGAGCACCAGCCACCCATAAAGCCACACGGCTGAACCCATTTGCGCATAATGCCGTGCTTCGAAAAGCACGCCCCGCAGCCCGGTGCTAAAGTTTTTTTCGCGCATCACATCTTTCAGCCGCTGAAAACTATTTTGATCTCATTGCGGAAAGTCTTTTCAGCAACGTCCGCAGTAAGGAACCAATACTTTTACGTACTCTTCGCTCGGCCCTCGCGAAATACGCAGCCTTTCGACGATCTCCACGGGCCGCGCCAACCCGCACAACCCGCATAACGGTTGACCGTGGGCTCCGGTGTATGGGTGCAACCTCAAACGCTCCGCGACGCGCAATTTCTTTGACACATAATCCTGATATCGCCTCCGCCGCTCGGTGTCGCGATTCTCCGGATCAGCTCTCCACTGCCGCATGAATGCGCGCCCGCGCAACCGGCGCTTCTCGATAAGCGCAGCGAGAATTGGTCCTTCGTTTTGAAGGTCACGCTTTCCACGCCCTCGTCCGCCTGCAACCCATGGCTCCCCCTCGCACTCGGGATCACTTCCGCATTTCTACAGTTCGTATTCGCATTACCAACCTGTAAAATCCCGCAACCGTCGGTGCCGACCGCACGTTTTTATTTTCGGTATCCGGTATCGCCGCTACTCGCGCTGTTAGAATCCTGTGGAAAACGGGTCGATTGAACACACCCCTAGCCGCGTACTACGACGAGGGTACTATTGAGTTACGTTATTAGAATGTTACTATCTTGGAGACCGCACTTTCTCTTTCGCGGAGGCGTTCAGGCGCCAGGAGGATTCTCCCATGATCACTGTGCAGCCACCGCTCGAATATCTCATTACCTCCTCTCAAGCTGGATTGGAATCTTTTGAGCATTCACGACTTTGGCGATGCGGAAATTTGCGAAAAGAACTTCGCGATCTATTCGAAGAATGTATCGAAGCCGAAATGCAGGCCCGGATTGCACGGTGGATTCTGGAATGCCGACGAAATCAAGACGCAAGTGGGCATTCAAATGAAAACCTGAAATCTCCGGACCCCATTTTTCCGTTCGTCGCCAAGGCGCTTGGAAGCGGCACTCTTTCACTATTCGACGATCCTCCACACAACGCGGAATTGCCGGACACGCCTCAACTCGCCGGTCATTCGGCGCGATCTCGCCCGATTGTCCTCGATCAGGCTCAAGTCCCGTGCCTGGAGGCCGTCCCGCGGCCGTCTCGAGCGGCAGACGCACTGAACTCTCTCGAATACCACCTCCGCTCTGAAGCTGATGCCATTGACTCATGCCCATCTGCGTCTCCGATTCATCCTGAGCAGGAAGACGTTCTGCCCGATACACCGCGGCACTCTGCACTGCTTCCATCGCGCAAGAATTCGTACACGAAGGCGATCTTCGCAGCTGTCGTGACATTCTCTGAACCAACGAATGACGTCCCCGAGCAAAAGCACTTATTCTCTGGCGGCGAAGAGCCGGCGTCACAGACCTCAGTAAGAGTTCAGGTTGGCAATTCCACGACGTTGAGCAAATCGAATCGCGTGATTTCTTTGCCCCAAATAATGAAGACTCACCGTTGCTCCGCGGTTCCTCCGTCCTTCGCAGAGATTTCGCGCACTCGACGTGCTGTCTAGCTGTCAGCCCTGAAATTGCCGCCAGAAGCGCATGGGTGTGCGCGACCACAAGTTTGTCGTTCATGCCATCACAATTCCCCTCGCGCAGACCCACTACGCCCATCCTTTCCGCGTTCGCGGCAGTCTTGGTTCCTTCATTCCAGGCCCTCACGGTATTCAACGGCGCTCCACAGTTGTGCGCCGCGCGAGTGCCGAATGCTCCGGCAGCCGTCCTTGCTTCAATAAGCGATGACAGCCGTTCGCAATCAGCGCGAATGCAACTTTGTCTGCCACTGAGCCCTCAGCAACGATCGAGGACGGTTCTTCACGAGCCTGCTCACTTCGGGCACCGATTAGCTCTAATTCACACTTGGCGGCTCCGTACCCGTAAGGTATTTCGATTTACAAATTCTCTGTTTCGCCAAATACCTTCATGCATAGTGTGTTTAAGTTTTTTCTTCTGTCGCCCACTAGCGACCCGTAACGTCAATCTTTCGCTACTCCCGACTTTATCCAGTTTTTGACTTTCCCGATTCCTCGACTTTCTCCATTTGTCGACCTTTTTCACTTTCGATCTTCTTTTCCGTATCCCTTCGTCGCGTAGATTCTTTCTTTCGGGCTAAGTTCTGCGAGAATGATCGAATGATGATGCACTCCACAATCTCATCGGCCACTCGTAGCAGGCCCGCATTGTGGACTTTGAGTGTCGGCGGTCCGTTTACAGAGTCCTGAGCACGTGCGATTTTGCAGCACCGCGCCCTTTGTACTGATCCAGCTTGCCTGCTCCGCCATGATTTTCCCCGCCTGATTGAATTGATCGCGTCTTCGACATTCCTGCGAAGCCTGCGATTCAGTCGTACCGCGCCCTTTCGAAAATAGTCCAATGCGTCTCGTTCCGATGTGCTTCCGCTGCCGTGATTGGTCAATCACGTTTCTGTATATCCGCGAACGCTCCGATTCAGCCGTGAGCATTTGTTATGACGCTACCCGCTCTTTAGGGTCGTTTTCCGAAAACGGCATGACTTGATCACACCTCGATCTCCCGCAATATCTCTCGACCAACGCTCGAGGCCCAGGTCCGCCAATTACTCTGTATTCCGAATAACGTTTGGGCCATCATTGACCTTTCGCATCTCGCCGGTCCGTTTGTAACTGGCCGCTTTTGCGCTGTTTCTGACAACGTTCTCGTGCCCATCTTCGTGTCCCTCACAGCCAGACTATCAATTCCCAAACCTTACCCCTCACCACACCAGCGGCAGATCACAATTTCGGGAGCTGGTTGAAGCATGATGTCTAAAGCATCTCCAAAGCTCAGGATTGCTTTACGTCTGGCATTCCGTTCAATAAAACGAGCATTCTCGGGCGTCGGCGAGGGAAGCTTGTGGCGACTACTCTTAGCAAGCGAAAGATCTCAAGTTTGTCGTGGTGTTTAGTTTCAGGCTGGGAACAGGCATTCAGCACGTCACCGCCCAGACGCAATATCACAAGGGAATGAGAACTGTGAAATCCCCTCTAACGCTTTTAGCTTGGAGAATGTCCTACGAAGAATGCGTACGATTGCTTGCTGTCATTCCCTGCGCGTAACGAATTTTAGCTTCCTGATGTTCTTTGTCGTACTGCGGAGTTTTAACTTTTTATGCTTTTTGAACACTTGGGTCGCACAGTTCATTTGTGCCCCCGGCGTCATCGACCTTATAAAACTGCAGAACGATTGGGAGTAGCGCGAAACCGGATGAACGAAATCTCACTTTGCCTGCAGCGATGCCAGCTCGGAGTAACAAGATTTAATTATCAATATTTCGGCGTCGACCCTACCACTTGCGATTTTTCTAAAACTCTCTCAATTCAGGCTACGAATGAGCCTTTTGAGGCGGCCAAGGTTCCAAGAGCTGCTCTTTGCGGTAAATTAGGGCGTTGATGTCGGAAGGCGCGAGCTCGATGTTGTGACCGTGCGTAATTGCGTCAGTTGGACAAGCCTCTACGCAATATCCACAAAAAATACATCGCGAATAATCAATATTATAAACCTTGGCATAGCGATCTCCGGCCGAAATGCGATTCGCGTCAGTGTTTTCCGCCGCTTCGATGTAAATGCAATTCGCCGGGCAAGCCGCGGAGCAGAGGAAGCAACCCACGCATTTCTCCAGACCATCCTCGTCGCGTTGCAACACGTGGATTCCGCGATAACGGGGCTGAACGCTCGCGGGGACGTCGGGATACGATTCCGTCGTCGGCTTACGGAACATCGTTCGTAGCGTGACGCTGAACCCCTTATACAGAGTTATAAATGTTTCGCCGACTTCTTTCACAATTGATGGCATCGCATTGACTTTAACAGAGTGGCGAAAGACAGGCAATTGAACGCCCCGGAGTCATTTCGAATAGATCGATTCGGCGGGGCTACATCCTGCATTTACATCGCCGACCAAAAAACGTGCACAAACAAATATGGCATAGGACTGCGACTTGCGATGGAGAGTGATGTAAGAAAAACAATTGCCTATTCCCCGGGCGGGGAAACCGGCGGCCTTTCATCCAGCTTTCCTTTTCCAGTCAGCGCCGCAATTATTTGGCGACCGTGAAAACGTCCATTCTCGATGAAAATCTCGGCGGTATGTTTTCCTCCAACGATAACACCTGCCAAATATACCCCTGAAACGTTGCTTTCCAATGTTTCCGGATTTATTTCCGGTTTCAACGAATTGTGATCTAATCGCACTCCCTGTTTTTTTAAGAACTCGAAATCAGGATGGTAACCGGTCAAAGCAAATACCCGAACGGCCGGAACGCTCTGCTCGCCGCTTCCATTCTTTACCCACACTTTTTTGGGCTCGATTCGCGTTACTTCAGTATTAAACAACGCACGGATTTCTCCAGCCCGTATTCGATTCTCGATGTCTGGCTTGACCCAGTATTTCAAGCTCTTCCCCATTTCCGCACCGCGATGAATCAGCGTCACTCGCGCTGCAGACCGAAATAAATCAAGCGCCGCCTCAGCAGCCGAATTTCTTCCGCCGATAACGACGACGTCCTGGTTCCAGTAAGGGTGGGCTTCGCTAAAATAGTGGCTGACGTGCGGCAAGTCCTCGCCTGGCACGCCGATGAAATTCGCCAGGTCGTAATATCCTGTTGCCAGGATTATTTTCCGTGAGTGGTATTCGAGGGCGAGGCCATCCTTATCGACTGTATGGACCACAAACGCGCCATCGTGCCCGGTGATCTTTTCCACACGCTCGTATTGCCGCACCTCCACGCCGTAATGCTCAACCGCGCGACGATAATATTTCAGCGCTTCGCCTCGCGTCGGCTTGCCGCCGGAAATAGTCATCGGCAAATCGCCAATTTCCATGCGTTCCGGTGTGGTGAAAAACAGCAGATTTATAGGATAGTGAAACAGCGAATTGCACAGGCATCCCTTGTCAATCACGACCGGACGCAGCCCCGCGCGCTTGGCCTCGATGGCACACGCGAGACCGGTGGGGCCCGCGCCTGTGCAAATTACATCGTAAGAGTCGCTCATTGATATAGTGTGGCTGAGCCGCGTTTAACTTTCAACTACGCTCGGCTTTCAATCGCGATCGCCAGTTCACACGGTTTCTTTGCAATTGCTATTTCCGTTTGCGGGACGCCGCGCTTTGAGAACTTTTTCCGAGTCTTTGTAAATTCCGCGCAGTTTTGCGCCGATGCCGGGTGGTCTTGCTTCTGTTCACGGTTGTAAGGCGAGCCTGCAATCGCTTCGACAACTTCGTGAAGATCAGTGAATAGGCCTGAGAAAGCAATCTCTTAATTTCGTCAGTCGGAAGTGCATCACATGTTTCAAGCGCCACCCACTGCGCCCGGGCCAAGTATGGCGCAGGAACGATTCCCGGGCGTTCCACCAGAGCGCTAAACTCCTCAGGTGAGCATTTGAACGCGAGCCAATGGTCGCCGGGTTCCAGCGCAACGACCGCGTACATCTTTTCCCCGATCTTGAAAACAAGATCGTCTCCCCATTGAACTTTTTCTGTTGTGTGCGATAGGGCGAGGCAGTATTCGCGAACCCGGTCGATGTCCATGTGGAAAGGCTAGCGCCGTAGCGTTTCAAAGTCGAGGGCCTGCAGCATCCTCGAACGAGATCCTGCGTACAACTATCAATCGTGGGGCAAAAGCAAGTCTGCCAGTTCCGTCGAGAACGCACTGAGTTCATCGACGCGCGCTGGGGTCACTTCAAGTTTCTCTTTTTTCCAAACAAACCAGTCCGCGCCGTTCTTCGTCACCCGTACGCTGAAATTTCCGCCCAGAAGATAGGCCGGCTGGCCATGCAGCTTGAATTGATCTCCAACGACTGCGGCAAGCAGTGCCGCACAATTCCCTTTGCGCACGCCGACATAATTTGCATACATCGGAAACGCTACAATTTGGAAATCATGTTTATGTAGCCGCTCGAGGATTGAGATCTGTTGCGGAGTGAGGTCCATCGACAGAAAGAATATCAGTTAACGGTTAGCGCTTAACATGCAACATGAAATCAGTGGGTCTACTGTCGTCACAATGCCCGCATGAAACCGCCGAGTGCAGATCAACTTCCAAGCGCTTTCGGCAGGCTCCAGTGCTGCCACACGCTTATCACGCGAAGCGAAAAACAAACGAATCCGCCAAGCAACGCAGCCAATGTAGAAGGAAGCCGCACCTTCGTGGCTACGATCATCACCACAGCTCCGGCAAGCGCCGCGCTCGCATATACATCTGCGCGCAGAACAGCGGGAACCTGCGCCAACATAATGTCGCGCACCGTTCCGCCGCCGACGCCGGTGATCGTTCCCAACAATGCGGCTACTAAGGGATGCATCTTGTAAACTAGCGCCTTCTCCGTGCCCGCCACGGCGAATAGCGCCAACGCCGCCGCGTCAAGCGTGACGATCACAGAAACAGGGACTTGACGAATGACAGGGTGCAGAAAGAAAACAATCGCACCGCCAACGAATGCGGCGGCCGGATACCGCCAATCGCGCAGTGACGACGGCGGTACAGCGCCGATCAACACATCGCGAACAATCCCACCCACAAGCGCCGTCGCAAATGCCAGCACCATCACACCAAAAAGGTCCAGGTTTGCATCTACGGCAGCCAAGGCGCCTTCGATAGCGAATAAAAGCGTTCCCGCCAAATCCACCGTAAGCAGCAGTTTGCTGGGCGTGAAGATCATAAAGAGCGAGGGAAGAATATGACGCGGCGTGTCGCAAACACAAGGCCGAAGCGGAGTGGCAAAGGAAGTCGCGCGAAAGCTAGCATCGAATCCTACAGCGTTACCGCGAAACATTACGACGCCGCTTACGCAGTCAAACAAGATCTCGTTGATTTGCCCTTTTACCTCGATTTGGCAAAACGGTCCGGCGGTCCAGTATTGGAAATTGCCTGCGGAACCGGCCGCGTGTTGCTTCCCATTGCCCGCCAAGGCATCGCCATCGACGGCGTGGACAACTCCCTCCCCATGCTGAGCGTTTTGAAATCACGCATCGAGAGCGGCCCGCCGCAGGTTCGTCGCCGCGTAACTCTTCACAACGGTGACATGCGAGACTTCCGCCTGAACAAGAAGTATCCGCTCGTGATCATCCCTTTTCGTCCTTTGCAGCACATGCACACGGTCCAAGACCAGCTCAAAGCGCTCACCACAGCTGCATTTCATCTGCAGAAAGATGGAATTTTGGCCTTCGACGTCTTTTATCCGAAGTTTGAATTGATTCCGGCAGGTCTAGGCCAGGAAATCTTGGATCTCGAATGGCAGGTCGGCAAAGGTTCAGTTGTTCGCCGTTATTTCAGAAAAGAATCCGTGGACCAGATCAATCAAAACTTCACCTTCACTTTCATTTTCAGAACCTATCAAGGTGACAAGCTTGTGCACAAGGAATCCGAACCATTCATCCTGTCTTACTACACCTATCCCCACCTCAAAGCCCTGTTTCTTCTTGCCGGCCTTGAACCCGTCGCAGAGTACGGCTCTTTTGCCAAAACTCCGCTGGACAATATCGCCGACCAAATGATTTTTCTTCTAAAGAAACATACGTGAAGCCAAGGCCGCGCTGGCAGCAGCAACCAATTCACCGTCGCCGAATTCTCTAATCGATTGCCCCGTTAGCCGGTGAATGGTATATTTCGCAAACACGGACTAACCATGCGTCGTTTTCTTTACTCCGATGTACTCCGAAGCGATTTCCCGGGAGTTCTCCTCGTTTGCTCGGTCCTTTGCTTGCTCTTCGCTGGCTGCAACACGTGTATTGGCATTGTTTCGAATCCAGGTGGGTCAGGCGGCGTAGTCACGGTGACCAATCCTTCCACCTGCTCCGTGCCTGTTGCCAATGGGAGCGTACGCCCTCGCATAGATTTGTCTCCCGCGTTGGCGGCGACTCCTTCTACGATGCGCCACATCTTCGTCACCCTACGCGGTATCCAGGCTAATCCGAACGCCTCCGCTGACGATGATTCGCCCGGCTGGATAGAATTAGCCCCAGGCCTAGCACGCAAGCCGCTACAGTTTGACCTCCTCGCGCAAAGCGAAGAGTCCTGTTCCGCTAATTTGCTCGTAGCCGCTGCAGTGCCCGCAGACCTCTACCGACAAATCAGGCTGCAAATATCCCCGGATGAGCCTGTGACCGATCCTCCGGCGCTGGAACAAAACGCATGCGGCGAAAGTGGATTCAACTGCACGGTTACTGAGAACGGCGATGTACACCCGATAAAGGTCGGCGGATTTCCCGCAGTAATTCGCATAACGTCGGCAGAAATCGAGGATGGATTCTTCAAAGTTCCACCCGACAGCGACAGACAGCTCGAAATTACTTTAAGCGGTTATTCTTTACTGTCTTTACCCGCAACCCAGGCCCCAGAGCTCGTCCCCACATTTACAGCCACCCTGGCGCCACCCTGCAACGCTCGTTGAAGGCGACTCACAGAATCACTCAAACAGAATCACGCAAAGCTTGTAAAATCAACTACGCCATCGTCGAAGATGGCAAGCATAACGTTCTGCGGATTCCAGTGCGAACTGCGTGGCCGCTCACCTCGACCCGCCGTTTGTTGAAGGAAAATAGCTATGCGGCTGAAGAAGAAATAGAACCCGACTCGATTTCCCGCAGAATCGTGCGGAGAGCCGTCGATAACTCTTCGCGGCTCACATGACTCTTGCGAAATTGGACGCGCACGTGGAACGCATCATCCTGCGCGCGATAGTCGAACAAAAACGGTTGCGGCCGTGAATCCGGCCCGGATTCTTGCTTACGCGCTTTGCGTGCTTCGTCGCGGGTCAACCCGCCTTGCGCGATGCGGTGAACCATCTCATGCATTTTCTTCTCGTTCGGCTGCCGCGAAACCTGCAGCAACAACGATTTCGAGAATATCCCGCGCTCGATGCATTCTTTGCGAACAGCATCTGGAATCACGGTCAGCGACATCGTCTCGGTTACCGACGAACGCGCCCGCCCGATTTTCTTCGCGATATCGTCGTGCGTGTAATCAAAATGCGTGGCCAGACGCTGCAAGCCATCCGCTTCTTCAAACGGAGTCAAATCCTTGCGTTGCAAATTTTCAATCAGGCCCAGCTCAAGCGTTTCCGCGTCATCCGCAATTTTCTCGATGCAAGGCAGCTCGTGCAACCCGGCCGCTTTCGAAGCGTGATAGCGCCGTTCACCAGAAATAATGTAGTAGGTATCCTCGCGAGGGATGAAACGCACCAGCAGCGGCTCCAGCACGCCCTTTTCCCGTATCGAATCGGTCAGTTCGCGCAGGTCGCCCAACGCTTTTCGCGGCTGGTCCGGATTTGGACGCACCTTATCGAGCGGAATCATCCGCCCAATCGAAGCCCCGCTAAAGCTGGTCAGCGTCTCAACGTAATGCGCGTCATGCCGCATCTTGAGAGTGACGGGTAACCCGATCCTCTTGGACACGTTGCAATACCTCCTGAGCAAGCTTTTTGTATTCTTCCGCGCCCGATGACTTCGGCGCAAACGAAAACACAGTCTCTTTGTACGCCGGACTTTCTTCCAGCCGAACGTTCTTGCTGATCCGCGTCTTAAAAAGCGCCTCGCCAAACACCGCGCGAATCTGTTCGTGCGTGTCCCGCGAAATATTCGTGCGCTTATCGAACAGAGTGATCACCACGCCCAGCACTTTCAAATCCGGATTAGGCCGCGCACGGATGCGCGCGTACGTTTCCAGCAGATCGTCGGTGCCTTCAATCGCGAAATATGCGGCCTGAATGGGCACCAGCAGGTGCGTCGAAGCCACCAGCGCGTTCACCGTCAAAATGCCCAGCGCCGGAGGCGTATCCAGTACAATAAATTCGTAATCCTTCAGTATCGGAGTTAGCGCGTCCTTCAGCTTGAACGGAGCGTCAAACTGCCCGGCAAGCTGCTGCTCCAACCGCGCCAACGCCAATTTCCCCGGTGCCACAAAAAGATACGGGTCTTTCGTCGGCTTGATAATCTTGGCCATCTCCGCCGGATGCTCGGCGAACAGGTCGTACATCGAAGTCTGGATCTCCGATGACTCAAAAAAAGCGATGGTTGCGTTGGATTGCGGATCCAGATCAATTAGAAGGGTTTTCTTTTTCTTCAGCGCGATGGCGGCGGCTAGATTAATCGACGTCGTGGTCTTTCCGACGCCGCCTTTTTGATTGGCGACCGCGATGACGTAGGTCAATCTTTCCCCTCAGCCTGTCGCGCAACCGGGGGCCTATATATGGACGCCCGCGGCCCTACCTACACCACCGGTTACACCACAAGTAGCCCAACTCTACTCATTTGTCCACTCGCTGCGCAAGCGAAAAATGATGCTGAGGCAGATAATTCCTCTTTCCTCCCCACCTTCCCTCCGCCTGCCGTGATACTTTTGTCCCCCTCCATACGTACCAATCTGAAGACTAATGTCCACCCCCAACCCACTCACCCCGCCTTCCCAGAGCCGCAAGCTCCTTGCGCCCGTTTGGCACACCGTCGTCCTGATCCTATTCGTGTTCGCCACTTCCTCCTTCCAATCGCGCCGCATGGGCCACATCGAAAACTACCACGTCACAAACCGGATCGCCCTCTATTCGTTCACCATCTGTTTTGAACTAATTCTGTTGGCTTACGTATGGTTCCTCGGTATTCGTCCCACCGGCACCAAGTTCAAAGAAGTTATCGGCGGAAGATGGGAGAGTGCGCGGGACGTTTGGCGCGATATCGGAGTCGCCTGCCTGTTCTGGATAGTCGTGGTAGTTTTTCTGGTGTTGTCCAGCCACATCCTCGGCAAGAATTCCGACATGAACAGAGTGCTCCAGATAATCATGCCGAGGGGTCCGCTCGAGATGACTGTATGGGTATTGCTGTCCATCAGCGCCGGGTTCTGTGAGGAATTCGTCTTTCGCGGTTATTTGCAAAAGCAGTTTTTCGCGCTAACGGGAAGTGACGCCGCGGCGATCGCAGCTCAAGCCATCATCTTCGGCGCGGCGCATCAGTACCAGGGAATAAGAGGAATGATTAGCATTGCGATTTATGGAGCGCTGTTCGGCATCCTCGCAAAAACGCGGAACAGCCTGCGGCCAGGCATGATTCAGCACACCATGCAGGATTCTACGGCGGGAATTTTGCTAAGCCTGCTATCGAAGCACCTTCCCAAACCGGCATAGTTCTTGTAGTCGAATTGTGTGACAGCTAGCGGGGATATTCTGTGTAGGCGAGGCCTTAAGGATTCAATGTAGCGCGCGGTCTTTAGCGCCGCATTGCACCTGCACGAAATCTACATCTTGTAACGCCCCAGGTCCTCGTCGTTCAAATTCTCCAGCCACTTGCGCAATTCCTCGCTCGAACTTTTCTCCGAAACCGCGCCGGCCTTCTTCGAATGCTTCAGCACTTCGTCCTCGACAAAAATCGGGCAATCCAGTCGTAGCGCAAGCGCCAGCGCGTCGCTGGGCCGCGAATCCATTGACATCGTCTGCCCATCGCGTTCCATCCATATCAGCGCGTAGAACGTATCGTCCTTCAAATCGCACACCACCACCCGCTGGACGTGGACGTTCAATCCCGTAAGTACATTCTTCAGCAGGTCGTGAGTCATCGGACGCGGCGTTTGCACTTTCTCTATTTCCAACGCAATCGCGTTTGCTTCGTAAATCCCTACCCAGATCGGCAGCACGCCGTTACCCGCAGTTTCCTTCAGTACCACTACAGGCATATTCGTTACAGGATCCATCATCAGACCTCGTATCTTTACTTCGAGTTCCATGGTGGCCTCCCAACTGCCCTAGAGTACGTGCTCGCCGCCTATACAATTCGGACCGCCGCGCGTCACTCTCACTGAAACGTATTCTCCCAGAAGAATAGCGCGCGTTGAAGTGAAATTTATCAGCCGGTTGCTGGTCGAACGTCCGGTCCACTGGCCGCGCGCCGCGTGATGCGCATCAACCAGCACTTCAAAGGTTTCGCCAACCAGCTTTTCGTTGTTCGCAATCTGAATCTGCCGCTGCCGCTCGTTCAAAACCGCTAACCGCTTGCTCTTTTCTTCTTCCGGCACCGCATCCAGCATGTCCTTCGCAGAAGTATTCGGCCGCGGCGAATAGGTAAACGAAAAAATCGTGTCGTATTGCACCGCATCCAACAGCGTCAGCGTGTCTTCGAAGTCCGCTTCCGTCTCGCCCGGAAATCCCACGATGATATCGCTCGTGATGCTGATCGGCCGCTTCGCCGCCCTCATCCATTCGATCTTCTGCAAATACTCTTCGCGCGTGTAAGTCCGCCGCATCGCGCGCAACACGCGATCGGAACCCGATTGCACCGGCAGGTGGACGTGATCGCAAAGCGCAGGCGTCTCATCGATCGCGTGCACAATCTCGCGGTGAAAATCATTGGGATGCGAAGTGGTAAATCGCACCCGCCGAATTCCGGGCACCGCCGCCACCGCGCGCAACAGCTCCACAAAGCTCCATTTACGCGCCGAAGGATCGCGATAGGAATTAACAGTCTGCCCCAGCAGTTGAATTTCAGTGTACCCCGCGCCAGCAAGCCGTTCTGCTTCGGCAATCACAGCTTCGCTCGCTCGACTGCGCTCCGGCCCGCGCGTGTGAGGCACCACGCAATACGAACATGAATAATCGCAGCCTTCAATAATCGTGATGTACGCGCGAATTAAATTGTCGCGCCTCGTAATCTCCGTCTCAAATGTTTCATCGGTGTCGAGGTCCAGTCCCGTCACACGACGCCCGCCCGCCTCAAGCTGCGCCAACAACTC
>Ga0209008_1000473_pt1 | contig 13256 bp, 12 predicted proteins | sample JacPin_JW_Ref_O3_FD_187963 | JGI IMG/M metagenome (GOLD analysis project Ga0209008, IMG submission 187963) | Forest soil microbial communities from Algoma, Ontario, Canada - Jack Pine, Ontario site 1_JW_Ref_O3 (SPAdes) (version 2) | ecosystem: Environmental > Terrestrial > Soil > Boreal...
CAAGAACGGCATCGCCGGCGTCCTCACCGAGGACAAAGGCGTCGACAAAAACGGCAAACCCAAAGACAACTTCACTCCCGGCTACGAGCTCCGCGCGAAAGTCACCGTCCTTGCCGAAGGCCCGCGCGGCTCGCTCACCAAGGAACTCGTCAACAACTTAAAACTCGATGGCCTGAACCCGCAAGTGTACGGCATCGGCATAAAAGAATTGTGGGACGTGCAGCCTGGCCGCATCGAAACCGGATTCGTCGCGCACACCCTGGGCTGGCCGCTCCATACCGATATGTACGGCGGCGGCTGGATTTATGGCATGCGCGACAATCGCGTCTCGCTCGGCATGGTCATCAGTCTGGAATATCACAACCCGCTCTTCGACCCGCACGAAGCTTTCCAAAAATATAAAACGCATCCGCACATCAAAAAAATCCTGGAAGGCGGAAAGCTCGTTCGCTACGGCGCGAAAACGGTTCCCTACGGCGGCTGGTACTCCATGCCGCGCAGCTACATGGACGGCGGACTCATCATCGGCGATTCCGCGAGCCTGCTGAATTCGCAGCGCCTGAAAGGAATTCACACCGCCATCAAAAGCGGAATGCTCGCCGCCGAAACAATTTATGATGCCCTCTGTTCCGGTGACACGTCGGCCAAGTCTCTGTCCGCATACCAGACCAAGCTCGACGACAGTTGGGTAAAAGAAGAGCTGTGGGAAGTTCGCAATTTCCATCAGGCATTTCACGGCGGCCTATGGACCGGCCTCGCAAAATCTGGAATTCAATTCATCACCGGCGGTCGCGGCCTCGTCGATCCGATGCACACCGAAGCCGGTTACAAGGAATACGAAAAGCTAAATCGCGACCGCACTCTCGTCGACCAGTCCACACGCTTCAAAGGTGACGGCAAGCTCACCTTCGATCGCCTTACCGACGTATATCATTCCGGCACGCGGCACGAAGAAGACCAGCCCTGCCACCTCATCGTTCTCGAGCCGAACATTTGCGGCGACCGCTGCGTCCGCGAATACGGCAACCCCTGCCAATATTTTTGCCCTGCCGCCGTCTACGAAATGGTGACGGATAAAGACGGCCCCAAGTTGAAGATCAGCGCCGCAAACTGCGTCCACTGCAAAACCTGCGACATCGCCGACCCCTACCAGATCATCAACTGGGTCCCCCCCGAGGGCGGCGGCGGCCCCAACTACGAAGGCATGTAGCCATGTTGGCCCCAAAATTAAATAAAATCTCTCGCGGCGCTATGTGGTCGGGCCGAGCGGCGATTACATTCCGAATGCATGGGAGAGGACTTGCTCAAGTTCCAGCACGTTTGCTAAATCCATTCCATAACTTAAGCCGCCAACCCAAAACCTGTCATCCCGAGCGGAGCGGCGCGCTCTTCTCTCCCTCCGCGAAGCGGAGGCGCGACGCGCAGAGAGGGATCTGCTCTGGCACTCTCGTTCAGGTGCAAGCCCGCTCAATCGCGAACGCCTCACTCAAGCCGGCTATTCGCTTCGATCATGCGGGAACTACTTGCGGGTTTCGTCGCTGCCGACGAAGATGCTCTTGAGCGAGCCCCAGAAGCCGCGCTTCTTTTTGGGCGGCTTGCTGTCACCCAGCGGTTGCGGTTGCGGTTGCGGGACGACGGGCGTTTGCCCCAGCGCTCGGCGCATGTCCGCCGCAAACTCCGGCGCCGCGACGCGACCCGAGAATTCCCACTCCGGTTCGACGCGCGCTACGCGAACGAGCAACGCGGTATCTGCCGCCGGCTCCGCGGGGCGTAATGGAGATGGCACGACAGACACCACCAGCGGCTGCACCATCAATGTGTATGAGACCGTCACTTCTGGAGGACCGGAGGGTGGAGCGAAGTTTGAGGCTGGCGCCACCGGATGCATTTCGTTCGCGCGCGCGAGTTCGCCAATTTCAACGCGGTACCTCGGCGCGGCGGGCTCAGCCACCGCAACATTCAATGGCGCGACCGCAGGCTGCGTTTGCGAGACGACTGGCGCGACGATCGGTACGGGCGGAATGTTCTGCGCGATCTCGGGCCGCGAGGGCTCTATACGTGCCGGAGCCACTGGCGGAGGAGTCGCTCGCGTTAACTGGGCGACGCATTCGCAACTTCCCGGCGCGCCGACAACCGGGACGAGGTTCCCGCCTTCCAGAAAAAACTCTCCGGCTTGCGGAACGATCAATCCTTCGCCGCTGAATTGCTGTTCCAGGCGGACCGCGCCGCCGGTGGAAACCACGCACAGCGAATCATTTAAATCGAGGCCAACGTTCACGTCTCGGACCGCGCCGCCGATATCCAGCGGCGTGGCGATGATGGTAGGGGTGTATATCCGCAGAGACGTGGTAGCTGGGATCTGGACATGCATGCGTCCGAAATTCAGCGCGAGAGTAATCGCGCCACGAGACTCCAGCACAGTGAATTTCGCGGGACCGCAGATGTCGATCTGCCCGCCGGCTGTGAGCGTCATGCGGGCTTGACCCACATGCACGGTGACAACGCTGCCGCTGGAAACAGCAAAGCTGCCAGGCTCTCCGCCGCCGTTGCCTACATTCGGTAAGCCGTTATTTCCGGAAGCAGATGCGGTCGCGCCGCCTTCGACGGAAATGTCGTTGCCCTCCACGCGCCCGATCGGCGCGCCAGTTTGCCCTCGCAGCGCAAGAGCGGCAGGGAAAATAAGAACGAAGAAAAACATCGAAATAACAAAGGCGCGAACGAAAACCGAAAGAAATCCCCGACAGAAATCATCCGGCAGAATGATGCTGCAGACTGGTTGGTGGACGCGCGCGGATTTTGTGCGGGAGTACATCTGGTTTGCTTGAAGTTCTATACTATACCGCAGTGGCAAACGATGCGAAATCGGCCGTCGCGCAAGGCAATCAAAGTAGTCATATGCAATTCGACGCGCGCCCGCCGGAGCTTTCCCGCTGGCGGCGTGCGCAGATCCCGGTCATCGCGTGGCTAGTTTATGGGGTAGTGCGGCTGATTGGGCCCACGCTGCGACTGGAAATTGTCGGCGTGCAGAATGCGGTGCAGATTCGCGACGGGGGTGAGGTTGCCATCGGCGCGTTTTGGCATCGCTGCATTTTTTCCGCGATCTGGGTCTGGCGCAATCGCGGAATCATCGTGCTAAACACGGTGAATTTTGACGGGCAATGGACGCGCCGCGTAATCGAACGCCTGGGGTTTGGGACCGCGCAGGGAAGCTCGTCGCGCGGCGCGATTGAAGGGCTGACGATCATGGCGAGCCGCCTGGAAGAAGGAAAGCATGTGGCGCTGACCATCGACGGTCCCCGAGGGCCGCGATACGTGGCGAAGCCCGGAGCAGTGATTCTGGCCCGGCGCACCGGATGCCCCGTGTCGGTTTTTCACGTCGCGCTCGAAAGAGCGCACACCTTCAAGAACTCATGGGATTTATTTCAGATTCCGTACCCGTTTTCGCGGGCGGTGATGTTTGTGGCGCCGCCAATTCGCGTGCCGCTGGACGCCGATAGCGATACCGTCCATCACAAGCAAAAAGAAATTCAGGCCGCGCTGGAACGCGTCCGCGATGTGGCCGAATCCTGGTTCCACCTGCCCGCAGTTGAACGTGACCGGCTACGCGACGAATGGAGCGAGCGAGGCCCCGTCGCACCGCCGTTGCCTGCGCAGGAATTGCAAAAGGATGAAACGCGCAGCACGTAATATTGCGAGTGGGCGAGTTCAGTTGGGCGTGGGTTATTTATGATGCGCCGCCGCGAAGAATCATTCCTCAGGAGCTGTCGCTAGTTCGATTTCGGGGGGATGTGCACCACGCGAAAGCCGGTGTAGGCCGGATCCGCCTCCTGATATCGCGCCTTTGCATCCGCGGGCCGGTCCGCGCTGCCGCCGACAGTTTTCCCCGAGCCATTTACAGCTATCACCCATTCGGCAACATTGCCGCCGAGATCGAAAACAGGATCTTCGCCTTGCTCGCCTTCGGGTGCGAAGCTGCCCACTTCGCGGAGCAGCGGGGCATCCCCCGGCAATTTCTTAATCTCTTCTTCCAATTTTTGCGCATCCTCAGGGTTCAACGCGTATCCGGCCCAATAATCGAGAGTGTTTTCACCGGGGCGATCCTTGTAAAGGCCGCTACTTTCGGATTCGTTCGGCAGGCGGTAAGTTTCGGCCGTCAAATCGCTCAACCATTTGCAATACGCTTTGGCCTGTTCGAACGTGATTCCGTTCGCGGGATAATTTTCGGTGCCGGCGTCGAATTTATATTCCTTATCGAAAGCAGCGAATTGTGCGCGGGTTATTTCGAAACGGCCGATTTCAAAAGCGCCGCGTTTCACAGTTTCCGGAAGCAGCACATCCGGCGCCGGATTTTCCGGAATGGAAGGCGGACGGAATGGCACGCCATAGAGCGCGCCCGCTTTTTGAACGGAACGCCGCTCCAGCGCAACCTCGAGGGGCGAGCCTTTTTTCAGCGCTTCATTTTCCGGCGGATTAATTTTGAACAAATATTTGTCGAACCAGGCGTTTTCTTCATTCAGTTTGCGGAGTTGATGGGTGAGCTTGCGTGGGCCGTGCGCTTCGCCGGGGAAAAGGACCAGTTTCACCGGGGCTTTTCCAATGGAGTAGAGCGCGCGGTAGTGAGTCCAACCTTGTTCGGTGGGCACCTGGCGGTCGTTGGTGCCGAAGAAAATCAAGGTGGGAGTTTTCACACGGTCCATTTTAAACAGCGGAGATTTCTGGATGTATAACTCGGGATCTTCCAGCGGCGTCTTTCCGAAATAATAATGATCAAACGATTCGCCGAAATCCACGTTGGCCCAGTCGCTGATCCATTCCACGTCTCCGGCGCCAACGACGGCGGCTTTATAGCGATCGGGATTTGTTATGGTGAGCTGAATAGAAAGAATGGAGCCGTTGGACCAGCCCATCGCGCCGATCTGTTCGGGATCAACGAGCCCTCGGGAAATCAGGTAGTCGACTCCCCGCTCGATGTCTGGAGTTTCCAGGTCGTAATATTTTCCACAACAAATAGATTCTGACCATTTCAGGCCGTAGTCGGCGCTGCCGTGGTAATTCGTTTTCAGCACAAACGCGCCGCGCTCAGTGAGCAGATTTGGGGCGTAGGACATACGCTCGCTCCAATTGTCGCGGTCGGCGAGATTGGGGCCACCGTGAGTCGCCACGATCAGCGGATAGGATTTTCCGCGCTGATAGGCGCTGGGATAGTAGAGGATGCCTTCCACTTCGTCGTCATCTGCACCTTTCCAATGCACGATCTCCGTTTTAGCGAAGCTTTTATTTTTGAACTGAGGATTCAGATCGGTAATTTGCACGGGCGAAGTGATCTTGGTCCCGTCGAGCCGGGCGCGATACCACTGAGTCGGCAGACTAGCGGTGGAGTATTGGTAAACGAGCGTGCGTCCGTCGTCGCCGAGTTCAAAATCGAAATAATTTCTTGGGGTATCGCCGGTAATCGATTTGCGTGACCACGTGGAGCCGTGGCGGGTGTAGCGCACCGGTTTGGTGTAAACGCCATCGGCAAGTAGCGCGATGAAGCCGTCCTTGGTGGCATGCAACGAACCATCGAGCGAGCGGTCCCAGTCGAGATTCACTTCCGCGGTGGTAGCGGAGCTGAGATCGTAGAAATAAACTTTTTTGACCGTGGCGGTAAGAAATTGTTTGTCGGTGGAATAGGGTGCGACGACGTAAAAGCCGGAGTTGTCGAGCGTCCACTCGAAGTCGTCCGGTTGAATTCTGGTGTCGGTGAAGATTTGAGTACGTTTGCCGCCGGCAAGATCGACGATGTATGTGGCGGGAGGGGTTTTCTGGTCCCAGGCGAAACTCAATTCACGGCGTGCGACAGCGACGGCCTTGGTTTTGTCGTGGGAAACTTTGAAATCGAGAATCCAATCGTCGTTATCGGTTACTCGCGTGACTTTTTTGTCCTTCACCGAAAGTTTGAACAGGCGCACTGGCGCTTTGTGCGCGGCGTCGTCCACCACGTCGGAATCATCCTTACGCTCTTTAGTGTCGCGTTCGAATAGCGAAGGCTGTTCTTCGGCGCTGAACAAAATGGTGTCGTCATTCAGCCACTCGAAATGTTGGACGGGACGCTCAAAATCGGTCGCTGGCCAGGGCTCGCCTCCTGAAACGCTGAGGAGCCAGATTTGCATCGGCGCTATGTCCGGCTTGGGTTTCGGAAGCGGGCGATTGCTTAGAAATGCGATGGTTTCGCCCGAAGGCGACCAGCGCGGCTGTGAAACCGTGTTTGCGCCACGCGTTAGCTCGACTTCTTTTTTTTCAGTGAGGCTGGAAAGATATAGATTGCTGATGCGCTCGTCCTTTTCTTTGTCCGCAGCGCTCTTCACCCAGACGGCCCATTTGCTATCTGGCGAAATTAGAAATTCGGAAGCGAGCTCCTGGAATATTACGTCTTCTGGTGTCCATGAATATTTCTTGGTAGCTAGAGCAGGCTCTTGAACCTGCGCATTCGGAGTCTGCTTGGCGGGCAGACCTTCAGCGACTAATAGAACGATCAATGTAACGAAGACTAGCCTCGTGCTTCTTGTGCCCATCGATCCCCGGGACCTCTCCTGTTTTCCTATAGCGTAGCGCCTGTTGGCCCAGCCGGAAGGGAGCGCGAAAATGTGCGAGATTCGGAATCCCCAGCGCAACCGTTCTAGAGTCGGATGAGAGCCTTACCTCGCAGACCACCCTTCTTAAGCTTTTCGAGAATTTGACCTGCGGCATCCAGTTCAACAGTGGCGCTGATGCGTGCAGTGATCTTCCCATCCGCGAGCATGTGCGCAACCTGGGTTAACCCTTCCCGGGTTGAAAAGGGATTCGTAAGCCCAGCAATGTTGTGCGCTTTCATTTTGCGCTCGGCGAACCAAGCCTCGTCGGCTGCGTAGACCGTCGAAACAAGGCTGCCTTCAGATTTGAGAATCTCAGCATCGCGGGTGATTGTGTCTTTACCATTGACGAGATCCAGGACGGCATCGATACCTTCCGGATGAGCTGCGCGCAAAGCCGCGATTACATCGCCGGTTTTCGTGTCGTACACCTCTTCGGCACCAAGACGCCGAGCCGTATCGGTGTCGTCACGAACCGTTGCGATGACGTGTGCCCCGCGTGAACGCGCCATCTGCACGGCGTAGCCGCCGACACCGCCGGTCGCACCCATCACAACCACGTGCTGGCCTGCCTTCACACCCATTAGTTCGAGCGAACCCAGCGCAGTGATTGCAGGGATTGGAAGCGCAGCCGCTTGTTCGTCCGTGACACCTTCGGGGATTGCCGCGAAGGGATCTGTCTTCACGCCTGGTGCGATTGCGGTGTAGTCGGCATATGCGCCGTGCGTACGCGCCATACCGAAGATACGATCGCCGATACGGAAATCGCGTTCACCCGCGGGAGCACGTTCGATGACGCCCGCGAAGTCCGCGCCGATGACAAAAGGATATGGGGAGGCAGCGGTCAGCCTATCGATGAGTTTGTAGTCGATTGGATTGACGCCCGCATACCTCACGCGTATGAGGAACGCGCCGTCAGCGGAAGGGATTGGCAGGTCGTGGATCGCTGCAGCTTGACCGAAGGTTTGGACGGCGAATGCGCGCATGTAACGCTCCTGGAGGCCGGAGCATATCACTGGGTCGAACGCAAAATCCATCCAGCACTAAAGGTAAAGGCTCTGGAAAATTTAGACTACGGTCGAAATTTTGGCTCGTTGACGGAGGTGCGGGGTAGCCCGTATAATTGGGGTTTGTCACTAGCTTCAGGAGGCAGCATGTACGCCGTGATTCGCAGTGGGGGAAAGCAGTACCGCGTGGAGCCGGGCAAGACGGTACGCGTGGAAACGCTCGAAGGAAAACTGGGCGGCAAGATCACGTTTGAAGATGTGATCTCGGTGCACACGGACGAGAAGAAGTTTGTCTCGGCTGAAGATATCTCGAAAGTTAAGATCGTCGGCAAGATTGTGGAACAAGGCCGCGGTCCGAAATTGAAGACGCTGAAGTATAAAACGGGCGGGCAATACAATATTCTGCGCGGGCACCGGCAAAATTACACTGCCGTTCAGGTCAGCGACATCCAAATTCCGTAGGGGAAACTTCATGGCACATAAAAAAGGCGGCGGGTCATCCACTAATGGACGCGACTCGCACGGACAGCGGCTTGGGATTAAGAGGTTTGGCGGCCAGCTCGTAACGGGCGGCAGCATTTTGATTCGCCAACGCGGCACGCACTACAAGCCGGGGAAAAATGTTGGACTGGCGAAAGACGATAGCTTGTTCGCGCTGATCGACGGGATCGTGCTGTTTGAAGACAAGGGCGGACACGGGCGTTATATCAGCGTTCTCACCATTGACGAAGAGGATGCGCGAAAGGCTGAGAAGAAAGCCGCTGCGGCGCCTGCCAATTAATTTTTTACCCTTCTTACGCGTTCCAGCGCATCGGGACGCGTATTTTTGTTTGTGGACGCAACATCGGCGTATGCTTTCGCAGCATCTACTCTGTTAGCGGGTGTCCCTTGTTTGCAGACGAAGCCAAAATTTCAATAAAAGCGGGTGGCGGCGGCAACGGTTGTGTCGCGTTTCGCAGGGAGAAGTACGTCCCGCGAGGCGGCCCATCCGGCGGCGATGGCGGACATGGCGGCGATATTTACATCGAAGCAAATCCGCACGACAACACGCTGCTGCGCTATCGCTACAATCGAGAATTTCAAGCCAAGCGCGGTGGACATGGTGAAGGGTCGAACTGCCACGGAGCTTCTGGCGAACACACGGTGCTGAAAGTCCCCGTAGGCACGGTGGTTTTCGATGCAGACAGCGGAGAACAGCTTTTTGATTTCACGGAAGCGGGCCAACGTTGGCGAGCGGCGAAGGGTGGACGCGGCGGGCGGGGGAACGGCAATCCGCATTTTGTGCGTCCGTGGCACCAGGCGCCGCGCGAACATGAAGATGGTCAGCCGGGTGAAGAGCTTCATCTGCGGCTCGAACTAAAATTGTTGGCTGATGTGGGACTGGTGGGCTTCCCCAACGCGGGGAAATCGACTTTGATTTCGCGGATTTCCGCGGCGCGGCCAAAAATTGCGGCGTACCCCTTTACGACGCTAGAGCCGCATCTTGGGGTGGTGTCCGCTGATCCTGATGCTGCGCCGGGGCAGGGGCGCACGTTTGTTGTTGCCGACCTGCCTGGACTAATCGAAGGAGCGCACGAAGGCGCGGGGCTGGGCACGCGGTTTCTGAAACATATTGAACGCACACGTTTGATTGCGCATCTGGTGGATACGAGCGACGCGAACGATCGCGATCCTGTGACCGATTTTGAGGTGATCGAACACGAACTTTCGTCCTTCAGCCCTGCGCTGGCTGAAAAACCGATGATGGTGGTCGCCACGAAGCTGGACGCAACCACCGATAGAGCGCACCTGGACGAATTGCGGGCATTTGCGAAAAAGCGCGGCCTGGAATTTCACGCGATATCTTCGGCGAGCGGCGAAGGAATTGTGGAACTCGTACGCGCCATGGCCGATGCGCTGGATCGCATTCCGAGACCGATCGCGACCGTGGAACCGGAGCCGCAAATTGCGGCATCTCGCGAACGCGATGAGGAAGAGGCTCGCGCAGCGGCCGCAGGCATAGACGACGAGGAATCTGCATCCTCGCCCGAGGCGAAGCGTTGAGCCCGCACTCGGCGCACAAGTCACACGGGACGCCGCATCGGCGTTCCGTCGCGCTTTTTGGCGGCACGTTCGATCCGATTCACTCGGGGCATATCGCGGTAGCGCAGGCGGCGCAGAAGCGTTTTCACCTGGATTCCATTTATTTCGTTCCATCTTCGCGTCCGCCGCACAAATCCAAGCTGGCGTTGACGCCATTCCTTCATCGTTACGCGATGGTTGCGCTGGGATGCACGGATCACGCGGGATTTCATCCTTCGACGGCTGAAGCGCCGCCGGATGGCGCTGCGACGCATGTGTTTTACACGGTAGATACCGTGCGAAGATTTCACCGCGAGCATCCCGACGACCGGCTATTTTTTATTTTAGGGGCGGACCAGTTTTTGGAAATACCGACTTGGAAAAATTACGAGACGTTGATGGATAGTTGCAATTTTATTATCGCCAGCCGGCCGGGATTTCGATTGGACGCGCTGCGACTTGTGATTCCACCGGAAAAACTCGGGCGCACGGCTTCGAATGACCCAAACACGATTGTGCTGCGGAAATCCGTGGTGCACCTGCTGACCACCGTGTCGAGCCATATTTCGTCGACGGAAATCCGGCATCGCCTTGCAAAAGGGCAAACGATACATGGGCTTGTGCCCGCGCGGGTAGAGGAATACATTCTGGAACAGGCTCTGTACCGGTGACAATTAACTCCCTTCGCCCTGAAATTCGAGCGGCCGTGGAAGCGGCTCAGGACAAGCAGGCCGTGGACATCACGGTGCTGAATCTCTCTGGTGCCGGCGCGTTCGCGGAATATTTCCTGCTGTGCTCGGGTCAAAGCCAGCCGCAGATTCAAGCCATCGGCGAGTCCATTGAAGAAAGACTCGAGCGCCAAGGCCGCCGCGTGGTGCACCGCGAAGGGAAATCCAGCGCGGAATGGGTGCTGCTGGATTATGGCGACTTCGTGGTGCATATTTTTAGCGAGCGAGCGCGCCAGTATTACGATCTCGAAAGATTGTGGCGTTCGGCAGAACGCGTTACTTTCCCAGCACCGGCGTCTCATGCCCCATCCCAAAGCACCGCTGAAGGTGACGCAACGCAGCAATGACCGCGCCGAATATCACGTGGGTAGCGGAAGATCCCGTTTCGCGGCACGTACTTGAAGTTGCGGAAAAACTTGCAGACACTTCCACCACAGTCCTAATAACCGGAGAAAGCGGCACTGGTAAGGATCAGCTTGCGCGATGGATTCACGAGCGCGGGCCACGCCGCGATGCTCCTCTGCTGAAGATCGACTGTGCCAGTTTGCCTGCCGAGCTTGTTGAATCCGAACTTTTTGGACATGAACGCGGAGCATTTACTGGGGCGGTCGCACGCAAGCCGGGACGGCTCGAATTGGCGCAAGAAGGAACGATTGTTCTGGACGAAGTTGCTGCGCTCGCTCCGGGAATGCAAGCAAAGTTGCTGCGCGTTCTGGAAGAGCGGACCTTCGAACGCCTGGGTGGGAACGAAACGTTACGCATGGAAGCGCGGCTGATGGCGCTTACGAATACGGATATGGCGAAAGCGGTGGAAACCGGCAGGTTCCGTAACGATCTTTTCTTTCGGCTGAATGTTTTGGCGATTTATGTTCCGCCATTGCGTGAACGCCCGGCGGACATCGTTCCTCTCGCTTCGCATTTTCTGGAGCGGCTGGCGCCGGTACACGGGCGCGCGGAAGCGTCGTTCGATTCCGATTCATTAGCCATGCTGCAGGCGTACGCCTGGCCGGGAAATGTGCGAGAGCTAAAAAATACGGTGGAGCATGCTCTGGTGTTCGGAGAAAAACCTTTACTCTCGCCCAAAGATTTTCCCGAAATTGTGCGAACGGCTGGAAGCAAACACGGGCTTACAGGCATGCTGCGCTCGCTTGAAGATCTGGAACGCGAGGCCATCAAGGTAACGTTGGAAGCGACGCACTACAAAATTGGACAGGCGGCGGATATGCTCGGGATCACCCGCAAAACTCTGCTGGAAAAACGCAAGAAGTACGGCCTGATCTAAAATTGCACACGTCTAAGCACGCTACATCATGAAAATTCGTTTGGTGATGCTTGGGAAGACGAGGCGGGGAGAGGCTCAAGCGCTTCTCGACGACTATGTTCGACGGATCAAACATTACGTGGAAATAGATGTGGTTGCGCTACGCGACGGTGGTTCCTCCGCATTCCGAAAACTGAAAATAGATTCGAGCGCGGTCGTGGTTTTGCTGGATCCCGGAGGCAAGCAATACACCTCGCATCAATTCGCTCAGTGGCTAGGGGATTTGCGGGATCGCGGAGCGCGAGAACTGGTTTTCCTATGTGGGGACGCAGAAGGATTTCCCGAAGATGTCCGCGCGACAACGAAGCAAAAAATCTCGCTTTCCACTCTGACTATGCCTCATGAATTCGCGCGAGTTCTGTTGGCGGAACAAATCTATCGCGCTTTCGCTATTCTTTCCGGCCACCCCTATCCGAAGTAGGCCGTCTTCTGCAACAATACCGGCACGATGCTTGCAAAAATTTCACACGATTCCGGCGCTGCCGCTGCTTCGGTGGAAATTATGATCACCGAGCCTTTGCCGGATTACGATTTGTTGGAAGTAGAGGCGCCCGTCCCACGCGATGTGGACCCCATGCTCGCGTCGCAGGGATTCAAGGACTTGCTGGACGAAGTGCGCTCTTTTCTGGAAGCAGTGCTGCCGGGAGGCGAATTGGAAATCGCGCAACTAACCGGCGCGATTTGTCACGACCAAACGGTCCATCGGCCAGGCATATGGTTGGTACTTCGCGAACGCTCCGCCCACAAAACCCAGCCGATGTCCAACGCTGCCAGCCTGCGAGTGAGCGAAGTCACCGCGAGGCTGCTGAAACATTTACAGCTATCTTGATGCTCGCGGGTCAAAGTTCGCGCGGGAGCTTCCGCCTGCGTGAGAAATTTTCCACCGAGACCGTCCATTTACGCCAGCGCGACTTACTTTTTCTCTGAGATATCGATAGAGGCCCGGGTTGTCTCCCAATCCAGGTTCATGGTGCATCCGGAAGCGGACTTATCGAACGAGATGGCAAAGTTTTCAACATTCGACGGAAGTTTAGAAGCTTTCATATCCACGCGTGCGAAATCATCCGCTTCACCTGGGTACGGTACGCCCCAAACTGGACCGCCTTTGGCATTTTTCGTTTTCTTACTGATGATAAGCGTCCATTTGTCTTGATTCGGAATGGTGAAAATTGTGTAAGCGCCTGCGGGAACAGTCTTGCCGCCCACCACTACGTCTGTGTCGATAACGAATGTAGTGGCTTCATTCGCTCCCGCCCGCCACACTTCGCCGTAAGGAACCAGACCGCCAAAGATCTTGCGGCCTTTTGCGCGCGGACTCGAATAGTCGATATTTACCGACTTCCCGTCTGAGAAAGAGCAATTTGCTTTAGCTGAGGGGCTGGGACGCTGGGCCGCATCTTGCGCGAAGCTTGGAATTGCTACGGCAGCGATCCCTAGAAAAATCGCGGCGAGTAATACCGATCGTTTCAACATGTGATCCTCCTGAAGAAATTTGCCTAAACCACGTTCGTTCGGACTAATAGTTCGC
>Ga0209008_1000474_pt1 | contig 13183 bp, 7 predicted proteins | sample JacPin_JW_Ref_O3_FD_187963 | JGI IMG/M metagenome (GOLD analysis project Ga0209008, IMG submission 187963) | Forest soil microbial communities from Algoma, Ontario, Canada - Jack Pine, Ontario site 1_JW_Ref_O3 (SPAdes) (version 2) | ecosystem: Environmental > Terrestrial > Soil > Boreal...
GTGTATGGGTGTCGCGACGGCGAATAGCATCCTGGTGGTCAGCTTCTCGAAAGAGAAACTCGAAGAGGGGAAAACAGCAACTGAGTCCGCTTTGGAAGCGGGCTTCACGCGTTTCCGCCCCGTCCTAATGACGGCTCTGGCCATGATTATCGGTATGCTGCCGATGGCAATCGGCCTCGGAGAAGGCGGCGAACAGAACGCGCCCCTGGGTCGCGCGGTTATCGGCGGGTTGAGCTTTGCCACGTTTGCGACATTATTCTTTGTGCCGGTAGTTTTCAGTCTGATTCACGGTTCTCGCGCGCCGAAAGATTCGCCTGCGGCCGGTTGAAGCGCGCTTGGATTGCCAAACATCTAACTCCATGAATCGGAAAGGGATGAGGAAGCAATGATTAACGAGTCCGAAAATAAGTTTCTGAAACCGGAGGCGGGTCCGGGTAAATCAATTCCACGAAGTTCAGGTCGTGGATATTTATTCCTGCTCGTGGCGATCATCATCGTCATTGCGGTGGTGATCGCCGGCGTGGTCCCGCGCATGCGCGCGAAGGCTGCCTTGCGCAAGGAAACCGACAAATCGGCGGTTCCGATTGTGGACGTGATCCAACCCAAGCAAGGCGCCCCGCACCAGGAAATCATTTTGCCTGGAAATATTCAGGCGTTTATTGACGCGCCGATCTACGCGCGCACGAATGGATATTTGAAAAAATGGTATGTGGATATCGGCGCTCGGGTTAAAGCCGGACAATTGCTGGCCGAAATTGATACGCCCGAAGTTGACCAGCAGTTGCTGCAGGCTCGCGCCGATCTGAACACCGCCGAGGCCAATAGTAATTTGTCGCAAATCACTTGGAACCGGTACGAAGACCTCAAGAACACCGACTCCGTATCGAAACAGGATGTGGACAACGCCAATGGTGACTACGCCGCGAAGAAGGCCATGGAAAATTCCTCAAAGGCCAACGTGAAGCGACTTGAAGACACCAAAGCGTTCCAAAATATTTACGCTCCTTTTGATGGGGTGATCACCGCGCGGAATACGGATGTGGGCCAGTTGATCGACCAAGGCTCCAGTAACACGCAAAAAGAACTCTTCCACATCGCTGCGATAAAAACGTTGCGCGTGTATATCAATGTTCCACAGCAATATTCGATTGCCGCCCGGCCCGGCCTCACGGCCGACCTTACCCTGGGCGAATATCCTGGACGTCGTTTTCAGGGAACGCTGGTTCGCACCGCCAATGCGATTGACGTCGCTTCCAGGACTTTGCTGGTCGAGGTGGATGTGAACAACACCTCTGGAGAGCTTCTGCCCGGCGCTTACACGGAAGTGCATTTGAAGATTCCCAGTGACGTGCCGACCTTCATTCTTCCGGTGAGTGCCCTGATTTTCCGTTCCCAGGGTCTGCAGGTCGCCACCGTGGATTCCAACAATAAAACCAAGCTTGTAGCCATAACTCTCGGACGGGACTTCGGAGCGCAAGTCGAAGTTCTCTCCGGACTCAACGCAGAGGACAAGGTCATTGTGAATCCGTCCGATTCTGTGATCGACGGCGAGCAGGTCGATCCTAAGGAAGCGAAGAATTCGCAGCCGCAAAGCCAACCAAAGCCTCAGGGAGGGCCCAGTAGTGAATCGCGCCCTTCAAAGTAGATTTCCCTCATCGCACGAAGTCAGTGGACTGAGCGGACGGCTCTCGCCCGGCATCATCGCGGCGATAATCGCCGCTGCGTGCGCCGCCGGTTGCACGGTTGGTCCGAACTACGTTAAGCCCAAAGCCGAAGTGCCGCCCGCCTACGTGGAAACTCCGGCCAACTGGAAACAGGCCCAGCCGAGCGATGCCATCGAGAAAGGGAAGTGGTGGGAGATTTACCAGGATCAGCCACTCAACGACCTTGAAGAGCAGATCAATGTCTCGAACCAATCTTTGAAAGCCGCTCAGGAACAATTTGCCGAAGCTCGCGCGGCCCTGAAAATTACCAGGTCGCAGCGCTACCCCACCGTCACCGGGTACGCCGGAGCTTCCCACAATCGCGTCTCTGCCAACCGGCCGCTGTTCAACTCCTCCACGCTGAAACAGGAATACAACGATTTCACGATTCCGATTGACGTTTCATACGAAGTGGATCTGTGGGGTCGCGTGCGTCGCGTGGTGGAATCGAGCCGCTCGGAGGCGCAAGCCAGCGCTGCGGACTTGGCGAACGTCAGCCTCAGCCTGCACGCGGAACTGGCCACCGATTATTTTCAGCTTCGCGGGCTTGATGCCCAGAAAAAGCTTCTTGATGATACCGTTCAGTCATTCGAAAAGGCCCTGGAGCTCACCCAAAACCGCTTCCAAGGCGGCCTCGCTTCGGCTGTGGACGTGGCTCAGGCGCAGACGATTCTAGAAACCACGCGTGCCCAAGCCATTGATGTGGGTGTGCAACGCTCTGCCTTTCAGCACGCCATCGCGGTTCTTGTCGGCAAGCCCGCCTCGGTTTTCGCTTTGCCACCGGTACCCTTAGAGGCGGAGCCGCCGGTTATACCCTCCGGCATGCCCAGCGATCTGCTGGAACGCCGTCCGGATATTTCCGCTGCCGAACGTCGGGTGCAGGAGCAAAACGCCCAAATCGGGGTGGCCAAAGCCGCATACTATCCGCTGGTCACGCTGAGTGGCAGCGGCGGTGTCGAAAGCACCGTAATCACGACCTTGATTCAGGGGCCGTCCGGTCTGTATTCACTCGGTGGTCAGGCTGCGCAAACTTTGTTTGACGCGGGGAAGCGCAAAGGTACGCTCGAGCAGGCCCAGGCGACCTACGAGCAATCCGTCGATTTATATCGCGCCACAATCCTGACGGCCTTCCAGGAAGTCGAAGACAATCTCGCGGCTTTGCGGATTCTGGAGGATGAGTCGAGCACGCAAGCGCGCGCCGTGGCTGCGGCCCAACATTCCCTTTCTCTTTCGATCACTCGCTATCGGGGAGGGGTAGCGAACTACCTCGAGGTAACGACTGCGCAAAGCGCAGCGTTGTCCGACGAAGTGACGGCTGTAAATCTTCTCACGCGCCGCATGGCCGCCAGCGTTCTGCTGGTCAAAGCGCTGGGCGGCGGCTGGAATGTTTCGCAAATCCCGCGCGTCTAGAAATTTGCCTCGCGGCCAGCACCGGACCGTTTCACCGCGAAAACAATGCTTCCACTGGCCTCATCTCCGCGCATGTGATAAAGATACCCGTTCGCGGGAAACCGTTTTGTATCTCTAATCGCGATCGGAGAAATTCTTGACTCGCCGCAAGCCCAAGAGCATGGCCGTCACCCTCCGCGACGTGGCGCTGGAGAGTGGCGTCTCGCCCGCCACGGTGTCGATCGTTCTCAATAACGCTCCACTGTCGCGTTACATTCCGCCCTCGACCAAGGACCGCATCGAGAAGGCCGCCAAGAAGCTTTCCTACCGTCCGAAGGTTGTCTCGCGTTACCTCAGCGCCAAACGGAATCGCACCGTTGGCGTGATGGTTTTCGACATCACGGACCCGTTTTGCACCTTGATCCTTCGCGGCATCGAAAATTCTCTCTACCAGGCCTCTTATCTGCCGATCCTTACCGATGTCCACAATCAGCGCGGCCGCTTCGAGCGTTATCTGGAAATGCTGCTGGCGCGTCCGGTGGAGGGGTTGATTTTTGTCGCGAACTGGCTCTTCGTTGATATTGATCTGATCGCCGATCTCGAGAAACGAAATATTCCCGCGGTCATGATTAGTCGCGCACTCGGTTCGGGCGCCATCAGCTCGGTGATGGTGGATAACGAAGCCGGCGGCCACCTGGCCATGGAACATCTTTATTCCCTCGGCCATCGAAAAATCGCGTTTATCCGCGGGCCGAAAATGCTCTCCGATAGTTCTCCGCGCTGGCGAGGCGTCCGCTCGTTCGCGCGTTCCGTGGGATTGGAAATCGATCCCACGCTCATCGCGGATCTTCCCGATTCGCTCGATCCGAATTCCGGCTACGACGGAGGCCTGCGGCTTACCGAAGAGCTTCTGAAGCACAAAAAAAAGTTCAGCGCGATAATGGCTTTTGATGACATGACCGCCTTCGGCTCGATTCGCGCCTTGGCTCGCGCCGGATTGAGAGTCCCCGAAGATTGCTCGGTCATAGGGTTCGACGACATTATCCCCGCAGGTCTTTCGGTGCCCTCGCTGACCACCGTGCGCCAGCCTATGGAAGGGTTAGGTAGCGCGGCCGTGGGGATCGTGATGGAAAGCATCAACGCTACCATTGAGGAACGCGAATCCATGGCCGTGCACCGCCTGCTCGCGCCGGAACTGGTCGTGCGCGAATCGACTCGCGCGATTTGAGCGGCTTGGCAGAGCATGAGTTTAGGCTTGACACAGCGCCCCGCCCGACAATAATGCTAATGTTTAATAAAGTTTAATAAACCCATTTAGAGATTGCTCCGCGCTTACGCCTGGTGTGCGTGCGCACCTCGCCGTTGCGTTTCGCGCGCGGGAAGGACAAGATAAAAAAACATGCCCGGATACTTTGAGTCTCGCGTCGCGTCGGCGGTTTCGACCCTGATTTTATTGGCGTTGGCGCCTCTGGTGCTGTCGCCCGTGGCTCAGGCTGATGGTCCTCAGGAAAGCCAAAGGGTGTATTTGCACACCGGGTGGGAGTTGCAATCGTCCTGCACGTTTTCCGCGAACGGCGGCCAGATTTCCATCGCTGGATTCAAGACCGAGGGGTGGCATTCCGCTACCGTGCCGACCACGGTCGTCGCCGCCCTGGTTGCCGACAAGACATATCCCGATCCCTTTTACGGCAAGAACCTCCGTGATATTCCCGGGACCACCTATCCGATCGGCAAGAATTTTTCGCTGCTTTCAATGCCCAAAGATAGTCCCTTCTTTTGTTCGTGGTGGTATCGCACCGAATTCAATCTGGCGCCGAATTTCGATGGCCGCCACGTATGGCTGCATTTCGGGGGCATCAACAACCGCGCCAACATTTGGCTGAACGGCCATCAGATCGCCGATTCGAAGGACGTTGCCGGCGCGTACCAAACCTATGAATACGATATTTCGCCATACGTGATTCGCGGTCAGGAAAATGCTCTGGCGGTCGAAACCATCGCGCAAACCAACAAAGATCTCGGCATCAACTGGGTTGATTGGAATCCCGCGCCTCCGGACAAAGATATGGGCCTCTGGCGTGACGTTTATTTGCAGGACAGCGGTTCGGTGGCGATTCGCTATCCGATGGTCGTGACCCATTTCGCTTCGACATCGCTCGATCAAGCCAATCTCACCGTCGAAGCCGAGTTGCACAATGCGGCCGACTCCCAAATTACCGGCGTTCTTGAGGGCAGCATCGGAGACGTTAAATTTCGCCAGACGTACATCCTGAAGCCGCATGAGATTCGCGCCGTGAAATTCACTCCCGAAGAATTCCCGCAGCTGCAGATAAAGAACCCGAAAGTCTGGTGGCCCTATCGCATGGGGGACCAGAACCTGCAGACGCTTTCGTTGCGCTTCGCCGTGGGCAACGAAGAATCCGACAAGGAGTCCGTCAAATTCGGGATTCGCGAAATCACTTCGGAACTGAATGAGAAGGGCGCGCGGCAATTTTCAATCAATGGCCAGAAAATTTTGATTCGCGGCGGCGGTTGGTCGCCGGACATGTTGCTTCGTCAGGATCTCGGCCGGCTGCGCGCCGATTTCGCCTATGTTCGGGACATGAATCTGAACACCATCCGGCTCGAAGGCAAATTGGAATCTGACGATTTCTACAATCTCGCCGACGAGAAAGGTGTCCTGATCATGGCCGGCTGGTGCTGCTGCGATCATTGGGAGCGCTGGAAGGAATGGAAACCAGGCGATCTTGAAATCGCGACGGCGTCGTTACGCTCGCAAATTCTACGCATGCGCAGCCATCCCAGCATGCTGGTATGGCTCAATGGCAGCGATATTCCGCCGCCCGCCGACGTGGAAACCGCTTACGTCAAGGTCCTGAAAGACAACGACTGGCCGAACCCGTATCTCTCGTCAGCCTCACAGAAGCCCACCACGATCACCGGAAATTCCGGCGTGAAAATGACCGGTCCTTATGATTACGTACCGCCGGATTATTGGCTGGTTGACACCAGCAAATATGGCGGCGCGTTTGGCTTCAACACTGAATCAGGTCCCGGCCCCGCTGTGCCGTTGGAGAGCTGCCTTAAAAAATTCATCCCTGAAGATCAATTGTGGCCCCAGAATTCCTACTGGGATTATCACGCCGGCTCCGAAGGCTTCAAGGATCTCAGTCACTTTGGCTCGGCCATGGACGCAATTTATGGGGCTCCCAAGAACCTCGACGATTACGAGTTGAAAGCGCAGGCCATGGCCTACGATGGCGAACGCGCCATGTTCGAGGCTTACTCTCGCAATAAATACACTTCGACTGGCATCATTCAGTGGATGCTCAACAATGCGTGGCCCTCCACCATCTGGCATCTCTACGACTATTACCAGCAACCCGCCGGCGGATATTTCGGCACCAAGAAAGCCTGCGAACCACTGCACGTGCAATATTCTTATGACGACAACAGCGTCAATGTCATCAACAGCCTTTACCAAAAATTCTCCGGCCTTACCGTCACTGCCAAATTGTACGATTCCGAGATGCATGAGCGCTTTTCGAAGCAGGTTCAGGCTGACGTGGATTCTGACGGCGTGAAAAAAGTTTTGACGCTTCCTCAGGAATCTTTCAGTCCGGCAGCACCCGCCTATTTTGTGAGCCTGCAACTGCAGTCCAGCGACAGAAAAGTCGTCAGCTCGAATTTCTATTGGCTTTCGTCGAAGAAAAATACGTACGAGTGGTCGAAGACGACCTATCGGTTCACTCCGGTTTCTTTGCATGAGGATTTGACCGTACTGCAGTCGCTGCCAAAAGCCGCAGTCGAAGCCGTTGGGAGTATTCAGCCCGGCCCGGACGGCGCGGTCGCGCACATATCAATCAAGAATCCCAGTGATCATTTGGCCTTCCAGGTCCGTCTCGGTATTCATAAGTCCGGGCAGGGCGATGAAATCCTTCCTGTTCTATGGGAAGACAACTATATTGAGTTGATGCCTGGCGAGACGCGCGAACTCACCGCCCAGTATTTGCGCGGCACCGCCGTTTTCGGCGGCGTAGACTTGACGGTCTCCGGATGGAATTTTGAACCCGCAATCATTCATTTGAAGGAGGGAAGGGGCATGTCCGCGACAGCCGGCCCCTCGGGACACTGATGCCGAACGAGCCACCCAAGCCAACCCCGGCCGCATCCGCCCGTGTCACATTTCCGAATGCGATGCTCAGTGAAATCTACGAGCAGCCGCGGGCGATTCGCGAAACAATCCGCCAGAACGTGGACGGTGACATTATTTTTGGCAAGGCTCTGCAGCCCATCGAGAACGCCCTCTTCGCCTTCAAAAAAATAATCATTGCCGCGAGCGGTTCCAGCCGTCACGCCGGACTCGCCGGCGAAATCATGATGGAGGATCTGGCCGGCATCGCGGTGGACGTGGAGTACGCCAGTGAATACTGCTATCGCTCGACGCACGCTGGAACAGATCCTATCGTGGTGGTCATCACCCAGTCCGGCGAAACGGCGGACACCACGGCGGCTCAGCGCGAAGCACTGAATCGTGGCGCGAAGACTGTGGCCATTTCGAACGTGGCCGATTCCACGATCTCTCGCGAAGCCAGCGCCAAACTCCATACCTGCGCCGGACTCGAAAAAGCTGTTCCAGCCACCAAAAGCTTCACCTCGCAGATTACGTTGCTCTATCTGCTGTCCCTGTTTCTCGCGCGCAAGCGCGGCCGGCTTACTTCTGAAACTACTCGCGCGCATTTGATCCACCTCGATGCCATTCCCTCGGCTATCGAAAAATCCCTTCCGCAGTGGGACGAGCAAGCTGCGGAATGCGCTCGCGAATTTCAAAAGGCGCGCGCATTCTTATTTCTCGGCCGCGGAGTGCACTATGCAATCGCCCGTGAAGGCGCGCTGAAGCTGAAGGAAATTTCCTACGTACAAGCCGAAGGTTTACCCGCCGGTGAGCTACGGCATGGCCCGAATGCCCTGGTCGACGAAAACCTGCCGATTCTAGTCCTGGCCACCCGCGCCGATTCCGACCCGGATTCCATGCTCCGCTATCACAAGACCCTCGCAGTCATCGAGCACATCAAAAACACCGGCGGCAAAACAATCGCCATCGCCACCGTAGGCGACAAAGAAATTGCCAAGGTAGCCAGCCACGTAATCTTCGTCCCACCCGCGCCCGAGCTGCTCCTGCCCATCTTGGAAGTCGTGCCGCTCCAGCTTTTCGCGTATCATTTCGCCATCTTGAACGGCCACAACGTCGACTCCCCGCGAAATCTTACCAAGGCCGTCGTCACCGAATGAGCAGTCCCGGCAATCCGCCAACCGGCGCTCCCGTAAAATTGCGCCGCGTCCTCGGCCTCTTCGACCTCATCATCATCGGCATCGTCATCATTCAGCCCATCGCCCCCATGGGCATTTACGGCGTCATCAGCAACGACGCTCGCGGCCACGTGGTCACCACCATTCTGATCGCCATGGTCGCCATGCTCTTCACCGCGATCAGCTACGGCAAAATGGCCCGCGCCTATCCTTCCGCCGGTTCGGCCTACACTTACGTCGGCCAGGAATTGAAACCCGCGCTCGGCTACATCACCGGCTGGGCCATCGTGATGGACTACATCCTCAACCCGCTGATCTGCACCATCATCTGCAGCCAGCTGACCCAGAATATTCTTCCGTTCCTTCCGTACTGGACGCTGGTGATTTTCTACGCCGGAGCCTTCACGCTCCTCAACATACGCGGCATCAAGACTTCCGCTCGCATCAACGAAGTGATGGCGGCGGGCATGAGCATCGTCGTCGTGATTTTTTTCGTCTTCGTGGTCCGGTTCCTCTGGAACATGCACGAATACGGCGCCGGATTTTTCACCCATCCGTTCTACAATCCCGCCACCTTCAGTTTCAAAAGCGTTTTCCACGGCACCTCGGTCGCGGTGCTCACCTACATCGGCTTTGACGCCATCTCCACCTTTTCCGAGGAAGTCGAAAATCCGCGCCGCAACATCATGCTCGCTACCGTGCTGGTCTGCCTCATAACCGGCGTGCTGGCCTCGCTTGAAGTCTACGCCGCGCAGCTCGTGTGGCAAGACCAGCCCTTCGCGGAGGATAAAATCACCTCCGCTTTTCCCCTCGTCGCCCAGACCGCCGGCGGCTACTTTCTGTTTCAGCTGATCAATTTCACCATTTTGATCGCTAATATCGGCTCCGGCATGGGCTCGCAGCTCGGTGCCGCGCGTTTGCTGTACGGCATGGGCCGCAGCAACGGGATTCCCAAAAAGTTCTTCGGCGCGGTCGATCCCAAAAGCCGGGTTCCCCGCAACAACGTCATCTTCGTCGGCGTCATCGCGCTCGCAGGCTCCTTCATCATCACTTACGATCAAGGCGCGGACCTGCTCAACTTCGGCGCCCTGCTGGCCTTCATGGGCGTCAACGTCGCCGCACTGGTCCGCTACTACGTCCGCGCCGAAAAACGCAATATCCTGAATCTTCTTTCGCCTTTGTTTGGCTTCCTGATCTGCGCTTTCATTTGGACCCATCTCAGCGGTCCTGCGCTCAAGCTCGGCGCCGTCTGGATGATCGTTGGCATAGCCTACGGCGCGATCCGGACGCGCGGTTTCAAAGCTGAATTAGTAAATTTTGATGTTCCTTCCGACGAATCGTAAGTCTCTTTTGCCCTGCAAGTCGCCGCACGTCAGCACTTCCCGATTCCACCTCAGCGACCCTCGTCCCCGCTAACTCGAGTCCCTGAAATCTCCACGTTTTCCACTAAACCTTCGCCTCCCAATGGACGATTGATCTATTAGGTGAGGTCTGTCATCACCGGAACCCTCCATGAATCTCAGGATTTTCAGAGTTCTTTTCATTATTGCGGACACCGTGGTCGAAGCCGACGTCCGGCAGAAACTCTCGGACATCCGTGCCTCTCGCTTTGAGATTGTGACGGTGCGCACTTTTGACGAGGCTCTAACGCGTCTAGCCACCGCTCCATTCGACGTATTTCTCCTCGATTTGGCCGTTCCGGGCTGCCAGGGTATTCCCAGCCTCCGGCGCCTCATTCTGGCTGCGACCAGCGCCCCGGTCGTCATCGTCAGCAGTGCCTACGACGAAGCCCAAGCTTTCGAGGCGGTTCGCGCCGGCGCCGAGGACTACACCGTCGGCGGCCGTATGAACACCGCAGCCTTTGAACGTGTCATCCTTTACGCTATCGAGCGGCACATGGCCCGCCAGCGCACGGCATTGCAATTTTCCGTTTCTCGCATGTTGGCCGAATCCGCCACTCTGCGTGACGCCACAAACGGCATTCTTGGCGCGCTGTGCGACTTTGTGAAATGCGAGCGCGGCGAAGTGTGGAAGACCGACACCCTCCAGGATCGTCTCGTGCTTCTCGACTGCTGGCCGATGCCTCTCGATTCCTCCTCGAGAACGGACGCTTTGGCATCTCGTACGGCGCCGCGAGGGCAAGGTCTGCTGGGAACAGTCTGGGCATCGTCTTCCCCCGCGTGGCTACCCGAGCATCCGAATGGTGCCGATCAATCAGCGGTCATCGAAGCGGCCGTGGCGCTGCCCCTTAACGTAGGTACCGGCACGCTGGGCGTGTTGGCGCTATTTGGCCCGGGGGCCACGAGCCGGGATGAAGACTTCATCAAACTGCTGACCAGCGTCGCGGGACAGTTGGGTCAGTTCATGGCCAGAAAATCCGCAGAGGAGGATCGCGAAAGTCTCGGAGCCGAACGTCTTATCATTCTCGATTCCATGTCGGAAGGCATTTACGGTCTGGACCGTCACGCCAACATCACCTTCATGAACAAATCCGCGGCACGGATCCTGGGCTGCAATCTCGAGCAGGTGCTGGGGAAGAATGCTCACACGCTTTTTCATCACACTCGCCCGGACGGAAGCGCCTATGCGGAATCGGAATGTCCCGTTGCGCGCCTGATGGTAACCGGCGAAAACCACCGTTCCGATCAGGATTATTTCTGGAGGCTGGACGGCTCCCATTTCGCGGTGGACTATTCCGCGCGACCCGTATTCAAGAACAACAGCATCAACGGCGCGGTGATCAGCTTTACCGATATCTCGGACAAGCGACAGATGGAAGTCGAGCTGCGTCACGGGCAGAAACTCGAGGCCGTCGGCAGGCTCGCAGCCGGAATCGCGCACGAAATCAACACTCCGATTCAGTTCATCGGGGACAACACTCGTTTCTTGCAGGACTCATTTCGCGACACGCTCGAAATGATCGCGAAATACGAGCAAATCTATGACGAAGCGGCCAAAGGCTCGCCGAATCCCGGACCGATCAGGGAACTCGATGCCATTCGCCAAAAAATTGAATGGAGTTACCTACGCGTTGAAATACCCAAAGCCATGGAGCAGGCGCTGGACGGTGTAAACCGCGTGGCCACTATCGTTCGCGCCATGAAGGAGTTTTCCCACGTGGATCGCAGCGCGGAAAAAACTGCGGCCGACCTGAACAAAGCTCTTGAAAGCACGCTGATCGTCGCTCGCAACGAAGTCAAATACGTCGCCGATGTGCAAACCGATTTTGGTCCTCTTCCGCCGGTGATCTGTCATCTCGGCGACTTAAACCAGGTTTTTCTGAATCTGCTAGTGAACGCCGCGCACGCAATTGCCGAAGCCGCAGGACCTAACGGCGAGAAGGGGCTGATTACGCTACGCACCACTTGCGACGATGAATTCGTAACCGTCTCTATCCAGGATTCAGGCACTGGAATTCCCGAAGCTGTCCGCGGCAAAGTTTTCGATCCTTTTTTCACCACCAAAGAAGTGGGCAAGGGCACCGGTCAGGGGCTTGCCTTGGCGCGTGCCGTCGTCGTGGATAAGCACGGCGGCACCTTGACGTTTGAAACGCAAATGGGGAAGGGGACTACGTTTTTCGTCCGCCTGCCCATTAGCGGCATTCCGGTTACTCGAGAGGCGGTGCCAGCGTGAAGCGAATCCTATTCGTTGACGATGAGCTGAAAATTCTTGAAGGCCTGCAGCGCATGCTTCGTCCCCAGCGTCATCGCTGGGACATGGCGTTCGCTCCCGGGGCTGCCGCGGCACTCAGCATGCTCGAAGCGGCTTCGTTCGACGTCGTCATCTCCGACATGCGTATGCCCGGCATGGACGGCGCCGCGCTATTGAAGATTGTCCGCGACAAATATCCCAGTACTCTGCGAATTATCCTCTCCGGATACTCGGAACAAGCCGCTGCGTTTAATGCCGTCCCGGTCGCGCACCAGTTTCTGGTCAAGCCTTGCGATCAGGATGCACTGCGACTCGCCATCGAACGCGCCACCAGCCTCAACGAAGTTTTGAACAGCAAAATGCTGGCGAGTCTCGTTGGCTCGGTCGAACAGCTGCCTTCGATGTCTCAAACGTTCACCGAAATGCATGACGCTTTCAACGACCTGAACACCTCTATCACTCGCGTGACCGAAATCGTCGAACGCGATCCGGCCATGTGCGCCAAGATCTTGCAACTGGTGAACTCGGCCTTCTTCGGCGTCGTCCGCAATGTTACGGACATTCGCACCGCCATCAGCTGCCTGGGCATGAACGTTCTGCAGAGCTTGGTTCTTTCCGTGGAGATTTTCAGGGTTTTCCATCCCTCCAAGCCGGTCCCCGGTTTTTCGATGGACGCGGTAAACGCGCATTCACTTCTCGTATCGCGCCTCACCGCCAAAATCGGCGGCGACAACATCATGCCCGGCATGGGATTGTTTGCTGGGTTGCTCCACGACGTAGGCAAGTTGGTTCTGGCGGAAACAGCCCCTGAGCACCTCGCTCGCGCGATTAAGGGTGCGCGCGAGGAACGTTGCCCTCTCTATGTGGCTGAAGAAGGCTTGATTGGAGTCTCCCACGCCGAAGTCGGTGCGTATCTCCTCGCTATGTGGGGAATCCCACATTTGATCGTTGAGGCCGTAGCGCACCATCACCATCCTGAGCGCGTCCCATTCGAAAAGCTTGACCTGATTTCCAGCCTTTACTTCGCAAACTGTATCGCGAACGAACGGGAAGCGCAGAATGCTTCCGGAGATGCGTCTGCCTGCGCTGCTTTGAATGAGGAAATTGTGAAAAAGCTCGGGGTCGCCAAT
>Ga0209008_1000475_pt1 | contig 13153 bp, 5 predicted proteins | sample JacPin_JW_Ref_O3_FD_187963 | JGI IMG/M metagenome (GOLD analysis project Ga0209008, IMG submission 187963) | Forest soil microbial communities from Algoma, Ontario, Canada - Jack Pine, Ontario site 1_JW_Ref_O3 (SPAdes) (version 2) | ecosystem: Environmental > Terrestrial > Soil > Boreal...
GACGTCTTGCAGTCCGTCGGCGTTGAAGTCTCCAGCCACAACCGTGTTGCCGCCGTAATATGCGCTATCCGACAGCGTGAAGGTGCCGTCGCCGTTCCCCAGGAAAACCCACGTCATATTGCTAACGCCATCCGACACGACAATATCCGGCTTGTGATCACCATTGAAATCCGCCAGCGCAATGCTCGCCGCATTTCCCGAGACCGTAAGATTAGTTCCCTGCGTAAATGTTCCGTCGCCGTTCCCCAACAGAATCGTCACTACTCCCGAGGTTTGATAAGGAGTGCCGGCAATTGCGAGATCGAGTTTTCCGTCGCCATTGAAGTCCGCGGCAAACACCTGTCCGAGATTCTGCGCGATTGGTTGATTCACGGGCGCCGCATACTGGTCGTGTCCTAGCCCTTTGTAAAAAGACAGACTCGAAGTGTTGATCGTCACCAGGTCAAGAATGCCGTCATGATTGAAGTCTCCCGACACAATTCCGCTGCTGGTTGTGTCGCCCGAGGCGATTTCAAACTGCGTGAAAGTAACCGCAGCGTTTGCTTCCACCGCGGCTAGCGCCGCCACGGAGGCGGAGACAAGCACCACGAGAGCCCCCGACAAAATGGTCGCACCCGTTTGCATGGTGACTCGTAGCGCTCCATGCATTAACGAGGAAAAGGGTTTAAGAGATCGAAGGGCAAATGTCGCACCTACCGCGTGTTCTCCTGTAGATTGGCAAATCTTGCTACTGCAAAACATAACGGGCCTCCCGTGACAACAATGGATGCGACCCTTATTCGGCAGGTTGTGGCCCGACGCTCCAACTACAGCATGAACCTGAGCTATCCGGGCGGCGGAGCCGCAAGCAAGATTTCGGGGGGGCAGGTTTCTTGAATATCCGTTTACTAAAAGCGGTTTGCGGTTTGGCTATCGGTATAGCTAAAAAGAGATTCATCATTGCTTAATACGCCTCAAGCCGTACGCAGTGTAAACGCCATCAAGCCATGTTAGTGAAAACCGGACGATCGAGTGGTCGAATAACGCCGCGGGTTTCCTGATGTCGAAGAAAACTCAGCCGCGAGCGATGGCCGCCTTGCGGGCGACTAGGTTGTAGCCTTTGGCCTTCGCGTCGGTCTCGACCGCGGCCAGGTGTGAGCGTGCCACTGTCGTTTGGCCTCCCTTCATTTCGATTTCAGCTTGCGCGAGGCGAGCATCGAGTTCAACTCCCTGGTAACCCAGCACTTGCGACTTGGCGATGATGGCGGCCAATTCCTTCCGGGTTGCAATTCCGACCGCGGATTGGGCAACTCCTTTTTCGGCCGTCTCGATACGCGCCGCAGTGATCGCGGTTCGCCAGCGGATGTTTGGATTCTGGCTATTGGCCGCGAGAGATCGAGCGTGTTGTAACGCGTCCTTCGCGGCACCTGCCTTGCCCTCGGCGAGCAGCGCGCGGGCGAGGGTACACCACGCCTGGGTTTCGTCGTCGCGGTCTTTCTGTGCCTGAAAAACCTCAATGACCTGCCGCATCGTAGCTTCTTGCTCCACAGGAGAACGCGCCTCTTCCAGCGACAAATCCGCCAGCCCGAGCTGAGTTCCAGCGATTCCAAGCTTGTCGCCCGCTGTCGTCCGTATGGCTAGCGCTTGTTCATACATTTTACGGGCACCCGAGAAGTCGGCCTCCTCGAGCAGCAGACTTCCTAAACTCCACATGGCGTAGGCGGAGGCGTTTCGATTGCCCTTTGCCTGCCAGGCTGCGAGCGATTGTTCGAATCCGCGCCTGGCGCCCGCAAGATCCCCTTGCTCCTGGTGAACGTACGCGATGCCGTAGCCGGCGAGGGCCGCATTTTCGGTATTCGCAGGATCCCCTAGCTGTAACTGCTCCTGATAGAGCTGAATCGCTCCGGGTAGATCCCCCTGCTCCAATCGGTCCTCGGCAATGTTCCCAGTAACCACCGCCCGGTGCGCATCGTCATCAAGGAGACGAAAACTCGCTTGCGCCTGGCGATGCATTTTTTCGGCGCTGGCCAGATCGCCCTTTCTGTCATAGGCCACGGCGAGGTTGTTGAGCACGCTAGCCACACCTCCTTCGGAGCCGATTTGCTGGAAGATGTTTTTTGCCTCCTGGTACAAACGGATGGCCCCAGGCAGGTCCCCGCCGTTGGATAAGATATCCGCCCAAGCGCGCAAGGCTCTGGCTTCACTTTGCCGGTCTCCGGCAGAGGCAGCAATGTCTCTGGATTCGCGGCAGAGGGCAATGGCTTCTTGCGTTCTGCTGAAGAAGTTGAACAACAAAGCCTGATCGTGCAGAGCCCGTGCCAGGATCAAACGGGCTCCCTGTGCTCTCGCCTTCTCGACCGCGCGCCCTAGAGGCGCTTCTTGATGATTAAAATCGCCGAGCACCCGCCAGCCGTCACTCTCCGTCAATTCGATACGGGGATCTTCAGAAGCGGGGGGAGGAAGTTTACGTAGCGACTCGACCGTCGTCAGAGCATCGTGACCCTGGTGCGCCCGGACCTGCACCGTTGCCAGATTGAGCCCGTAATCCACGTTGTCTGGAAACAAGGTGAAGAGCGCGCGATAAACCTCAATCGCCTTCCCGTATTGATGATCGATTTCGCGATAGCGGCCTTCCACCACCAATCTATCTTCCCGCGAAAGATTGGTGGACAAGTTGTACGCTTGCAGGGCCTCCTGCTGCGCCTTCTTGTCGTAGCCCAAACGCGACCAGGACTCCGCCAGGGCGGAGTGCGCCAAGGAAAACTTTGGATCAGCCGCGATGGCCTGTTGTAGAAGATCTCGCGCCTCCGGAGCATCGAGTACACGCAGTCGCGCGAGTCCCTCGGAATAAAGGCGGGCGGCATCACGATTGGATGGCAAGGAGGCTCGCACACTCACAGCATCCACCGGAGAAACAGCTTCGACTCCCAGTTTTTCACGCAAGCGGGAACCAGCCTGAGACACCATGTCGAACAGGTCGCTTTCGGCTCCGACTACCGCTACATCGGCGATCGACTCTCCGGCAATCGTATCTTGCAGGCGCAGGTCTAACCGGATGCGGGTTTCAGACTTGTCGCTGACCGCAGTGTAGGAGCCGAGGACGATCAAGTCACTGCCCAGGTCTTTATGCAATCGCCCGAGCGTGTCTCGCGCCAGGCTGTCAGCGTCGGCGAGGGGAAGATCAAGTTTGGCGCGCGCGACGTCTTCGCCCGACACCAAGCGCAGCTTTTCACCGGCCTCCAGTTCGGTGCTCAACATTTCTGTCAGAGCCGTGGACAGCCAGCCCTCTTCTGGACGGCCAGACAAGTTGCGAAAGCCGAGGACGGCGATTGAACGCCGGGGCGCAGGCGGTATCCCAGTCGAACCGATGGCCGCTTGATTCTTCGGCGACGGGACCCGACGGAGTTGCATCCACGCGTAATACCCTGCAACCGATGTTGCAGCTACGGCTAAAACCGCAGCCAGGCCCAGCAACTTCCGATTTCGGGAAGCAGACAAGCCGAGCTGTTCTTTCTCTTCCGTGATGACGCTGGTTCGGATGGTGTGTTGCTGGAGCAGGACACCCTTGGAAGTACTGCTGGCGGCATCTGGGGAGATGACGCTCAAGCTCTCCGGCACAACCACGGTCACAGGCGAAATAAACTGATACCCCCGCCCGGGCAGGGTGACGATATAACTGTTGTCGCCGGGTTTTTCCTCAAGCGCCCGCCGCAACACAGAGATGCTTTGCGCCAGGCTGTTCTCGTCCACAAAAGTGTCCGGCCAGACATTCTTTAGCAGTTCGTCTCGGGTCAGAGCCTTTCCCGGGTTCTGGACCAGATATAGCAGCACGTCAAACGCGCGGCGGTTGAGTGTGACAATCTGGTCTTGACGACGCAGGGTGCGCGCCAACACGTCAACCTGAAATTCCCCGAATTGAAATATTCCTTCTGTTTTCATTGACTTCATCGCGATTCAGAACTTGTCAGAGCTTGTCAGGAAGCGTCACTGGCCTTCTTTGTGAGACTGCGGCAACATTCGCAGCCTGAACAAGTGAGGTCACGTGCACCGAATTTACCAGTGGCTATACGGACGGGCAAGCTTCTTCCGTTCTGATGTGCCGGGTCGGGGTGGCAGTCGCATTGTTCGGACTGAGGTGACGGTCGAAAGGCAAGGCATGACTCTGCTGGTGGGGGGAACGGCTGGGGGCTTCGATACCTGCCCGCTCTGCGGACAGAAGCTAGCCCCGGCGCAGGTAGAACAGGCAAGACTTCGCCTGCAACAGGGTTCGATTTCGGAGGAGGGCCTTCCGGCGGACGGTCCTTCGCGTGGTCCTTCGCTATGAGTTCAGGGCCCGAGATGGGAAAGATCCGAATTTTCAAGAAGCAATAAATATTAAGGAGTGTTTTATGAGGAAGCAAACTTTGAAGAATTTCGCACTGGCGCTGGTTCTGTTGGGACTGGCGTCGATCCCATCCACCAGCGCGGCGCAGTTTGCACCCGCGTCGAAGCTTCCGGGTAAGAATGCGGCATCCGCGGCGGCGAGAGCGGAGAGCCGTCGGAGACAGACGCCGGGGACGCCGTCCTACACCTACACGCTGCTTAGCTACCCCGGCACTTTTTATACGGTTGCCGTTGGCATCAACCCGGGTGCGACCACTTCAAAGAAGAAGATTGTTGGAGTTTACAGTGCCCCCAATGCCCCAGAAGGCGGATTCGGATTTCTCGCGCATGTGTCGGGAACGAAAACCGTGGCTGAGAACTTCGCGGCGATGAAATATCCTCGCGAAGCGCTGTTGCAATACGCACTTGGCGTCAATGATTCCGGTGAAATCGTCGGCACATACGAAGACAGTTCGGGTGTTTTCCATGGCTTTGAGCTGAGCGGCGCAAGGTTGACCACGCTCAATGTGCCGTTTACTGGCGCTGAGGAAACAGACACCGAGGGACTCAATAATTCGGGCGAAATTGTCGGGGCGTGGACCGATAGCGGCGGAAACACACACGGTCTCACGCTGATCGGAGGCAACTATGCCTCGTTCGATTATCCCGGTGCGTATTTTACCTATGCCGAAGGCGTGAACAGCGCAGGGGAAATCGTCGGCTATTACATCGATGCAATCGGATCCCACGGTTTCTTGCTGAGCGGGGGAACCTACACTTCGATCGACTTTCCCGGCGCGGCTGGTACTGGCAGCAGTGGGATCAACGACGTTGGCGACATCGTTGGGATCTACTGCACAACCAGCGAATGCGACTCGAGCGGCGCTGGTGTGCAGAGCTATGTGCTGAGCGGGGGCGTGTTCACGACGGTCGCGATCCCGGGCGAAGTGAGCACAACATTGTCGGACATTAATAACAACGGCGTGTTGGTCGGCTTCTACCAGGATGCCGCCGGGCTCCTCGTGTCGTTCCTGGCGACGCCGTAGATGGGTTGTGATATCCCCCGAGGTGGGTATCGGAGGACGGGTTTTGGAACGGGACGGAGCTTGGTGCTGCAGGGCCTCAGTTTGTCTATGAGTTTGTTTCGCAATTTCAATCTGATCTTGATCTGAGAGAAAAAACTTGGAGAGTACCCATGAAAAACTTGCAGAGGCAGCTAACGGTTCTCATACTTTCCGCACTCGTACCATTAAATGCCGCCTACGGACAGACGGGCGCCGCTTCATCCGCGCCTTCGTTACCCACCACTCCGTTGCAGCGCAAGCTGGCGGAGGTGCGCCAGCACGCCGGACAGGCTGCGACAGCAGGCACGCAGAAGCCGCCGGCGATGGGCGTCAATCACGCAGCGTTTGATCCTGCGTCGCGCGACCGCATACAGCGAGCGCAGACGCAGCACCAGGCTGCGCCGCAATCTCGAAGATTGCCGGGCGCAACGGTCGCGGCGGAGAGATACGTCTTTGGCAGAATGGATCTGGCCACCGACGACTATCCCGACGCGGTTGCAATTGGCGCATTTCAGAAGGGCGGACCGCAGAGCCTAGCGGTGGTGACCCCGGGCTCGAATCCAAGCGCGGACACAGTTTCCATCCTGCTCGCGAACCCGGATGGAACCTTCCAGGCCCAGACCGATTACGCCGTCGGCGTCGGAGCCGACGCGATTGCCGTGGGCGATTTTAATGGCGACGGAAACCTGGACCTGGCAGTCACCTCTTACTACTCTGCGGTCGTTTCCATCCTGCTTGGCAACGGCGATGGCACGTTTCAGCCGCAGGTGCAGTACTCATGCGTTTCCACCTGCAATGACGTGATCGTTGGGGACTTCAACGGCGACGGAAAGCTGGACTTGGCGGTGGACGCCTATGACGCCAATGAAGTGGTCGTTCTGCTGGGCAACGGGGACGGCACATTTCAATCGGCGATGGGCTCGGCGACGCCGATCCGTCCGAGCTACCTGGTGGCTGGAGACTTTAACGGCGACGGGGTTCTTGATGTGGCGACGTCGATCGCGTTCTCCGACACGGTAGCAGTGCTGCTGGGCAACGGCGACGGCACATTCAAACCCGCAGTTCAATACGTGACCGGGTACGAGCCTGGCGTAGTCGCCACCGCTGACTTAAGGGGCGATGGGAAGCTCGACCTGGTCGCGACAACGAATGCCAACACTGTATCGGTCCTTTTAGGAAATGGCGACGGCACGTTTCAAAACCACGTGGACTATACAACCGGCTACGGCCCCGCGTGGGTGTCCGTGGGGGATTTCAACGGCGATGGCAAGCCGGACCTAGCGGTAGCAAATTCCGCCGACAATACGGTTTCGATACTGCTCGGAGAAGGCAACGGCAAGTTTAAGAAGCACGTCGACTATAGCGCTGGCGCGGGCTCGAGCGCTTTGGCGGTCGGCGACCTTAACGGCGATGGCAAGCTCGATGTGGCCGTCGCCAACGAAAACGCCAACACCGTCTCGGTGCTGGTCGGCGAAGGCAATGGAACCTTCCAGACTCCCGAAAACTATGGAGTGGGCGGGCTTCCGGGTACGGTTGCGATCGCTGACTTCAACGGCGACGGCAAGCTTGATCTCGCCAGCGAAAACGAAAGCAATACGGTTTCGGTGCTGCTCAATAAAGGGGGCGGGAAATTTGGCGCGGCGGTGAATTACCCCGTGGGCTACGCGCCCTATGGGACGGTGGCCGCCGATTTTGGCAACGGCCACGTCGACCTGGCAGTGACGAATCAAGGCGAGGCTACGATCTCGGTGCTGCTGGGCAACGGTAATGGAACCTTCCAGAACCAGGTGCAGTATGCCGCGGGCGGGAATCCGGAGGGCATCGTGGCGGGCGATTTCACCGGCAATGGCATTCTGGGCCTCGCCACCGTCGATTTCTATGGGGGATCGAACGAGGCGGTTTTGCTGGGCAACGGCAATGGCACGTTTCAATCCTTGATTGGTGGTCCGGGCGTGCCAGCCTACGTTTCTTTGATGGCGACGGGAGACTTCAGAGGCAACGGCATGCTCGATCTAGCGGTGACTGGGTCGGTGTCCGATACCGTCTCGGACGTATACATCGAACTCGGCAACGGCGATGGCACGTTTCAGGCGCCGGTCGCCTACCCCACCGGTAACGGTGGCGAAGAAGTCGTCGTCGGTGACTTTAATAACGACGGCAAAGCCGATCTCGCCGTGGCCAATGAGACCGACAATACCGTCTCGGTCTTGCTCGGCAACGGAGACGGCACATTCCAACCACAACTCGTTTATCCGGTTGGTGTGGGGCCGTTCTGGGTGACGACTGCGGATTTCAATGCCGATGGAAACCTGGATCTTGCTGTGGTTAACAGCAACTGCAACGAGTATCCCTGCCCGCCGGGAACTGTTTCGGTGCTGCTCGGCAATGGCGATGGAACGTTCCAGCCACACGTGGATTACGGCTTCGGCGATTACGCATTCGCCGACGCGGCCGGTGACCTCAGCGGCGAGGGCGGAGCCGATCTGGCGGTAACCAATTATTTAGGAAGCTCGGTCTCGGTCCTGCTCAATCTCCCAGTCATCTCTGTATTTCCCAACACGCTGAACTTTGGCAAGGAGACAGTTGGCGTCAAGAGTAGCGCGCAGACGATCACAATAAGCAACCCGAGCGGTACGCCGATCGCCGTGACCGGCAAACCGGCAATCAGCGGAGCTGACGCGACCGACTTCGCCGAAACCACAACCTGCCCGTTGAAGCCGAAGACGCTAGCCCCGGGCGCCGCGTGCTCGATCAGCGTGACCTTCGATCCGAAAGCGACCGGTGCGCGAAGCGCCGCGATCAGCCTGAAGGACAGCGTGCCGGGAAGCCCGCAAGCGATCGCCTTAGGGGGAACGGGCCAATGAAAACAATAGCTACTGCGTCCGCGGAAAGAAATTTTCTGTTGATGGCGCATGCGGCGGATTCGAAATTCAAACGTGATCTGAGAGAAATTTGGAGCGTGTCATGAAAACCTCGACGATGCAGTTCGCAGCACTTTTGCTATCCACACTATGTTTGCTGACGAGTGCCCACGGCCAAATTACGGGAGTGACCGCCGGCACGGATCTGACCGGCGGCGGGACGAGCGGTAACGTCACCCTCAACCTAAATACGTCGAAGGTGCCGCAACTGGCCACGGCCAACACCTTCACCGGAAACCAGACGGTGACCGGGAGCATGACCGCAAGCGGTGCGGTGACGGGGAGCAGTTTCAACATTGGCAGCAGTTTGTTCGCTTACGGGTCGTCCTCCAACTCCAACGCATTTCTTGGATTTGCCGGAAATACCACGATGACAGGTGACTACAACACCGCGAGCGGCTTCGAGTCGCTGCTCGACAACACCACGGGCTTCGAGAACACCGCCAGCGGATATCTCTCGCTCGTCTACAACACTACGGGCATCTTGAACACCGGGTTCGGCGGAGACGCTCTTCTCCTCAACAGTTCGGGCAACTTCAACACAGCGATCGGTGCTCAGGCCGGATTGACCGCGGATGGGTCCTATATGACCGGGTCCAATAACACCGCGGTGGGGGCCTATTCCTTGTTCGGAACAGGAACGCTTACAAATGCCACGGCCATCGGCGCCGATGCGTTTGTAACGGAGAGCAATGCCATGGTGTTGGGCGGCATCAACGGAGTGAACGGCGCCACTGCCAGCACTAAAGTTGGCATCGGAACGACCGCGCCAGGGCATTTATTGGACGTGGCGGGCACGGCTGCCATCGACGCCACAGGCCTGAATAACGGAACGAACTTCATCGATCTGACGTTCGGCCTTAACGCGGGTGAAGGGATGTCGTCCTCGCGCACGGCCGGCCCCAATCAATACGGAATCGACATCTTCACGGATTTTGCCCGCCGGATATCCATCGAACAACACGGCAATGTGGGCATCGGGACCGCGACTCCCGACAACCTTCTCACGGTGAACGGCAGCGCCGATAAGCCCGGAGGCGGTTCGTGGGGTACGTATTCCGATGGCCGGCTCAAGAACCTCAACGGCAGCTTCAACTCTGGCCTGAGCCAGGTCCTGAAGCTCAATCCGGTTCGTTATCGCTACAAGGCCGACAATGCGCTGGGCATTCGCGATACGGACGAACATATCGGAGTGGTCGCGCAAGATGTGCAGCGAGTCATCCCGGAAGCGGTGACGGAAAACAGTAAGGGCTACCTGCTGGTGAACAACGATCCGATCATCTGGTCGATGCTGAACGCGATCAAAGAGCAGCAGGGAGAGATTCGTGCCCTGAAGGCTGAGCTTCGGGCGACGCGCCAGTCTTTGCAGACGGTGAATGCCCAAGTAGCTCGTACTCAGCCCGCGTTGGTGGCGGCGAAGTAAGCCCAGGGAGTCGCCCAGGATTCGAAACGAAAAAAGAGTCGAAATAATCGAGGAGCAGGACGATGAGCAACATCACGCGTCATACATTCGCAACCAGAGTTCTCCGGGCAAACGCACCGCTGACAGTGATTGTCCTGGTGACGCTGGCCATCGTGGCCACGCCGCTGGCGTACGCGCAGACCTTTATGTTCAACCGCGCCGATTTCGTTACGGGGACAGGCCCAGCCGTACTGGCCGTGGGCGACTTCAGGGGCAACGGCCTCATGGACGTGGTCACCGGCAATGACGACACGGCGAACACCGTTTCGGTATTGCTCGGAAAAGGAGACGGAACATTTGCCACTCACGTCGATTACCCGGTGGGTTCAGCGCCCAGCGGTATCGCCGTGGGTGATTTCAACGGCGACGGCAAGCTTGACATCGTCGTCGTCTACGGCTTTGACCTGGCTAGAGTCGCCGTGCTCTTAGGAAATGGCGACGGAACATTCAAGCCATTTGTCCCCACCACCGCGGGCGTGCAGGGGGGCAGCATCGCGGTCGGCGATTTCAACGGCGACGGCAAACTCGACGTCGCCGTCTCTGACAACAGCATCGGCGTTGATATCATGCTGGGCAACGGTGACGGAACCTTCCAGGCTCCCGTCGGCTACGCGACGGCAGGCGATCCGCGGATGGTAGTCGTCGCCGACTTCAACGACGATGGCAAACTCGATTTGGCGACGACCAACGCTGAGAGCGAGACCATCTCGGTGCTGCTCGGCAAGGGCAATGGAACATTTCAGCCCCACGTAGACAACTCCACCGCGGTGGCGGCCAGTTGCATCAGCCTCACGGTGGGCGATCTTCGCAACGATGGCAAGATCGACCTTGTTGCCGGATGCCAGAGTGAAGGCAAAGTCGCGGTGCTGCTCTCGAACGGCAACGGAACTTTCAAGGCAGCGAAGGCTTATCCCGTTCTGGCGGGCGTGACTGATGTTGCGGTGGGCGACTTCAACGGAGACGGAAAGCTCGACGTTGCGGTCACCAATAGCGGGACGAACGTTTCCGTGCTGGCTGGCAGCGGATCGGGAACACTGAAGGCCGCCGTGGCTTTCGGGACTAACTACGGTCCAACGGGAGTGGGCGTTGGCGACTTTAATGGTGACGGCAAGCTCGACTTAGTAACTGCAGACAACGGCAGCCCCTTTGGAGTTCCAACCGCTACTATCTCGGTGCTGCTGAGTAATGGCAAAGATTTATTCGCAGCTCACACCGATTACGCCTTGAGCCGCGGCGATTACACCGGAATTGCGGCAGCGGTTCTCACCGCAAACGGCAAGCCGGACCTGATTGTTCCGGTCACGTATAACAGTGAGATTTCTATCGCGATAAACAAGGGCAACGGAACTTTCAAGCCGTTTGTTAATTACTCACTGCCCGCTGGGCCGAACGCTATAGTGGCCGGCGATTTCAACAACGATCACAAACCTGACATCGCGGTTGCAAATAGCAACGGGAGCGGCCTCATAACCGTGCTGCTCAACTCAGGGACCGGGACGTTCCCCACTTACACGGAATACCCCATTAATGGCATCAGTGCCGGCCTCGCGGTGGGCGATTTCAATAAAGATGGCAACCTCGATATCGTGGCCACCAATGGATCACAAAACACCATATCCGTCCTTCTTGGCAAGGGAACAGGGGCTTTTCCGACTTTCGCCACGTACCCGACTGGAAGTTTCCCGGGTGGCGTCACGGTCGGCGATTTCAATGGCGATGGCTGGCCCGATATTGCGGTTGCCAATGAGGGTGGTGGCACGGTTTCGATTCTGATCAACAAAGCCGACGGCTCCGGCACGTTCCATCCGAAAGTGGATTACGCCGCGGCAGGAGGAGGCGCGCCAGCGACGCTCGCAGCCGGCAGTTTCCGCGGCAACGGCATCATCGACCTCGCAGTGGCGACGAATAGCGCCTTTGGCGGAATCGAGGTCCTGTTGGGAAATGGCGACGGAACCTTTCAGTCGGCGGTGCCCTACGACACATTGAACAACGCCAACGGAGTAGTCGTCGGCGACTTCAACAATGACGGCAATCTGGATATGGCGGTCACAATCGCAAGTGCAGGTAGCGCCTTCGGGTTCGTCACCATATTCCCAGGACTGGGCAATGGAACTTTCGGCCCCGGTATAACGCTAGCCTCAGCCCCATTGCCCTACGGGATCGTGGCCGCGGATTTCAACGGCGACGGCGGCTTGGATCTAGCCACAGGTAACGGAACGACAGAAGGCGATACAGGTTCCGCCACCGTACTGCTGAACGAGCCAGTGATCGGATTGACTCCCCGAAGCCTGACTTTCGCGGCGCAAAAAGTGGGGACAACCAGCGCAGCACAGGTCGTGACGGTGAACAATCCTGGAGCAACGCCGATAAAAGTCACCAGCATCACCATCAGCGGTGATTACTCTGAAACGAATGACTGCCCTGCCAAACTCACGGTCGGGAAGAGCTGCACCATCCACGTGACCTTCTCGCCGACACAGACAGGCACACGGACAGGGACTTTATCTATCAAGGACTCGACCCTCACCAGCGTGCAGGGAATCACGCTGACGGGAAGCGGGACGTAGCGGCCTCAAACGGGAGCGGTCGCGGGGTAGTCCGGGAGGCCATAGCACCAGCCTGGACTGCTGGGGAACCCGCGGCCGCTTAAACAAAACCAGCGTTTACCGAAACTGCGAGACCGCTTTAGTCTTTCTCTTTACCGATGCTTCGCCTCGGCTGCCGTGAGGTTCTTCGTCAATGCCAACTAGTTCATGGAATAGTTAACTGTTTGGCGAATAAATAATAAAAAGAGGAAGTTTTGATTCCGGATCTCATCCCAGCCCTCGGGTCGGCTGTATCGAAAAGTCGTTGCTCTCTCGTGGCAGTTATTCGACTCACGGATCAAGTAGGACTCTCAGGGGTTGGGTATGACGGCGGTGGCTTGATTGGAATAGCCGCTTTCTTCGGAGCTGGAGTTGACGGCGGTGGCAACGTAGTAGTAGGTCGTACCGGAGGTGACGGTGCTGTCGGTATAGGCGGTGGAGCTGTCGAGCGAGGAGTTGATCATGGAGTAGGGGCCGCCGGAGACGGTGCCGCGGTAGATGTTGTAGCCGACGGCTTCGGCGGAGGAATTCCAGGTGAGGTCGACGGTGTGCTGAGTTTGAGTTGTGCCGGTGCCGGTCAGCGATTGCACGGCGGGGGAGTTCGAGGCGTTGCTGCTGAAGGAGAGCGAAGCGGAGGCGGCTCCGCTGGACTGGGGCGTGAAGGTTACGGTGAAGGCTGAAGATTGGCCGGCGGGAATGGTGACCGGGAGGGAGATTCCGGAGAGAACGAATTCGCTGCTGTTGCTGCTGGCGGAATTGACGGTGACGGCGGCGCCGCTG
>Ga0209008_1000476_pt1 | contig 13153 bp, 10 predicted proteins | sample JacPin_JW_Ref_O3_FD_187963 | JGI IMG/M metagenome (GOLD analysis project Ga0209008, IMG submission 187963) | Forest soil microbial communities from Algoma, Ontario, Canada - Jack Pine, Ontario site 1_JW_Ref_O3 (SPAdes) (version 2) | ecosystem: Environmental > Terrestrial > Soil > Boreal...
CGATGCACAGATTGTCCTGCTGACTCCCGGGATCCATAACAGCGCATACTTCGAACACAGTTTCCTTGCGCAGCAGATGGGAATCGAACTGGTCGAGGGGCGGGACCTGATCGTCGACGGCGGCATCGTGTATATGAAAACGATCCGCGGGCTGCAGCGCGTGGACGTGATCTACCGCCGCGTGGATGACGAGTATCTGGACCCGCTGACGTTTCGTGCCGATTCCGTGCTCGGCGTGCCGGGTCTGATGGGGGCATATCGTGCGGGCAACGTGGCCCTGGCGAACGCCGTCGGGAACGGGGTCGCCGACGACAAGGCAATTTACGCCTACGTTCCGGAGTTCATCCGCTACTACCTGGGCGAAGAGCCCATCCTGAAAACGGTTGAGACTTTTCTGTGCGCTAATCCCAGCGACCTCGCCTATGTTCTGGATCATCTGCCCCAGCTGGTTGTAAAGGCGGTCGGTGAATCCGGTGGCTATGGGATGCTGATGGGACCCACTGCGGATCGCGCGAAGCTGCTGGATTTCGCCGATCGCCTGCGTGCGAATCCGCGAAACTACATCGCGCAACCGGTTGTGGGGCTCTCTCGCGTGCCTTCCTATGATCCTTCGACGGGCAGCGTCGCGGGCCGCCACGTCGATTTGCGTCCCTATTGCCTGTACGATGGGGAGAACGTGACGATTGTGCCCGGCGGGTTGACGCGCGTTGCTCTGCAACCGAACTCGCTGGTGGTGAATTCCTCGCAGGGCGGCGGAAGCAAGGATACCTGGGTTCTGCGGGGAGAAGACTAGATGCTTTCGCGGATCGCGGAATCGCTGTTTTGGCTCGCGCGCTATATCGAGCGCGCCGAGGACACCGCGCGAATCCTGGATGTGAACTACCACATGCTCCTTGAACAGTCGCAGCAGTCCTACCGCTTGCGCTGGGAGCCTCTGATCATCATGGCGGGAGAGGAAAAACTGTTCGGCAAGCTCTACGACGAGGTGAACGCAGAAAACGTATTTGAGTTTCTGGCTTTCAGCGAGAAAAATCCCAGCTCCATTGTGCAATGCGTTTCCAAGGCCCGTGAAAATGCTCGCACCATCCGCGACAGGATCTCCCGAGAGATGTGGGAAGACATCAACGGCCTGTACTACGCCGTCACCCGGTTTCATCCCCCGGAAGAGATCGCGGCAGGCCCGCACCGTTTCTGCGACAAGATCAAGTTTGGCGCGCACCGTTTTCACGGCGTAACCGACGCAACCCTGCCGCACGATGAAGGCTGGGAGTTCCTGCGCATCGGATGGTCGCTTGAACGGGCGGAAATGACCGCGCGGCTGGTAGACGTCCAATACCACAACCTGCTCGATGCGCTGCCTTCGGTCGGCGCTCCCGACAATCATCAGTGGATGGCCGTACTGAGGTCTGTTGGCGCGTACGAAACCTATCACCGTCAATATCACTCGGCGATTGAACCCGAGAAGGTGGCCGAGATGCTGATCCTGCATCATCAACATCCCCGCTCGATCCGGTTCAGCGCTTCTGAGGTGCAGGCGGGGCTGCGAGCCGTCAGCGGAAGCGGGCCGGGCGCCTACGGCAATGAAGCGGAACGTCTGGCAGGCAGGGTCGTCGAGCGGCTGCGCTATGACCGGGTGACTGAAATCTTCAAGCAGGGACTGCACAGCTATCTCGATGAATTGTTGCGGATGTGCGGAGCGATCGGAGAAGACATCGCCCGAACCTACTTCTACTATGCGGTGGTGGCATGAACCGATATCGTCTGGTACATACGACTGACTTTGTCTATGACGGGCCCGTCTCAGAGAGCTACAACGAAGTCCGGCTGCGCCCACTTCACGACGAGCGGCAGAGCTGCCTTTCCTTCCGGCTGACGACGACCCCGCATTCTCGCGGCACTGCCTACCGAGACGCTTACGGGAACTGGGTTCATCAGTTCAACGTCCTGACCGAGCACCGCAGGCTGCGGGTTGAGGCCGAGTCCGTCGTTCTGCGGCACGAAACCTTCGATGCTCCTGCCGACTCGACGACGCTTGCCGAGTTCGATTCCCACAGCCACCAGCTCGATGAGGAACACTTCGATTTCGTGGCTCCGACCGGGTTTGTGCCCCATCTGGTGCACTTGCGCGAAATTATAGATGCGGCCGAAAAATCGTGCGACCAGACCGTGGCCGGATTCGCACAGACGGCCTCGGATCTGATCCACCAGCGCTTCCGCTACGTGAAGGGCGCAACCCACGTGCACTCCTCGATTGAAGACTCTCTTTCGCTCGGCGCCGGCGTCTGTCAGGATTTTTCCCACCTGCTCCTCGGCGTGGTGCGGATGCGCGGAATTCCGGCGCGCTATGTCTCGGGTTACCTGGTCCCCGGCAGCACCGCTGCACCCGAGGCCAAGCAGGAGGACGTAATTGGCGGACAGGCCTCGCACGCCTGGGCCGAAATCCTGGTACCGAATTCCGGCTGGATCGGACTGGATCCCACGCTTGGCAATCCGGTCGGCCTGCGGCATATCCGCATCGCCATCGGCCGCGACTACGGTGATGTCGCGCCGGTTCGCGGAGTCTACAAGGGCCACGCGGGGCAGAGCCTTTCCGTCGACGTTCGCGTTCGCCCGGCGATTGACGACGCCGGTTGCGAACAGCTCAACAAGATTACCGTAGGGCCGGTGGCACCGCCGTCGATCCTTGAGCGCCCCCAGCAGCCCGCACAGCAGCAGCAACAACAGCAGCAGTAGGCGCGCCAGATGTGCTACCCGCCAGCAGCTTCACTTTACAACCCCGCCTGCATTGGCTAACGTAGGCTCAGGGTTTCCACGCGGCGGGTTGCGAGCAAAATGGCCACACCCTTGGTGGGAAGCGATCTGCTGTTCACACTGGTCCTGAAAGTGGGCTGGGCGGCGGCGCTTGCGGCGTTGCTGGTTCGTTTCCGTTCGTTTCGCAAGCTGGTCTTTACTGAAAACCGCGATTCTGACCAGAAAGTCATGTTGCTGCTTTTTCTGGTACCGCCGCTTGCGATCGGCGCGATGCTGCGGCTTGTCGCGAACTATCGTTTTTTCGACCTGACGCTGGAGGGTTCGTTTCTGATGGGTTTGATTGGCGGCCGGGTCGTCGGTCTGCTCGGGGGATCGCTGATCAGCTTGCTGCCGTTCGGATTTCACGAATGGCTCTCCGCGCCGGTCGCGGCGCTGGTCGGCCTGCTGGCCGGCACAATCCGCCAGGCCATGCCGGAAAAAGAAGACGTCTGGCATTTCGGGCCTTTTCTGTTTCTCAGCATTCCGCAGTGGCTTGTGAAGCTGGCCCGGGATCGAAAGGGCAACTGGGCCATGCTGCCGCTGTTCTGCTGCGCGGCGCTCGAGGTCGGCCTGATCACGCTCGGCGATTTTGTGCCTTCGCGCTGGATATTCTCGATTCATCCGGCGAATTGGGGTTACGCGGCCCTGGTCGTGCTCTCCTCGGTGATGTGCGTAGCCATGGCCGTGAAGATCTGGAATAACACGCGCATCGAGATGAACCTCGAGCAGAACCAGCAGCACCTGCTCAAGGCCCGCATGGACGCCCTGACCAGCCAGATCAATCCCCATTTCCTTTTCAACACGCTGAACACCGTCTCCTCGCTGATCCGCTTCGATCCGGACATGGCCCGCGGCGTGGTGCTGAAGCTTTCCAATATTCTGCGGCGGCTGCTGCGGAAGCATGAGACCTTCGTTCCGCTGCGGGAAGAGCTTGATTTTATCGACGATTATCTGGATATCGAGGTCATCCGCTTTGGGCGCGACAAGCTCCAGATTTTCAAGGAAATTGATGAGGAGACGCTCGACGCGTTCGTGCCCAGCATGCTGCTGCAGCCGATCGTCGAAAACGCGATCAAGCACGGTCTGGCTCCGCGACTCGCGGGAGGCCAGATCCACATCCGGACGCATCGCCGCGACGGTCGGCTGGCGATCGAGATCGACGACAACGGCTTGGGCATGACACCGGATCGGCTCCTCGAGGTCTACGGCGGCGGCATCGGGATCAGCAACGTCCACGAGCGTTTGCGGCTTCTCTACGGCGACCAGTTCGAAATGGATATTCGCAGCCAGGAAGGCGAGGGCACCCAGATCCGGATCGAGATTCCCGAACTCGCTACCCTCGAGCCAGCCGCACTCTAGACACACGCCGGCGCGGAGATCTGCATCCCACATTCTTCAAGAGGTGTTCGCCCGGCAGCAGGGGGAATTTTGGCGGCTTCGGAGATTCGTTGGTCGGAAACCTGGCATCTGGCGATTGAGGCTCTGCGCGCCAACCGCGTGCGCGCCGCGCTTACCATGCTTGGTGTGGTGATCGGCAGCGCGTGCATCGTGCTGGTCGTCACCGTCGGGCTTACCGGCCGGACCTATGTTCGCCACCAGATCGAGGCCGTGGGATCCAATATCGTCTTCGCATCGCTTGCGCAGCCAAGCGCTTCTCAGACCGTCTCACTCGGCGACCGGATTTCGCTTGCCGATCTCGATGCCGTGCGACAGGAAATACCGCAGGCCGTTCACGTTGCTGGCACCAACGATATCCCTTCGTCCGTTGTGGCGGCTGGCCAAACCTGGCCGGTCGTCCTGATTGGCGTGACGCCTGAGTTTCAGCAGATTCGTCATCTGATCATCCCGCGCGGCCGCTACTTTGATGACACAGACTTTTCAAGCGTCAGCAAAGTGTGCGTGGTCTCAAACCATCTGGCAGAGGTGGCCCTGCCGGACCAGGATCCCATCGGGCAACGGATCCGGGTAGGAGAGTTAACGTTTACAGTGATCGGTGTATTTCGCGAGCGCATCGACACGTTTGGTCAATCCGAGATCCGCGCAGACTCCCTGCTCGTCCCATTTCCGTTAGTCAGCTACTACACCGGAGACGCCTTCATTGAAACACTCTACGCGCAGGCGAACCGGCCAGAGAATGTTCCGCTTCTCACCGAGCGGGTGGCTCAGGTACTGAGGAGCCGCCACCGGCCGGAGGCCGAATACAGCGTCCAGAATCTGTCCTCCATCCTGGACACTTCACGGCGCATTTCCTTCGCGCTGACCATTGTTCTGTTGCTGGTCGCGCTTCTCGCACTGCTGATTAGCGGCATCGGCATCATGAACATCATGCTGGTCACGGTAACCGAGCGCACCCGCGAGATTGGGATCCGCAAGGCCATCGGCGCCCGCCCCCAGGAAATCCTCTACCAGTTCTTGTTCGAAGCCATCCTGATCAGCGGGGTTGGCGCGGTGGTGGGTATCCTACTTGCCGTGGCGATCCCGCTTTCGGTCTACATCCTTGCGAAGTTCCTGCCCCTTCCGGACGGGCTTTCGATCCCGGTTTCCTGGCTGTCGGTGGTTCTTGCGTTCGTGGTGTCCTGTGCGACCGGCGTGCTGTTCGGGTACCTGCCAGCCAGGAACGCGGCCCAGCTTCAGCCCGTCGAATCTCTGCGCTTTGAATGAAACCTCTGGTCTTGATCTGATTATCGGGCAGCGATCCCGGACCAGGGATGAGAGCAAGCACCCCTGCCGAGTGTCGGTTGACTTCTTCTGCGTCGCGTGCACGCGAGGCGTACTCGGAATCAAGCGGATGTACTACAATGTTGCGCATGAGCAGCGAGGCTCATCCAGTCACCTATTCCGTCGTCGTACCCTTGTACAACGAACAGGAAAGCGTTCCCCAGCTGTACGTCAAGATCATTGACGTGATGGACGCCGTTGGCGAGCCCTTCGAGATCGTCTTTGTCGACGATGGCAGCCGCGATGGCACCTTCCGCCAGCTTTCGGAGATTTCCCGCGACGATGGACGCGTTCTGGTCGTGTGCCTCCGCCGTAATTTCGGCCAGACGGCCGCACTGAAGGCGGGCTTTGATCATTGCCAGGGTGAAATCATCATTTCGATGGACGGGGATTTGCAGCACGATCCCGCGGAAATTCCGAAGTTCCTTGAAAAAATGAAGGAAGGCTACGACATCGTGAGCGGCTGGCGCGTAGCGCGCACCGATGCCTGGCTCACCCGACGTCTTCCGAGCCGCGTCGCCAACCGCATCATGGCCAAGCTGTCGCGCGTCGACCTGCACGATTTCGGAACAACGTTCAAGGCCTATCGGCGCGAGACCATCTCGGAAATCAATCTCTACGGTGAACTGCATCGGTTCATTCCGGCGCTTGCGAGCTGGGCCGGAGCGTCGATCGCCGAGGTGCCCATCACCAATGTTCCGCGCAAGAGCGGGAAATCCAACTACGGCATTTCGCGCACGATTCGCGTGCTGCTGGACCTCATCAGCGTGAAGTTCCTGCTCGACTACTCGACCCGCCCGCTGCAGCTGTTCGGCCTGGCTGGTCTGGCGGGCTTGGCAAGCGGTGGCGCGATCGAGCTGTGGGCCTTTGTTCGAAAGGTTTTCTACCATGAGACTCTCATGGTGGATCATGGTCCGCTTCTGCTGCTGGGAATGGCCCTGGTGATCGGGGGCATTCAATTCATCGCCATGGGGCTGATCGGCGAACTTCTGGCCCGCACCTACTACGAAGCGCAGAATAAGCCCATTTATTCCGTGCGCGCGCTTGTCGGTCGCAGGGGTGGGAACGCGCGACGCAGCGAGCCTCCTCGAACAGCCGGCGCGGCCGGCCGTTAGCATGACAGGCGAAGGCCCCTCTGTGGCCGGGCCCCGCGAAACAGCCCCAGATATTGCTTCCCCCGCACGGCCGTTCCGGAAAGTCTTTTGGGTGCTGGTGCGACTGGCGATCGCAGGCGTGCTGCTGGCCTATCTTGCCAGATCCGGAATGATCGACGTGCGGGCGCTGTCCCGGCCGTTCACCGCGTGGCCGATTGCTCTTGTCGCCGTCGCCCTGATCCTGATCGATGTGTCCCTGATGGCGCTTCGATTTTCACTGCTCTTCCGGCCTCTGGGGCTGCCCATTCCCCTGGGCAAGTCCTTTCAACTGACGCTGGTCAGTTTCTTTTTCGCTCAATTTCTCCCCGGTGCGGCCGGCGGCGACCTGGCAAGGCTTTTCTATGCCGCCAAGGATTACAAAGGCCGCCGCTCGGAGATTGTCACCGTGTCGCTGTTTGATCGCGCGATCGGGATGTTTTCCCTGTTGGTCATGCCGTGGCTTTTCGCTCCGGCGTTCTTGCGATGGATCCAGGCGACTGCGGCTCTGCGCGCGCTGCTGATCACGGCTGCGGCGCTTGCGGCTGCGATCCTGGCTGGTTTTCTTGCTTGCCTTTACTGCCAGCCGCTCACCGAGCGAATCGCGCGAGCCGTGTTCGGATTCCTGCCCGGCACCCAGTGGCCGGTCGAAGTGATTCGAACCGTCGCCTCCTATCGTCACAACCTTGGTACGGTGATCGTCGCATTCGTCATCTCTGTGGTCGCCAATTCCTTGCTCCTTATCGTGATGGTGCTGGCCGTGTTCGTTCTGAACCCCGCGGGCCTGGATCTGAAAATGTGCCTGATCGTTCCGCTCGGCTTCGTTGCCAACAGTTTGCCGTTTACTCCCGGCGGGCTAGGCGTCGGCGAGACGGCGTTCAATGCCCTGTTTACCGTGGCCGGACTCACCGGGGGCGCCGAAGCGCTTCTGTGCTGGCGGGTCTGGACGGCGCTGGTTCGCTTGCTCGGACTGGTTTTCTATCTCCGGGGAATCGAGGGGGTCTTCGGCCATCATGGCGCCGCAAGCGAGGCGGCCCGCTCGGCTCAGCCCTAGCCTTGCTTGCGTGATCGGTTCGATTCAGTTTTCCGCCTGGAGCACGGGGCACTGAAAAGTCGCTTGCCACTCTTCCTCACCACAGGGTAAAACGTTACAATCCAAATGGATTCAGTCTGAGCATCGCAATTCGAGACAATCAGGACTTCCTACAGGAGGGCACATGAGGATTGCCGTGCTGGGCGGAGACGGCTACTGCGGTTGGGCGACGGCTCTGTATCTGTCGCAGAAGGGCCATACGGTAGCCATCATTGACAACTTCATCCGCCGCCAGTGGGATTTTGAATTGGGTGTGCAGACCCTCACGCCGATCCGGCCGCTCCCGGACCGTCTCCGTGCATGGCACGAACACACCGGCAAGAAGCTTGATCTTTTGATCGGCGACGTGACCGATTACGAATTTCTGGCCGAATCGCTCAATGAGTTCAAGCCGGAGGCGGTGGTCCATTTTGCCGAACAGCGCTCGGCGCCCTATTCCATGATTGATCGCCGGCATGCCGCCTTTACCCAGGTGAACAATGTCGTGGGCACACTCAATCTGCTGTTCGCCCTTCGCGAATTCCATCCGGATTGTCATCTGGTGAAGCTCGGCACGATGGGTGAATACGGAACGCCGAACATCGACATCGAAGAGGGATATATCGAAATCGAGCACAACGGCCGCAAGGACGTGCTCCCGTATCCCAAGCAGCCCGGTTCCTTCTACCATCTCTCGAAGGTACACGACAGCCACAACATCATGTTTTGTTGCCGCGCCTGGAAGCTGCGCGCAACCGACCTGAACCAGGGAGTTGTGTACGGCACGGTCACCGATGAAACTGCGCTCGATGAAGCGCTCATCAACCGTTTTGACTACGACGAGGTTTTCGGCACCGTTCTGAACCGTTTCTGCGCCCAGGCCGCCGTCGGGCATCCTCTAACGGTATACGGGAAGGGCGGCCAGACTCGCGGTTTCCTGGACATTCGCGATACCGTACGCTGTATCGAAATCGCCTGTAAGCACCCGGCGGCGCCAGGTGAATTTCGGGTCTTCAATCAGTTCACCGAACAGTTCTCGGTTTTGGATCTCGCCCACAAAGTTCAGGCTGCCAGCAAGAAAATGGGATTGAAGGTCGAGATTGACCACTTGCCTGATCCGCGTGTCGAGGCCGAAGCGCACTACTACAACGCCAAACACTCGCAGCTGATCGATCTGGGACTGCAGCCTCACCATCTGTCGGATTCGCTGCTTGATTCGCTGATGAATATCGCGATCGAGTATCGCGACCGCATTGACGCGTCGCTGTTCATGCCTCGCGTCGACTGGCGCAAGGCGCGCAACGATCGTCGGGATACACAGCGCGTGTCGGTCGTGCCCTAAAGGGCGAGGGTCGCCCGAGCGTTCAGGGGTTGCGCGAAGCCTCTGTTCGCTGCTTCCAGGAAGCCAGCGCTTCGGCCGTGCTCGCAGCAAAATCCAGATTGAGCGGGAACGGTGCGCCGCCCAGTCCTGCTTCAAACGCGGCGATATAGCGCTGAATAATCGGTTCGCTCGATCCCAGAAAATCAATCGATTCGATCGTCTTGCGGTCGCTTGCGATCCATACTCGCCGCTCGTCGGGCTGCTCGTAGGCACAATGTATTTCGCCGGGGACCGATTTCGGGACGCCGTACTGTCGAATTGCAAACAAGTGACAGCCCAGGTTATCGATGGCCGGAACTCCCAGGCGATCGGAGCGCTCGACACAGAAGTGCCCGCCAAAAATCAGGCCCGCGCCCTGATCGAACTGCGTTCGCCATTTTTCGACCCGATCGAGCAGACAGTACTGGTAATGCACCCCGGCCAGCACATGCCGGGAGGTCGCAAGACGGGCGAGTGGCTCGGTTTCAGAGTGGGGCAGCAGCCAAGGTTTTTCGACGATCAGGTGCAGTCCTGCGCCAATCGCCGCTTCTGCCATCAGGGAAACGTGGGGGCCGGGCGAAGTACAGAGCCAGGCAATTTGCGATGCGCTTTCGGTGAGCCGCGCAGTCAGGCGGGCTTTGAAATCAGCTTCGCTCTCCGAGGGGTTTCGTCGGGTACCGTCAACAAAAACGCTTCGACGCCCTTCGCCGGCAAGAATTGTGTGAATCCTGTTGGCCCAACGTCCGCGGCCGACAATCGCGTAGGAAGGGGCTTCAGACACGGCTCACACCGAGGGTGGCTGGGTTCTGCATCACGTCAAAGTATACCCAATGTAGGAGAGCTTCCGGGGTACGCCGCTCGACGTCGTTGAGCGGTCAATGAAGGCCGTGCTAACTTGTTAGCGGCCCGGGCGCGAGAATCAGATCAGGTAACCGTGGGCAGGTCCGAAACTGCGACCGAGAAACGCCGGCTCTGTGAAGGACTTACATGGATCTCAGGATTAAGGAAACCCGAAAGACCGTAGAGGATGTGCCGGGCTGGCTTACGCGCTCGGAAGGAAAGCTGCTCTTTAATCTGGCGAAAAGCTGCACCGGCCGGGGCGTTATCGTTGAAATCGGCTCCTGGAAAGGCAAGTCGACCATTTGGCTTGCGAAAGGCTCCCAGGCGGGCCGAAATGCCAGGGTCTATGCGATCGACCCGCATTCCGGTACCTCCGAACACCGTCGGCAGGGAAAGCTTTCAACCTTTGAAGAGTTCGAGCGAAATATTTCCCGCGCCGGGGTTGGCGGCCTGGTGTTTCCGATCCGGGCAACTTCAGAAGACGCCGCATCGAGCTTCGCCGAACCCATCGAGATGATTTTCATCGACGGCGATCATGACTATGAAGCGGTGAAGCGTGACTTCGAGCTCTGGTATCCGAAAGTCGTTGACGGAGGCGTGATGGCTTTTCACGACACCACGGTCTGGCAGGGCCCCAAGAAGCTCGTGGCCGAGCGGATTTACAAATCACAGGATTTTTGTGATGGCTCGTTTGCCGGCTCGATCGCGTTTGCAACCAAGGTTCGGGAAAACACCGGCGGGCAGCGCCTCCGAAACCGGCTCGCCTTGGTCGCGAAGAACTGCGTGGGGCCCCTGCAGGATTTTGTGGAAACTCAAATCGAGAATCACCAGCTGAAAACACGGCAACGCCGCAAATCCGGAGTTCCCTCACCCCAGGTCTAGCTGGCCCCCTCGGCGCGGCCAACCCTGTCGCACACGATCTGCGCGGCTTTCACCGCGCTTACGACCTTTCCGGAAAAGACGTATAGCTCGCCGGGTGGACCCTGCTGAACGTACAGGGTTCTGCGGTCCTGCTCCGGATTGTCCTCCACAACCCGCATGGTGAAACGCGACCCCAGATACCTCGCATCAAGCGACGCGGGCACGGCGAGTGCCGAGTCCTGTCGCATGGCATCAAATCGGCTGAACGGGATGGGCTCAAACGCCGGCCGATTCAGCAGGCTTGTGTACGGTTCAGGAATCGGTTCATCCGGATCGGTCGTCGTCCAGTGGTTGGTGTTCTTGGCCGAGCCAAACAATGAGCGCGCCGAACTCCCGTAGGGATCAAATGCAGTGAAGGGTCCGTCGACCACGACAAGCGAGACGCCGCGCAACATGGCGGGCAACTCGATCAATATTTTTTCAGCCACCTGATACTTGGCCATCTTGAAAGGTCCGCGTCCCGGACCCAGCCCGTAGGTCGCCCAGATCACAAAGTCATATTCCGGTCGCGTCTCAGCAGGGAATACGCGCTGGTCCAGAGGCACTTGAAGCTCTTTGAGGCGCGCTTCGATGAGACTTCTGAGGACTTCGGGATCGTAGATGTGCTCGTCCACTTCGTAGCAAGTTTCGATGAACTCGAAATTGATCCACTCCGGACGGCACGGTTTGCAGACCAGACCATATTTCGCCATGATCCGCTCATAGGCTGCTGGCGCGGTCTGTGATCCGTTGTGGGGAATCGCGTAATAGTGACGGCTGTTTCGCACGATCGCGGGCGCGAAAGCCGTGGTGAATTCCGAGCGAGCCTCGAGAGTTTCAGCGATCGTTTCCGGGCTGCGGGGATAGTGGTAGCCGGAGTGGATCCGGTACTGGTTGATGGCTGAGGCGGCCCGCAGGACGCCGAGCGGATCAAACAGGCGAACCTGGTGCCCCTGTTCGCCCAGACGAATCGCGATCGTCGATCCGTAGATCCCTGCTCCGACAACGGCAACCTTAGCGCTCATCGGTAATTATTCGCGGTGTGAACGGCCTGTCGGGTCCGCTTGCGGAAGGGTTTTGCAGCTCCGACTGCGTCAGCGCATGGTTGGTCAACAGAACCTTGCCGCCGCTTTTCGTCACGGTATAGAGCTCGCCCGGTCCGATCAAATCGTCGTAATGCGGCAGCGCGGAGTCAAAGGTCAACAGATAATAACGCTCCGGCTGCGCCCACAGTTTGCGAAGGTCCCCATCGCCGATAAATACCTGGGGCGCGCCCGGAGCCCAGGAACCATATTCCAGGTTGGCCCAGCGTCCGTTCAGCATCAACCCGCTCCGGTTGGTATAGAAGAACACAGATGAAAAGGCATAGTAATGATGGTCGACGATGAGCTCTCCACCGGGCGACTGGTCGAGCACGCGCGCCAGCGGACGCGAGCCCATGTAGGGATCAAAGACCACCATCGCGAGACGAGCCGCATGGAAGAACAGAACCATCATCAGCGCTGCGGCGAGAAACGCCCGCTGCCCGGTTGCCCGAATCGCTCCAACCGCCCCAACGAGAAATGCGATTCCGGCAACAACCAGAGGCAGGCGAAGGTAGGCAAACGAATCCAGGGTAAGGTCCTCCATGTGGCCAAGCGAGAGCGTGTAGGCCTTCGGGTTGCGGCTGAGCGCCGAGGAGATGTCTCCCGGTGTGGGGACGCCGTGTACGTGTACCAGGATCGCAAACACCGCAACCGCTGCGATCGCCGAGATAACGCAAAGGGCGCGCGTTCCACGCCGCACCCAATCGCCTCCCGCGGCCATTGCGGATGCGAGCAGCAGCGCAATCGCGGGGTAGCAGGGCATCGAATAGTATTCCTGCGTGGTTGAGAACGTGAAGAAGATCAGAACGAACCCGGTCCAACAAAGTGCGAGCAGGCGTACCTGCCCCGCTCGGTCCACCGGTTTGAAGGAAAGTTTCGCCAGGGCGGGGAAATACACGCTCCAGGGGAAAAGCCATACCAGATGAAGCAGCCAGAAGTAGAGGCGGGGAACCGTGCTGTAATCCCTCGGGTAACGCAGATTCAGGAATCGCAGCACCTGCTCGTTGACGAAGTAATACCAGAGAAAGCCATGGTATTGGCCCGGTCCATTGTGCAGAGTCCAGGCGAAAAACGGCGGATTGCGCACCGCGGCCAGGATGTGCCAGGGCGCTGCGATCAGCAGCACGACTCCGAGTCCCGTGAAGGGATGGAGCCGCTTCCAGGTGCGTGCGGAAATCAGCTGGCGGGTAAGTCCCAGATAGATCACCGCCGCGGCTACCGGAAACAGGATTGCGATCAGGCTCTTCAGCAGCAGGCC
>Ga0209008_1000477_pt1 | contig 13094 bp, 16 predicted proteins | sample JacPin_JW_Ref_O3_FD_187963 | JGI IMG/M metagenome (GOLD analysis project Ga0209008, IMG submission 187963) | Forest soil microbial communities from Algoma, Ontario, Canada - Jack Pine, Ontario site 1_JW_Ref_O3 (SPAdes) (version 2) | ecosystem: Environmental > Terrestrial > Soil > Boreal...
CTTATTGAGTCTAAATTTTCGACAGTGATATGTGCACCGGTCTTCACCCATGGTGAAGGACTATCAACTCAGGTCCCGATTGGGCCAGAAGAAGGATTGAAGCACTCAAGCTGGATCATGTGCGACAACCTTGTGAGCCTTCGTAAGGCCGATCTTAGGAATTTCATTGGGTCCCTTTCGAGCTCTAAGGTCACCCATCTGAATGAGGCTCTCAAGATGGCGCTCGACCTTGTTTAGCATCGAACAGAGGGGTCAGATGGGCGGATGGCGATGGGTTCCGGATATTTTGAGCCGCTAATTCCGGGAACACAGCGGCAAGCTAGCCTCCAAGGTGGCCTTAGTTTTTGTCGACCTTGCCTAGCGTCTTCGGGTTCACTCGCGTATCTGGGCGTGAGCGGTGGCGCACTGGCGCATCGATCACGTTTGCATCTTCGGATTGGGCTTTCTCGTTTTATGCCCGCTGCGCGATCGGAAGACTTTACTTGATTGATCATCCACAAAACCTTGCGCGACAAGCGTTTCACCTCCCCGGCCCTTAAGCACCTCATCGATTTCGTAGTCCGAAGAAGGATCAGCCTCGCCAGTTATGCAGGTGAAACAAGCGTTTCCTACCACGGCCGAGCCGATCGCCCAGATGGGTGCCCCGCAGTGATACCGAGCACCTTGACGCGCATCTGCTACACTCCGGCGAAGAAGACTTATGAATTCATCGGGCCGCTCGCCAGGGTTGCTCTTCCGATGCAGCTTGATGAACTCATCCATCCGAATCAGTACAAAACCCATTGCACAACTCCCTTCTCTATCGTTTGACAGATGCTTGGTCTCCGGCCATTCACGCGCGATTTCTTCCGACGCTGTGCTTCGAAACGCTACCAGGATTCCTCCATCCCCAGCCGGCGAATCGCATCCTGGAGCCGGCGGATGTCGACTATCGCCAGTATTATCAATAGCTTGCATGCAGTAAGATTTTCCGTACCATGTTCGTACAACGCCTCGTGAGAGGGGCGGATTCCGAAGAGTCTCGATTGCTCTCGCTCTTTTCATTTCTGCTGGCCACTAGATCCGGCAAGATGCCAGCCAGTTGATCCCCTTACGGTAATCAGGGCCAGCTGGTATGTAACTGCGCACCTCGTAACTCTTCATCCGCTGGACCACTGCACCACTGTGGTAGCCCTTATCCGTCACCAGTTCTTCGATCCCCTGCAAATGGACCTTCGGTTTATCCTGAGGCCGCGACTCGGCCTCGCCTCGGATCTGTTCGGCTACCTGCTCACCGGCCTCGCACAAGGTTTCATCCAGCGTTGTCGTATCGCGCTGGTCGGCGCCCTGCAGCGTCACCGCCACAATGGCGCCCGTATCCATGTCTACGGCATGCTCCGCCTTGTACGCCAAGTCCGTGCGCCCATCCTTCATCTTCGCTATCCGCGCGTCCCCGTCCGCCGGACTCTTCCATTCCTTGTTCGAGGTTTGCTTCTTGCGCTTCCGATCCAACCGCACCAGGTCCTCGCGGGTCGGCGTGCCGATTCCCGACGCCTTCGCCAATCCGCACAAGAACTCGTCGTGCGTCTCTCCAGTATCGCGCCGTGCAATCGACCGCATCGCCGCATTCGCTTCCAAGGTGGTCGCGTCGATGCCCATCCGCCGTCCCTTCAGCAGTCCCCGTTCGGCCAACAATCCCAGCACCCGGGCGAACGCCTCGCGATGCCTATCGATGTCAATCAAGCGCCGGGTCCGCCGCCGGAGGAAATGGATCCAGACACAGTGACTCCCGCGCTGAACGCTATCGTGCAGGAGCGCTGGGAGAACTTTTCAATCGGCTGTGATCTGGTACCGGCTGTTTTTACCGCAAACAAGACCCCCACTCTTCTTCAAGTGAACGGAATAGAACATGAAATCAACAATATGGTGTTTCCTGGTTTTGCCGCTATTGGAACGGGAAGCGAACATGCGGTTTTCTGGCTTTCTCGACGGCAACAGATGTTCTGCCACGTTCCCTTGCATGCTGCATATCCCGCCTACGAGGCAAGGCTATGGCTAAGTCTTCGCCTCACGTGAATAAACATCTGGATCTCATTGTGGCTACGGATGACAAACAGTGGTTTTCAAGCACCCACCCGACCGATAAAAGATTTCCAGAGCACTCAGAAATCAACATTAAAAACTTGCAGCAGTTGTGTGAGAGATATGGCACACGCCATACATCGAATCTGGGAATTCCAGTTTCTCGAAAGGCTAAGCGGGAGCGGTAATGGCAGATCAAGAAGAGTACGGAATGTTTCCGTTTGTGCGGCGAAGAATTGGACAGGGTTCGACTAATTTAGCCAGCCTGGGAATCCGGTCGTTTCGTCAATCTCCTTCCAGCAAGAAGATTTAGGGCTCGACTGAAAGGGGCTAAGACGCCCGTCTCAATCGCTCCACAACCCTGAGGGTTCCGATCCGATCCAGTTCCTTGCCAAGCGATCTGATCTTTTCTGAACGCCGACGATGCTCCTGAAGCTGAGAATAATTGAGGGAGGTTGGCTGTCCGAAGATCTCAATCTGAAACTGGATGAGCTGATGAATTTCTTTTTCGATGGCACTGGCTGGGATTGTCATCGTGACCTCCGGGGTTACAGAAGTATTTTCTTCGAAATTGATTACGTCAATACATCAGCCCTAACTTTTAATCTTGCTGTAACAAATTCATTCGATCCGGTCAAGAGTGAAATGCAGAGTGAAATGCAGAGTGAAATGCATCGGGGAAGCCAGCAAAGAACATTCGAAAATCTGGCAAGCGCAAACGCAATCGGGGAATTTCGGCCGCCACCACTCGATCCGGTCAGCGGCGAGATGGTGTCCATTGTGACAATGAGGCTTGGGCCCTCGCGCAAGGCAGCGGACGGTCGCACGGACAGGGACGTGCTTCACAAACCGCACGCCAATTGAGGATGATGGCGGCTGTCGTGATCGGGGCAAAGAAGAAGGCGGTCAAAATTGAACTGCCGAACACGGGACGGCACAAGATATCTGCTGCCGGTCGGAAGAGAATCGCAGCGGCTCAGCGGGCGCGGTGGAAGAAGACCAGGGCAGGGAAGGCGAAGTAGCTGATCAAATGCCTACTGGTTTAGTGGACTTTGTGGCAGTCCGTTACCCGCCGTGTACCCCCGTTCAGCGATTCGGACCATTTTGAGGATTTGAGCCATTTGCATTGTCGTTCTGTTTTCGTAACGAGAATACGAAAGTTAACTGCGGCCACAGTCTGATTATTAGTATCGAGCGGCGTGCTGGACAGGCGGTTTACACTTCGTTGAAGTGTTAGCCCTTCCCCACGCTTTCCAGCACGCGATTCAGCACCAACGTCCGGGCAAAATCATCACACTCGACCTCAGTCCATCCCCGGAATTTTTGTGATTTCTGATGATGAATTAACTCCCATCATGCGGTCAATCCAAGTGCAGCATGATGCTGCGCTAGCGGCGTGAAGCCGCCTCGCTCACTGTACGCTAGCGTACATTTTCCCTTGACACGCTGGGATAAGGCACATAATGACTACCTGCTCAGGGGCGAGCTGTCGGAATGTGGTCTCGTTAGGGGAAGGCGAGAACGCATCAGCTCAACTCAACTCGGCCCGTTTTTTTTCCTCACCTTCCGGCTCAGCGGGCTTTTTTTCAGTTCCACCCGGAGGGGCTCTCAGGAGGCTTGCTAGTCTGCATGTTCTCCATTTGATGCGGGGGCCGATGGGCAGAAATATGACCCCGCCATTCCTCTTTGCGAGCGTGATCAACGGCGGCCATACCCGGCGAGTATTCCTTCAAATGCGCAGCTGAGAGGTAACAGAAGGACGCTCGGGTAACGGTGGGCGTGGAGCGGTTCGCGAACGCCGGGCTGAACCGTCACTTCGAGCAATCTCCCCTCGTAGTTTTCAAATAGAAGCTTGTGATTTGTGGAGCTGCAGCCAAAGCGTCATTGTCAGGAGTCCACCACTTGTCAAAGTTCTTACTTGTGGCGTCGAAAAGGCTACGACAAAACCGGTTCGTCGCCATCAGTCCGGTACTTTTTGACCACAAGGCAACCTAGACAAGCAGCCCATCATGCGACAATCTTCTGGCGACAATCTGAAGAGCGACGCTGCATTGCTGTTTTCAAGTCGGCCTCGCGCTATGGAGTACGATGCCAAATACTTCGAAACACTTGGAGCCACGCTGGCCTGCAATGCTTGCTCTGCTCGCGGTGGGCGGATTGCGTTTTTCTCTGCCCGAATCCCTGTCAGCGGGCCCCGACTGGTTGATCATTGTCGTTGTCGGGGTACTTCTGATTCCCACAGCGTGGGCACGCCAGCGCGGTAAAGATAACCTCAATAAGTTTTTGGGCTATCTGCTGAGCTCCATCGTGACTGTCGACATGATCTGGTCGCTTGGACTCTTGGTCGCGGCGCTACCATCGCATCGACAGACTCCCCAAGATCTGTTGCGTTCCGCAACCGCCTTATGGATTACGAACATCCTGGTCTTCGCCTCCTGGTACTGGCGTTTGGATGCAGGTGGGCCGCGCGAGCGTGAGTTGCGCGGCGTACATACCGACGGAGCATTCCTTTTCCCACAGATGACTCTTGATCAGCAAGCCAAGCGCGAAATGGGAGAGCAATGCTGGAGTCCAGGTTTTGTGGATTACCTTTTTCTCGCGTTCAATACCAGTACCGCATTTTCACCAACGGACTGTCCCGTATTATCAGCATGGGCCAAACTCCTTATGATGATTCAATCGCTCATTTCCCTGACCACGGTGGCTCTGTTGGCAGCTCGCGCAGTAAATATTCTTTAGCAGCCTGGGCGCGAATCGGTGTGGCTGGCTCGATGTGAACGAAACTGCGGAGTTCGGGATCGATCCACACGCGATCGAGTGGATGCGCCGGATTTCCCGTCTTGACCCAAACGCAATAAAGTTGACGGCCCAATGTTGGAATAAAAGTGTTGGTCATGGCGCCCTCTCGGCAGAGACACGTATCCGGTTGGGGCGCGCATGCTGTGCGGCGTCCGAACACGCGGTCTCGCCAATGGATTTGGTTAGGAGGAGTGAGTCGAGCCATTCAGATATGGCGGATTCCCTCGCTCGGGTCACAGGTCAAGTGCTGTGGCGAGCGAGGAGGAGATGAGCCTACAAAACGCTGGGTGGTTCTTCTACAACGCTGCTAACAGCACAATTCAGCGCTCCGGCTTCCCGGAGGTTCTTGTGCAGATTCAACATTCATAGTGCTTCTATAATTCTCCCTAGAGTCTCTTGCGGAATCTCGACGCAAGTCTTATATCATATCCCCCTAGCATATAGGCAAGGAAAAAATGTCGCATCTGGAAAGAGAAAAGCAGAAGCTGATCGCTCGCATTAAGCGGATTCGCGGGCAGGTTGACTCCATCGAACGTTCGTTGACGACGGACGACGACTGTGCCGATGTCTTGATGCTGCTGGCCAACGTTCGTGGAGGGATCAACAGCCTCATGGCCGAGGTTCTCGAGGACCACATTCGTCTCCACATGTTGAGCGACGAAAAGAGTTCAATGCCGGCTGCGGAACTGGCCGAAGATCTTATTGGTCTGGTCAGAGCGTACCTCAAATAGTTTCACCAGGCAGAGGCTGCAGGTGGAAGCGCAATTAGCCGGCCCGTTGCCCAGCACCAACCTGACAGGAGCGCGCGGCGTCAGCTTTAACGGCACAGTGGTGACGGACAGCAGTGTGGCGGGGCGCCTTCAAACGATGTGCTGCTAGTCCCAACGACAAACAAATAACAATCTCTTGACGACGCCGTGACAACCGGCCAGTGAAGCTTCCTCATACTGATCGGTGGTCAACCGATTTTGTCTTAGAGGGAGAAAACCTAAATGTTCAACATAAGAAGGTCCCCAATTTCTATGATGTTAGCGGCGCTCTGGCTGTGTTCGTCTGGGTCGTTAGTTGCACAGACCTTCACCACACTGTACAAATTCAGCTCGGGCGGCAATCCCGAAGCTGGCTTGGTTCAGGGGACCGATGGGAACTTATACGGGACAACGTTCGGGTACCTGGGCAAAGAGAATGGGACAATTTTCAAGATCACGCCAAGCAGCGCGTTTACAGCGCTGCACGCGGGTGGCGAATTCGCAGCGGCGCTGATCCAAGGGACCGACGGGAACTTCTACGGGACGATGTTTGAAGGTGGAAGCCCCGGCAATGGCGCAGTCTTCCAGATCTCCCCGAGTGACACGTTCAGCACGCTGTATGAATTCGGATTCCCGCCGTCGAGCGGTAGTTTTCCGAGAGCCGCGCTGGTGGAGGCGAAGGACGGGAACTTGTACGGGACGACGTACTATGGCGGGACCAACTCCTGCATCTTTGGCAGCACCGATTATGGCTGCGGCACAATTTTCAAAATCACCCCGAACGGAACACTGACGACGCTGTACGATTTTTGTTCCCAGAGCGGTTGCGCGGATGGCCAAGCGCCAGAAGCAGCTCTGGTCCAGGGAGCCGACGGGAACTTGTACGGGACGACGTACTACGGCGGGAACGCCGCCTGTTCCGGAGGCTGTGGGACGATCTTCAAAATCACGCCAAGCGGCACGCTAACAATGCTGCACAGTTTCGACTCCTCAGATGGCGCTAATCCCGGCGCGGGGTTGATCCTGGCCAAGAACGGGAATTTCTACGGGACGACTTACTCCGGAGGGGCTCACAACAACAACTGTACCGTTGGTTCCTGTGGCACAGTCTTCAAAATCACATCGAAAGGCAAGTTGACGATGCTTCATGGCTTCGATTCGACGGATGGCGCCAATCCCGTGGCAGCGTTGATCCAAGCCAGCGACGGCAACTTCTACGGAACAACAGGCTCGGGCGGAGCCAACTTCAGGGGAACGATCTTCAAAATCACCACTAGCGGCAGGCTGACAGTGCTGCACAACTTCGACGGCACGGATGGCTCAATGCCCACGGCATTGGTACAGGACACCAATGGAACCTTCTACGGGACGACTGTGTTTGGGGGCAATGATAACTACCACTTCTGCCAAGGCACCTGTGGCACGATTTTCAGCCTGTCTGTCGGTCTGGCCCCGTTTGCGGAATAAAGCCGACTCCGAAATCACCGCCAACGTATCCGCGGGGTTGCCAACACGGCGCAGTCTAAGGTGGTAAGGTCCAACGGGACGCTTTGAGCAACTTGTCCCTTCGAGTCTTGCCATGGGTCCATTGGAAATGCTGAGGCCTCGGAAATGAGGATAGATTCAAGAAGACTTGTGCAGCTGGCGTTGGGAACCCTGGCAATCATTGTCTGCCTCGGGCCAAACAACCTCTACGCCCGACCCCGGGCGATCGATGTGAACAGGTCCAGTTTGAAGATTCGAGTCTTCAAATCCGGCGCGTTCTCCGCGTTTGCACACGATCACGAGATACAGGCTCCAATTGACGAGGGTGAGATCGATTCCTCCGCTAGTCCGAGCGTTCAGCTGCGCGTGGATTCGCGCAAGATGCGCGTGCTCGACCCGGAGATCTCGGTCGACAAGCGCGCCGAAATCCAGCAGACAATGGAAGGAACTGCCGTTCTCGATGCCGCGCATTTTCCGGAGATTTCGTACCGTTCCGCGGCGATAACGAAAACCGGTGACGCGCATTGGGAGGTGCGGGGAAATCTGAACCTGCATGGAAAGGATCAACTGGTCGTGGTGGTGGTTTCCTTAGAGGCGGGACACTATCGCGGTTCGGCATCTTTCAAGCAGAGCGACTTCGGCATAACCCCCATACGCGTTGCGGGCGGCACCGTTAAGGTCAAGGACGAAGTCAAAATAGAATTCGATATCGTTCCGGTTCAATGAGGAATAAAACTCCGCAACTTCGCTTCACGTTAATGCGCGGCTTGAAGCTTTTTGATTCGCAGTTCGACTCTGTTGCCTGGATGTCTATCGCTGGCTAGGGACGCCGTGTAGGGACGCCGAAGCAATGCGAATAGCCGTCGTCGTCGGTAAGGAAAAACTCGGTCTGTCCGTAGTCTCGATGTTCGAGCTCTGAAACACCGTAGCCAAGGCTCTTCAATCGCTCTCTGGTTTTGTCTATATCCGTCGGCGCCCAGTAGAGTCGAATGCCATTGTAGTCTTCCGGTTTGACCGGATTCCCCGCGCGCTGGTTCAGCATGAACCACAGGTTGTCTTTCTGCAGCATGCAGAAGATCAGCTTCTCGTCTTTGCGCATTTCTGAACTCATCGAGAATCCGAGACCATCCACCCACAAGCGCAGACTCTTCTCCAGGTTTGCACTCGGAATGACCGGGATGCATGATTCAACAGGCATAACAGCCTCCTTTCGCCAGGCTAAAACGCCGCTCTATATATTTAAGCAATTCATGCGCGAAACAATCGCGCTGTGCGTTCCTGACCGTCGACTAGTTTACGCCAGCGAAGCGCTGAATTTTGCCGGCCCGCGCGACTTCGATTATCGCTAATGGGAGTCCGCGATTTAATTTATGCCGGCCTCGGAGTCGCCCCCAATCCGAATCGCCTAAAATAGCCCTATGAAAATCGATAAGCTGCTCCGCCGCTACCGCATCGAACACGGAAAGCACTTCCGACTCAAGGACTACGATCCGGCGGACACCCACGGAATCGGCTCAGAGATGAAGCCGCTGGCGAAGGAGCTGTTGGCCGACGGCGTCAAAAAGCTCGCCGACCTACAGGACGTTCTGGCGGCGCAGGATCGCTGGGGCCTGCTGATCATCTTGCAGGCGATGGACGCGGCGGGTAAAGACGGAACCATCAAGCATGTGATGTCGGGAGTGAATCCGCAGGGCGTCGACGTTTGGTCGTTCAAGACGCCAACTGCGGAAGAATTGCACCACGATTATCTTTGGCGAAGCACGAAGTGTCTTCCGCAGAGAGGCCACATCGGCATTTTTAATCGGTCTTATTACGAGGAGGTGCTGGTGGCGCGGGTGCACCCCGAGATTCTGGAAAATGAAAAAATACCGAAGACCCTGGTCACGAAACACGTCTGGCAAGAGCGCTTTGAAGATATCAATTGCTTCGAAAGCTACCTGACACGGAATGGGATCGCGGTGGTCAAATTCTTTTTACATCTTTCGAAGAAAGAACAGAAGAAGCGATTTCTCGAGCGGCTCGACACGCCGGACAAGAACTGGAAGTTTTCTTCCGCCGATATAAAGGAGCGCGAATTCTGGGATGCTTATCAGGAAGCATATGAAGAGATGATTCGGCACACGGCGAGCGCTCACGCGCCCTGGTACGTCGTGCCCGCGGACAACAAATGGTTTACCCGGATCGTGGTCGCACAGGCTGTGGTCGATACCTTGAAAGTTATGGATTTGAAGTATCCGAAGGTGAGCAGCGCGGAAAAGACCGCGTTGGCGAAGGCGCGCCAGCAGCTGGAAAACGAATGAGACGAGGAACCTTGCCAGCGCCGATCACTCGTCGTTCATCCCGCGGCATTCATCATTTCAAAATAATGGGCAACGGCTGATCATAAGGCTGAATTGCTACGGTCAGGGATTTGCGCCGATCAAACGCTTCTTTCGTAATCTTAAATCCGACGACGATGGTTCCTCTCTGCACGGTTCCCGGGAGCAATTTCGTCTCCGGTGACAGCGGCGGCTCCGAACTCTGTTTCAAAACCGGGAAGGCCCGGTAATAGCGGTCGAGATCGACGGCCGATGCAGCCTCATCGTCGAGCGTTTGATTGTCGGCCGTGACGAGCTGTGCTATTAGCGTGTGAACCCATAACGGCTTCTCGCCCGTGTTGCGCAGTGTTAGAGTGATGGCGCTTAGGATCATATTCTGACCCGGCACGTCGGCCACTGACACGAAGTCGACCGAGCCCGCACCCTGCGGCTTTGCCCTTTCCGTGAAAGCGAAGATCCCGACAATTACAGCAACGGCGCCGAGGCAGATCAGGACGATGCGTACGGGCGGAAGATTGCGCTTGGCGGTTCCGAATTCCTCGCCGATATGGAACTCGGTGATTTGCGCAGGCGAAGCAGGCGGCGGAGGTATTGAAGGCGGAGGCGTTGAAGGCGGAGGTGGCGTGGAGGCTGGCTCACAATTGGGCGCGGGGTTTGGCTCGGGCATGCAGTGATTGTAGACGACTGACGGCGGCCGTCCCATTCGCGCGCTGACATTCGGCACAGTGATGTTCATGGTTGCGGTGGCTACGACAAGTGCGTATCGCCGCGAACGAGCTACAGCGAAACCAGTTACCTAGCAGTGACCGCGAACCAGTGACCGTGAACCAGTGACCGTGAACCAGAGGACAAGTATTCCCCTCCGTGCAGTGTCATGACTTTGGTTACCTTGCCTGGTGTGACGGATGCTGCGACGATGCGGAAGATTTTCTTATGGAGGTACTCGGCGGTGAATCGTACAACTCTCTTTACCGCGTTGATTTGCGCGCTGCTGGTGTTCAGCATGTTGGGCTGCGGATCGACCAAGAAGTTGCAGTCTGTCCAGCTCTCAACCTCGTCCACGTCTGAGACGAGCACGTCCGGGCTAAACCTGGCCGGGATTTCCTCAAACCTCCAGCTCTATGCCTGGGCAAACTATAGTAACGGGAAATCCGTCCTCATTCATGGGGACGAGGTTACCTGGCAAATCGTTCTCGATCCGATCTATAACGTCGATGCCTTTGGCAATCTTCTGCCACCGCCGCCCCAGGTCGTCCAGTTGAGCACGACCGGCTTGGCGACAGCCGTCGACCCCGCTTATTGCACTTGGGTTGATACTGCCGAGGTTACTCAGGCAAATCCGACTCCAACTCCCGCTTGGGCGGAAAGTGGTACGTATGATGTTACGGCTACCTTTCAAGGAATGGTTACTGCGCCCGTCGCGATCGCGGTAGCCGACACCGGCGGTAGCCCCTCGTATCCTCCGGGCAGTAGTACTAACGTCAACAATCCCAGCGGTCTCTGTGGTCCGGCTTCAACTCCGTAGTCTGACGTCTCAACCTTTTTCGCGAGGACGGCGGTTCATCTGCCGTCCTCGTTTCCTTTTAGGCCGATGATTTAGATCGCCGGTATCTAAGCTGCGCCGCTACATTTTCCATTGACGGCTCGCTCTCTGGTTTGAGTGTCCTGCCTGCACCCTTTATAATCTTTAGGTTTGCCCGTGAAGGCATTCTTCTCTATGCTTGATATTCCCGCCAATGAAATCGTGTCCGGATGAAGGTTCGCACGGGCATAGAGGTATCCAACCAAACCGACATCGGTTGCCTGCGCCAGAATAATGAGGATTCGTTCGGTTACTGGGAGCCCGACGATGACCAGCAATTCCTGCGCCAGGGGCGCCTGGCAGTGGTGGCGGACGGCATGGGCGGCTACGACGGCGGGCAGGAAGCGAGCCGAATGGCGGTTGAGACACTGATGGCCGTGTATCGTGATTTTGATGGCGATGATCCACAGCAAGCCCTGGTTGAGGCTTTGCAGGGTGCTCACCAGCAGATACGGCGGTACAGCTTCGCTCATCCCGAGCTGCGGGGCATGGGAACGACCTGCACCGCCGCAGCGATCGTGCAGGACGAGCTCTATTTCGTGCACGTCGGCGACACGCGTCTCTACCTGATTCGCGACGGCCGGATTACGCGGGTAACCCGCGATCACTCTTATGTCGGGCGCCTGGTCGAGGCGGGGATGATCAGCGCCGAAGAAGCCGAACATCATCCGCAGCGGAATATTCTGACCGCGGCTTTGGGCACAAATCCCGAGCTCATCATGGATTCTCCTGAACAACCGGAGCCGCTGCGCGCCGCCGATGTACTCGTGATCTGCACCGACGGATTGTGGGGGCTGGTGCGCGACGCCGAGATTCTTGACGCCGTCGAAAATAACAGTGCCGAGAAAGCGGGGCGGCAGTTGATCGCGCTGGCCAAGGAACGCGGCGGCCCGGATAACATCACGGTCGAGATTCTGCGGCTGGGTTGACTGGATCGGCACCGCTAATGGACGGGGCGGGGCATTCAGTCGGTCCATGACTGCAAAGCCTTGCATACCGGTCCGCGCTTCCGGGCTCGATCCAGCCGTAAACCGCTGAAATCACATGACTGGCTGAGGAAGGTTCTGCAAATACTTTGGCAATGGGCCTGCATTTTCGATAATGTCTATTGGTGACATAGAGTTACTCGGCGGAGACTATGAAAGTTTCGCAAAAAGGGCTGTATGCGTTGCAGGCGCTGATGGTTCTGACCCGGCGCTACACACAAGGCGCGATTCGGATTCGCGACATTGCCTACGAAGAAAATCTTCCAGAAAAGTTTCTCGAGCTGATCCTTCTGGAGCTGAAGAACGCGCGCATCGTGGAGAGCGTCCGCGGCGCCAAGGGTGGATACCGGTTGCGTCGCCCGCCAGCGGAAATTCGCTTGAGCGAGATTATTCGTTTGATCGATGGGCCACTCGCACCCTTTGGCGATGCCGACCAGTTGCGCGCTCTGATCGATCGCGATGCCGAGCATAGCGCCCTCTACAAGGTTTTCCTGGAAGTGCGGGATGCAGCGGCGAAGATTTTGGAAAATACGACGCTGGCCGATCTGATCGACCGCGGCCCGGCGGCGAGCTCTCATCCGAAGAGCATCAACCGCAAAATCGGCAATCGGAAGACGCGCAAGAAAAAGAAATCGGAGCCCACCGTGCTGCCCATGGTGGCGCGGAGCGAAGCCCAGTAGAGCAGGTGACGGGTGACAGGAAAATCAAGAGGCAGGAAAAGCAAAAGGCAGGAAAGACAAAAGACACAGGAAAAACCGAAGCAAGTGACAGGAAAAGCAAACCCAATGGCAGACGTTAGGACAGCCTAACGGTTTCCTGCACTTTCGCTTTTCCGATCACCTGTCACCTGCTTTGCCGCCTGCCGCCTGACACCTGGCACGTCCTTCCCGTAAGATTCCCTGTGCTCGTCTTCTGGATTCTCTTTAACGTTTTTGTGCTGGCGATGCTGGCGCTCGATCTCGGCATGGTCAATCGGGGATCGCGCCGGGTCGGCGTTCGCCAGGCGCTCGCCTGGTCGGCGATCTGGATTATGCTGGCGGCGGTGTTTGCGCTGCTGGTGCTGTTGCGTTTCGGGCGCCCGCTGGCGCTGCAATTTGTGACGGGCTATGTCATC
>Ga0209008_1000478_pt1 | contig 13067 bp, 8 predicted proteins | sample JacPin_JW_Ref_O3_FD_187963 | JGI IMG/M metagenome (GOLD analysis project Ga0209008, IMG submission 187963) | Forest soil microbial communities from Algoma, Ontario, Canada - Jack Pine, Ontario site 1_JW_Ref_O3 (SPAdes) (version 2) | ecosystem: Environmental > Terrestrial > Soil > Boreal...
CGTCTAATCGGCTGCGCCAAAGATGATGCTGGGGGTAGTCCACGTAGACCATCCACTTCTTATTAGGCGAGACGACGAACTCCGTTGCGGCCAAACCGCCCAGAAAAGGCACAAATCTCTTCTGCGCCGGATCCCATGCTTGCATCGCTCCCTGAGCAATCTCTCCAACCATGAATAGACCGGCACTGTCACGAGAAGGCGCCGCCGCCAACACATCCATCTGGCCCTCCGTTATCCGCACCGCGGAGGGCTTTTTCCAAAACGCGAACCAGGGCGGCCGGATCACCTCGTAGATGTTTGTCTGCGCAACCCCACGGGATAGAAAGACAAAGTGTTTGCCATCCGGTGTCCACTGCCCATCCGACTGATCGGCGTCCTCCGGCCAATGCAGATCGAGCCGGTGCGGCGATCCTCCATCAGATTTCAACTCCCATATCTTTTCGACGTTCGTGGCATCCGCGACGGTCGCAGCAATGAGGCGGGAATCGGGCGAGAAATAAGCTGCATCGACCTCACCCGGAGCGTCCCATATCTTCCGCACATTCGCCCCATGCCCGTCACCGACGTACACGGAATTCAGATCGGCATAAGCGATCATGCGGCCGTCGGCCGACCAGTTCGCACCGCGAGCGGTTTGGTTCCCCAGCATCCTGGGATAGCCTCCGAGAACTGGGATCGACCAGAGAGAACCTCGACCCGTTTCGTCATTCAGATCTCTCTTCAGCGCCAGCATTTCGGAGCCATCCGGAGAAATGTCCATCATTCCCATTCCGGAGACGGAGGCACGCAGAGAAGCCGTGGGACCGCCGTTCACGGACATTTCTACGGGGCCATCTTGAGCTTGAAAATAGAGGCGTGTTCCATCGGTGAAGATGGGACCTTGCTTGTGGCCGGTAGTAAAAGTGATCTGCTTCCAGACGAGGGGACCAGAAGCGGGCGGGGCAACATTCACGGCGACGATGAGAGTTAAGAACAGAGCGACGGCCGCTACGATCGCAACGCACGCAAGTGCCCAGGGAAGTGCTCCGCGCCAGCGAGGTATGGTAACTGCCGGAACGCCCGCCAGCGCCGCATCGGGCGGGCCGGAGAGAACTGCGTCGAGAGATATCCGCGCCTCGCCGATGGCTTGGAGCCGCTGCCTCGAATCTTTCTGCAAGCAGCGCTGCAACAGCACGCGAACCTGTTGCGGCGTGGCGGCTGGCAGCTGCGTCCAATCCGGTTCCGCACGAATCACAGCCGCCAGCGTGTCCGCCATGGATTCGCCGTGAAACGTCTTCGTCCCCGTCAGCATTTCGTACAGCACGCAGCCGAACGCCCAAATGTCCGCGCGGCGATCCACGGTTTTTCCCGCGACTTGTTCGGGCGACATGTATGCCGGAGTCCCCAACAAGGTTCCCGCCCGCGTGGCCATTTCGCTGATCGTGCGCAAAGTGGAATCATCTGTCGAGACCGCATCGCCCCGGATTGCTTTTGCAAGACCAAAGTCAAGAATCTTGACCGCGTCGTTGTTCTTCACCTTCACGTTTGCAGGTTTCAGATCGCGATGCACAATCCCGCGCTCGTGTGCGTATTCCAGGGATTCGCAAATCTGTTTGGCGATGCGCAAACTCTCATCGACTTGAATCGGGCCAGAGCGGATGCGGTCCGCAAGCGTCGGTCCTTCCACCAGCTCCATCACCAGTGCGTGAATGCCGCCAGAATCTTCGAGTCCGTAGATCGTTGCGATGTTGGGGTGATTGAGAGAAGCGAGGACTTTCGCTTCGCGCTGAAACCGGGCCATACTTTCGGCGTCGCGAGCGAAAGCTTCAGGTAGAACTTTCAACGCTACCTCACGCCCCAGCTTCGCATCCCGCGCGCGATACACCTCACCCATCCCACCGGCACCGAGCGGGGCAAGGATTTCATACGGCCCTAGGCAACTACCCGATGTGAGCGGCATTTGGGGCTGGATTATACCCCCTGGAATTATTAACGCGCGGCGTTACTTAAAGAAGAAATCGAGAAACAGCCGCCGGTCTGACCATCCCAGCTTTGGGGTTTGACGGCGTACTCGGAATTTAATCCACGTGCCTGATTAACGCGCTAACCGGAAAAGTGGTTCCCAGTACGAACTTGTCCGGTAATCCGACGTTTCCTCTTAAACTAGGAACGTAACGCTCGTCCGTCAACAGGTTAGGACCCGAATTAAGAGATGCGCATTCACGGAAACACCCAGGGAGGCGTAAGGTCCCCTGGAGAATGGCACGTCCATCAATCATTCCGATCGATGCCAACTAAAACAGGAAGGAAAATATGATAGATCACGTAATTCTCACAGTCAGTGACTTCAAGCGTTCAGTTGCTTTCTATGCCAAGGCTCTGAAGCCACTTGGGATCACATCGCTTGCAGACTACGAAGGCAAAGACGGACACCCAGACTTGAAAGGTTTTGGTGTGGGCAAAAGCCATTTTTTCTGGCTCAAAGAAGGAAAACCCGATCCTCAGGCCGTTCACGTCGGATTTGTGGCGAAAGACCATTCCGAAGTAGATGCATTCTACAGGGCCGCTTTAGAAGCTGGAGGAAAGAGTAAGGCATCCCCTCAAGCTCGTCTCGAATACTATCCCGGCTATTATGCGGCCTGGGTGCTCGATCCTGATGGCCACGATATTGAGGTCGTAAATAAAAGCTAGCGCGGTAACCGCCGACATCAATACCGCCTAGCAACGGCGGGAGCTGTGCCACTCGAATTGGCGGAAGGAACATGTTCCCAACTCCTGATTCACCGGCAATCCGACAAACCGGGCTGCAGTTCGACAAACTAGAATCGAACTATCCGGGGGACTTTAATTTTCTGCCGGCTGGAAGCAAAATCGCTCGAGCGAACTAAACGATTGGCAAGATTCATCGTCTATATGTTTGGATGATGCTCGAGGAGGCCTAAATCGTGCGTGCAGCATGTCCTATTGGTGCGTCGACGTTTGTTGCGTTCGTGATCGTCCTCGGACTGCTGCCACCTGGAACCGCACGGGAAAGAGGCCCGCGCGTCGAGGTGGAGTGCCCGTCGCCGCCAATCCCAGTGATGGTAGCGACCAATTCCGCAGAGCGGCAGGTGTTGGCCTACGAGCTCGATATCACTAATTTCGATGTGGCGCCGTTGACGTTGAAGCGCCTGGATGTTTTTCCAGAGGCTGATAGAGACCGCCCCTTTCAGTCCATTTCAGGCGACGCTTTGACGCCTATGATGACGGAAGTTGGCGCAAGCAGCGGGGCCAAGAACCCGCAGACCATTGATCCGGGAAAACGAGCGATCGTCTTTCTGTGGATCGAGCTTCCGGCGCATGGCCGATCGCCCCGAGGCCTAGGTCATCGGATGATATTTGCTGGCGGTACCCCGCCGCCGGCTGCGGAGGGCCGACCCGCCGATTCCACAATCGAAGATTTCCGGGTTCCCGTGAGTGGCGACCCGGCGATCGTTCTCAGCCCTCCCTTCAGCGGGGGCGTTTGGCTGGCGGGTGATGGCCCGGCAAATGATTCCGATCACCGTCGCAGTCTCGTTGCGATCGACGGACAGGTCCACGATGCGCAGCGGTTTGCGTCCGATTGGGTCAAGGTGGGCCCGAACGGTGATTCCCATCACGACGGAACCAGCTCGAACGAAAGCTGGTGGGGCTACGGCGAGTCGATTTTGGCCGTTGCCGACGGCGAGGTTACGCAGGTGCTGGATGGAATACCGGAAAATACGCCCCGCGTCCTGCCCAAGGAAGTCACGCTCGATAATATCGTCGGCAATTACGTCATTCTTCGTATCGCTCCGAACCGCTATGTCACGTATGCTCATTTGCAAACTGGGAGCATAAAAGTTTCGCTGCACGACCGCGTCACGCGTGGGTCTGTAATTGCGCGTCTCGGGAACACCGGCCAGGCCACGGCGCCGCACCTTCATTTTCAGTTGACCAACGGGAATTCAGTTCTGGAATCCGAAGGCGTTCCTTTCGTTTTTGCCAAATTCACAGACCTCGGGCCCGGTTCCGATTATGAAATCGACAAGCATCCGTCATACGGACGGACAAACTCAATCCCCGGAAAAGACGAAGTAATCGACTTCGGTTCGGCGAAGAAACAATGACCGGTGCAAGAGCTCGACGCAATCCGGGGCGCTGAGTGTCCGAAGTCGGAAGTGGAGATTGCCTGCGGACGATCGCCTGATTGACGCGCTAATCGACAATGTGGGGACGAGTACCCCACTTGTCCGGTCATCCGACTTATCGCGAGTCCGCCCCTGGTCCGAGGCGATTACCAGCCGTAAATTGGTTTATCAGCGCCGAACAACCCTCTACTGACACAGCACGGGATCGGACATCTACTTAAGGTTTGCGTACTCAGATTTGGCTTGCTTCAGGACGAGAATCTCCGGGTCGGCGTCTTTCCACAGCGTTAAGAAATGCTCGTACGCCGTGCGAGCTTTCGCGGTGTCGCCCTCAAGCGCATACGCCCGGCCGAGCCCGAGATGGGCAAGCGCCTCTTGGGGCTGATTCTGGACGACGCCGCTATGGTCGATCATCCGCTGAAACTGCGCGGCCGCTTCCCTTCCCTGATGCGCGGCGAGGTACGCCTGCCCACGCAGGTAGACGGGCATCGCTTGGAGCGGATAGGCCAGATCGTAGGGAGTCGAGACGCTCAAACTCTCAATCGCCTTTTGGGGATCGCTTCGTCCGAGCGCGAGCGCCGCTTCGGTCTCGGGTATAAAGCCGTACAGAACCGCGGTCGAATTGGGGAACTCTCTCTTCAATCCATCGGTCAGTTTCCGCGCGCCCGCCGAATCGCCACACAGCGCTACGACTAGCGCCATCCAACCGCGCACGTCGTGATCAGTTGTTGACCCAATCGTATCCCTCGCATCGCCCCGAGCCTCATCGCACCTCCCAAGCAAGGCCGTTCGGAACGCAAGCCCCCCGTTGTCGGTCGAGGCCTGTAGGTCCTTGTGTGCGGCCCTGGCCACCGCGATGCTGCGCCGGCTCCAATCACGGGATAGAGATAATTGGCCCAAGTAGCTGGCTGTCCCGGCTTGAAAATCCTCCTGAGTTCCCGGAGGCACGTCTGTCCACGGGTGCGTCAGTTGGTCCCTCATTCCAGCCAGATCGTTTTGGATAAAGGCCAAAAGATAGAGCGTTGTGGCGGCTTGGTATGGCTCGATATGCTTCGCGCGGGCTTCTTGAAGTGTTTCGCGAACCTCTGGAAATCGATTCTGCAAATAGTAGTTTATTGCCAGGAAACCGTAGGTGAATGCCGAAGGATTCAGCTCGACCGTTCTCTTGAGCGCAGTTTCTGCCTCATCGTAGCGTCCCAGTACCTGACATGCGATCCCAAGTCCGCTCCACGACGCTGGATCTCTCGGGTACAACCTGGCCCACTGCTCGAAGAACTGTACGGATTGCTCGTCGTCTCGTGTAACTGAGAAATTGTAGTCCGCGGAAATCTGAAGTCTCTCATACTCGCTCGCCCGGTCCCGGAGCTCATAGGCTTTCTTGAGATTACGTACGGCGAGATCCCTGCGGTCCAGCGAGTCATATGCGAGTCCCAGACTCGCGTGTGCTGCAGCAAAATTGGGATCGAGATCAACAGCACGCTGGTACGAGGAAGCTGAAGCCGGGAAATCCGCCTGCCATAATGCTTGGACGCCTTGATTGTATGCTTGCAACGCATCGAGCGACGATGTCGTCGCTTGTGTGAGCGGGACATCGTAAGCGCGGAGCGAACTTCGTGACTCCCCCAGGGTTGAACGGAGTTCCGCGGCAGCCTGGCTCAGCGCCGGCAACACTTTTTCCTTGCCGTCCGCCGTCGCCTGCGCCTCCGCCAGCGACTCGCCTGTCGCGCAATTCACGCTGTTTAGCCCGATTACATACTGATTCCCCAGCGCCGCGATCGAGCCCTCGATTTCCACCGTCGCGTTCATCCGCTGGCACACTTCCCGCGCCAGCTTGGGCGTCAACCGCGAATCGGGCGGCTGCTCCATCATCTTCATCGTCTGCGTGATCTGATCGCCCGATAAGACCGTGAGAAACGGCGTCTGCTGCAGCTGCACGAAAAGCCCCTGCCGCAGCGTCCCATCGAACACCGGATCACCCGTCATGTTCGTAAAATCCGCGAGTACGATGGAGTCCTTTTCAGTCAGCTTCAAGGGCCGATAAAAATAGAAATACCCGGCCGCCGCCAGCGCCAGCGCAACCACCAGCGCGGCAAGAGCAGCAACAACGGCGCGGCGCCGTGACGCCGGGCGCGTGGCGGCAGCCACAATCGCCTCCCCCGATGAACTGCTCAGCCGGCGAAGATCCACACCTATTTCCTTCGCCGACTGATACCGTTTCTCCCGTTCCTTCTCCAAACATTTCAGGATGATCCGCTCCATCTCCGGTGACACCCGCGCATTCAGCGCCCGCGGCCTTACCGGCTGGCGATGCAAAATCGCGTACGTCAATTGCGGAGTCGAATCCTCCCGATACGGCCTCTGCCCGGTGACGATTTCAAATAGCACCGCGCCGAGCGCGTGCACATCCGTGCGCGCATCTGCAGGCTCGCCCCTCAACTGCTCGGGCGCCATATAAGGCAGGGTGCCCGCAAGGCCGTCTGCCTGCGCAAAACTCTCCGTTGCGTGTGGATCTCCCTCCACCCGCAGAATCTTGGCCAACCCAAAATCCAGCACCTTCACTTGTTTCTTGGGTGTAACCATGATGTTTCCGGGCTTCAGGTCCCTGTGCACGACGCCCTTCTCGTGCGCATCCTCCAGAGCCGCTGCTATCTGCGTTCCCAACGCCACCGCTTCTTTCTCCGGCTGCGAAGTCCGATTCGGTTCTTCCGCGAGCGACTTGCCCGGCACGCACTCCATCACCAGATAGTCCGTGCCGTCTTGTTCTCCCACGTCATACACCGCAGCGATGTTTGGATGATTCAGTTTTGCTAGAGCCAGCGCTTCCTTGCGAAACCGTTTTCGCGCAGTTTCGTCCGCGAGCAATCCCGGCGGAAGTACCTTGATCGCGACGTCGCGTTCCAATCTTCCATCGCGCGCGCGATAGACCACGCCCATCCCACCCGCTCCGATGCGAGCGAGGATCTCGTAGGGCCCCAGCTTCGCGCCACCCTTCAACACATCGTTGCTAACCGCCAAAGGACGCTCCATGAAACTGCTCTCCCCTTGTTCGTGCGCGGCGATCAGCGATTCAACTTCGCGGCGGAATTCGGGATCAGTGCAAGCTTGATCGAGGTAGACGCGCCTTCCGTCTGGCTTCTGTTCGAGTGCTCCGGCGAGCACCTTCTTCACTTCTTGCCAGCGTTCCGGGGTCAAGTGTGTACACCATGCATCGGTTTGCGCAGAAACAAGGCCTTCGGAGTCAGCCGTTCCAGTTGCCCAGCAGCGGGCAAATTACCGATCACGTCCGCACGAGTGGGATTGAGACTCTCGTAGGGTGCCTGCCGCGAACCCATTGACGGGGTCATACAGTGGCGAGATTTTACATCAGAAACGTTCTACGGCTATTACAGTCGAATGCCGTTTTCGAACCTGTACGTAATTCAAGGAAACAGGGCTGGTTAGTTGCCGAATCCGGCATCGAGCTCGCTTGAGTTCTGATTAACGCGCTAACCGGACACGTTGGCCCTAGTATCCACTTGTCGGGTTATCCGACTAACCAAAACCTAGAAAGGATCCATCTGGACAGTTCATCAAGAAGCGCTGTGGCCGGCGCACTGCAGCACACCGAGGTATCCGCTCCACGGACCCACGGCGTCTCGGTATTGGTGGGCCATGACCCTCGAGATTTGGTGCAGATGCGTTAAGTCATGGGCCGCCCAGGTCGCCAAAAGCTCTGAAAGAGTAACCACGCCGAGCGAAGGATGTCGTCCACGTCGCTCGAGATCCTCCTGCCGCAGATTCAATGCGCGGAGTTCGTCAAGGTTTTCTGACCGCAAACCAGCAAATTCATCCAATAATTGCCCTAGCGACTTATCCTGAATCTCCCGAACGTGCCCCCAACGATCAAAGGATTCAAACGTCTTAGTCTCGCCAAATTTCAGGACTAGCTTCGCCCGTGGCATCCAATCAGTGCGTTCGCCGTGAATCAGATGGCCGACGATATCGAACGCGCTCCAGGTGTTTTCGCCTTCATTTCGGAGCGTCCACGTTTCCGGCAGGTCACGCAGAAGCGCATTGAGCGCAGCGGGGGTGCGAGTGAGAAGCGATATTGTGTGATGCAAGTTGTGCTTCATCATGCTCCTCAATTCGTAGGCACGATTTTCGAGAGACCCTGATTGTATCTGCTCTGCTGCGCTCACGGTTAAGTGGGTTCCGGTATCTCAATTTCCGGTAATCCGACTTACCAAGACTTGAGGTCACTTCTCGCCGTCAGCCTAGTTGTACTATCTGAATGAGATTGCCGCACGTATCGTCAAACACCGCGAAGGTCGATCCCGGAGCCTTCGTCGGCTCCTTGGTAAATGTAACGCCGAGTTTCTTTAGCCTGGCGTATTCCGCTTGGATGTCCGAGACGAAGAGAATAGCTGCGCCTATTCCTTGCTCGAAAATGGCTTGCTGATAGGCCTTTGCGGCCGGATTGTCGTTGGGCCCTAAAGGCAATTGCGTGCCATCAGGTTCTTCAGGGGAGACTACTGTGAGCCATTTGAATTTTCCCATTGGGAAATCCAGTTTCTTAGTGAACCCCAGAGTGTCGGTATAGAACTTTAGAGCCTTGTCCTGGTCATCGACAAAGATGCCGAAGAGTTTGAGTTTCATTGTGTATCCTCTGTGCAGAAAGGATTGTTCAGCCACTCTCGGACCACAGCCGTTCGTGAGAACTTCCCCCGCAGTATAGGATAACTCGCCGCCAGCCCCAGATTTACGCGCTTCCCGGAAATGTGGAGTGCTACAAGAGGGCGCGGCAGATTATCTGACTTATCGGAACTTGCGTAGCCACTTGGCACGAACGGTTTTCTACTTTATACTATAAAGTACTTTGCATGCATTCAGGTGTTGCTAGGGCAGCATCAGGCCTGAGGATTCAATATGAAGGTTCCGCTCATCAAACACCCGAGTGCCTACGTTCCAGTGGCCATGTCCATTATTGCCTTTGCTTTGGTGTTGAGCCACGTTCTATCTGGCGGAGTGCATGAAGCCGACGAAGGAACCGAGGCTCATCTATGGCAATTACTCATGGTTGGACAGGCGCCTGTGGTGGTTTACTTCGCTCTGAAATGGCTACCGAAATCTCCGGGAGAGGCGCTGCGTGTGCTGGCGCTTCAACTGGCAGCTATCCTCGCCGCGTGTGTGCCCGTCTTCTGGTTCAAACTTTAAGAGGAACCGCCGTGTGCGGACGAGCGGAGGCCGGGTCCCCGAAAGGGAGTGTCGTTTTCTGGACGTATCGGGCCCCCGGGGGCAAACCAAGCACTTGAAATTACTGGTTCAAGAGTCTCGAACCAAACCAAGAAGGTCCTCAGCAGAACGCACCGACCTAGGCGGGCCAATCGTATCAGTCATGTTATTGGGGAAATCGGAGGCGGCATCGTCCCCAGAAACCACGGGCGGACCGCCAGGCCAGAAGATAACGACCGACCCCATCCGAAGTAATGAGATCAGCGCCTCCCATAACCTCAAATCTCCGCAAGGCCGATCAACGAAAAGGGATTTCAACATTTCCTTGTTTGATGTCGCCGCGGTCACGCCAATGTCGCATGAGTTTTGGTCATCGTATCGGACTCGCCAGCGGTCGGGTTCTGATTCCTCCTCCATGACTGGGAATAGAGAGCGCACAGCAGCCCGTGATATTCCCGTCCGTTCACTTTTGCCGAAGCATCGGACATAGAGCTCGAAACCCATTCGCTCCCCACTCAACGGATCTTAGCGCGAATCCTTGATTCTCATAACCCGGAGTTCGTCGCTTCAGCTCCGCCCCCGCGACGAATACGTTTGGCTCGCCAACACGCTAAGCGGCCATGTGAAGGCCCTCTTGTCCAGCAATCCGACTAACCAGGCATTGCGAAAAAGATGCTGAGTGACCAGCGGTTCACGCGCAACCATTGCAGCTTGGCGGATTCGGATTTGGCGGCGATGAGGATCGGGAGGTCGGGGTCGGCGTCTTGCCAAAGAGCCAGAAAATCCTGGTAGGCTGCCTTGGCTTCGATGGTATCGCCCTGCATGGCGCAGGCGCGGGCGACGCCAAGATGGGCGAGCGCCCCTGTCGCGCAGTTCCACAACAGTCCACGATGGTTGAGAATGTTCTGAAATTCTGCGGCTGCCGCCGTGCCCTGCTGTGCGCTCAGGTCGGCCTGGGCGCGAACGTACGCAGGATACAAACATGAATTGGTAGCGCCGTCACTGAGCATCCCTAGCTCGTAGGGTGCCGCCGCTTGAAGAAGCTCAATGCTGCGGGCTGCGTTTTTGTGGCTCAACTCTATTTGAGCGTGGATGGTGGGTAGCCAGACTGATTGGATAACAGTGTTGTCCGGAAATCGCTTGGCGAGGTCATCCGCAAGGGACCGCGCGTGAGCCGCGTCGCCCGCCAGCGCATAAGCCAGCGCGGCGTGCGCCTCCGCATCATGGCTCCCTGGGGCGAGCGCCACTTCGGCGGTAGCACTCTCGCGGGCCGCAGCCGTGTTGCCGAACAGCGCTTCGCGTATCGCCGAGTTCGCTTGCCATAAGGCAGCGGGCTCTTTCTCATCGCTGCGGCGAGCGCTCTCGGTAGCTTCCCGAGATAGCTCACGGGCCTTCCCGAGTCTCCCAGACCAGGCTTCGGTGTCGGATTCAAGCGATAGCATCCAGTCTTCCGCACCCGGCTTCCCCATAGCCCAATCCGCCTGCTGCTTCATGGCTGACTCGTTGCCTTGGAAGAAGGCCAGGGCATACAGACTCAGGTGCAGCGGAATACCCTCAATCTTGCGCCCAAGTGTTTGGTCGGTTGTGGTCCTCGCTTCGTCGAAACGGTTTAGGGCTATGTAAATCTGGCTCAGATTCCCATATCCAACCGCGTCGTTCGGCTCGAGGCGAATTGATTCCTGGGTTTCTGTGGCGGCCTTCTCATATCGTCCCAGAATCATGCAGCTGGAGCTTAGGGCGATGTGAGCCAAATAATCCCGCGGATACACTTGTATCCACAGTTCTCCCGTCTGATTCACTTTTTCCAGATCGCCCGTAACATTTGCGTAGTAGAGCCAGGTGATGCCGAACTTCTCCCGTTTGGTGACGCGGTCGCGCAGGTCGAAGGCTTTCTGCAGGTAAGCCACGGACAAGCTGGGCTGATTCAGATTGCTGTAAATGATTCCCAGAAGCCCATACGCCCATGCAAAGTTGGGGTCGAGTTCGACCGCGTGCTTGAAGAACGGTATGGCTTCGGCATCTCCCTTTTCGATCCTGGCTTTTCGACCCGGGGTGAAGGCCTTGAGGGCTTCTAGTGAATTCGTGGTGGCTTGGTCCAGCGGAACGTCGAACTTCTGCACCGAGCTGAGCGACTCGCCTACTTCGTTGCGAAGCTTCGCTGCGGCTTTGTCCATGGCCGCGAGCACCTGCTCTTTGCTTGTCGCTCGCTCCTGCTCCACAGCCAGTGAGTCGCCGGTCTGACAATTGACGGCGTTGAGGCCAATCACGTATTGGCTGCCCAGGCTCGCAATGGAACCGCTCAGGTATGCCGTGCTCCCCGCACGTTGGCACACTTCCCGCGCCAGGTCTTGTGTTAATCGCTCATCAGGCGAGCGGGTCATCTCCCGCAGCGTCTGGCGAACCTTGTCCTCTGAAAGGACGTTCAGGAAGGGCGACTGGCCCAGGTCCACAGCCAGGGCCTGCTTGAGCGTGTCGTCAAAGACCTCATCGCCGGTCGCGTTCGTAAAGTCGGCGAGGACGATGGTGTCTTTATCCGTCAGCGCGTGGGCTTTGCGCGCGAAAAATAGCCAGCCGCCCACGGCCAATCCGACAACCACGATAGTTGCACCAGCGACCGCGGCCCATCGAAACCGAGCAGGTTTCGTGGTGGACCTCGACTCGACCTGCGCTGTCGCGGCGGCTGAACGCGTCATATTTGAATCGCGCTTTTGCCGCTGTAAATCCGTGCGAAATTCCGCTGCGCTCTGGTAGCGCAGTTTCCGGTCTTTCTCCAGCGCCTTGCTGACGGTTTCTTCGAGCTTTGGAGGAAGGTCGGGATTCAGTCGCACGGGCGCGACTGGAGTGCGATTCAGAATCGCCTCCGCAATCGTGCCGGAGGTCTCGCCCCGGAAAGGCAGAACCCCTGTCACCATTTCGTAGAGCACCACACCAAAGGAAAACAGATCCGTGCGTGCATCTAGTTCTTCGCCCCGGACCTGCTCGGGTGACATGTACGCGACGGTGCCAATCGCCGAGCCCGGTCGAGTGATCTGTTCTAAGTCGTTGGCGGTGGGCATCGCCGAAAGATTCACGGCAGCGCCTCCCGGTGCCAGCTTCGCTAGACCAAAATCTAAAATCTTTGCGCGCCCGCGCTCGGTGACGAAAATGTTGGCAGGTTTAATGTCGCGGTGGACGATTCCCTTGGTGTGCGCCGCATCCAGAGCGTCGGCAATCTCAATCCCCAATTCCAGCAACTGTTCTGTCGGCAGCGGCTTCCCCGCGATGAGTTGCTTCAGCGACTGCCCTTCCAGACATTCCATGGCAATGAAGGGCTGGCCATTGTGTTCGCCGATTTCATGGATGGTGCAAATGTTGGGATGGTTCAGGGAGGAAGCGGCCTGTGCCTCCCGGTCGAAGCGGATCAGAGCTTGTGAGTCTGGCGCGTACTTGTCGGGCAAGAACTTCAGCGCGACAAAGCGGCGCAGCTTGGTGTCCTCCGCTTTGAAATGGTCTGGCCGATGCGCGTGTCGGAATCAGCCATGGTGCGGTCATCTTAGGTTGCGGGCAGACGGCAAGTCAACGAAGAGAGAACCTTTGTCGCCGCAAAATGAGAATGTCCGGTTAGTGCAAAGTAGGAATGTCCGGTTTCATGGGTGGCCGGGGGGCCCATGGAGACGGAGCGAATGGCCTTGAGTCAACGAGAACGGGATCGCATACGAGTGCTGCACGAAGTACAGCAAGGACATGTAA
>Ga0209008_1000480_pt1 | contig 13036 bp, 9 predicted proteins | sample JacPin_JW_Ref_O3_FD_187963 | JGI IMG/M metagenome (GOLD analysis project Ga0209008, IMG submission 187963) | Forest soil microbial communities from Algoma, Ontario, Canada - Jack Pine, Ontario site 1_JW_Ref_O3 (SPAdes) (version 2) | ecosystem: Environmental > Terrestrial > Soil > Boreal...
TTGCTGAGCTGAACTTGGAAATGCGAACGGTAGGCAGGATGCAAAATACAGAATGAGTGCGCGCCAAGGCAAGCTACGGCTCCATTTTTGGAGACGTGGCGCACTCATTCGAGCCCCTTCCGATGCACAATACTCATTCACGTTTCAGACCATCGCGGTTCCAGAATTTGAAAGCTGAACGAATCAAATCGGCGCTCACACAGTCTCTCGCCACCGAATCCACCTCCATAAGAATAGTCCAGATGCGCCATTTATCGTGGTCGGCTGCGAAAAACGGACGAAGTGGTGAACTCGATAGGCGTGTCGCGGGATTCAGCTCGAAACTTATTGCAAAGCCGCGCGACGCAATAGCAATTGAAAGCGTGGATCGGGGCGGAGGCTCTCCCACGTAGAGTCAACTTTGAGAAACGTCATTATTTCTTCGCGATCTTCGTACGACTTTTCGAGCAGATCGAGAGCCTTGTTTTTATCGCCAAGCCCAACGTAGACGATCGCAATTTGATAAACAGGAACGTAGGATTGCTTCGCCGTTTGCTCCATTTGATGCGCGGCTTCGAGGGCTTTGGCGGTCTGGCCCGACCTCGCATACGCATATCCGAGATAACCTTGCGCATAAGGGCTCGCGCCCAAACGGATTGCTTCATTTAGCGAAGTGATCGCGTCATCGTACTTTCCCTCGCGAGCCAGCGCCCATCCGAGAAAGAAGTGGCCGAACCAGAAATTTGGGTCTGCCTGGATCATTTTGCGAGATTGCTCGATGGCGCGATCGAATTGATCGGAGAAAACGAAATTCAAGCCGTACACCACTCCCACTGTGTCAGAAAGCGGGTCGAGTTCCTGCGCGCGCTGCAATTCGAGCAGAGCATCTTTGTTCCGGCCCATTCCGGTCAGATAGTAGGCGTACCACTGATGTACGAATGGCGAACCCGGATTAAATTCCGTGCCGCGCTTGAATTCCCTTTCCGCGGCCGGATAGTCGTGATCGTAAGCGGCGTAGGCCATGCCCATCAGAGTGTGAGCTTCGGCAAGCGAATCATCGAGGCTCAGCGCTTTCGATGCCGCCTCTTTTACTTTAGGCATCGCTTCGCGCGGCGCCACATATTGGCTGGAGACTTCGAAGTAGGCTTCCGCGATACCCGCGTACGCGAGCGCGTAATTCGGATCTTTGGCAATGGCCTGACGAAAATAATCGATGCCCTTATTCACACCTTCTTGGGTGAACTGCTCGGTGTTGTAGCGCCCTTTCAAATAGAGCTGATAGGCTTCGACATTTTCCGTGAAGTGTTTCGCAACGCGCTGCTCCTCATCGCCTTCAAGATGCGTGCGAAGGTTCGCCATGATTTCTTTGGAGATGTTTTCCTGGATGTCGAGCAAGTTAGACATCCTCTCGTTGTATTGCGCGCCCCAGATATGCCGGTCATTTGTAGAATCCATCAGCTCAGCGCTTACGGACAGAGTGTCCCCGCGTTCGAGCACCCGCCCAGTAAGAATCGCACGCGCGGAAAGTTCGCGGCTGACAGTTTTTGGATCGATCTCGCGTCCTTTGTAGCGAAAGACCGAGCTATGCGCGATAACTTTCAGATGAGGAAGCTCGGACGCGCTGTTAATCAAGCTTTCGGTAATGCCGTCGCTGAGATACTCGGAGTCTTTATCGTTACCGACATTTTCAAACGGCATGATCGCCAGCGAATCAATGGCATTGCCGCGTCCGCGCAGAAAATAAAAGCCGGCTGAGACGAGAGCTGCGATCACAATCGCTGCGGCCGCAACGAGAATCCATTTTCCCCGTGTCGACCTGTCCCCATCCCGCGCCGAACGCGATGTAGTCGGACGATCCTGCGCAGCTCGAGTCGTTGCGGAAATGCTCATCGCCACAGTGTCGCGTTTCAAGCGTTGCAGATCGGAGCGCATGTCCGCGGCGTGCTGATAGCGGAGCTTCGGATCTTTTTCGAGAGATTTATTAATGATCTCTTCGAGCTTTACGGGTACGTCTTGATTGAGTCTGACCGGCTCTACCGGAATTTTGTGCAAAATCGAGTCGAGCATCGCAGCGGTCGTCTCGCCGTGAAATGGCCGCCGCCCGGTGGCCATTTCATAAAGCGCCACGCCAAAAGAGAAAAGATCGGTGCGCGCGTCCAGTTCCTTGCCCAATGCCTGCTCAGGAGACATATACGGAAGCGTGCCGATGGCGATGCCGGATTCAGTGAGCTGCTCAGGAGGCAGATTCGGATCTGCGCCGAGCGCGGCGGTGTTACCGACATCTGCGGGTCGCGACATTTGCTTCGCCAGGCCGAAATCGAGCAGCTTGGCGTGTCCGCGCGACGTGACAAAAATGTTCGCGGGCTTTATATCGCGATGGATGATGCCTTTCGAGTGCGCTGCTTCGAGCGCGTCGGTGATTTCCGTAGAGAGGTCGAGCAGAGTATCGAGCTCGAGCGGGTGCCCTTCCATCAGGTGCTTGAGCGTCTTGCCCTCAAGAAATTCCATCGCGATGAAAGCACGGCCATTTTCTTCGCCAATATCGTAAATCGTGCAAATGTTGGGATGATTCAGCGCAGAGGCGGCTTCGGCTTCGCGTCGAAAGCGCTCGAGTGCGCTAAGATTTCGCGCCACTTCATCGGGAAGAAATTTCAGAGCCACAAGACGGTGCAGCCGGGTATCTTCGGCCTTGTACACCACGCCCATGCCGCCCCCACCAATAAGTTCGAGAACTCGATAGTGGGAAATTGTCTCACCGGAAATTGGGTGGGAATCAGGCATTGGCGAGAATCTTAGGGCGCGCTTGTCGGCAAGTCAACGCGATGACCGCACGCCCCGAAAATTAAGGAAGCGTGAATGCAACGATGGAACCGGACTGCCGCTCTTCCGTCACAGCGCGGTGCCCTCCAGCAGCGATCGCGAGAAACTGCTTGCCGCTTTTCCGCGACAAATAAGTCATCGGCGTGGCCCCACCGCTAGTGGGAAGTTGAAATTTCCATATTTCCCTGCCCGTCTCCACGTCGAAGGCGCGAAACGCGGGATCAATCAACGTTCCGGCGATAAAAACCAGTCCTCCAGCAGTCACGATGCTGCCTCCGAGGCTGGGCGCTCCCAGAGGAACAGCCGGATTGCCGGGCGCAAGCGAGCCTAGAGGAACCTGCCAGCGAATCGCACCCGCCGCCAAGTCAACAGCGGTTAGCGTTCCCCACGGCGGGGGCGCGCACGGCAAGTGATGCGCCTTGGCAAACATGAAAGTGCGAAACATTCCGTAAGGGCCGCCGGCCTGCTGCGTGTACTCCGCATCCTGCGCGTTACTCTCGACTTCATCCCAATATTTATCCGCCGGAATCACTCCCATCCTTGAAGGCAGATTATTCGTGTTCACCAGCAGCAAGCCATTCTGGGGGTCGAAGGAATAGCCGCTCCAATTCATTCCGCCCACATTTCCGGGCATCGACAGCGAGCCCTTCAAACTCGGTGGCGTGAAAAGGCCATCATTTCGCAGACTCTTGAGACGTTCGCGGCAAACTTCGCGATCTTCCGGAGTGATGCCCCAGGCGTCGTCAGCCGAAAGCGTTTGCGGCGAAAGAGCCGGAGGTGCCGAAGGAAAAGGCTCGGTAGGAGAAGTGACTTCTCCCGGTACATCGGTCTGCGGAACCCGGCGTTCTTCTACAGGAAAAATCGGCGCGCCGGTCTCGCGATTCAGAACGAAAAGAAAACCTGTTTTATTGCCCTGAATTACTACGGGGACATTTTTCCCATCACGCCGCAAAGTAGCCAGCAGCGGTGGCGCGGCCGAATCGTAATCCCAAAGGTCGTGATGCACGAGCTGAAATCCCCATACGAATTCTCCCGTCTTTCCTCGCAGCGCAACGACGGAATCTGCCCACTTATCGTCACCGGGGCGCAAGCCGCCGTAGTAATCCGGACTCGCGCTGCCGGTCGGGATGAACACGAGATCGCGCTCCTGGTCCGCCACCATGATTGACCATGAATTACCAGCGCCAGTGCGCCAGGCCTTCCCTTCAGTCGGCGTCGCGGATGCGGAATCATTCGGCGGGAGCGGCTCCCATTTCCAACGCACCGCTCCAGTGCGCGCGTCGAAACCGCGTACGACACCACTCGGCATTTCCACGCGCGAATTGTCGTCAATCGCCGAGCCGACCACGATGACGTCGCCGATCACCGTCGGTGGAGAAGTCATGTGATATTGCGCCGGAATGTAACGCGCGACATCGCGCAGGCTAACTTGACCATGGTTGCCGAAATCTAAACAGGGATCGCCAGTGGCGCCATCGAGCGCGATTAGCCGCGCGTCCAGCGTCGCTTCGTAAATCCGTCTGTGGCAGGGCACCCCGGCCGCTCGAGCTGAATCGAGCCACGTTGCGACCCCGCGGTTGATTAGCCCATCGCCGTACTCCCCACCGATGTCGATCATTGGATCGTAAACCCACAGCTGCTTTCCGGTCTCCGGATCGACTGCGAACACGCGATTGAAGCCGGACGTAAGGTAGAGCGTTCCGTCGACGAGGATCGGCGTCGCTTCCAGGCCGCTGCGCTTTTTGCCGCCGCTACCGTCGGAAATATCGCCCACATGAAAAGTCCACGCGACTTTCAGATTGGCGACATTTTCGCGATTGATCTGCTTCAGCGACGAGTATCGCATTCCGCCCGCGTCGTTTCCGTAATTGGGCCAATCATCGCCCGGTCCGGAGGAATGACCTGATTGTGCGGTGGCACGCGGTATAGCAGCACAGATCAAGACAAGAATCCCTGCGACAAAAAATCGAATTGGCTTTGACATGAGTGAGGATTTCCGATCCAGTCTGGCGACCGGCGCCATTGTACTCTCTGCTGCTGCGAGTGATGTTACTATTGTTGCCGCCCCGTCCCGGCGAGTAGGAGGATTGCCCATGGCCACTCGCAGCTCTCACGTTCCCATTGCCGGGAGCGAATATGTTTCGCTTGCTGGCGCTACCGCCGTTTCTCAGGTTGACCCGCACTCAATCATCAGCGTCACGTTAGTAATCCAGCCACGGCAACCCGCGCCTGAATTGCACTCCGATGTCGAGTTGGCTGGCCGGCTTCCACGCGAACGACGTCCTCTTTCCCGCGAAGAATTCGAGCTGCGTCATGGCGCGCATCCCGATGATTTAGCCGAGGTGGAGCGCTTTGCGCGAGGGCACGGATTCGAGATCGTGGAGACTTCTGCGGCTCGGCATTGCGTGGTGCTTCGCGGCAAGGCCGGAGATTTCAGCAAAGTGTTTCGCGTGGAAATGACGGAGTACGATCACGCGCGCGGCCCTCACCGCGGCATCACCGGCGCGATTCATGTTCCGAAAGAAATCGCTGACTTGGTCGACAATGTTCTCGGATTGCACAACCGGCCTTGCGCCTTGCGTCATTCGACTGGTGTCGTCAGAAAGAAGGCGGCACGCACTCCATTTTCGCCGGGCGATGTAACGGAGCTCTATCGCTTTCCTCGCCATGCAGATGGAAAAGGGCAATGCATCGGCGTGATTGAATTGGGAGGCGGTTATTACCGAAGCGACGTCGAGAGTTTCTTTTCGTCGCTGAAAATGCCCACGCCGAAAATCACGGATGTGTCCGTGGACGGGGCGAAGAATGCGCCGGCGGATCGGGCGGGTCTCGCGGCGTTCATAACGGAAATGAATAGCGGAAAAAGACCCGCGAAGAACTCGGGCGCGAAATCGCGACGTGCCACGGATCTTGCGATGTCCACGACTGAGACGACTATGGACATCGAACTCGTCGCCGCATTCGCACCGGGCGCACACATTGTTGTTTATTTCGCGCCGAACACCGAACAGGGGATTTATCACGCGCTGACCACCGCGCTCGCTGACAAGAAGAACCGCCCTTCCGTGCTCTCGCTGAGCTGGGGAGAACCGGAGCCAAACGTATCGCCAAAATACGCGGCGCTGATCAATCAGGTGCTGAAAAACTTGGCGACGGTCGGCGTGACGGTATGCGTTTCGTCCGGCGATTTTGGCGCGCACAACGGAACGCCCGGCAAGCCTTCGGTCAATTTTCCCGCGAGCAGTCCTTACGCATTGGGCTGCGGCGGAACTACTTTGAAAGTTTCTGGGAGGGAGATTGAAAAAGAAGTAGTGTGGAATTGCGTCTTCGATGGAATGCACGGAGCGACGGGCGGCGGTGTGAGCCAATTGTTCCCGCGTCCCTCATGGCAACAGGATTTCGATGTGCCGCATCCGCCCTCGAAAATTGGCGGGCGCGGCGTGCCGGATGTCGCCGGCGTGGCCGATCCCCATACCGGATGCAGGATTGTCGTCGGCGGAGTTGAGAGCGTTTCGGCTGGGACGAGCGCCGTCGCACCTTTGTGGGCTGCGCTCGTCGCACGGCTAAATCACGCCGTCGGGGCAAATTCGGGCTATTTGAATTCCCTGCTCTACAAAATCGCCAAAGAGTCCAAAACCAAGGAAACGTTCCGGCCGATCACACACGGAGAGAACGGCGCTTACCGAGCGGGCCTGGGATGGAATGCGTGCACCGGATTGGGGACGCCTTTGGGGGACCGTCTGCTCGAAGCGCTAGGCGGTGACAAGGCGCATTAAAAAACCACCGACGGCGCGGCGGCCCTACGAGGCTTTCCGTTGTTCGCGGTGTGAAACCAGAATTTCTTCTATGGCTTCTGTTAGGCATTCGATCGTTTGCACCGCGCTCAGGGCAACTAGCTCTGCTTGAGACTCGTTCAGCGGCAATTCATCTAGCTGCGCAAACATTTCATCGCGATGATGCGGATCCAGGCGCGCGTGTTTCACCATAGTGCGGAATCCCTCCGCGGGCAGTTTGTACGCGGCGCGGATCTTGCTGAGTTGCTTCAGCGACGACGGATTTCCTTCCAGCACCGCGAGATACCCGAACAGCGACACAGGATGAACGTGCAACGCCCAGTAGTATTGTGCGCCGACCAGCGCCGCCACTTCCTGCGACGGCATACGCGCAAGAACTTTCGAGCGATCCTCGCCGATCGCAACCAAATCATCCAGAAGCCAATCGTCGTGGTGCGTTTCCTCAACCGCATGCGTCCGGTAATACTCCGCAATCTTTCGTGAGACGGGATCAGAATCGGCGCGACTTTGCGCAGCGTCCGCGGCAGCATTGAGCAATGAAACACTGCTGCGGATGATCGAATGCATCATGAAGAGAAATTCCGGGAATATTTGCGGGAGTTGCGCGTGCGTCCAGAATCGATCCGAAACCTCGAGCAAACAAGGCTCGGCCAAACGGATTATTGTGCGCAGCCGTTTGCTATGGCTGAGAGAGTTCAATGACGTTCAACGCTGGGCAGCAGCGGAGCGACTCCGCCGGTCTAAACGAAAACATTCGGCCGCAGATGATGCTGCCCTTCCGGCGCGGCGCCTCTCTTCTTGCGCATCTTGATCAGTACGGAGACTTCCGAGGCCGAGAGGCTTTCGACAGTCTTCCGGTCCGAGTCGGTGAACTGTTCAGAGACCACCACACCCGCAGATTCCAATTGTTCGACATTTGAGGACTTCTTTTTCTTAGCTTTCGGTTTGGACTTGGCTTTGGCGGGCATAGGCACTCCTTTGTGAAGTAAACAGGCGGGAAGATTCGCACCAAGCGAGGAACCTTGTCAAGGATTCTCGCGGGCTGAAAGGGCTTGGTAGTGGCGGGGGTTCACAACCCGCCCGATTTGGGTTTTGGTTTTCCCGACGTCTGTTAGTTGCGACAGAACGAGTAGTCTCTCCGAAAGCTACCGGGGATTCTCGGCCCGCGCTTTCAGATAAGCTTGTCCGCGATCAAAGCCCTGACGAAAAGCCGCATGTCCGAGCTCATTGGGATAGACCCATTCGAGCTGATCGCGCGACTCATCGTACGTTTTGCCGCGATGGTTAAGATGCAGGGCAGCCTCGAAGCCTTTCTGGTAATAGGCTTCGTCCTGCTCGAAATTGCCGCCGGCGGCGTTGTATTTTTCTTTCTCTACGTCGCGCACTCCCAGCCACCACATGTGCCGCGCCTTATCGATAGTCTCCGCGTTCGCAGAAGTCAAAATTCCGCGCATCTCGGCGGCCTGCGCCTCATCTTTCGCCTCGGCAATCAGCACCGATCGGCCCTGCCGCAGCGCGTCTTCATACACGTGCAATTCGTCAGCAGGAATGCCATCCGACAACGCAGCGTCCGCAGCTTTGCCCGCTGCTCCGCCGCCGATCGCGCCCAACGCGCCAAGAATCGCCGCGGCCGTAACTCCGATGGCAGCCACTGCACCGATACCGGGCAAAAGCACGGTCGCCAATACGTCTCCCAACAAAATTCCGCCCGCAACACCCATGCTGCCACCGACTGCCGCTCCCAGCGCCTTTCCAATTCCAGGCGCTTCTGCATCCGTGACGGGAACGCTATCGACTTGCTTCTCGGTCGCTCCGGGGCTCAGCAGATTGATCCTGTCCGCAGGTATACCGGCCGAATGGAGTGCGCTGGCCGCTTGCTCTGCATCCGTCCGCGATCTAAACGTTCCCACCACTGAGTTCATGGAAGCCTCCCGACGCCAGATGCTATCACTCCTTGCCCTCTAACACTTACACGTTTGTACAGGTTCGATAAAATTCTCGGGCCAGCGGTCACGGGAGTCCATCCACGATACACGGTACATCGGTCGCGGGGACTTTCTGTCCAAGATCGGGGAGTATTCGCCGATGCGCGCTGCGATAGAGCGACGACGGGCGGACCAGACTTAGTTCACGGACATTCGGGGCTAGGTCGATTCACCGAGTTTGAGTAACATGCGCTCCTGATTAGAAACGCATACATTGCCGAATCCAATTTTGAGCGCGTCACTGCCGCACGATTATTCGCCGAGGTCCGAATGAAAAATGCAGCGATCAAGTTTCTGTTCGCCGCAGTGGCGGCCGGCATCGCGATGTTCGCCGGCGCTGCTCCTGAGCGATCCATAGCAATCACGCACGTAAATCTAATTGACGCTACCGGAACTCCCGGGCAGCCAGACATGACCGTGATCGTCACCGGGCAGAAAATCGTGAGCATCGCGAAGAGCGCCTCGGCAAAAATTCCCGGGAATGCGCAAGTCATCGATGGGCACGGCAAATACCTGATTCCGGGCCTATGGGACATGCACGTTCACCAAATCTTCGGCGATTGGATTCCAGAAGAAGAAAAAATTACTCCGCTGCTGTTTGTCGCGAATGGAATCACCGGAGTGCGCGACACGGGCGGCGATCTCGCGCCATTGAAAAAGTGGCGGGAGCGTGCTGCCTCGGGAGAAATGATTGCGCCAAGAATGGTGATATCCGGCCCGATGCTGGACGGCCCTGTGCCGCGATTTCCAAGCTCCGCGCAGGTTAAAGATGCAGCCGATGGAAGGCGCGCGGTCGACGAGCTCAAGAACGAAGGCGTCGATTTCATCAAGATCCAGTCGTTCATTCCTCGCGATGGCTATTTCGCGGCAGCCGCGGAAGCTAATAAATTAGGGATCGTCTTTGTGGGCCATGTGCCGGACGCGGTCCGCGCCGTGGAAGCGTCGAATGCGGGACAGAAAAGCATCGAACACCTCACCGGAGTTTTTGAGGGCTGCTCGACCGTCGAGGACGAGCTTATGAAAGCGCCGCGAGGGCCCGGACGGGGACGTTTTCTCTCGACCTACGATCCGAAGAAAGCGCGCGCCTTGATCGCGCTGTTCGTAAAGAATCGGACCTGGCAAGTGCCCACACTCTATTGGGAGCGCGGCGAATGGCTAATTGAGGATACAAATGCCGGCGCCGATCCGTTGGCGAAATATGCGTCTTTGGCATGGAAAGCACGCACTTGGCCAATGTTCAGCAAGGACATTGCGGCGGATTGGGACACGGATCCGCATGCCGACCGCGAGAAATTCGTTGAAGCGGAAATGAAAATGGTGAACGAAATGAATAAAGCTGGCGTGCGGATTCTCGCGGGCACGGACACGGCCGCCGGAGTTCGCGTATATCCGGGATTTAGTCTGCATCAGGAGCTCGAGTTGATGGCGCAAGCGGGTCTCACGAACATGCAGACATTGCAGGCGGCCACACGCAATGCGGGCGAATTTTTGGGACTCGCAGATACTGGCACGATTGAGAAAGGCAAGCGCGCCGATCTTGTTCTGCTGGACGCGAATCCGTTGGAAAAAATCAGCAACACGAAGAAAATCCGCGCAGTAGTTCTTAATGGCCGCTATTTTTCTCGCGACGACTTGGACGGTCTGCTGCATCAGGTCGAAGTAGCAGCGGCTCAGTCAAAATGACGTATCGGTAAGAAAAACACAATGTTCGCTTCCCGCCGCGCCAGGCCCAAATCGGGAACCTCGGTCGAAATGGTCCGAATAGGCACGGCCTCTGTAGCACTCAGGAAATCCCGGCAAAGTTCGATCTGACGAGCTCTACGCACCTGCGCAAGCCCACATCGACGGCGCACCCCGAGCAGACTAGATTCCGTAAGACCAAGCATTGTAGTCAGATCCACGGGTGTCTATTTGACGGCGGAAAATTGAGTGGCGCAGAAGGCGCCTTCAGTCTTCGGTCGCGAAACGTCGCAATCGGCACGTGCAAATTTTCCTCCACAGCGTGAATTGTGGACATCGAAGTGCTTCTCTTATGAGCGTAGCCGCTCGGTTGTTCCGTGGTTTCCTGGATCGAAGTCTAAAGCCGCGTTCGACGTACCCGATGTATTTTAGAGCAGCATTGTGGAAATGAGTTCCGAGGGTCAATTGGGAATACGCACAAGCATTAACAAGACAGGCATGAAAATAATATCGAGACCAGGAAAACAACAGAAAGGGTTGAGAATCCTCATTGCCGACGACGATCTCGTCACGCGGCGTGCACTGCAGGAAACTTTGCAGAACGACGGTTACGAAGTGACTGCAGTCGGAAACGGCCGTTTGGCACTCGAGTCTCTCGCAAGCAGAGGTGGCCCGCGTCTGGCCCTCCTGGATTGGCTGATGCCGGAGATCAATGGCCTCGAAATCTGCCGAGAAATCCGCAGGCACTCCGAATATCCCTACATTTACATCATTCTCTTGAGCTCGAGAAATTCAAAAGAAGACATCGTCGGTGGTTTGGAAGCGGGTGCGGATGACTATCTAACCAAACCCTGCGATGGTGAAGAACTCAAGGCGCGACTGCGCTCTGGCACGCGCATCCTGAAGCTCGAAGACAAGCTTACCCACAACGCTCTTCACGATCCGCTCACGCAACTTCCGAACCGCGCGTATTTCCTCGAGCGATTGGCTCTGTGCGTTACCTGGGGAATGCAGCATGTGGACTACAAATTTGCGGTGCTATCCGTCGACATGGATCGCTTCAGCGTGGTGAACGACAGTCTTGGCAACGCCGCCGGCGATTGGCTGCTGGTGCAGATCGCGGAGCGCCTGCTCGGCTCCATCCGCCGCGCTGACGCAATCATACGATCGTCCGAGTCCGGAGGCATGGCAGGCCAACCGGAAGGCGAAGGAGTGCTGGCGCGGCTGGGCGGAGACAAATTCACGATTCTGCTCGACGACATCCAGGATGCGAGCGAAGGAATCCGGGTGGCCGAACGAATCCTGCAAAATATCGAAGTGCCCTTTTTCTTCGACGGGCAGCCTGTGTTCACTACTGCGAGCATCGGCATCGCGTTCAGCGGCAGCGGATATAGCGCCGCGGAAGATATGCTCGGCGATGCCAACACAGCCATGTCTCGCGCGAAAGCCTTCGGCAAGGCCCGCTACGAAATGTGCGATCCTTCTATGCACGCCGCCGCCGCCGGCCGCTTGCGTCTGGAAATGGATCTGCGCCGCGCTACCGAGCGGCAGGAATTCCGCGTTCACTACCAGCCTATCGTCTCCCTCGAAGATTCGCACATCGTTGGCTTTGAAGCGCTCGTGCGTTGGCAACGGCCGGATTTCGGGTTGGTGATGCCCGCCGCATTCGTCTCCACGGCCGAAGACACTGGCCTAATTCTCAACATCGGGAATTGGGTTCTCCTCGAAGCTTGCCGTCAGATGTGCGCGTGGAACCGGCTATTTCCACGTGCTTCGGCGTTTTCGGTGGCCGTAAATATCTCTGCCAGGCAATTTGCTCAGCCCTACCTGGTGAGCCAAGTCGAACAAATCCTGAGCGATTCCGGGCTGGCGCCTGAGAACCTAAAATTGGAATTGACCGAAAGCGTCACCATGCGCGATGAAGAGCGCACCACTCGCATTCTCAGCGAACTCAAAGCTCTCGGTGTCCGTCTCTGCATTGATGACTTCGGTACCGGATATTCCTCCCTAAGTTACTTGCGCCGCTTCGCTCTCGACATCCTGAAAATCGATCGCTCCTTCGTCTCCGCCATGCTCGAGAACAGTGAAAGCCAGGAAATTGTCAAAACGATTTTGAGTCTCGGAAATAATCTAGGAATGGAGATTGTCGCGGAAGGCGTGGAAACAGTCGAACAAGCAAATCTCTTGAGTTCTCTGCGCTGTGAATACGCTCAGGGATATTTCTTTTCTAAACCGCTCGATTCAGATGATGTAGCGCGAGTGCTGGTGACATCGGAATCAAATTCTTTCACGCTGCCGCAGCATACTTCCCGGCAGCTGGTTGCTCCGTGAGGTGAATGCGACGCAAGCAATGGCCGGTTGGGCATCTGCCTGCAAATCGGACGTTGATCCAACGGCCGCTGGTATAAGGTTACATCCCCTCTCAAGAAAATGGGCGCGCGGCTACTGGCTGTCCTCTTACAGCCCTCGGGCTCGGGACCGGAATAGAACTTCCCCTTTCAGCTTGGTGTGAGATGACTACAAAGTCTCGAATAAGGCGCAAAGTGGCAGTCGCGTTCGGGTTCGCCATTCTGGCGTTGCTCGCGGTGGGAGCGGTCTCCTATCGTGGCGTGCTGGTGTCCGCCGAAAGCGATCGATGGGTTCGCCATACTCACGAAGTTCTCGAAAACACTCAGAATCTAGACTCCGCCGTTCAGAGCTTGGAATCGGGCTACCGCGGCTTCGTATTGACTGGGAGCGCTTCCTATCTCGATGCTTACCGCACGAACATTTTAACCG
>Ga0209008_1000481_pt1 | contig 13005 bp, 15 predicted proteins | sample JacPin_JW_Ref_O3_FD_187963 | JGI IMG/M metagenome (GOLD analysis project Ga0209008, IMG submission 187963) | Forest soil microbial communities from Algoma, Ontario, Canada - Jack Pine, Ontario site 1_JW_Ref_O3 (SPAdes) (version 2) | ecosystem: Environmental > Terrestrial > Soil > Boreal...
ACCGGACATCTCTAACAATGTCGGCCCTGTCAAACATTTTGTGGGCAGACTTCTGCAGCCACTTAAAAGAGTTTTTGTCTTTCGCTTCCTGAGTTGTCTTACTTCTAGGCCTTGATGACGACGGCTCGCTCGTAATCTAGCGGTCGGCTTCAGTCCGACCCATACATCTCTTCGATCGTAAACTTCAGACCATGACTACTTCTTCGAACTCCCTCTCGCGAGGGAGCGGGATGCCCAATCAAGTGGACGGCGCCATACTGCGCGCCATGTCCGGTACCGAGCTGTCCCGCGTGCGAACCGAATACCGGCTCAGTCCACCCGAACCTACCAGCTAAAGCCGCCCGAGTCGAGCCGACATTGTTATGCAATCAAGTGGGGTTCTGGTACCCATAGGGCCGGTTGGAGAATCCATCGGGGGTTAGTCTGCGAGAACGGTATTCAATCGCGCAGTCCGTAGACCGTCGTGTGGGTAACAGAACAAAGTGGCCTCAGGCGCCTGCAACAATCCGAATCGCTCAGTAGCCGTCGTCCGCATTGGTTAGAGACGCCCCACCAGACGCTCCCTGAGGAGAAACTTGACGCATCGCCTCGCGTAGCCAGGTGTGCCGCGCGTCCGTAGCGAGCCTCGGGTGCCAGACCATCAAGAAATGAAATGACCGCAGCTCCTGTGGGGCTTTTGCGAGCCGCAAGGTGCTATTCCTCTCGACCATTTGCCTCATGCCAGTGGTCAGTGTGAGGACGAGTTCCGTGCCGGGAAGGCAACCAAGGGCTGCCCCAAAATAGGGCATACGGATAGAGGAGCGGCGCTTTGCACCCAACGCCGCAAGCTGCTTGTCCGGGATGTTCTGCACGCCAGGAAGAGTTGTAACAATCAAGTGCTCGGCAGCCAGATACTGCTTCAGTGTAAGTCGTTCGCCGAACTTACTGCGGCGGGCAACAGCACAGACCCAGTCCTCGCGGTACAGTCGCTCCGAACTGAAGTGAGAGGGTAGCAAGCCGTCGTCGATGTGCAGAATAAGGTCAAGCTCTCCGCGCTCCAGCATATCCACAGCGTCGGCCTGCCATGGCAGGAAATCAAAGTTCACCGTGTAACGTTCCATCGCATAGCGGCGGCAAAGGTTCGGTAACAGCGCGGCGCAAACATTGTCCGGTCCAGAAATACGGAAATTGCTCCGCTCCTTTTTGGGATCGAAGACGCTTGGCGCGACCAGTCCTGCTATCTTGGGAAGGAGCTGTTCAAGTTCCTGAAGGATCTTTCGTCCTCGCAGGGTCGGTTCAAACCCTGAAGACGAGCGAACCACCAGTTCGTCCCGAAACGTGGAACGTGCGCGCTGAAGAGCGCGGCTTACCGCCGGTTGACTGAGCAGTAGTCGGGAGGACGCCTTGGTGACGCTTTTTTCCTCGGCGATCACCGCGAAGATGATCAGGAGGTTCAAATCGACTTGTCGCAGTTTCTCTAGACGCATACGAGGTATGACCATTATGCATGAGCCGTATAGAGGTTGAATAGCGTCTACTGGACTATGGCAGGGCGGCAGGTCACAGAAAGTGGGGCACAATGACGCACAAACAACCAATCGAGAGTCACAGGGAACTTTCCGGGAAGCGAATTGTAGTGCTGGGCGGGTCGTCCGGCATTGGGTTAGCAGTAGCACAAGAGGCTGTCGGTCAAGGGGCAACGGCAATCATTGCGTCTAGCAATGCGGATCGGGTTAAACAAGCAGTTGCCACGTTGGATGATCAGGCGCAAGGACATACGCTCGATCTTTCGAGTGAGCGCGACATTCAAGACTTCTTTCAAGGGATCGGTGATTTCGATCACCTCGTCTTCACCGCCGGCGACACGTTGCAATTGGATGAGCTTGTGGCGACCGACCTTACCAAAGCCCGGCGCGCTTTTGAGGTACGGTATTGGGCTGCTCTGGCTGCGGTCAAGTACGCAATCCCGCATATCCGCAAGGACGGCTCGATCGTGCTCACGACCGGAGTCGCGGGCCGGAGGCCACGCAAGGGATGGACCGTGGCCGCAAGCGTTTGCGGAACTATCGAGGCCTTGACGCGCGCGCTCGCGGTCGAGTTGGCACCGATTCGCGTCAACGCGGTCTGTCCTGGGATCGTTCGGACGAATCTCTGGCAAAACATGAGTGAAAAGGACCGGGATCGGCTGTTCGAGAGCGCTGGGAAGAGGCTGCCCGTGGGCCGAGTCGGCGAGGCGCATGATCTTGCGCAAGCCTACCTGTTCTTGATGCAGGAAGGCTTCAGCACCGGTCAAACCATTGTAGTGGATGGCGGAACGGCTCTGGTCTGAGGTTTGTTGTCAGGCGCGACGTTCTCGCATATTCATTATGAATTCGGAGGTGAAGGGCGGGGAAGCTACCGGTGAAGCCCGCGGGAATAGGACGGGACGGTTGAAGCGCAGTTTAGCCTACGGGCCGCGGGTATTTCACAACCTGTTGTTTTTTCTGGAACACAACCTTGGTCAACCAAAAGTCGTTTAGGCTTTTAACCAGTTGCTCAAATTCGACCAATTCATCCGGCTTCGTGAGATAGCAGTTCGCCATCAGCTGATAGCTTCGCGCAATGTCCTCTTCTGACCGAGACGTGGTCAGGACTACGATGGGGATCACTCTGAGTCGGGGGTCGGCCTGGATCTGAGCCAGAACTTCAAGCCCGCCTAATTTGGGCATGTGCAGGTCCAGGAGGATAAGCTGCGGACGAGGAACGTCCAGATAGGGTCCCTGATATCTCAGAAACGACATGGCCTCAACTCCGTCAGTCACCACGTGAAGATGCACTGTTTTATTGATTTCAAACAGAACCTCTCGCAGTAACCGGGCGTCGCCCTCATTGTCGTCAACCAGCAGAACATCCATGGGACTTCCTCGTAGTCTCCCTCAGAGAATTTGGGTGATTCCGGCGCACGGTGGATCAACCGAGGTGGTCCGGTGAGGTATGACTTTTAGGGCAGGGGAGTCTATTGTGGCCCATAAGCGGGCGGATTCAAGGACAACGGACGATACGTGAGCAATCTAGTTAACCGGCGCTGCCTCACCTTGGGAAGCCATCCTTACCTGGGCCGTCACGCAGAAGCAGCAAATTCCTGATTGCGGAAGCTTTGAAGCTTCGTTTCGGTTCTCTGGTTTACGCGTTCTGCGACGACTACTGCCAAGAAAAATCAGTAGTACTTGAGTGTCCGCCGCTCGACGCTCCAAATTTTGGACGATTGGTTTGCAGTCGAGGGAGAACTAACTGTCTTCTCGATCCAGTTGCCAAGGCTGTCGTACTCATAGCTGAATCGCGCTCCGGACTGCTCTGTAGGCCGGGAAGGGTCGGACGCGGTTTCAGACTCCTCAGCTTCATCCCCACGATCGTTGTAGGTGATTCTTGTGATCTCTTCCCGCGAGGCAAATCGACGGTGCTTCTCCACGATGCGGCCCTGATCGTCATAGACGTAGGTGGACCGAGTCAATAGACCCTGATCTCCAAGGAAGTGAGCGATTTCCTCTTGTGCTTTTTCGAGGGCTCCGGGCTCGGCCGCGAGCCGTTCTCGCTCTTCGGGAGACATGAAGGAGTCGAAGTTTTCGATGAAGAGACTCGATTCGACCACCCGTCCTTTTGCATCGTACGCGCGGGTCAGGCGCGTTCGGAGTTCGCCAATTGGCCCATAGACTAGCGATTCATAGGCTTGATCCTGCTCGTTGTATGAGGTCTTCACCGTTCCGCCGGCCGGCGGGAAAACGAAGAGATCGGCGTTTTCGCTCTCGATATCCGCACCTGAATGGCTCCGATCGCTGCCGTTATCGGATGCCTTCAGTTTGGATTTCAAGATCCTCGTCTTTCTTCCGTTTTCGTCGTATTCGAAGCTCGTACTCCAGTCGGCGTCGCTTGTAACGGCGATCACTCTATCTCGGGAATCGTAAGTGTAGATTGTGTCCGAGGTCTTGCCGTTCGTGTCCCACACCGTTCTCAGCAAGCGACCGTCCGCGGTGTACGTAAACGATTGCGTTCCTTTCGAGCCGTCGTTGTTAATATAACCAGTCTGATAAATCTTTCCGTCTGGGTCGTACTTGGTGGTATTGACCATCCGCCAAGAGGGGGAACCCGGACCCTCTGGCCGAGTCGACTCGGAAGTGCACTCTTCCACAGGACCGCGCAGCCCAGCTTTTTCGCGATCCGAGAGTGTCGGACTCGGTACAAGGGAAGCCGCCGAAGCTGGTTCACGCTGGTGATCAGCATTTGAAGCGGCGGCTCTGCCGCTAGCGGACTGCAGAGCCAGAAGAAAGGGAAGTAGCGCGGAGAGCATACCGTTCGAGTGGATATCGCAAAGCATAAGTAACTCTTGCGGAATAATGCCCCAAAATGAGCAAATCTGACAAGGGATTGTTACATTACGACCAGCGTCGACATCGCGTGCCCGCGGATCAACCGGCCGCCGGTGAAGATGCTTAATTGTGAGGAGTTTTCTTAGCGGCAGAACGTGTGGCCTTGCCGATGTGGCTGAGTTCGATATTGCGGTCGGCGAACTCGGCGATGATCCTCAGGTTTCCGCCCATCGCGGAGACGATTGAGCGAAGCTGATCGACATGGACATTCCGGTGCGGTGTTTCAAGCTTCGAGATGGCGGCCTGCGACCCTTTCATGCGGTCCGCAAGATCGTTTTGGGTTTCTTTGAGGGTTTTTCGCAGCTCCGCGAGCTCTAGCGCAGCGATTTCGCGTGTAGCTGCTTTGCGAGCGCGTGCGATCAAGTCCGGCTTCATGGTTTGCTTGGCGAGTGCGCGAAATTTCATTCGGGCCATCAGAGAAGTCCCTCCTTCCTGAGTTGGGCGAGATAGGCATCGTAAATCTTGCCTGCGGCGGCGACCATTTGTGGCGTCCAGTTCTTCCCGGACTTGATTCCGCCAATCGGCAGACTGCCTCTCTGGCGCGGATCGAACGCAATACAGATGCGGTACGGGTTGCCTAAGTATTGGATTCGTAGTTCCTTCATATTCGGGTGTCTGGAGCTTTTTTGCGAGTGTATCAACGCGCGGCCGTCCAAGAGCAGGGCCGTTTTCTTCGAGAACCGTAATCGCGATGGTAATTGCCTCGTGTTCGGTCGCCGTGAGTTCAGCCCACGATGCCTGAAAGTCATCGGTTGCCGCGAACTCTCAGGTTACGAAAGTAGTACAACTCTAGAGTTACAGAGGTCCAAGCGCTCGTTGGGGGAGCAAGGGGAATGGGATTCTCTTATCGCCGCGACACTCTCGGGCAGCGGGTAGCGCGTGAATCTGAAACAACCCCACAAGAGCGGGGCGCAGGCTATGATCTCAAGAGATCTATACCTGAGGCATTGCAATTGGGAGATACGCGATGAAGGCAGTGGTACTGCACGAGTATGGCGGTCCTGAGAAGCTGACATTTGAAGACAACGTTCCCGAGCCGCAGGTGAGCGGCAGTACGGTACTCATCGCGGCCGCCGCTGCGAGCGTCAACCCTATCGATTGGAAAATACGTTCAGGAGCGCGGAAGAAGGATTTTCCGTTGTCGTTTCCCGCAAGTCTGGGACGCGACGTGAGCGGCGTGGTGCGAGCGGTCGGTACAAATGTGAAGCACTTCAAAGTTGGCGACCGCGTTCTTGCCCTAACCTTCGCGACCTATGGGGAGCTGGTGGCGGTGAACGATTCGGACGTGAGTCACCTGCCAGATGGAGTGGACCTGGCGGACGCGGCTGCGCTTCCGCTGGTTTGCCTTACGGGAGACCAGCTCGTGCGGCTTGCGGCAAACGTGAAAAAGGGACAGATAGTTTTGATATTGGGAGCGCTGGGAGGTGTTGGGCGCGCGGCAGTGCATACCGCGAAAAAGATAGGCGCGCAGGTGATTGCAGGCGTTCGCGGGAAAGAGTTGGATAACGCCCGCTCGCTTGGTGTCTCTGATGCGCTCGCGATTGATGATGAAAAAGCGATTGATCGATTCCGACAGGTAGATGCGATCGCGGATACCGTTGGCGGCGAGACTGCAGCGAAGCTGATCGCTAAGGTGAAGCAAGGCGGCTCCTTTGGCTACGCGTCAGTATTGTCGCACGGTGCGGCGGAGCAAAATCCGACAGTGAAAATTACGCGGGTGGCCACACAACCTGATCCGTCCAAGGTGCGCGAGTTTGCTGATGATGTGCGCGATCGCAAGTTCGTTCTGCCTATTGGTCGCCGGATGCCATTGCGTGACGCAGCAGAAGCACATGTGCTGGGGGAGAAGGGCGGCGTTGGGAAGATCCTCCTGCTGGCACCTAGTTCCTAACAGTTCTTCACGGCGATTATTGAACTCCCTCATCCTGCCCCCTAGTGCTTGACCTAACCTCTCTGAGACCCGCGCGTTCGCCATGTCGGCATCTTTGCAAATGGCGGTATGTTGGCACCGAGTCTCCATGGCGACGGATTCTTTCGGCAGCAAAGCGCTTCTTTTCATGGAGATCGATGCGCTGGCCGCTCGGACCCTGGAATGCTGGATGCGGAACTTGGAGAACCGGAGGTGATTGATCATCGCTTCGGCGAGGATTTCACCACCTAAGTAAACCGGAAGCCCTGAGGATTACGAGAAACGTCCCGAGGCCGGTCCTCTTGTGACCATAATCCGCGGGACCGCTGGCAAAGGACGGGCTGTTCGCGACCCACGATGCCTTACTTAGATTCAAGACCACTGCTGCAGCAGAAACCAAAGCCAGAATTGTGAAAAAGGAGAAATGCGATGGACGATTACAACAACCCCACGAGCGAAGCACCGTACAGACAACCGGAAAGCGGAGCTGGAACTGCGGCGCGCACGAAGCTTTCAGAGAAAGCTGCAGAGGTTAAAGAGAAGGTCACCGACTTCGGCCGCAAAACGGTGGACAATATCGACGACTCCCGGAAAAGCGCCGCGGATGCCTTGCACCAAACAGCAGCAAGACTGCATTCAGGCGGAGAGCAGCTCTCAGGCGCCGCGCACGATGCTGCGGACAAGCTCCGATCAGCCGCAGACTACATCCGGGAAAACGACTTGAAAGCCATGGGGGAGGATCTAAAGGGAATCGTAAAGCGATATCCGGGACCGGCGTTGGCCGTCGCGGCTGTGCTGGGCTTCGTTGTGGCGCGCAGCTTTCGTCGCGACTAACGAATTCAATCGGGAAGGAGGCTGCCGATGACAGCACCACTGGTGCAGCGATCCGTACCGGAAATATTGGAGGACATCGCCACCAATCTGACGCAGATCGTTCAAGCTGAGGTTCGACTGGCCAAGACTGAACTGAAAGAAAGCGCGGAAAGAGCCGCGGGGCCAGGCGCTGCGGTGGGTGCGGGTGTGGTCCTGGCGCTTTACGGATTGGGGTTCTTACTGCTTGCCGCTGTCTACGCTCTGTCGATGGTCATGCCAGGTTGGCTCGCGACTTTGATCGTGGGCGGTGTATTAATGGTCGCGGCTGGAATCTTGGTTGGCGTCGGTGGAACGAAATTGAGACGGGTAAATTTAACGCCTGACAAGACGCTTCGAACGCTGGAGGAGGACCTGCAATGGGCGAAACAACAAGTCAAATAGCGTGGGAAATCGCACAGAAGCGAAGTGCGCTGAGTGATGACTTGATCGAGCTGAAGCAAAGGGCAAAAGCGGCAGTCGATTGGCGCTCGCAGGTTGAAGAACGGCCGGGAACGATGATCGCAGCTGCGTTCGCTGGCGGCATCGTCCTCTCAGCGCTGTTCAGTGCGCTTCGAGGACCAGCGAAGGTCTACGCGAACCGACCGTCGGGCAATGCCGTCGAATACGATAGCCCGACCTCTAGGACTTCGGTCCGATCGCCGAGCAAACTGGCCAATACGACCAGAAACAACCTAGATGCTTTGGGCGCAGCGTTGCTCGGCATCGTGGCAACACGCGCGACGAGCATCCTGGATGGAGTTCTACCCGGATTCCAAAGCGAATTTGAACGAGCGAGGAATTCGGAGGGCCAAATCTAATATAGTCCCCCCGGTCAGTCAGACTACCGGGCCGGTCCGGCGAGCGCGGTCATCGCGAAGGGCTCCGCCTTGACTGGTACCTCATCGTCCCGAAGCAGGCAGTGAGTCTGAACCATTTGTTCGCCCCTCAAAATTGAACCTCCGACGCGGGTGACTGTTTTTCTAAGGGCTCGTAGCGCGCAAGCCTTCCTTTGTAGACACCTAATTTGTAAGACAGGATCGTGAGCGCCACGCCTTCACCAACTATAACCAACAGGAAAATACCGATTAAACAAACACCCAGAAGCGTTTGGTTGTTCATGGCTCACCCCACACGCCTCCTCTATATCACGGGCAGGCCCTTTGTGGCTTGGCGAACTGCCAGTAACCAGAGGTCCGATTACTGGTTGAAGCGTGGGTCAGTGCCAGCGAGTTGAGCTAGAACGGTAGCCACTCGAACGGAAAGAGCTTTCCGGCCGCTGCGGGATCAAGCTTCACGCCTGCGAGTTCGGCAGCGCGAGCGAGAGTGGGATCTCGCCCGACGGCCAGGTCTTCCTGCGTAGGAAGAACGATTTCGTTCGGAGTCACGCCGACGCCCTCGAGACTCTTGCCGTCCTTCATGATCAGATCTGCCTCGGTGACGGAAAACTCGTACCAGATTTGCGCGTACTCCATCCCCTGAGAGAAAGGATATATTTCCGCTTCCATGACACTCCCGGACGTGCGATCCCCGAGAACGATTCCACGTCCTTCCAGCTGAACGACCCGGGCAAACAGTTCCGAGGCCGATGCGGACCCGCTATCTACAATGACGATGACTTTGCCCGCAAAGGCATCTCCACCAACCGTCTTGGCAATGGCCGGCTTCAGATCCTTTCTGCCGACACGGTCGGCCACCTTCACGTCATGATCGAAGAGATTTCCGAGCATATGCTCAAGCGTCACGGACGCACCGCCGGGGTTACCTCGCAGATCGAGAATGAGCGATTTGTGTTTTCGAACATCTCCAAAGAGATGATCGACCTCGCCCGGGGAAAGGACAAACCGCGGCATTTTCCAGATCACTGCATCGCCCAAGACGATCTGCTGCTGTCGAAAGATATGATCCTCGTCTTCACCTTCTCTGAGCAACCGGTAATAGTCATTGCTGGCCGGTGATATATGCCTCTCAATGTTCTGTTGCAGAACCTTGGTTTGGATCACGACTCGACGGTTGTTTCCACCGGGATCACGCAGGTCCAACTGAATGGTCGTTCGTGGCATCAGGCTGCCAAAAAGGTACAGAATTTCGTGAAAGTCAGCTCGGTCCACACGATTGGTTTGGTAGGCGACTATTTGGTCCCCCACGTGGACCTTCGATTCCGCATCAGTCCCGGGGCGAACGTGAGTAATGAATCCTTCGTCGCCAAACAGTTGCACGCGAAAGCCGTAATCGAATCGGTAGGGGCGGTCAGGCGGCACCAGGTAAGTGTGGCTGTCTTTCAGGCGTTCGAGGAACGCAGCCACGAAGCGAAGGCATTCGTTGAAGCTTGGCGCGGTATCGATTTTCCTGTCATAGAGTCGATACTGAGCCTCCAGGTCGAGCCCGTGGTATTTGGAATCGTAATAGTTTTTCCTGACTGCATCGTAGGCGTCACGTAGTATCTTGTGCGCTCGGTCGATCTTGACGCTGTCGATCGTTCCCTGTGCGTGCGCAAGGGTGAGCGGAGCCAAGGTCACACTCAGACACAAGATCACGTTTGGCGCTATGGGCCTACACACGAACAACCTCTCATGAATCGGCTGATCAGATTATCTAACGTGCCTATACATGAACCGCTGTCACTGGTCAATGAGTTCGACACGCTCGGGCGATTTCTGCCTAGTTACGGTCCATGATAATTTGACCTTCGAGTAAACGGATGGCAAAGTGCTCGCCATTCTAGAGATGCAGTTCAAGGGTAGACAGAGGCGGATTCCCCGAGAGGCGAAGCAATCAAATGCAAGGTAAGAAGGATGTTCTTGCCCAGGTTCATTTCGGTCAGCGGATAGCTGAACAGGAATCCAAACAGCTTCTTGGGTATTTCGTGGAGACAGATCAGTGGAAATCGATTCTTCGTGGCGAGGTCGACGTTATCTATGGAGCAAAAGGCTCGGGGAAAAGCGCCATTTATTCTTTGCTACTCAATCATCAGAAGCTATTGGAAGAACAGGGCATTTCCACTGTGCCAGCGGAGAATCCTCAGGGCGATGCGGTTTTCGAGGACTTAAAAGTCGACCCGCCGGCGTCTGAGCGCGAATTCCGGGGTCTCTGGAAGCTCTATTTCGTGTGTTTGATTGGAAACTATTTTCGCGCCGCGAGGATTACCAATGGACCCGCCAAGGAAGTAATGGCGATTCTGGAGGAAGCCGAACTACTGCCACCAGAGGAGGGCCTCAAAGGGGTCCTTCACTCGGTGCTACGCCACGTTCGGCTTATGACGCAAGCGGAGTCGATTTCGATGAGTGAGGTCGAGATTGACCCCGTCACAGGAGCGCCCAAGACCGTGATCGGTAAGATCACACTGAGACAGCCCACGGTGTCTTCCCGAAAGCTCGGCCTAGTGACTCCAGATGATTTATTCGAGAAGGCCGACGCGGCGCTTCGCGAGAGTGGTCGCAAAATCTGGATATTGCTCGATCGACTTGACGTTGTGTTTGAGTCGTCTCAGGCAGAATCCTCCGCATTGGAGATAAACGCGCTTAGGGCATTGTTCAGGACTTATCTCGACTGCATCAAATCGGAAAACATCTGCCTAAAGCTCTTTTTGCGAAACGATATTTGGAAACGTATAACCGCCGGTGGTTTCCGCGAGGCGAGCCATATATCGCGATCGACGACAATCCGATGGCACAGGGTGACGCTCGCCAACCTTATCGCGAGACGCCTTTTGCATAACCGGGTAATCGTCGAGCATTATCGGCTCAATCCTGCGGCCATTCTCTCTAATTCCAGACTTCAGATTGATTTGCTGAATCGCATATTCCCGTCAACCATCGACGGATCCGGTAAACCATTCGACTGGATGTTGTCCCGACTGCACGACGGTACCGGGCAGGTTGCTCCCCGAGAGCTGATCCACTTTCTTGTTCAAGCGAAGGAGATTCAACTCGCGAGGTTGGAGGTCGGCGTTCAGGAGCCTCCCGCCGAGGCACTGTTTCATCAACTGGCTTTCAGTGTGGCGCTGCGCGACGTTTCTGAGTTTCGCTTCTACCAGACCCTGTGTCAGGAATATCCTCAGTGGGAGAAGCGCATGCTGAGCCTTAAGGGTGCGAATACTCCCTTCCAGCCTGCTGATCTTGCCCGGATTTGGCACGAGCCCGAAGAAAAGGCAATGACGATAGCGGAGAACCTAGTTGAGATAGGTTTCTTTGACAGTCCCGACTCGAGTAGCGAACCGTCATTTTCTGTACCGCACCTCTATCGACCGGCTCTTGGCATAAAGTAACGAACCTCGATCACCGGAAATAGAGTGGCGTCAGGATGGTCTTTCCCAATCCTTCGTAAGGTCTCGAACGCAAGTCCTGAGCTATACTGTCGCGCGCGATGCCCCTCACATCTGGCACAAGACTCGGCCCTTATGAAATTCAATCGCCGCTCGGCGCTGGCGGCATGGGTGAGGTATATCGCGCCAAGGACACTCGTCTTAATCGCACGGTCGCGGTCAAAATCTTGCCAGGGCATCTTTCTCAGGACCTCGAAGCCAAACAGCGCTTTGACCGTGAAGCGCGGGCCATCTCATCTCTGAACCATCCCTGCATTTGCACCCTGCATGATGTCGGCCATCAGGACGGTATCGACTTCCTGGTCATGGAGTTTCTGGAGGGCGAGACGCTCGCCGACCGCTTGACGAAGGGTCCGCTAACGACCGAGCAGGTGCTGAAATATGGGATCGAGATTTGTGAGGGACTGGAGCGGGCGCACAAGAGCGGTGTTGTGCACAGGGACCTGAAACCCGGAAACGTAATGCTGACAAAGACCGGGGCGAAGCTCATGGACTTTGGCCTGGCGAAAGCGACTCCGTCCGGGGCTACGCCAGCATCGAGCCTGACCATGACGATTTCCGGCCCGGCGGCCGAACACCCTCTTACCGCGCAGGACACCATCGTGGGAACGTTTCAGTACATGTCCCCCGAACAGACCGAAGGCCAAGAAGCCGACGCACGCTCCGACATCTTCTCCATGGGCGCGCTGCTGTATGAAATGGTGACCGGCAAGCGGGCGTTTACTGGGAAGAGCCAGTCCAGCATCATCGCGGCGATTCTGGCTTCGGAGCCAACGCCGATTTCGACCATGCAGCCGATGACCCCTCCGGCGCTGGCGCAGGTAGTGAAAACGTGCCTAGCGAAGGACCCGGAAGAGCGCTTCCAGACGGTGCACGACCTGAAGCTGCAACTGAAATGGATCGCCGAGGCGTCCTCCAGCCAATTGGCTGCGCCCGCGCAGATACGCGCCCGCCGCGTCGTGCAAAAGCGTACGTTGGTGATCGCCGCGATTGTGGGCTGGATTCTTGCAGCGGCCGTTTTCGCTATTTTCCTGTCCTACCGCTCCGAACTGAACGCGGCGCGACGCCCCGTGACGGCATCCTGGCTGCCGCCCGACGATACGGAATACTCAACCATTATCTTCGGTGCGCCGACGCTTTCCCCGGATGGCTCCAAACTTGCCTTTGTGACCGGCGGCGATTCGGACTCAAGGTTATGGGTGCGCGATGTCGCAACCGGATCGATGCATCAAGTCGAGGAAGTCGAGCGGCCAAGGTTTCCGTTCTGGTCGCCCGACGGCAACTACCTTGGTTTCTTTTCGGCAGGGAAGTTGAAGAAAGTAGCACTGGCTGGCGGGCCTGTTCAGGTGCTCTGCGACGCTCCAGAAGGCCGCGGAGGATCATGGAGTCCGCGTGGCGTGATTATCTTCACGCCTAATATCCTCGAGGCACTTTACAAGGTGCCCGAGGGCAGGGCACTGTCCAGGGTTTCTGTTGAAAGTGGGTATAAGAGTGTCTCGCATGATTGTTTCCTCAGGCATGCATTCGTTCCGCAGCCAGCA
>Ga0209008_1000482_pt1 | contig 12869 bp, 11 predicted proteins | sample JacPin_JW_Ref_O3_FD_187963 | JGI IMG/M metagenome (GOLD analysis project Ga0209008, IMG submission 187963) | Forest soil microbial communities from Algoma, Ontario, Canada - Jack Pine, Ontario site 1_JW_Ref_O3 (SPAdes) (version 2) | ecosystem: Environmental > Terrestrial > Soil > Boreal...
AAAGTCCTTCGGACTTTCCCACCTCGCTTGGAAATCCCGCCCAAACCGCGGGATTCCCACTTTCCCACAGTCACGACGGCGGTACTCTCTCAACCTCAAACCGGACATATCGTGTATTCAAAAAAGCGGACATTTTAACTTGCTACGGACAGCGTGCCCCCCGCTTGTCCACGACTACTCGCCGAGCACGGAAGCCCAACGCCCGGGACCGTCGCCTTCGTGCGAACATCTGTGCTTCTCGCCCGGACGCAAAGTTCACAGTCCTCCAATCCGGGTTCTATGTATAATTTTCGTCTCGTCGTCCCGGTTTAGAGCCACGGTAGCGACACATTCCTAGCAGAGGTGGGCATGCAAAGTGAACCGAATATGGATCTGGCCCATTTGGGCCATCTGGAATTGCTGACTCCCAAGCCGGAGGAGAGTCTGCGGTTTTTCGTCAACGTGATGGGAATGACCGAAAGCGGCCGAGAGGGGAACTCGGTCTACCTGCGCGCATACGACGACTACGAACGCCACTCCCTGAAACTTACCGCGTCCAAGTTGCCCGGCCTTGGTCACGTGGCCTATCGCACCCGGAGCCCTCAGGCGCTTGAGCGACGCGTCGCGGCGCTGGAAGGGTCGGGATTCGAGATTGGCTGGAACGATGGAGATCTCGCGCATGGCCCCGCATATGTGTGCCAGGATCCCGATGGCCATAAGATCGAGCTCTATTACGAAACGCAGTGGTATCAGGCGCCGGCCGAGTTGCGGCCGTCGCTGAAAAACCAGGCACAGCGCTTTCCCGCGCGCGGCATCAATGTGCGCCGCCTGGATCACTGGAATGGCCTGGCTGTGGATATCGAAGGCAACCGGGCGTTCTTTGAGAAGTATCTGGGTTTCCGGCTCACCGAACAGATCGTGCTGGACGACGGCACCGAAGCTGCCATGTGGATGACCTGCACGAACAAGAGCTACGATTTCGCCTACTCGCGCGATCACACCGGTGTTCGCGGGCGCTTTCACCACGTCACCTATGCGGTCAATAGCCGCGAAGAGGTGCTGATCGCAGCGGACATTTTCCTTGAAAATGGTGTCTACATCGAGACCGGGCCCCACAAGCACGCCATCCAGCAAACCTTCTTCTTGTACGTGTACGAGCCCGGCGGCAACCGCGTCGAGGTCGCTAACGCCGGAGCCCGTCTGATTCTGGCGCCGGATTGGAAGCCAATTCGCTGGTCCGAAGCCGAACGCAAGAAAGGACAGGCTTGGGGCCTTAAGACGATTGACTCATTTCACACCTACGGCACGCCTCCGGTCGAGTCGGTCACCAAGGCATGACCGTTCTGGGGCACACCGGTTCGACCAAGCCCGCAGTTCAACCCGCGCTTGCGGCCACCCGATAGACCGTGCCTGGCCCACCGCACCTCGTGCTCCTGCCTGGATTGGCATGCGACGCTGAAGTGTGGAAGCATACTGTGCAGTCGCTCTCCGGAAAGACGACGGTTCAGGTCGTTGACTACGGGCCGAGTGACTCGATCGAAAAAATGGCGTTGGTCGCACTCGCCGGTGCGCCTGAGCGTTTCGCTATTGCGGGCCATTCGATGGGGGGCCGCGTAGCCTTCGAAATTGTTCGCCGCGCGCCGGAACGCGTCGCAGGGCTCGCCGTCCTTGATACCGCTTACCGTCCCTTCGCCGGTGGCGAGGCAGGGGAGCGGGAAACGTCAGCAAGATCGGCGCTGCTGGAGATGGCCGCGACAAAGGGAATGCGCGCCATGGCGGAATTTTGGATGAAGGGCATCATCCATCCTGACCGCATTTCGGACCGAGCATTGTTTGGTGCGATCGTCGACATGATGGGGCGCAAGACTCCCGAGATCTTTGCGGCGCAGATCAAGGCGTTGCTTGAGCGGCCCGACGCTGCGCCCGTTCTCCCAACCGTCCGCTGCCCCACGCTGGTATTGTGTGGGCGCGAGGACGCATGGAGTCCACTTGCAGGGCATCGCGAGATCGCCGAACTGATTCCCAAGGCGAATCTCGCCGTGATAGAGCGCTGCGGGCACATGGCACCCATGGAGCGCCCGGAAGCCGTGACCGCATCGATGACTTCATGGTTCACCGGTCTCGATGGGTGACGGGATGCCCGCGAACCCGTCGGGACAGGCGTAATGCCTCAAATTGAAGGTATTTGCTCCGTGCCGGTTGACGCAGACCCTGCGCCCTTCTAGAATCCCGACCCGAGCTCAAACATTATGATTATCGATTCTCACCAGCACTTCGTTCGCCTTGCCCGTCATCCGGAAGTGGAGGGCTTTCGCCAAACGCAGCTCTCCGGAAAGAACCCCGATGTCCTCCCGGAGATCACGGATGCCGACGTCAAAAAGAGTCTGGAACAGGTAGTCGGGTTGATGGATACGCGCGGCATCGACGTCGCGTTCGCCTCTCCGCGCGCCAAGGCCATGGCAACTCATGAAGGTACCGCGGAACAGAATGCCATCTGGGCCGATCTCAACAATAGCCTCATCCTTCGCGCCTGCCAGTTGAATCCCGGCCGGTTTGCGCCGGTCGGCATGCTCGGGCAACATCCTTCGTGTCCATCCGGGCAGGTGGCGAAACAGATCGAGCGGTGGACCGAGGAAGGTTTCATAGCATTCAATTTTGATCCCGACGGCACCGGCGGCCGATGGCAAAACCTGCCCTTCACCGGAAAGCACAATTACCCGGTTTTCGAGACCGCGCAGGGGCTCGACGTTCCCCTGGTCCTTCACGGCAGCGAATCAATCAACAAGAACTTCCCGCATACCGCCGTCCAATACCTGGTCGCCGACATTACGGGTTTCGTGCAACTCATGATTGCGAAAGATCTGTTCCGGGACTTTCCGCGCCTGCGCTTTCTGATCCCGCACGGCGGCGGCGCATTGCCTTGTCAGATCGGGCGTTGGAGGGCCATCGCGAAATATAACAGCTGGGCGAGCCCGGACCAGATTCTCGCCGACGGCAACGTCTTCGTCGATACCTGCGTATACAACCGCCTTAACATGCAGATGTTGTTTGACGCTGTGCCGGTTGACAGCATCCTGTTCGGCTCGGAATGCGACGGCGCGTTTCCCGGCGTGGTCAACGACGAGACGCACGACCACTACGACAACACGCGGCGCTATGTTGATGATTCGAAGCTGGCCACCGATGACAAGGCCAGGATCTATGCCGTCAACGCCCGGCGGGTTTATCCGCGTGCGAGCCGCTGGATCCAGACGTAGCGGAGTTCAGGCTGGCGCAGAATCCGGGGTTTCGGGCGCCCTCCGATTTGTGCACCGATTGACGCCGCCCTTTGGCACCCCCTAGAATCCCAAACTGACCCTTAAACAGAGGTGGCTTTGTGACCCATAAGAAGACAACTGCAAGGTTGGTCCAGAAATTCCAGTACCCGGTAGCTTATCAGCGGTTCTTCCCGAACGTCACCGAGGAGCTCTCATGATGAAACCAACGGTTGTCCGCCGCGTGGAACTGCCTCCCGCGGATGCGGTCGCCGCGCTCGAAAAATACGGTGTGTCCACCGTGCACGAGGCGCAGGGACGCAACGGATTGCTCGCGTCCTACATGCGTCCGATTTATGCAGGCGCAGCCATCGCCGGTCCGGCCGTCACGGTCTCGCTGCCGCCGGGCGATAACCTGATGATTCACGTCGCAGTCGAAGTGTGCACGCCGGGAAGCATTCTCGTCGTTGTCCCGACCTCGCTATGCACCGACGGATATTTTGGCGAGCTGCTCGCCACCTCGCTTCGTGCGCACGGGGTCAAAGGTCTGGTGATCGAAGCCGGATGCCGAGACGTGGCTCCCCTGACCGAAATGAAATTCCCGATCTGGAGCCGCGCTGTCAGCTCGCAGGGAACTGTCAAGGCCACGCTCGGGTCGGTGAACGTACCGCTCGTGTGCGCCGGTGCCGCGATCGAACCGGGCGACGTTATTGTTGCGGACGACGATGGCGTGGTCGTCGTCAAGCGGGCTGACGCCGCCGAAGTTGCGGCTCTGTCAAAACAGAGAGTCGACAAGGAAGACCTGGTTCGGGCGCGGCTGGCCAAGGGCGAGCTCGGCCTCGATATCTACGGTTTACGCCCGAAACTGAAAGAGCTCGGCCTCGAATATCGGTAATCCCGCCCAACGCCCACGGCGGCTGGATTGGGCAGGCGCAAGACGTCGCGGCCCGGAGAACTTGCTCGGCTAACGTCGAGCAAGCATTTGCGTCCTAAGGATCAAGCTGCGCGCATCCCAAAACCGGAACTACCGTAGCTGCGAGTGACAAGGAGTCTCAAATTGATCAGGTCCATGCTGGCGAAGTCATCTTTCGTGCTAGTTGCCGTTCTGGCGATCGGTGTCTGCCGCCTTGGCGCCGACCCGAAAGTCCCGCTGCTTTTCCAGACTCCTACAATCAGCGCAACCCAGATCGCGTTCGTCTACGGAGGCGATATATGGATCGTCGGCCGGTCCGGAGGCGAAGCGCGTCGGCTGGTAAGCGGGCGCGACCTGGAAAGCAGCCCTTTTTTCTCGCCCGACGGTTCGATGGTTGCGTTCAGCGGGAATTACGACGGTAATGTGGATGTATACGTCGTCCCGTCGACGGGCGGTGAGCCGCGCAGGCTCACCTATCATCCTGGCACGGACGTAGCCATGGGCTGGACGCCGGATGGGTCAAGCGTCCTGTTCATGTCTCATCGCTACAGCACCAACGATCCGGACAAGCTCTTCACTGTTGCAGTGAAAGGCGGATTTCCGACGGAGCTCCCCTTGGAAATGGCCGAAGAGGGTTCGTATTCGCCCGACGGGGCGCAGATCGCCTACGTACCGATCTTTCGGTGGGAGCCAGACTGGAAGGGATATCGCGGCGGCCAAACGACGCCCATCTGGATCGCCAAGCTTTCTGATTCGAGCATCGTGAAGATACCCCGCGAGGAATCAAACGACAGCAATCCGATGTGGATTGGTAAGACTGTATATTTTCTCTCCGACCGCGACGGCCCGAGGACGCTGTTCGCCTACGACACGGACACGCAGAAAGTCGCACGCGTAATCGAGAACAAGAACGGGTTCGATATCGCTTCAGCGTCTGCCAGCAACGGCGCGATCGTATACGCCCAGTTTGATTCTCTGCATGTCTTCGATACAGCGACGCACACGGATCAGGCCGTACCGGTGAACGTATCCGCTGATATGCAGGAACTGCTGCCGCATTGGCAGAAAGTTTCCAAACAAATTCTGCATTCCGGCATCTCTCCTGCCGGCGCCCGCGCCGTCTTCGAAGCGCACGGTGAAATATTGACCGTGCCCGCCGAAAAGGGGGATGTGCGCGACATCACGAACACCCCCGGCGTAGCGGAACGCGATCCGGCGTGGTCACCGGACGGCAAATGGATTGCGTACTTCTCCGATGCATCGGGGAACTACGATCTTCATGTGCGAGATCAGAACGGGCTTGAACCCGCGCGAATCATCAACCTGGGAAACCCGCCAAGCTTCTTCTACCGCCCAACCTGGTCGCCTGACAGCAAGCGGATTGCCTATGCCGACAAGCGTTTGAACCTGTGGTACGTCGATCTGGATCACCCCACGCCGGTCAAGGTGGATACCAATCTTTTCGAGTTTGCGGAAAACGATTTCAATCAGCAATGGTCGCCCGACAGCCAGTGGATCGTCTACAGCAAGGTCCTACCCAATTATCAGCATGCGGTTTTTGTCTATTCACTTGAGACCGGCAAAAGTACGCAGATCACCGACGGGATGAGCGACTGCCTGTACCCGAATTTTGACAAGAACGGGAAATACGTCTACTTCGCGGCGAGCACCAATGCGGGATTGAGCGCCTACGGATTGGACATGTCCAGCGACGAGCGTCCGATTACGATGAATGTATATGTAACCGTGCTGCGGAAGGATTTGCCTTCACCCATTCCGCCGGAGAGCGACGACGAAAAGTCGGCGGAAGCCGCGGCCGCAGCGGACAAATCATCCTCCGACAAATCGGATGACAAGTCCAAGGAGAAGACGGCTGATTCGGACCAGGATAAGTCTGCGGCTAAGAAGGACGAGAAACCGAAAGCGCCGCCCAAGGTCACCATAGATTTCGAGGACATCCTTCAACGGATCTTGACGCTGCCGATTCCGGCTGCGAATTACGTTGGTCTCGCAGCCGGCAAAGAGGGTGAGCTTTTTGTTGTCGAGGCGCCGGTGATCGATCTGTTTGGTAACCCTGGCCCGCCACAACTGACGGCTTCGAAATTCGATCTGAAGACCCGCAAGACCGACAAGATCGTGAGCGGTGTGTCGGTTTTCGACTTGTCATCCAACGGCGAAAAAATGCTCTACAAGCAGGGTGAAAGCTGGTTTATCGCGGACTCGGGAAAAGCCCCGGAAGCAGGCAAGGGGATGCTGAAGACCGATGACCTGGAGGTCCGCGTGGTGCCGCGCGAGGAGTGGGACCAGATGTATCGCGAGGTCTGGCGGATCGAGCGCGATTTTTTCTACGACCCGCATTATCACGGGCTCGACCTTCCGGCTGCTGAGAAGAACTTCTCGGCCTTTCTTCCGGGGATCGCAAGCCGCTCGGATTTGAATTACCTGTTTCGCGAGATGCTCAGTTACATGTCGGTGGGCCACATGTTCGTTAGCGGAGGCACGCAGCCCGAGACGCCTCACGTCAGCGTCGGACTGCTCGGCGCCGATTACAGCCTTGAAAACGGTCGCTATCGCTTCAAGAAAATCTATAGCGGTGAAAACTGGAACCCCAAGCTTCAGGCGCCGCTGACTCAGCCGGGAGTAAACATCAAGGCAGGCGAATATTTGCTGGCCGTGAACGGCCGCCCGGTCACGTCGTCGGATGAGATCTACTCCTTGTTCCAGGAGACGGCCGGCAAGGAGGTCGTTGTTAAGGTTGGGCCAAATGCCGACGGCACAGGATCACGCGACGTCACTGTCGTGCCGCTGCCGAGCGAGGATGGCATCCGCAATCTCGACTGGATTGAAGCAAATCGCCGCAAAGTCGACGAACTGAGCGGCGGCAAGCTCGCCTACGTGTACCTGCCGGACACGGCAGCCGGCGGTTATACGAATTTCAACCGCTACTTTTTCGCGCAGGTCGGTAAGCAAGGTGTCATTCTCGACGAACGATTCAACCATGGCGGCCAGATTGCGGACTACATCATCGATTACCTGCGCCGCCAGCCGATGGACATGGTGATTACGCGCGAGGGCGCTACCGTCTATGATCCGGCGATGGCGATCTATGGTCCGAAAGTCATGATCATTAACCAGTTTGCCGGATCCGGCGGCGACGCGATGCCATGGCTTTTCCGCAAGTCGCAGCTCGGAACTCTGGTGGGCGTGCGTACCTGGGGAGGGCTGGTTGGAATCGGCGGCTATCCGCAGCTGGTGGACGGCGGAGCTGTGACTGCGCCTCGGCTCGCAATTGCGGGATTGAACGGCGCGTGGGAAGTGGAAGGCCATGGCATCGCGCCCGACATCGAGGTCTGGCAGGACCCGAAGCTGGTGCGCGACGGTCACGACCCGCAACTGGAAAGGGCTGTCGCCGAAGCGATGCAACAGCTGAAAGACCATCCGTTCCCGACGTACAAGGCGCCGCCCGCTCCTGATCATCATCCGCAGCTGCCGCCCGCCGAGTAGCGCTCCGGGTGGTTACGAGTTCCGAATTCCGAATGTAAGGTGGCCCGTGACTGAGTTCAGCCAGGCGGAGATGCGTAACGTGGAACAAGCCTGCTACGCGCTGGCGGTCGAGTACGCCGAGATCGTTGACGGCCAGGACTATGATCGGCTTTTCGAGATCTTCGCCGAAGACGCCGCGTTTGTGCGGCCGATGGCTCCAAAAGAACCGATTCAAGGAGCCGACAATATCGTGGCCATGTTCCAGGCGCGTCCGCGCAACCGGCTGACGCAGCATCTGATCAGCAATTTTCGTCTGCACATGGAAACGATGGACACCGCCGTCGGCACCTGCCGCGTTCTGTTTTTCAGCTCCGATGTGTCCGAGCCCGAAACTGCGGAAGGAAGGAAGGCCGCGAGCAGGCAATCGATCGGCACCTATCGTGACCGCTATCTGCGCACAAAAAACGGCTGGCGCATTGCCGAGCGCATCGGAACCATGACCTTCTACACCTAGGACTCTGCTATGGCTAGTGGACCCATCGAGCGCATCGCAATCGTCGGCTTCGGCGAAGCCGGCGGCATCCTCGGAGAAGAGCTCGCCTCGCGCGGCCTGACGGTTTCTACCTTCGATATCCTGTTTCAAGCGGGCGAAGCGCGCGAGGCGATGCTCGCGAAGACCCGCAAGGCGAAGGTGCGTGCCAGTGAAAACCTCGGCGACTGCGTCGCAGGCGCAGAGCTTGTGATTTCCACCGTAACTGCGTCCTCCGCGCTGGAGGTTGCGAAAGAAGCCTCGCGTCTATTGGGCGCCGGGCAGTTCTTTCTCGACTTCAACTCTGTCTCGCCCGGTACCAAGCAAGAAATGGCCGGCTACTTCGAGAAATCTCAGGCATGTTTTGTGGAAGCGGCTGTGATGGCCGCGGTCCCTCCGCAGCGGTTAAAGGTTCCTCTATTGCTTGGCGGCACGTACGCAGCGGAGCTGGCCCCCCGCCTCTCGTCTATCGGTATGAGTGCCAGCATTGCTAGCGATCGAATCGGAATCGCTTCCGCCGTCAAGATGTGCCGCAGCGTGGTAATCAAGGGGTTGGAGGCTCTGGCGGTTGAATCCATGTTCGCCGCGCGCCGTCACGGCGCCGAAGATGCCGTTCTTGCATCCCTCGCCGCCACGTTCCCGGAAATGGGCTGGAACGCCCGACTTCCGGACTATCTCATCAGCCGAGTCGCCGAACACGGCAAGCGGCGTGCCGCCGAAATGCGCGAAGCCGCGCAGGCGCTTCGAGACGTGGGAATCGATCCGCTGATGGCGGAGGCCACGGCCAAGCGCCAGGATTCACTCGTCAGAGAAATTGCCGGTCAGAATCTCGCGTCGCGGGCGGGCGGGCCGTTTTCGTGGCGGGAACTGGCCGACTCACTCGATAACGCCGCCAAGCGGTCCAAGTAGGTCAACCGCAGGCGTTCGTTTGTTGATCGCTCGGCCGGTTGCTGTGGCCCCGCAGCTCTAGAAAAGCCAGAATCGCTTTTTCCGGCGGGGCCTGGAGCCCTCGGAATTCTCCCAGCCTTTATCGTCGGCCAGTTCCGGGACGTAGGGAATCGGCCGGTCCTCGAATACGGCGAGTGGGTTGTCGACGAGCAGCGCGCGCGCCACATCCTCCCCGCGAGTCTTCGCCAGATGGTCGAAGGCCTCTTTGAGGCGGAGGGGGCGCGAGTTCACATTGTGTGCGTCGCTTGCGACGAAATGCACCGCTCCGGCGTCGAGCCACTGTTTGGTCATTTCCTGCGCGGCGCTGCCAAACTTACCAAGCAACGATTGGGCCGTCACTTGCACGTAACATCCTTGCCGCAGCCATTTGTAAAGTCGTTCGGGCTGAGCGCGAATCAAGGGGTTGCGCTCCGGATGGGTAATGATCGGACGCAAGCCGGCAAGCTGGAGTTCGTGCAGGGCCTGATCAAGCGACGGCGGAATCGAGTAATCAGCAAACTCGACGAGAAGATAGCTCTTCTGGTTCAGCGTGAATCGGGCGGAATCGTGGCGGATGTCCTGCAGGTTCTCGAAGCTGAGATGGAAGTCACACCCGGTCGCAAGGACCAGCCGTCCCTCGAACAGGGCTTGAAGCTCGTCCCTTCGCCTCCGTACCAATTCGGGGATAAAAGGGTGGTCCGGGCTCGCGTGTGGCGTCCCAATGACGTGCGTGACGCCGTCCTCGATGGCCATTTCCGCCATCCCGCAGGCGATTTCCATGGACGTCGCGCCATCATCGAGGCCCGGAAGTATGTGGCAATGGATGTCAACCATTAAAGGGGCAGGATAGCGCAGCCGGAAAGAGATGACAACGCGGACAGCAAGGCGCGAAGTATGCAAACGCTGCGATCGGCCTTATCGCTCGAGCGGTCCTGTGACGCTTCCTATTACTGTCCCGGTTTTCAAATTGCTGGAGGCCGACTATTTTGTCCACGCTGACGCAACCTGCCATGCGCCCAGGGAGAAAAGCAGAATCGCGAAGACAATTCGCATCCTCCACGGCGACATGCGCTCTGCGAGCTTGCCGCCCACCACGCCCCCCAGGATCACCCCGGGGATGATCAATAGACCCACCTTAACGTTTACCTGGTGGGCGTGGTAGTAGGCCAGGAAGGCCAGCAGCCCGGTGGGCGGTACCAGGGCAATCAGACTCGTACCCTGCGCCGTATGCTGGTTGAATCCGAGCAGCAGCACCAGTAGCGGGACCAGCAGCACTCCCCCACCGACGCCGAATAGCCCGCTGCAGATCCCCACCACGCAGGCCGTAACGAAAATGGCCGCGATCCTCCACGGCCCCTGGGCCGCCGCCTCAATCATTGGCGTCTTTTCCTGATTCTCGCTCGCCTGCCTGGCGCCACAGCAATGCTGCCGACATCATCAGAAACAACCCGAAAAGCGCCTGAAGCCGGCGTGCAGGAATTCCAACGGCGATCGATCCGCCGGCATATCCGCCGATCAGCATCCCAAACGCGCAGACGATTCCGGCCCGCAGGTCCACTTCCCCCGCCTTCCAATAGACCCACAGGGCGCCGAGGCCAATCGGCAGCAGCTGCATGAACAGGGACGTGCCCTGGGCCATGTGCTGGGTCATCCCCAGCAGGTAGACCAGCGCCGGAACGACGATCGTCCCGCCACCTATCCCCATCAGTCCGACGAGGATCCCGGCTGCCAGCCCCAGCAAGAGTATGACCAGAATGTGCATCGCCGATCATGTTCGCTGAATTTTCGACTCCGAGCAACGAAGGATGTACCCATAGAGCGATTGGGTACACGCGGGCGACCCGGCTTACACCGTTGTTTGCGTTCCTGCTATGCTTTTGATTCGCGCAATTGGCGCCGGAATGGACAATCCGGGGCACCTTGGGGATTTGGCCTGGGCCGGATGCTTCTCGTTAAGACAAAGGAGAACACAGCGAATGGCAGCGGAGCGCAAGCCGGAGTTTTTTGCAGGGAAGGATATGCAGATTGGGATCATCGGCTGCGGCTACGTGGGCCTGCCGCTGGCGCTGCGGTTTGCCGACGTGGGGCATCGGGTGGTGGGGTTCGATCTGGACCAGACGAAGGTCGACAAGCTGAATGCCGGGCAATCCTACATCCAGCATATCCCTGCGGACAAAATTCGCGAACACGTCGGAAACAAGCGTTTTTCCGCGACCAGCGATTTCACCAAGCTGCGGGACATGGACGCGGTGTTGATCTGCGTCCCCACGCCGCTGGACGAACGTCGCGAGCCGGACCTGAGCTACGTCGAAAATACCGCGAAGGCGATAGCGCCAAATCTCCAGCGGAACCAGTTGATCGTACTTGAAAGCACCACGTATCCCGGCACGACCGAAGAACTGGTCCTGCCCATCCTTGAAAAGGGCGGGCTGCGCTGCCCGATTGACACCGGGCTGAGCGGCAAGGAAGTGGCCACGGATTTCTACCTTGCGTTTTCACCCGAGCGTGAAGACCCCGGAAACAAGCAATACGGACTCGCGCAAATTCCCAAAATCGTCGGCGGAATCAATCCCGCAAGCGGGCGCGCGGCGATGGGAATGTACGCGCAGATCGTCTCGAAAGTGATTCCGGTGACCTCCACGCGCGCCGCCGAAATGGTCAAGCTGATGGAGAACATATTCCGCTGCGTGAACATCGCCATGGTCAACGAGCTGAAGCAGCTTTGCCTCCGCATGGGACTGGACATCTGGGAAGTGATCGACAGCGCGGCTACGAAACCCTTCGGGTTCATGCCGTTTTATCCCGGGCCTGGCCTGGGCGGCCATTGCATTCCGGTCGACCCGTACTACCTTTCGTGGAAGGCTCGCGAGTTCGACTTTTCGACCCGCTTTATCGAGCTGGCGGGCGAAATCAACACAGAAATGCCGTACCACGTGGTGAGCGCCGTGGGCACGGCGCTGAACGAGCGTCAGAAGAGCATCAAAGGTTCGAAGATCTTGCTGCTCGGCGTCGCGTACAAGAAAGATGTGGACGACATGCGCGAATCGCCGTCGCTGAAGCTTCTGGAACTTCTTACCGAGCGAGGCGCAGTGCTGGATTACAACGATCCTTACTTTCCTGCGCTGCACAAGATGCGCCATTACGATTTTTCCCACAAGCGATCGGTAGCACTGAGCCCGGCGGCTATTGCGAGCTACGACTGCGTGCTGATCGCAACCGATCACACCAGCTATGATTATGAAGCCATCGTGCGGGACGCGAAGCTCGTGGTGGATTCACGAAACGCCACGCGGCGGGTCAAACAGGGCCGCGAAAAAATCGTCCCTTGCTGAACCGGGGCGGCCCGCAAGGGCGCCTGTTTACTGGAAAACGCGCATGGGACTTTAGTCCTATTGTAGGAGACGGAGCCTGGTCCTATCGTTTTCCCTATGGGCGCTCCCACGGCAGTCTCGCAGGAACGGTCAGGTCTCACCCTCGATCCCGGACGCAGGCGGAGTATGCGCGTGCTTCTGAGCGTGCCGATCCACGTCAGCGGATGCGACAAACAGGATCAGGAGTTCAGAGAGGAAACGCGTACGCTTGTCGTCAACGCGCACGGAGCGCTGATTTCACTCGCCGCCCGCGTCATTCCTGGCCAGCAGATCAACGTGTCCAACAAATCCACGGCGAAGTCTCTGGCGTGTCGCGTCGTCCACCTCGGGAACGCGACGGCTGGAAAAGTGCAGATTGGAATCGAGTTCGTGGAGCCGTGCGGCTCGTTCTGGCAGATCGATTTTCCGCCCGA